>Ga0114956_1000105_pt1 | contig 48547 bp, 36 predicted proteins | sample MaitaG_FD_87304 | JGI IMG/M metagenome (GOLD analysis project Ga0114956, IMG submission 87304) | Marine algal microbial communities from Maine, USA - Maine_Asex2 metaG | ecosystem: Host-associated > Algae > Red algae > Unclassified | place: Maine, USA | collected 2015-01-05 | reverse complement strand
GTGGCTGCGTGCAACGCCTCGGCCCGGAGGGTCGAGCAATGTGGCTGCGTGCAACGCCTCGGCCCGGAGGGTCGAGCAATGTGGCTGCGTGCAACGCCTCGGCCCGGAGGGTCGAGCAATGTGACTGTGGTGCTAGGCGACGGCCCAGTTCTTCGTGCCCTTGACCTTGCGCTCGCCCTTGAGCTTGATGAGGTGGGCGTGCACGGTGCCTTCGGCGAGTTCGCGGAGTTCGATCTCGAGCTCGTCGCCGTAGATAACGGTCACCACGTCTTCGACGCGGGTCGCGCCGCCCTTGACGGCCTTGAGAACTTCCTTCTCGCGATTGGCGCGGTGGCTCAAGTATTCCTCGATGACCTCTTTGGGATTCTCGATGAGGTAGCCGTGGGCCGGGGCGATCCGCTTGAGGCGCAGCTTCTTGAGCGACTCGAGCGACGTGATGTAGTCGGACATGTCGCCGCTAGGAGGCACGATCGCCATGGTGCCACCTTCGACGATGAGATCGCCGGAGAGAAGCGTGCGTTCTTCTTCGAGCATGAGCCCGATGTTGTCGGCCGACGGACCGGGGAGGTGTTTGATCGTCAGGCGGAACTCGGTGCCGACGATCTGCTGACCATGCTTGAGTTCTTCGTCGCGCGGCACATCGCACATGGCCATGACGACGGCGCCGGTGCGGGCTTTCAGTTCCGAGACCGCCTCGGCGTGGTGCGGATCATCGTTGGTGACAATGATCCAGCGAATGAGATCGCCACCGCAGCCGGTGATCGCGTCGAGGTGGGCCTTGTCGAGGGGACCCGGATCGATAACGGCAATCTCGTCGATGCCGACCATGTAGGTGTTCGTACCGAGGCCCGTACGCGGTCCGGGGTTGGTCGCAAGGATGCGACGAACCATCGGACTCAGCGCTCGAGCAACACCGGGAACGATTTCTTCCCGCGGCGCTTCTTCCTCTTCCAGCGATTCATCGACCGCATTACGAGGGGAGAATGTTGCGCGGTTGGAACGGCGAGTTGATGTCATGGTGTTTCCAGGCCGGGGCGGTCGGTGACCGAACCAGCGGGGTTATCGGTCCGACGGAGGGTGACTTCCTCGACGTCGATGACCGGGGGGCGGAACGGATTGGTTGGATTGCCGCGGGTTGGATTGCCGGTGGGCGGCGTGCGACCAAAGGAGCCGACACCGAATTGGCTTCGGACCTGCTCGGCGGCCGTTGACTTGCGGGCTTCGTAACGCTTCATGACCATGCCGCGCACCACGGCACGGATCGGCGGAATCAAGAGCCCGAAGCCAACCAAGTCGGTGACGAAACCTGGGGTGAGAAGCAACGATCCGCCGAGCATGATGAGACCGCCATCGGCAATTTCGTGCGATGGAAGTCGGCCGGAGAAAAGAGCTTCGCGGATTCGGGGCACGATGCCGCTACCTTCGCGTCGAACCAACCACGCACCGACGATGCTGATCGTGATCAGCAGCGCGAGTGTCGGGAAGATGCCGAGCCCACCGGCGACCTGCACGATGACGTACAGCTCGATGATGGGGACGACGATGAAGAGCAGGAAAAGAAGGCCGAACATCGGCCATCCAGCGTACGGCGTTGTGCTCGGGATTGGTCATCGATGCCCCAGAATGCAGCGAACGGCGTACGCGAGCCAGCTCGCGGAACCTGCTGCGTTCGCCTCCCCATAGCGTTGGCGAGGCCACGTAGGATGAGGGCCTCATGGAGCAACATCCACCTTCGGTCGACAAGCTGGCGCTCTCTCTCGCCGACCTCGATCTTCCCCACCCGCTGCTCGTCGATGTGGCGCGCAAGGCGATCGCCGCCGACGAACCCGACTCGGCTCGTCACCGCGGTGAGGCGCTTGCGCGAACGCTGCTGCAGCCGGTTGTTAATGCCACCGGCGTTTTGCTCCATACGAACATGGGCCGGGCCCCGCACTTCATGCCCGTGGGTGAAACCAACGTTGGCGCGAATGCGCAGTACTCGAACCTTGAACTCAACCTCGCGACGGGCCAGCGTGGCTCTCGGCAGACGCAGGCCGGCGCATTGTTCGCCCGCTTGTGCGACGCCGAGGACGCGATGATCGTGAACAACTGCGCAGCCGCGGTCACGTTGACACTCGCCGCTCTCGCCGCAGGACGCGGCGTCGCTGTCTCGCGGGGCGAACTCGTCGAGATCGGCGGTGGCTTCCGTATCCCCGAGGTGATGGCCCAGAGTGGCGCGCGGCTGGTCGAAGTCGGCACCACGAACCGCACTCGGCCCGCCGACTTCGAAGCCGCGGTCGCCTCCGATAACGATGTTGCGCTCGCGTTGAAGGTGCATCAGTCGAACTACAAGATCGTGGGCTTTACCGAAGAGGCGCGGGTCGAACAGATTCGCCACCTCGGCGTGCCGATCGTTGCCGATATCGGATCCGGCCTGCTTGACGCCGCGTGCTCTTGGTTGCCGACCGCGCCGCCGACATGGCTGGCCGATGAACCAGCGGCGAAGCAGACGCTCGCGGCGGGCGCCGACCTCGTGATGTTCTCCGGCGACAAGCTGCTCGGCGGACCGCAGGCTGGCATCATCGCTGGGCGCCGCGACCTCGTTGCGAAGTGCAAACGTCACCCCTTGGCCCGAGCCTTCCGCCCGGGCGGGCTCGTGCTCGGACAACTCCAACAGCTCGCGCTTGCCTACCTCGACCGGCGCGGCCACGACATTCCGTTTTGGCGAATGGCATCGCTGTCGGTCGATGAACTGCAACGGCGCGCCGACGAACTCGTCGCCAGCCTTGGAGCAGCCGCACCGACCGGGCTCGACACGGTTCCAATGATGTCGGTACCTGGCGGCGGCACGCTCCCGACCGTCGACATCCCGTCGTACGGGTTGTCGATTCCCGGCGACCACAGCGAGCAACTCCGATCGGGGGCGACCGGTCTGCCGATCGTCGCCCGGGTCACCGAGCAGACCACCTGGATCGACCTCCGCACCATCGACCCGTCGCAAGACGCCCTCGTCGCGAAGGCGCTTGCCGCCATCTCATCCAACGGAGAAGCGTGACGGCAACCCACGTCATCTCAACCGCGGGTCACGTCGACCACGGCAAGTCGACTCTGGTCAAAGCACTCACCGGCACCGATCCCGACCGCTTTACCGAAGAGAAAGAACGCGGCCTCACGATCGATCTCGGTTTCGCCGCCGCCGAGTTGCCGTCCGGCCGGACGATCGCGATCGTCGACGTTCCCGGCCACATCCGCTTTCTGAAAAACATGCTCGCCGGGGTTGGCGCGGTCGACGCCACTTTGTTCGTTGTCGCGGCGCCCGAAGGGTGGAAGCCGCAGTCTGAAGAGCACCTGCGCATCCTTGAACTTCTCGACACGACGGCCGGAGTTATTGCGCTGACCCAAATCGATCTGGTCGACGACGACCTGGCCGAGCTCGCAACCCTCGACGTGGAAGAACACGTCGTCGGCACGTTCTTAGAAGGCGCGCCGATCATCCCGGTCGACAGCATCAGTGGGCGCGGCATCGACGATCTTCGCGCCGCGCTCGACACGCTCGTTGACAACACGCCGCAAGCAGCTGACCTCGGGCGGCCCCGACTGTGGATCGACCGCTCCTTCGCTCCGAAGGGCACCGGCACCGTCGTGACCGGCACGCTCACCGGCGGCACCGTCTCGGTCGACGATGCGCTCATGATCCAACCGCTCGGCACCGAGGTGCGAGTTCGTGCGATTCAGAGCCTCCATCACGATGTCGCCTCGATCACGCCTGGCAATCGGGTGGCCTTGAACTTAAACGGGGTCGCGCATCACGACGTCGAACGGGGCCACGTCCTCGTCGATCGAGGACAGTGGCACCTCACCCGCACCTTCGACGCGTCACTCCGAGTGCTCGACAGCCTCGACCACGCGGTGTCGCGTCGCGGCGCGCATGTCGTCTATCTCGGCTCGGGCGAACATCCCGCCGCGCTGCGAGTGCTCGGACCCGATGCGATCAACCCCGGCGAGCAAGGCTTCGTTCGGTTACGCCTGCCCGATGTCGTGCCGCTGCTTCCCGGCGATCGCTTCGTGCTGCGCGAGAGCGGCCGGGGCGAAACGATCGGCGGCGGCGAGGTGCTCGACGTCGACCCGATCGTGCGCGCATCGAAGGCGCAACCCGATCGATCGGTCGATCGGGTGGTGGCCGAACGGGGCTGGGTCGATGCCGCTGAACTGCAACTACTGACCGGCGAGATCCGCGAGCCCACCGTCGGCCGGTGGGTCGTCGAGCCGGCCGCGCTCGAAGCCGGGACCACAGAGCTGGCGACCCTCATCGCCGAGTCCGGGGCGATCGGGCTCGACCTCGCGTCGATCGACGAACGCCAGCGCGCGATCGTTGCGACGCTCGACGACGTTTCGATCGACGGTGGTCGGGCTAAACCGCAAGGCGCCGCAGCGCTCGGCGCTGATCACCCATTCATCGCCGCGCTCGACGCGGCGCCTTTCGCTCCGCCCACTCCGGCTGATGTCGAGGTCGATCGGAGCGAGGTTCGCGAACTCGTTCGACAGGGCCTGGTGGTTGAACAAGACGGACTCTTCTTCTCGGCGTCGGCCGTCGAACAGGCCGCGCTCACCATCGCCCGCATGCTCGCAACGAAGCCGGAAGGTGTCACCGTCGCTGAGGTTCGCGAGGCATTCGACACCAGCCGCAAGTACGCAATGCCATTGCTGGCGCGCCTCGACGGAACGGGCGTGACCCGTCGACGCAACGACGTGCGAATCGCTGGCCCTCGGCTACCAGCGATCTGAGTCGACCTCACCGACCGCAGACCGTCGGAGCCGCGATTGCAAAAAGAGATGGATGATATAACGTCGCTTCTGCGTCTCGTGCATGAGCCCCGCTGTCTGGGCGCCGTGCCTAGGAAGGGCAAACAGCCATGTCCATCGTCGTTGCACCTGGAACACATCCCGTTCCCGTGAACTCTAGAACTGGGCTGAATCGCGTCCTCGTCGAGGTCGTGATCGCACTCGTTGTCGCGGTCCTGGCCGGTATCGCACTCATGGCCGGGGCTTCGGCATCTGAAGCCGCAGTCGGTGATGTCATCAGCGTTGAGGCGGAGGACTTCACCGCTGGTGCCTACAACGACAGCCAACCAGGCAACCAAGGCAACTCGGACTACCGCGCAGGCCAAGACATCGACGTCTGGCGAGCGTACGGCGACGCCGGCAACTTCGTGATCGGCACAACGCGCGACGGCGAATGGGCCGAATACGCCGTCACGGTCGAAGACGCCGGTAGCTACCGCTTCAACCTCCGCCTGGCATCGGGCCGACCGGAACCCGGTTCGATCGCGGTCGCGGTCGATGGCGCCACCGTTGGCACCCTCGACTTCGAGAACAGCGGCTCGTGGTGGACGTGGGTAACCCCGGACCTCGGCACGGCTGAGCTCACCGCCGGAAGTCATAGCGTCCGGATCACGTGGTCGGGCGAAGCGAACATCAACTTCGACCGCTTCACCTTGACCCACGTCGCCGCGGCTGGTTGTCCTGCCTTGACGGCGCAGGCTGAGGACGGCGCAATCACGGGATCGATGATCGTCGGTTCCGGCGCCGGTGCGAATGGCGGCAAGTACCTCACCACCCGTTCCGGCGACGGAGCGCCAAGACCCAACGTCAGCTACGCCGATCTGTGCGTAACGGTGCCCACGGCCGGCCGTTACCGACTTGATGGCATCGTGCAGAATCCGAACAATCGCGATGACTCGTTCTGGGTGAGCATCGACGGTGGTGGCGCCGCACTCTGGGATACCCGCATCAGCAATGGCTGGAAGGTCGACAGTGTCAGGGCGCGCTCGATCGCCAACCCGGCGGTCTGGGCCCTCGATGCTGGCCAACACACGATCCGCGTCTCGGCCCGCGAGGACGGCGCAAAGCTCGACCAGCTCGCCCTGATCGCAACGAACCTGCCCGCGACCGATCTTGGCAATGGACCGATTGACCCGACCACCACCCCACGGCCAGCCATCACGCCAGACCCAATTGTCACGCCTGGCCCGGCCATCACGCCAGACCCGATTGTCACGCCTGGCCCAGCCATCACGCCAGACCCGATTGTCACGCCTGGCCCAGCCATCACGCCAGACCCGATTGTCACGCCTGGCCCGTACGTCGCCGATTCGCGGCAACGCCCCTACGGCGTTGCGCCGATCGTGATTCCGGGCCGCGTCGACGCCGAGAACTACGACCGTGGCGGCAGCAGTATCGCCTGGAATGATGCATCGGAGGCGAACGACGGCAACGCCAACTTCCGCACAAGCGAAGGCGTCGACGTCGGCCACGCCGTCGACCCCTTCGGTCGGTTCGTCGGCTGGCTCGAGGATGGCGATTGGACCGAGTACACGATCGTCGCCGACGACGCGGTCGAGGACCGGATGCTCACGCTGTTCTCGCGGGTCGCTTCGGCCGCGACCCGTCCCGGGTCGATGCTCGTCTCGATCAACGGGACCCCGATGGCAACCGTCGATGTCCCGGCAACCGGCGGTTGGCAGAATTGGCAAACGGTCTCGTTCGGCGGGTTTTCGCTGCCACCGGGGCCGCACACGTTGCGGCTGACGGCAATCGACGGCGCTCGCTTCAACATCAACTTCGTTCGCTTCGATCTCGCGCTTGGCGCCGCCTCGTACCGCGAGCATGAGGCGCCGGGCCTGATTCAGCTCGAGGACTTCGACTTCGGTAATCGCCGGGTGGGCTACGACGATGCCGACACGGAGAACCGGGGCGGCAAGTACCGATGGGAAGCCGTCGACTTGTACGAGTCAGACGACAGCGACGGCAGCTTCTACGTCGGTGACACCGGCAACGGCGAATGGCTGAACTACACGTTCACCGCGGACGAGGCCGGCACCTACGACCTGCACCTTCGGGCCGCATCGGCAAATGAAACGACACAACCAGTCGACCTGCTCGTCGACGGCCAGCCGGTCGGCATCGAGAACTTCGACTCGACCGCGTGGACGACCAAGACCGTGGGGCCCATCACACTCGGCGATGGCGAGCATGTCCTGCGGGTCGCGACACCGGCGGGTGGCGTCAATCTGAACTGGGTCTACATCACAAGATCCGGCGAAGGATTCACGCCGCCGACGGCATTGAGTGGCACCGTTCGAGTCGCCCCCGAGGATGACCTCGGCATGCTGTCGGTTCTATCGGCGCCGGGAACGACGTTCGAACTCCTTCCAGGTATCCATTCCTACGATCACGTCTTCCCGAAAGACGGACAGAAGTTCATAGGCGTCGGGGCCCTTGGTGCCGCGCGAATGGTCGGAGATCAGGTCCGCAGCCCGGCATTCGGCGGCACGGCCGACAACGTCGAGATCCGCAACCTGGACATCTCGGACTACGGCACCGGCCTCTTCATCGGAACGATCTCGGGTCGCAACAATGACGACTTCGGCGACTTCGGCTCGAACTGGATCGTCGAAGGCAACCGTATTCATAACGGCAACTCGGTCGGTGTCAACCTCGCTCCCGGCATGCAGGTACTGAACAACGAGATCTACGAAAACGGCCAGATCGGCATCAGTGGCGTCGGTCGCGACATCACTCGGCTTCCCGACGTACTCGTCGAGGGCAATGAAATTCATCACAACGGCCCCGAAGCGGTTGGCATGGCGCCATTCAATTTCCACGAAGGTGGCATGAAGACGACGTTCAGCGATCGACTCGTTGTTCGGAACAACATCTTCCACGACAACTACGGCGTCGCCCTGTACTGCGACCTGCACTGCGATGACGTTCTGTATGAGAACAACGAGATGTCCAACAACATTGGACCCAACCACGGTGGTGGCGTGTTCTACGAATGGTCGACGAACGGCACGATTCGGAACAACACGATCGATAGCCGCAGTGCTACCCCAGCCCGAGATGTCATCATTGGAATTCGCGTCGGCGAATCGCAGGACGTCGACATCGTCGACAACACGTTGACCATGGGTTCAGCATCAGCGCTTGACCTTCGCTCGTGCTGTGCGACCGATGACGACCCCTCGTTCGAGCGGGTGCCGTCGGCCCGGATCACATTCCGGAACAACACGGTGACATCGACAAGTGCTGGCACCCGAATCCGCACGATCAGCGATCAGGCGGCACTCACCGGCAACATCTACAACAACGGCAGCGGCCAAGTGCGGTTCTACCGGGGTTCGTCGCAACGCACTTGGGCCCAATGGCAGGCCGACGGCCAGGACCGATCGGGGCAGTTCAACTAGGAAAGTTGGGTAGACGCAGTCTCGCCGGCTGCGTTTGCCCAACCGCTCCTCCCAGTATCCCCGGTCCAAATAGCGGTACTTAGCGCGAGGACAACGCAGGAACTGCGCGTGCCTCCTACACTGCCGTGAGCCGAAATGCCGCAATCTCGGACGCCTGCCACTGCTGCTTTACTGGTACGCGCCAACCCAAACGAAGGCGCTATGCCATGGTGCTGTCTGCGGGTGACTGCGTCTCGACGCCCGCTGCTGAGTGTTCTTTAGGATTGGGGCCAATCAATCATGTCCATTGACCGCGTGTCGCTGTCGTACGCGAGAGCCATGTTGCTGCCATTGTTGGCCGTGATCCTGCTCGTTGGCGTCCTTGCCCTCTCAGGGCCCGTGGCGTCGAGCGCCGCGCCGGCCTGTGGCGGCCTCATTCAACAGGCCGAGGACGGCACACTCACCGGTCGCATGGTCGCAGTCGAAACCGGCAGCCGCGCCTACATCGAGCTGCCGAACGGCTCCGGTCCGGCCGAACCAACCGATGCCGCCGAGTTCTGCGTCACGATCCCAACGAGCGGCACGTTCAAGATCGATGCAATGACCCGGGCGCTGAGCCGGGCCGACGACTCGTTCTTTGTTTCTTTCGATGGGCAGACCCCCTCGATCTGGGATGCTCGCGTCACCCGTTACTGGGTCACCGACGCCGTCAACGATCGCACCGGCGCCGACCCCGCGATCTGGAGCCTCAGCGCTGGTGAGCACACGCTTCGTTTCGCCGCCCGTGAAGACGGCACCCAGCTCGATTACTTCACCCTCACCCAGCTCTCGGTTGCCGCCGTCGAGCCAGCGCCAGAGCCGACGTGTGCGCTCAGCCACGAGGCCGAATCCGGTCTGCTGCGAGGTTCGATGATCAGCTTCGGCGACTTGATCGGTGTGCCCGATAACCAGAGCCGTCCGCGCGACTTCAATGCCTCGAATGCGAGCGCCAGCTATTGCGTTCGGATCGCCGAATCCGGCAAATACCGCGTCGATGCCTTGGTCATGGCGACGAACAATCAGACCGACTCGTTCTTCGCGACCGTCGACGGCGGCGAACCCGCACTCTGGGACATCGGCCCGATCGGACTCGAACCGTTCACGACGTCGGTGCGGGATCGCACCACCGGCTCGCAGGTTCTCTACGACCTCCAGCCAGGTGATCACACGTTCGTGCTCTACGAGCGAGACGACGGCACGATGATCGACCGCTTCGGTTTCGTACGTGTTGCCGACTCGGACGTTCCGGCGCAGCCGACCGCAACCGCAGTCCCCCCAACCGCCACCGCAGTTCCACCGACCGCCACCGCGACCGCAGTCCCACCGACCGCAACGGCAGTTCCGCCGACGGCAACCGCAGTCCCCCCAACCGCCACCGCGCAACCGACCGCAACCGCAGTCCCACCGACCACCACCGCGCAACCGACCGCGACGCCGCAGCCGACCGTTGGAAATCAGGTTCCGCCGACCTCGACGCCGCAGGTGCCGACGGTCCAGCCCGTGCCCACGGTGCAGAGCCGCCCGCAGTGGGCCATGAAGCCGCTGTTCGCGCCCGGCAAGATCGAAGCCGAGTTCTACGATCGTGGTGGCGAAGATGTCGCTTGGCACGATCGCGAGCCCGGCAACCTCGGCGGCGAATTCCGTGACGAAGGCGTCGACCTCATCAAGGTCGACGACCCCGAGGGACTCGCCATCGCTTGGATCGCCGACGGCGACTGGACCGAGTACACGTTCGAGGCGACCGAAACCTTGACCACCAACATCGCCATCCGAGTCTCATCGAACAACGCCGATCCTGGCGCGGTCGTCATCATCCTCGACGGCGTGCAGGTCGCCAGCATCGACGTCGACAACACCGGCGGCTGGGGCCATTGGGAGACGTTGTTTGCCCACAACATTCCGCTGGTCGAAGGCGACCGGACGATCCGCGTGCTCGCGACCGAAGGCGGCGATTTCCAGCTGAACTGGATCCGCTTCGATCGAGGGAAGCCAAACTCGCCATACGTCCAGACCTCCATCCCTGATCGCATCGAAGCCGAGAACTTCGACATCCTCGGCCACGGCTACGCCGACGCTGACGCTGTCAACAGCGGCGGCCAGTACCGCTGGGGTCCGGTCGATATCTACAACTCTGGCGATATCGACGGCTCGTACTCGGTCGGCGATAACGCGAACGGCGACTGGACCGCCCACACGTTCACCGCGCCAACCAGTGGCACGTTCGATCTCCATGCTCGCCTCGCCGGCGCCGCGTCGACGTGGGGCACCGTCGCGATCGAGCTCGACGATGTTCTGGTCAAGACCATCTCGGTGCCGCCGAAGTCGGGGGCGACCGCTTGGAGGACGTACACAATCGACGGCGTCGCAATCTCTGCCGGTACACACAAGCTGACGATCCGCCCCCATGACGCCGACGTCAACTGGGTCGACATCACCGCCGCGAATGCGTTGCCGCTGACGCCAAGCCCGCCGACCGCCGCGTCGATCGACGTTTACCCGGCTGACGACCTCAGCGCTCTTGTCAACGCCGCCGCACCGGGCACTCGGTTTATGCTCAAGCCCGGCATCCACCTCGGTGATCGAGCACTGCCGAAGGACGATCAAGTCTTCATCGGCGAAGAAGGCGCAATCCTCGACGGTAACGGCCTCACCGTGGCCGCATTCGAAGGCCACGGCGATCGGATCGAGATTCGCAACCTTGAGATACGCAACTACCAGCCCGGCTTCTACCGAGGCGCCATCTCGGCCCGCAACAACCCGAACTACGCCGAAGAGGGCGTCGACTGGATCGTCGCCGATAACGACATCCACGACAACGGCATGATCGGCGTTCACGTCGGCAGCGGCATGCAGATCCTCAACAACAAGATTCATGGCAACGAGCAGATCGGCATCAGCGGTCTCGGCCGCGACGCCAGCCGCCTCGTCGACCTCGTGATCGACGGCAACGAGATCTACGACAACAGCAGCCGTACCCCCAACTTCCCGTATGGCATCCATGAGGGCGGCGTCAAGATCACGTACGCCGACAATCTCATCGCTCGGAATAACACCATTTCGAACAATGCCGGCATCGGCTTGTACTGCGACATCTTCTGCGACGGCGTGCTCTTCGAAGACAACATCGTCATCGACAACGTTGGCCGATACACCGGCAGCGGTGGCGGCATCTTCGTCGAATGGTCAAAGAATGCTCAGGTCCTGAACAACGTCGTGAGTAATCGAGACGCAACCTTCCAGTACGAGCGTGAGTTCGGGATTCGAATCGCTGAATCGCAGAACGTCGTGGTCGAGGGCAACACGATCACGGCCGGGCGAGGCGCCGCTATCGAGGTTCGTTCGTGGGCGAGCCGACCTGATTCGCCAACGTCGAATGTCACCATTCGGAACAACGAAGTGACGTCGACGGCGAAGTCGACCGAGATTCGCAGCGTCGACGGTGCAGCGAGTTTCGTGAACAACCGCTACTTCATCAGGCCCGGCTCTACCGGTGTGTTCCAGTTCGTACAGAACATTTACAACTCCTGGCAGCAGTGGCAGGCACTCGGCAACGACATCGATAGTCCCGCCCCGCAGTAGCCGCCCGTCCTAGAACAACAAAACCGACGCCTCCCCCCAGAGGCGTCGGTTTGCGTTTCACCACGTTCTTGCACCGCCAACGGCGTTACACGGCGAGAATCGCCTTGCGTTCCTGTTCGTTCAAGCCACCCCAGATGCCGTGATGCTCACGGATACCAAGCGCGTACTGCAGGCACGCTGGTCGAACTGAACATTGGTCGCAGATCTCCTTCGCTCGACGCTCACGCTCACGCTTTTCGTCCTTGCGCTCGAAGTGAGGCGGTGGAAAGAAGACGACGGCCTGCGGACCCCGGCAGGCTGCGCTGACCTGCCAATTCGTTTCAACTGCTAGTGCACTCATGTGATCCCCCTTACGCGGGACACTATCGAACGACTTTCCCCAGACACAAGAAAAATCCTGGGCGCAGAATCATCTGAAAGTCAGAGTTGCGATTCTTTTGATTCCGACTCGACGTCGGCATCGTCGCTCGACGCTGAACCTCGACGGTCCCGATAGTCCTTCGCTCCACCGTCTTCGGGCTCAACTTCGAGAACGAGGCCCTCGATAGCGACGACCCGGATCGGATCGCCGGTCGCGATCGGGGTCGCTCGATTGGTGCGGGCTTTCCACAACGCGTCGCGCACGCTGACGACACCATCGGGGGCCACAGCGTCGACCGCCCTACCGAGTTCGCCAACCATCCATTCTCGACCAATCGTTGGCGTCGAAAACCGAGTGCGAACCATCGTAGGCATGCCAACGGTGAAGGTCAGCGCCATACCGATAACGCCAACGGCGACCGTGATCCACGACATCGTCACGCCGTCGCGAAACAGACCGAGCGTGCCGATAACGAAGAGCACCATGCCGACCACCGTCCAGAAACGCGGCACGTTCGTCTGAACATCGATGGCGAAGGCGAGCATCGCGACAACCAGCAGTGCGATCGCCCACCAGCGGGTGGGCAAGACGCCGAGACCAAAGCAGCCGAGAAGAAAGCAGCCAACGCCGAGCAAACCCGCAACACCTACACCGGCGGTGTAGTACTCGAACACGAACAGCGCCAGGCCAATGATGAACAGCAGATACGCGACCGGCGGGCTCGCGACCGTATGCATCCAGTCGTAGAAGATCGACAGTCCTTCAAAACGGGGGATGGTGTCGAGCCGGGTGCCTTCGCCGACTGCGGATACCTCGACGCCGAGGTCGGTGAGGCCGACCAGGAACTCGCCGATGATCGGCGCATCAAACTCGGCGATGCCGAGCTCGCGGGCTTCTTCGAAGTCGATCGTGTCGTTCCGTAGCCGGTCGGCGTTGTCGCCCCAGAGGGCGCCGAATCGATCAGCGTCGAGCCGCTGCTCGCCGATACCGCCAAGCCGCGCGCCAGGGGCGACGCCGACCCGGTCGGCGAGGCCGACGAGTTCGGCAACTGGCCCCAGTGCTCGGGCGCCGCTCGGGCCGACCCATGCCGCGACCGGAAGTTCACTGTTGTCGATTGCGGCCGCGAGCTCGTTGAGCGCTTCGTCGTTGAGGACCGCGCCCTTGCTGTTCACGAGCAGCACGATGGCTCGGCTGTCAGAAGTCGGATCGTTGGCTCGCTCGATTGCGTTCGTGAGGAAGTCGGCGACGATCGGATCGACGAGGCCGTTTACCTGAAGGACGGGAACGAATCCCGCGCTTGGCTTGTTCTCTTGGGCGCCCGCCGCCGACACCGGCCCGAGAGCCGTCGACAGCAGTGTCAGCAGGACCGCGACGAGTACACACAGGCTGGATACCCTGCGGGCTGACGGCAGCAGCTTGGTCTGCAGAGGCAACGTGAGCAATGGCACGATCGAGAGATTCAATTCGGGTTCCATCGGAGATCTTTGCGGAGTCCCGGGTCGTGATCGTCGCCGGGAAGGGGGGCGTTGGGAAGACCACCGTCTCGGCGGTCCTCGGTAGTCTCGCCGCTCAGCAGGGCTATCGCACAGTTCTGATCGACCTGGAAGAACGCGATGACCTCGGTCGGGTATTCGGCGCCAAGAAACTGCAGTTCAAACCGCACCGGGTGAACGATCACCTGGAGGTCCGCAGCCTCGGCGCCCATGACACCGCGGCCGAGTATTTGACCGACCGGGGCCTCGGTGTTCTCCGTGTCGCCGGCTCGCTTCTCGAAACCGTCACGTCGCTGACGCCGGGACTCCAGCCGATGCTGCAGCTTGCGAAAGTGAAGCAGCTCGCAACGGCTGATGGCGGCCGTCTTGTGATCGTCGACGCGCCCGCCGCTGGCCATGCCCTTTCGCTCTTGCGCTCGCCGCAAGGTCTGCTCGACGGCATCGATGCCGGCCCGATCCACGATCAAGCCCAGCAGGTGGTCGACCTGTTGGCCGATGGCGATCGGTGCCGCGTCGTTCTCGTCACGCTGCCGGAGGAGACTCCTGTAACCGAAACGGTCGACACCGCCTTCTCGCTCGAAGAAGAACTTGGCATTCACCTCGGCCCCGTCATCGTGAACGGCATCACGCCGGTGCTCGACGATCTGGTCCTGCGCCCAAAGGGAAAGCACAGCAGTGCGGCGGGTCGAGCTGCCCGCCTCCGTATCTCCCGCCAAGATCATGAGCAGCGGCAGATCACTCGGCTCGCGAGCGAGCTACCGCTCGCCACGTTGTCGCTGCCGAACCTCGCCGGCGACATCGATTCCGCAGCGATCGACGTTCTCGCCGATGTTCTCGCCGATCAGATGGTTGCGGCATGAAGCCCGAACCAGCATCCATCGCCGACCTGTTGGCGCGGGCGGGCGTCATCCTCTGTGTCGGTGCTGGTGGTGTTGGCAAAACAACCGTGTCAGCCGCCCTCGCTGTCGCCGCCGCCAAACAAGGTCGCAAGGTTGCCCTCGTCACAATCGACCCGGCCCGCCGGCTCGCCGACGCCATGGGTCTCGATGGCCTGTCGAATACTCCGCATCGCGTGACGGGCGATTGGGACGGTGAGTTGTGGGCGATGATGCTCGATGCCAAAGCCACGTTCGACGAGATGGTCGACCGCCACGCAACCGACGCCGATCAGGCCGAGCGAATTCTCAACAACCGCTACTACCGCAACATCGTCTCGGCACTCTCCGGCAATACCGAGTTCATGGCCGCCGAGAAGCTCTACGAGCTCCACGAGTCGGGCTACGACCTCATCGTTGTCGACACTCCCCCATCATCGAACTCGCTTGAATTTGTCACCCGACCAGACCGCTTGCACCACTTCGTAACGAAACGGCTCAAGTGGATCATTCGTCCACCCGGCCCGCTGCGAGCGGTGTCGAAATCGATCACCCTGTTTCTTCGGCAGGCGGCCCGCGTGGTCGGCCAGCAGGTGGTGGAAGACAGCCTTGCGTTCCTTCAGGCGTTCGATGGCATGGAAGAAGGGTTCGGCAACCGGGCTCGTCTGGTCGGCGAGCTGTTGAAGTCCGATGACGCGTCGTTCGTGCTCGTGTCGTCAGCTCGCCCCGAACCGGCACGCGAGGCCGCGCGATTGGGCCAGATTTTGACCGACGCGGGTCATGGCGTCGACTCGTTGATCATCAACCGGCTCGCACCTGATCTCGACGTTGCATCGTCCGACGTCGACCCGACATTGTCGGCCTCGCACCAAGCCTTGGTCGAACACCAACAAGTCGTCGAGGCCGAACACGCTGAAGCCGCCGCACTTGCCAGCGAGCTCGACGTGTCGGTTATTCACCGCCTCGAACGGCTCGAGGTGCCGATCGCGGACCTCGCCGGCATCAGCCAACTTGCGGCCACGATGGCCCCGGCCTAGACGATGACGTTCGGGCGAACAACAACCGGGCCCTCAGTCGGTGCCGTCGGCCAGCAAGGCTCGGCACGCGTCGACGTCTTTCTGGCCATGGTGCTCGTCGCCGTCGCGACGCTGCCGTGGATCGGCGGGCTCGGTTTCTACTCGGACGACTGGGTCTTCCTGTCGCAGTACGACCAAGCGTCGAGTCAGACTTGGGGCGGGTTCTTCGACGCGACGCACACCGCCAACACCGGCGGACGGCCCGTCCAGGTCGCGTGGCAGTCCGGCCTCTACGCCCTATTCGGCACAAACCTGCTCGCGCTGCACATCGTGAACACGGCCGTGCTTGCGTTGGCCGCCGCGGCGCTCATGCTGCTGCTGCGCCAGGTGGCACCAAGGCCAGTCGCTGTCGCGATCGCCGCGGTCTTCGCCACGATGGCGCACTACAGCACGGTGCGGTTCTGGTTCGCCTCAAACCAGGCGGCCCTCGCCGGCCTGTTCTGCTTCATCAGTGGCTACTGCCTCGCTCGCAGCCTCAAGACCGACCGTCGGCCTGTTCTGTCATTTCTCGCCAGCATCGTCGCGCTTGTGGTCACGACCCTGAGCTACGAGATCTTCCTGACCTCCACGGTGGTGTTCGGACTCGCCGGGCTTTGGTACGCAGGCCGCAATCGTCGTGGTGCCGCCTGGATGCCGATCGCATATCTCGCCGCGCTCGGGGCGACGTTGGTCGTGAAGCAGGTCATCTCGGAACGAACCGCGACGACCGACGGAGTTGTCGCTCGCACGGTTTGGTTGGCCCGTAATCAGGTCTTGGCGCTGATCGTTGACTTCGTCGACCTTGGCCTACTGCTTCCCGTACTCGTGTTGCGTCGTCTGATCGCCGGCGATATTCCACTCGTCGGCGTGATCATCGCCATCGCCTTGAGCGCGATCGGCGGGTGGTGGCTGCGCGCCGCGCTCGTCGATAGCGACGCGCCATCGCGCCGACTCGGGGTCCAGCTGATCATCGGCGGGACACTCTTCGCCATTGCGGCCCGCTCGATCTATCTCGTCACTGCGAAGTCGTGGCAGGTCACCGCGCTCGGCTTGGCCAACCGGGTCGACTACGCGCCCGCGCTCGGGATTGCGGGCGCGTTCATCGGCTTCGCCATCGTCGCCAGCCGCAGCGAACGAGTGCTGCCTGCGATCGTGGCCGCGATAGTGTTGTTCCAGCTATTGACCGTGAGCCTCATCGGTGAGCAGTGGAAAGATGCGTCGGTGCGTCAGGAGGCATTACTCGCCAACCTGCGGTCTGACCTGCCGCAGCTCACCGACGAATCGACCGTCATCCTCGATACCTGCACCGCGGTCGGCGGCGCGCCGACCTTCGACGCGTACTGGGCAGTTAAGGGTGCGCTCCAGCGCACGACCGGACTGTCGAACATCAACGGCGATGTGTTGTCGGAGGAGGTCACCGTGACCGACGCCGACCTGAAGATCCTGGTCTATGGCGACGAGATCGTGTACCCGTGGGACGACGATTTGATTCTCTACGCGTGGCCAGCGCGAGAGGTCACAATTCTGTCGGATGCCGCAGCATTCAGTGAATCATCGGCAGGCTGTCCAACGACTCGGGCCGGACTTGGCAGTCCGGTGCTCAACGGCCCGATGGACTGGCTCTTCGAATACCGCTACGGCAGCTAAGGGGCCGCGCGGGTAGGTGTAAGCGCTCACTACGACAAGTTCCTTTTTCGCCTCGTTCCTCGGCGAATAGCGCCCTCTCTTGTCTGGTCGCCTTGCCCGCAGGGCTCGTTCCTCGCCCTACCGGCGCAGCTCCTAATCATCTTGCTTCGGGGTCTGGGCGCTCGCTAACCAATCGAGAGTTGCCTGGCCGAACATTTCGGGCATCGACTTGTGGACGTAGTGACCGGCGGGCACTGATACGAGTTCGCACGCCGGGATGAGCGAGCGAACCTCGGCGAGCTGCTCCTGTGGGATGTGACTCTCGGTCCCGCCGCCGATCAATAGGGTCGGCGCACTGATGTCGACCAGTTCAGACCAGAAATCGGGTTCGCCTCGGTTGACCTGACCGATGATCGAAGGAGCGACGTTCCAGTCGAAGCCGAGCTCCCCCTCAGGCCGAGTGGGAATCGGACGATCACGCGGCCGCGGCGGGGCAACGTCCTCGATAATCAGGCGATCAACGCGATCCGGCTGACGAATAGCGACGAGGTAGGCAATCACCCCACCCATCGAGTGACCGACCAATACCACCTGATCGAGCCCAAGCACGTCAAGAAATCCTACGACGTCGTCGCGGTAGTTCTCGAACGCGTAGCGGCCCGACCACTCACTTCGCCCATGACCACTCAGATCCGGAGCGAACACCCGGTACTCGGTGGCGAACCTACTCAGAACGGGCTCCCAAGTAGTACCTTGATCGCCCAGCGCGTGCAGCAGCACCATCACCGGAGCGTCGACTGCGCCAGCGACAAGGCATGAAATTCGCGATCCCGTAACCGTCACTTCACGACGCTCCGACACCGGTTCAGTCTTTCATGAGCTCTCGCCCGAAGGGCCGACCGCAGTCCTGCGAACCCGGCTACCCCAGGCTCGCGAGCACGGCGGCCACTGTCGTTCGGGCGAGAGCAACACACTCGTCGGACGCGCCGTAGTACACGAGCAGCTCGCCGTTGAGTTCGACCATGCCGTTCGTGAATACGACGCCGCCGAAGAAACCCTCCTGCTCGTAGCTGGCCTCAGGGGTAAGCAGCGGCACCGAACCCTGCGCCAGAACGACCGCCGGGTCATCGGCGTCGAGGAGCAGGGCCCACAGGCTGTAGACCTGATCTCGCCCCTTGCCGTGGTAGATCGTGAGCCAACCGTCGGCCGTTCGAACCGGTGGCGCACCGCCGCCGATCTTCTGCTCTTCCCACATGGTGTCTCGCGGCCGAAGCAGGCACCGATGGTTGCCCCAATGCATGAGGTCGGGTGACTCGGCGTACCAGACCGACGCGCGGCCCATCGCGTTGTTCGGGCGGTGCAATGCCACGTAGCGGTTGCCGATCTTCTCGGGGAAGAGTGCGACATCTTTATTCTGCGGATGAAAGATCAGACCGAGCCGATCAACGTGCGAGAAGTCCGTCGTCTCCGCCAACGCGGTGGCCCAACCGTCGCCGGAAACCGCCGTGTAGTTGACGAGATAGCGGCCATCGATGTGTGTGATCCGCGCATCCTCAACCCCAAACCGTTCGGCCATCGTCGAGGGAAAGAGGAACGGTTTGTCGTCGACCGTGAACCGAACGCCATCGGAGCTTCGGGCCAGACGCAGATGACTCATCGTGCTCAGGTACTCGCGACCGTCGATCACAACGCCACGCGTGTCGCGCAACTCGACCCCGGCATCATCGACACCGACCTCGATCACGTCCGGGACCCCGACCTCGCCATCGAGCCGCATGACGGGCACAGCCACCCGCCCGTCGTCGGCGGGCACGTCCTCGGCGACCCGCAGCAACAGCACGATCTCGTCGCCGTCAACGCCGGGCACCATCGCGGCGCCGGGATTGAAGACGCCGCGGACCCGATACGCCGGGTTCGACGCCGACACCTTGTCGGGCGTGATCAGCGGATTCGCCGCCTCCCGTATGAGCTCGGTTCGCCGCAGCTTGCTCGGCGCCATGGAGGCGTCAGACCTGTTCGTGAAGCGACGCCGCGGTCTCGAAGATCTCCGACGCATCAGCCGGGATATCGGGGCTGGCTTCGGCAAGCGACCGGGTCAGCGGCTGCGCTTCGCCATGGAAGTGCACGTAGCGCCGACCGTCGGACCGCGACTCGAGCACGTCCTGATACAGCGACTCGTGCCGCTCGGCCACAATCGACCACCCGGCCCGATATCGCACGTAACGCTGGGCGTTCGTCGTAAACCGTTCGGCAACGTCAGGTTCGTCGAGGATGCGCATGATCTGTTCGCCGTACTGACCCTCATCACAGCTCACGCCGGCGCCACTGCGGGCAGTGACGTTCTGAAACGCACGAAGCTTCGACGTGACGATCGGTCGCCCGAACGCGATGCACTGCGCAAGCACACCACTCTGGGCGCCGACGTCATACGGCAGCACGACAACATCGGCTGCCGACAGCGTGGTGTCGAACGTGTGCTGGGCGAATTGGCCCTGCAACATGATGATGCGATCGGCATACGGCGACGAGCGGAGTTGGTCGAGCAGCTGATGTCGATAGTCGCCGTATTCGATATTGCGGGTCTTCCCAGCGAGCACAAAAACGACATCTTCGTCGGCCGAGCAAACCTGCGGAAGGAAATCGTTGATCTTGTGAAAACCCTTCGTCGGCCGGAAGTAGCCAAGCATCATCACGACCTTCTTGCCTTCGAGGTCGAGCTGCACCTTCGCATCAGCAATCGGCGCCACCTCACGCACGCCATGGTCGATGACGTGCACCTTCGCCCCGACCTCGGGACCGAGGTGCCGTTCGAGCGTGTGGCGTTGGAACTCTTCGTGCACGATGACGGCCGCACATTCGGCGAGCAGGTGGCCGAGCATGAACTCTTCTTCTTCCGACAACGACTCGTACACCGTGTGTAACGTGATGACGACCGGGACCCGGATCAAGCGCAGCCGGAACACGAGATCGATGATCTCCATGCCGCGGTTCGGCCCGAACAGTCCGTACTCGTGCTGGATGTGCACGATGTCGGGCGTGCGCTGCATCAGCACGTTGTAGACATCGGGCGCAAAGGCACCGGAACCGTTCTGATACACGGGCACGACGTCGGGGCCCTCGCTTCCGATCGGAGCGATGACAAACGTGTCAGCATCACGCGGGCTCATCGCCGTCCGGAGGTAGTTCGTATACGTCGCTATGCCACACTCGAGAGGCGGATAGCTGGAGAGGTAACCGATGCGCATTGTTCTCCTGTGATCAGGTGAGAAGGGTTAGTGAGGGGGTGAGGCAGAGGTCGGTGGGCAACAGCACTTCGGCCGCTACAGAGGCTGCTTGCCCGTGCCGTCGGGGCCAGCCTTCAGCAGATCTTCGAGCAGGTCGTCGAGGTCAAACGTCGCGAACGAGCTGCACTGGTCGCTCATCGCGTACGGCACGACGAGCTTGCCGTTGTGGGCCATGGCCCCGCAGCTGTAAACGACATTCGGCACGTAGCCTTCGCGCTCATCTTCGGTCGGCTGCAGCAGCGGCTCTGGGAGCCGGCCGAGGATCTTCGACGGATCGTCGATGTCGAGCAGCACGGCACCGAGCACGTACTTGCGCATGGCACCGACGCCATGGGTGATGAGCAGCCAGCCAGCTTCGGTCTCGATCGGTGACCCGCAGTTGCCGATGTGCACGAACTCCCACGGGAAGGTCGGCCGCAGCAGAATCTCCTTGGCATTCCAGAAGTGCAGGTGGTCCGAGAACATGAGGTAGAGGTTCTCGTTGTCCTGGCGCGACACCATCGCGTAACGGCCGTGCACCTTTCGAGGGAACAGGGCCATGCCCTTGTTCTCGATCTGGCTGCCGAACAAAGTGTTGACCGTGAACGTCAGAAAGTCTTCAGTCTCGATCAGCCGGGTGAAAAGGTTGTGGCCGTCGTAGGCCGTGTAGGTCGCGTAGTACGTGCGCTTGCCATCATCGGCGATAAACGCGACGAAGCGGGCGTCCTCCATGCCGCGACCTTCGACCGCGACTGCGGGGAACATGACCCGTTCCGACACGGGCTGATCGTCGGGGAACTGCAGCACATAATTCGACCGCGCAAGGTTGAGGACCGCATCGGCGGCCTCGTTGTCGGCATGGTTGAGGTGACGGTCGGCGCGGGTGGCTCGACTGACGACACCTTCGAGATCACCGAACGAGAAGTGGTCGGGCATCTCGCCGATCAACTGGCGGGTAAACGGCGTGTCGAAACCGATCTCGTAGAGCTTCTGGATGAACGTCGCCTTCTCGTAGTTCTGCAGCGTCTCGATGCGGCCGGCCGTCACGAAACTGCCGGGCTCGTCGATCGACACGCTGCCATCGGCGTTGATCTCGCCTTCGCGGAACGTGATCGACGACACGTGGCCTTCGCCGGTCGCCCGGAGGCTGACGATGAACCGCTGCGCTCCGTCCGACGCGTTGTCCTGGATCGGGTGCGGCACCATCGATGGGTTGAAGAGTGCCGCGGCTTCCAGCGCGTACTCCTGCGTCAGGTGCGCCCCGATCAGAACCCGACGGGCCTGGCTCAGCACCTGGTCGGTGAAGAGGTGCCGGCGGGTATCGATGAAGCGGTTCTCGAAGAACTGGGTGAGCTGCACATGCCGGTCGCCGAATTCGGCCATGACCAAGTCGGCGCGGTCCTCGACCTCCTGGTCGGTCATCGCCATGACCCGAGCGAACAGCTTGATGACTCGCTCAGCCGTGGGTGGTTCGAAGTTTCGAAAGAAGACCCGGCTTGAGTCAGGTCGCAGGATGACGTTCGTCCGATGAGCACGCATGAGTCAGGTATCGGACCCACGCCCCGAGATGTGAGTCAGGCGGCTGCGGTAGCGCCGTCTGATGGTCGAAGTTCCGTTCGACGCAATCGAACAGTTCCGCACTGACGGTGCCACGGTGCTTCGCTCGGTTATTCCTGATCTGTGATGAGATCGTCAGGCTTTGGTGTACTTGCGTTGCGCCGCTTGCTTCGAGACCCCAAGCATTGCGCCGATCTGGGACCATGAGTGATCTCGGGAGCGGGCTCTACCAACAGCCTCCATCAGTGCTCGATCCAGAGACTCGCTCTCATCAACAAGCGCCGCAATCGTCCGCAGCGCTGCCGTGTCGGCTTCGACGAGGTCGTCCTCGCTCACGCGCTCCGACCACGCTTCAAGGTCTAGAGCACGTTGCTTTCGATTTGTCATGGCGTCCACCATCCTGAAAGGAACTTGTCGCGAGCGGGCATGCAATGAATGATCGCAACACCCGCGTCGTCAACGACCACACCTACTTCGAGCGGAGCAGCCGTTCGTGAAGGTCCAACGAACATGGTCACTGCTGGATCATCGGTCTCGAAGGCTGTCCAATGGTGGCGATACGCGTGGGTCATGTCGTCGTCTGAGACACCGTGCTTGCGGGCGCTCGCCTCGATGTCCACCCTCCGAGAATACCGCCGCCTCCAAAGATCGTCAACAAAGGTTGACGCTGCCGACCGACCTTCGTTGCCCGATGCGAAGATCGCAGCGCGACTCGCTGACTGGGGATCGGTTCCTTCGCTGCCGCCGGCCCCAACTGCCTCGAACCGGCTTTGCTCGAAGCCCTCCCGCAGTCGAACATGGTTCGAACATGCGAGGATTGCCCCTCTGTCAGTCGGGCTAATCCGAGTGTCATCGTCGGGTTGCCGGCGCTCTCTGCCAGGGGGTTCGGTCCGGTTTTGCACCCGATGCTGACTCAACTCGCTCATTGGCTTTGTGCCTGTTGTCCGACCTGTCGTGTCGGGTGTGGGACCGGCGAACTCAGGGATCGGCTTGGCGAACTTGCGGCGTTCATCCGAGGAGCGAACGGCCTTGCCCTGGCCGGTCAAGATTCTGGACCAACCGAAGCTGACAAATAGCCAAGTCGCTGACCTTGTCGCCCGAGGCCCTGCGCTGAGCCCCTGAGATCGGTTCGAACATACGGGGATTGCCCCCGCTGAGCGGATGTCAGTCGGGTAGGCGGGATTTGAACCCACGACCTCGTCGTCCCGAACGACGCGCGCTACCAAGCTGCGCCACTACCCGTGGTACTTCCCGGTCTTACCCGGCGGCCCTCAGCTTGTAAGAGCCAGACGCAGAGCGTAGCGGCTTAGGCCGGGACCGGCTCGCCTTCGAACCAGGAATCACCGGCGACGAGCGCTCGGTGGGCCTTGCGTAGTCGGAACGGGTCGATCGGCTTGACGAGCCAACCGTCGGCCTTCGCTTCGCGGGCCACCCAGCGGTCCGCATCGCGATCGAGGAGCAGCAGCACGCGCATGTGGTCCATGCGTCCGCCGCCGGCTTCAAGTCGAAGGTCGAGACACGATGCGATGCCGCCCATCGAACCGACCTGAGAGTCAAGAATCACCAGCTCCGGCTGAACGGCGGCAACGGCCGCCCGCAGATCGCGGCTTTCGGTGATTCGATTGACGCGCGTCTCGCCATTACACAACGAAGCGCAAACTTCGTCGAACAACCAGTCGGCGTCAGTTACCAGCAGAATGTCTCCCACCTTCTGCAGGCTAGTGGGTGCGCACAGAGCCACCACGATCAGAAATGTCGCATTGGTTGGAACACAACCGGTCGATGCGTGGTTGATGCAGCCTCAATGGATATGTGCTCATGTACGATCCGCTGGACCGGAGGAACACATGGAAATCACCGTTGAAGTCGTCGAGGCAACCGACAGTCACCCCGAATACACGCTTTGTCGCCCGGTGGGCGACATCGATGCTTACAGCGTCGGCGAGTTCCGCGAGGCACTGACCGAAGTCGGCGATGTCGACCGCTTGCTGATCGACCTCTCCCAAGTCGGCTTTATGGACTCGGCCGGTCTCGGTTCGCTCATTGGCGGCATTCGCCGGGTCAAGGGCGACAACGAAGGTTCGGTCGTCGTTTTCTGTGACGGGCCATCGCTGATTCGCTTGCTCCACACGACTGGGTTCGACCGCATCGTTCCCGTCGTCGAGAGTATGGACGACGCCCACGCCGCGCTCGCCGAGAGCGTCGGCTAACAGCTGGCGCGTTGGGGCATTCCGGCGCGCCAATACTGGTCGGGTGACGCAGCTCGATCGTTCCACACCGCACCCTGGTTATTGGCCGTCGGCATGGCCGGTTGAATGCGGCGGCAATCGTCGTCAGAAAGCTCGCGCTGGTCGCCTCGATGCCGCCATCGGCACGGCCACCGTGCAAACGGTGCAGAACGGCCGTTGGAACGTGATGACCGTCGAACGCGAGCCGGGCCAGTGGTATCTCGGCGGGACGATGGCCGCGTTCACCGGGCCTCCACCCTTTGGATGGGTGCAACGACTTGACCCCGAGTCGTTCGAGGCTGTCGCGACCTCCCCCGAGCTGCCGTGTGGGGAACACGTGTGGTGCGGGGCAATTCAGGCGCACGCCAATGGGACGATCGTGTCGGTCAACGGTTCGTTCATTCACGTCCTCGACCCGGACGACCTTTCGATCATCGCCGAGCGTCAGCTCCCGGTCGATCGCAGCCACAACGGCATGCTCACGTTGGCCGACGGATCGCTGCTAGCGAAAGATTTGCGACTGGAAGGGCAGGGCGGCACGACGTTGACCCGGCTCGATCCGGCGACGCTTGCCTTGATCGATGAGCCGCTGGTCTTGCCCGAGGGTTCGATGGGCCGCATCGCCGCCGACCTCGTGGCCGACGGCACCGAACAGATCTACGTTCCAGGCACCGAACACTTCTGGCGGCTAACGGTGGCCGGCGACCAGCTGACCATCGACGACTGGCGACCCCGCTACCGCAGCGCCGGCGACCCGTGGGGGCTGGCGTGGGATGTCTGCCTCTCCGACGGCGGCTGCTGGATCATGGACTGCGGCGACATCGAATCGGTGCGCCTCATTCACGAAACCGAACCGAACGGCCGCTACGACGTCTCACCGGGTAGCGATCTTTCGTGGCGACGCCCGGCTCCTTGGACCGGGCCGCAACGCCTCCACCGTTTCGGTCTCGATGCCGCGGCCGACGGCGATGTCGACAGCACAGCCATCGAGCCCTTCGGCACGCCCGGTGGCGGCATCATCGCCCCGTCGGTGCACGTGCCCGAGGTGAACCGAGCCGTCGCGTGGGACTCGATCAACGGCGGCCTCGCGGGCATCGAATTGCACGGCGACGAAACAGCCGGCAGTTCGGGTGAGCTGAACGTCGTGTGGCAGCTCGACGTGCGGGCGAGCATGCAGCCGGTCGTGTTCCCAGATAGCGGCGAGCTCGTCATCAACGACTTCACATCCGACGGTGAGGATCACGTCATCGTCGTCGACCTCGTGTCGGGCGAGCTCCTCGCCCGGGTACCGACCGGGTCCCGAGTCGCAAACGGCATGTTCCTCAGCGCAGGCGGCAACCGCGATGTCTTCTACTGCTCGACCCTCACGTATGCCCACATTCGGTGGCGGTAGGCCAGACTGAACCCTGTGCCTCTCAGCCAGCCCGCCTTCATCGAAACCATCGCCGACCTGGAAGCCCGGTACGACGCGGCAAGTCCCCGGTCTCTTGCGAAAGAGGCGACCCGCCTGTCGGCTGAATACCGCGAACTGATCGATGCTGCGCCCTTCTTTGCTCTTGCGACGGTGGGATCGGACGGTATGGATTGTTCGCCGCGTGGCGACACCGCTCCGTCGGTCTCGGTCATCGACGACACGACGCTGCACATACCCGACCGTAAGGGCAACAATCGACTCGACAGCCTTCGCAACATCGTCGAGGACGGTCGGGTCGCGCTGTTGTTCCTCATCCCGGGCCTCGACATCTGCATGCGGATCAACGGCCGAGCGCAGCTGACGGTTGACGGCGAGGTTCTGGCGCATCATGCCGTCGATGGCATCCTTCCCCGGTCGGTGATTGTGGTGTCGATCGAACGGGTGTATTTCCAGTGCGCGCGGGCGATTCGTCGTGCGGCGCTGTGGGATGCATCTGCGCAGCGCTCCGGCGCTGATCTTCCGACTGCGGGAGAAATTCTTGCGGCAGTGAATGCACCAGGTGTTCAGAGCGCTGCCGCCTACAACCAAGACTTCGAGGACAACGCCACGCTCTACTAGCGCGTAACGCCTAGTTTCACCCCTCACGGCCGTTGCGAGCGCGCCGATAGGTCGGGGTGAGCACGCCACACTCTGTCCGCGCGCCACGACGGTTGGGCTTCGATCGACTCCGGCGTGGACGTCGTCCACTCCACCAACCAAATCCGGCCACGACTGCAGCCCAGGCCTGCGCGCCCGGCGGACCACTTCGCAACACGTTCCGATGGCCGAAAATCCCGACCCGACTGCGATGGGCGCTCATCGTTGTTGTCGGCTTCCACGGCGGCCTGCTGCTCTTCGGCACCTACCGCGGCACGTACGACGCGTACGTGCACCTCTTCCTCGCCGACCACTACCGCCGCGACTGGTTCTCGACATGGGACTTCCGCTGGTACACGGGCTTTACGACGGTTTCGTATCCGCCGGGTACGCACATGGCGATGGCATTTGTCGGCAAGTTTGTTGGGCTCGAAACCGCCTTCGCCATCGTCCAGCTGATCATCCTGCTCCTGCTCGCTGTGGGCATGTACCGCTTCGCCCGCGTGTGGGTGAATGATGACGCTGCCGCGAACGCGGCGCTTCTCGTCGTCGGGTCATCGACAATCGCGCAGACCGTGCACCTTTACGGTCAGCTACCAACGACGTTCGCGCTCACCTTCCTGCTGCACTCGATTCCCTTCATCCGACGCTGGGTGGTGAAGGGTCGACCGATCGATCTCATTCTCGGGACCACGGTCTTGGCGGCCTGTACCGCGGGGCATCACGTCACGACCTTGTTCGGGTCGGTGTTCTTCCTCGGCCCCGTGCTCGTGCATGCGCTGCTCGAACAATCGCGGGTGCCGCTGGTCGACGAACTCGAGGCCGACGACCCGCCGATGCGCCGTCGCACACTCGTTCCCCTCATGCGTCGTCGTCTGCGGCGCATCCTTCCTCATACGTTGCGCGCGGGCATGCTCGGTCCGGCGGTGCTGGCGGCGCTCGTAATCGTGGTGTTGCCGTACTGGATCTGGTCGGGCAGCGACCCCATCAATCAGGTCTCGATTCCGCACGGCAGCCGCTCGAATTTCCTGGAGGACCGGAACATCGGCTTCGTGTTCTTCCTCATCCCGTGGGGGCTGATGTTGCCGCTGCTCCCCTATTGCCTGATGCGGGCGGTGCTCGACCGGAAGTGGCCGATCGCGTCGTCGATCCTGCTCCTGTTCGTGCTCGGAACTGGCGGGACAACGCCGGTACCGAAACTGCTTCTCGGCGCCGCGTTCGACATCCTCACACTCGACCGGTTCACGTTCTGGGCTGCGATGCAGATCATGCCGTTGGCCGGCCTGTTCATGACGAGTCTCGAACGAGGAACGATCGCGGGGTGGTTACGCCAATCGGGCGGTCGCGCGGCGCTGCGGCTCACCCAAGTCGGCCTCGCAGTCGCCATGATCGGCTTCACCCTGTTCTCCGCGACGTTGTCGCAGTACCGGCCGTTTCAACCTGACCGCATCGACCCGACTCCGATCGTGTCGTTCCTGGAGAAGGACCAGCACGAGCGGTGGCGATTCCTGACGCTCGGGTTCGGCGATCAGATGGCGTGGCTGTCGGCTCAGACAATGGCGATGCAAGTCGATGGCAACTATCACTCGGTGCGTCGTCTGCCGGAGTTGACGTCGACATCGGTCGAACGGCTCGAAGGGGCGAAGTACCGAGGCATCTCGGGCCTCGGTTCGCTCCAGCAGTTTCTGGAAGTTCCCGAGAAATACCACTTGAAGTTCGTCTTCTCGAACGACGCGTTCTACGACCCGCTGCTGCACTTCCTTGGCTGGCAACGGCTCGGCGTTCTCGAGAACGGCATCATGGTGTGGGAGCGCGCCGACATTCCGCCGCTGCCCGCCGAGTTGCCGAGTCGCGAGGTCCCGGGTTGGCAACGGGTGATGTGGGGCACGATTCCGCCGACGATGATCGTGTCGGCGCTGCTCGTGCTGATTTGGACGTTTCTCGGGCGGCCGGGACTGCGGCGATACCACGACCCGCTGCGGTCCAATGACCGGCTGCTTCGGGGTCCGCTCTTGTTCGGCCTTCCCGGCCGACTCGACCGGTGGTTGGCGAAATCCGAGCCGCGCCTGTCCGTCGCGGCGGCCGAGATTAAGCGCACCACACGGCCACCGCTCACAACAGCTGCGCTCAGTTACCTCCGGGCCTGGGCGACGCGACCGGTCGGCCGAATCCACAAGGCCATCCGCATCACGATCATGCTCGCCGTGGTGCTTTGGTGGCCGATCCGGATCACGACCACCGACGCCTCGGTGCCAAGCGCCGAGAAGACGACCGAGGCATTCTTCGACGATCTCGACTTCCGACGGTTCGAAGATGCGTATGCGCGGCTCGACCCGGTCCATCGGCCCGACTACGAGCTGTGGCGATTGCAGCTATCGGTGAACGGCGGGCTACTCGCATCATTCGCAAAGCTCGACTCGATCGAGGTTCACGAACTTGCCGAAGGCGACGACGAACGACCCGATGAGGCAACGGTGCGAGCCGACCTTCGCTACATCACCGCACTCGACTGGTATCCGATCATCGAGGACGTCGAGCTGGTGCGCCGCGAAGACGGCCAGTGGTACGTGCGACCGGAACCCGCGGACCTGACGATTCCCCCCGATCAGCTCTCGCGCCGGGCCGAGGTTGACTACATCCAGCAGGGGCGGCGCCGGGTGACGTCGTCGACCACCGATCTCACCGACATTCAGGACCGACCCGAGCTCTTCCTTCGCAATGCAACCTTGCTGGAACACGAAGGGCGACCGGTGATCGTCGGCGAGGTCGACAACATCGACGTCGACCCGGCCGACATCACGATCACGGGCGTTTTGCGTGATGCCGACGACACGATCATCGCTCGCTACAACGCGACCGAGCACATGGTGCACGCGTTGCGGCCCCGCGAGTCGACGCCATTTCGGATCGAGTTCGAAGAGGTCGCGGCCGGCGTCGATCTTGACTTCGATCCGCTGCAGTTCGAGCCCATTCAGCTCGACGAAGAAATCGCCAGCGTTGAGGTGTACGCGAAAGCCGTCGTCACGTCCGGCGGCCTGTATCGAGGCCTCGGCGTGAACACGGTCGAGATCACCGAGAACACTGCCGACGGCACGTGGAGGCTGACCGGCGAGCTTCGCAATGACGGGGTGCTTGAAGCAACGATTCCGATGCTGGTCGTCAGTTATCTCGACGCCGACGGCGAGGTCGGCTGGGTCGATCGGTTCTACATCGAAGCGGCGGTCAGGTCCCAGCGCACCGGCCTGTTTTCGGTGCCCATCCCCGTCGATGTTCTGGCCGCACTCAACGAGAGCAGCCTCACCGTGAGGTTGTTCCACAACGGCATCGCTCCCCCCGGTGGCGTCGTCGATGCAACGCCGCCCTTGCTTCGCCTCGACGACATCCCTGAGCTCGCCGACCTGCCGTACGAGTCGATCCGCATCGAAGCGGTCACGTTCCTCGGATCCGAATGAGCGGAACGATCGTTATCGCGCCGTCGATCGGCCTGGTCCGATGGATCATTCGTCGCGCCATCGTTGCCGCTTTGATCGTGCTGCTGCTCATGATTCTCGTTCTACGTTTGTTTCCGAAAGATGTCGCCACCTATTCGCCCGCGCCGATCGTCGATGACGATGCGCTGCAGATTCTTGCGCCATCGCGGGTCGAGGCCGGCCGGGGTTTCGAGGTCGAAGTGTTCGGCTTGATCGACAATCCCGACGTCGACGCAATCGAGCTGACCGTCGAGAACGGCTATGCGCTTCGTCGATTCACGACGGCGACGATCGACGGTCGTGCGGTTGTCCGCGTTCCTCCCGCCGACAGTCCAGAGTCCGGTGTCGTTCGCCTCACGGCGCTGCAAGGAACGCGAGCTGCGGTCGCCGAAATCGAAATTCTCCCGGGCCCCGCCGTCGACCCGCACGACCTGTATCTCGGGCCGCGCACCGTGATCGCTGATGGTGTCGATTTCACGATGATTGTCGCAGTGCCGGAAGACCGCTTCGGCAACCCGGTCGCAACCGGCACCGACGTCAACTTTGTGGTGACCCGACCGGATCTTTCCGTCGAAGTCGATGAGCGCTCGACCGAGAACCTTCTGAGCTTCGATCGCATCACGGCGCGCACCGTCACCGGCAAAACCCGCGTGTCGGTCAACGTCGACGAAGCGACGGGGCGAGAGATGACGTTCCTGGAGGTCGCGGGCCTGCCCGACCCCTTCGCCGTCAACGTGATCGACCCAGCGATCCCGGCCGACGGCGTCAGCATCGTGCGGGTTCGCACTGATGACCTCAACGACGAATTCGGCAACTTGCTTCCCGATGGCACCGACGTGATCCTCGACGTCAGCGGCGTCACTGGCCGGCGCAGGATCAAGGGCGAGACGATAAAGGGTGTCGCCGAATTCTCGGTCGAAGCGCCGTCGCTGCCTGGTCAGATCGAACTCCAAGCAACCGCGAGCGGTCGGTCGAGCGAGGTGCTCATTGTCGACTTCTCGAATGCGGTTCGAGAACTACCTGTGGTGACTGCGCCACACCTCGACGGCATCGAGCTGACGATCGGGCCGGTCATAACGACCCGCGGCTCCTATGTGGCTGAAGGCACGCACGCCCGGATCACAACGGATAGCCGGTCGTGGCGCGTTCCGCTCGGTGCCGGTCTCGCCACATTGGTCGTTCCCAAGACCAGCGAGCCGATCGATGTCGAAGTTCTCGGCTACAGCGTGAGCAGCACGCCAGCGCAGTGACGGTGCCAGTGACATCGGCGAGCCATCGCCGCAAGGCGAAATTCGCGCTCCGACTCCTGTTTGCGGCGGTCGCCTGCTCGATCGGCTTGGTTGCTTTGGTGTTGTTGGTTCGAACGATGTCGTCGGTCACTCGCAGCGAGGAGACCGCCGATGTTTTCAACGTTGCGGCGCAGTTGCCAGGCGATCTGCAGGGTTCGGTCGAATGGTTGCCAGATCCGCTTGGTCTTCCTCGCCGCATGGAACCGCTGACCCGCGACGACATCACCGATGCCTGGTTGCGGGGGTGGTCGCAGATCGCGATTCTGGCCGACACCGGCGACAGTGCAGGGTTGGAGGAGTACTTCACAAACTCGGCACAGGAGGCGCTAGCGCGCGGCCGCGCTGGCTGGCTGAGCTTGCCCGTGCATCAGATCGGCCACGAGCTCGAGCTGACGTTCTACTCCGAGGACGGTTCCGTCGCCGCGTTCACGGCGACCGAGTCGCGTCTGCTGCGGCGCAGCCCGACCGGCGAGGATGCCGTCTGGTACGACGCGATCGAAAGTTTCGATGTCGTGGTGTTGCTCGAAGATGGCAACTGGCGAATGCAGCATTGGGTTCGACGCACCGCAGGCGGCGTGTGGTGGAGTGAAGAGCCACCAGCCGCTCGAGCCCAGATCCGCGGTCGAGTCACCGCGATCTCCTACCTGCCGCAGGACGCAACCGCCGCAACCCTGTTCCTGCCGCCGGTTGAGTCCGACGATCTATTGGAGGAAGACGTAGAGGCCGACGCTGATGCTGGTCCGCCATCGGAACTCGCCGCGACCGACCCCGAGGATGAGAATGACTCGACCGACACAGAGTCAGAGGCCGACCCCGAGGATGGCACTGGGGGCCACGGCGAGGTCGAGGAGGTACCGCCGCTGTGGACCTTCGACCCCGATGAAATCGAGGCTGATTTCCAGCTCATTCGTTCGCTCGGCGTCAACGCGATCCAGATACCGCTGAACTTTGAGACTTTGCAGGGTCGAGACATCTCTACCGAAGAGCTCGATCGGGTCGAGTTGCTCATGGACCTTGCTGCGACCGAGGGGATCAAGGTCATCGTCACCCTCTTCGACGGACGGACCGACCACCGGGTTCTGAACTGGGACGCGGACGAAGACCACCTCACCGCAGTCGTGACCCTGCTCGCCCAACACCCCGCGCTGCTCGTCTGGGAGCTGCAACAAGATGCAGACGAGACGATCGGGGTGAAGGGAGTCAATCGCGATCTTCTGTATGCATGGGTGGGCCACATGAGTCGGCGGCTCCGATCGATCGACGACCTCACTCCGACGATGATCACGTGGTCGACACTTACCGCCGCGGCCGAAGCCCCGGACCTGACCGACATGATCTCGGTCGCGGCGCCCGCCGACCCAGGCGAGATCGAATCGATGGTCGCCGATATCGGTGCCCTCCATCCCCAGCGCCCGATCCTTCTCAGCGGCGCTGGGCGCCACACGCACGTATCGATCTTTCCCGGCGGCCAAACCGAGAAGGAACAGGCCGCGTACGTGGCCGATGTCTTGACCGAACAGCGGCGTCTCGGTATCACCGGCGCGGTGATTGGACCGCTCTGGGATTTGTCGGCGCCGCCTGCCGACGCGGGCCTGCTGCCGATCGGTCTGGGTGCCCGAATGCAGGCTGGTCTCCTCCGGGCCGACGCGACGCTCAAGCCTGCGGTTCTTCTTCTCAATCCCGAAGTGGACCTCGCCACTGTAAATCGACCGAGTTTTGCCGATGGAGTACGGAAACCGTTTCACCTGATGCTTCTCGTGCTGCTCGCAGGTGCCGTTGGCGTGGTCATGTTGTCCCGTCGCGGTATCGGCTTGCACAGTCTCCCGTTGCCTCGGCGACCGGGGTCGGGCAAGAGGTGGAACAAAAAGTCGGAGGAACACGAGTTGAATGCAGAACCCCGGGCCGGTGCGAACACGGACCCCCTCGACGGCGACAGCGCTGGCGGCACGATCCCGCTGATCTCACGTCCGCTGCCGCCCTCCATGGCACCACCGACTGCGCCTCACAAGCGAGCGAACGGTGAGACGAACGGCAATGGCGCAGTAGAACGAGCGGGTTCGCTCGCGATCGCACCGCCACCGTTCGTCAAGCCCGCGATTACGACCGAACGATTCGTGAAGCGCGAACCGACTGGCCCGACGATGGCGACCGGAGCGCTGCCCGACCCGGACGAGTCCATGCCCAGGACCGACGAGACCGATGCGTCGACGCTTCGCGAGGCCGATCCGGACGAGACATCGCCGTTGCGCATGTCGCCGCCGATGATGCTGCGCGCCCCCGACTTCGAACCTCCCCGTCCAGAGGCCTTCGCACCACCGCCGGAACCCGCGACCGCTGACGTTGCCCGCTCGCCGGAACCCGCGACCGCTGACGTTGCCCGCTCGCCGGAACCCGCAGCGCCTGCCGGTCCGTCGACCACCGAGGCGGCTGAGTCGATCCTTCCATCGCACATCACGCCCCCGAAGTTCTCCCCACCCGGCCTCGTGCCGCCACCGCTGAAGCTGCCCGAGGCGCCTGCAACTCCAGACGTGCCGATGATCATCCAGCCGCCAGCGAGTGCGACTCCGCCAACCGCTTCCGCCCCCCTGCCCTCGGCCGCGGCACCCAGCATCTTCGAAACTGTGCCGACCGACCCGACCGACGCTCAGCCAGCCCCGCTCGTAACCGCGCCCAAGGTTCCCGATTCGAGCAGTGCCGCCATTGCCGTCGACACGATCGAGTTGGCCAACGTCAACGGTGCTCGCGATCGATTCGGACCGCATTTCGCGACTCGCGCCGGCACGCCGCTCACCGCGCTTCCGTTCGTTGAACGCGCTGTCTGCGATGCCCTTATCCACTACCCCACGATCAATGGCCGGTTCCCGAAGATCAATCTGGCGATCGTCACCGATGGTTCTGCCATCGACGGACCCATCATCGCCGACGCCGATTACAAGACGCTGCGTATCCTCGCGCTCGAGTCATCGTTTCCGGGCCAACCCGAGGCGGACCCGACCTTCACGATCTTCACCGCCGAGCCGACCGCATCGGCAATCGCTGCGATGAAGACCGACGCCGCTCTCGTGTTCAGTCTCTCGGCCAGTCAGAGTTCAGCGGCCATCAAGCTCGTGTGGAAAGCCGGGCAGCCCAGTGCGCCGCCCGAAGCAGTTCCATTCCTCACGCGCGTCGTGTCGACGCTGCGCACCCACAACTGGGATGCCGAAATGAGCTAGTGGCACATTCGACCTTTGGAGCGGCGGCGAGAGCGTCGTCCACGCCAGGCCGACCGCGTTACTCTCGGGCGATGACCGAGGCGAACATCAGCGCTCATCACGACACTGCAGCCGGCGCTGATGTCAGCGTTCTCGCTCGGGCTCGTGGGCTCGCGGACGAACATCTCTTTCCGGCGGCTCTCGACGTCGATGCCTCCGGCGAGGTGCCGGTCACGCAGCTCGCGAAGGTGGCCGATGCCGGGCTGTATGGTCTCACGAGTTCCGACGCGGAGTTTGGCCTCGCGGCCGACGCAACCACCGTGTGCGCCGTGATCGAAGCCCTGGCCAGCGGCTGCCTCACGACCGCGTTCGTGTGGACCCAACATCTCGGCGCCGCAGCCGCAGCGTCGGCCGCCGCCGACACGGTCCGGCAACGATGGGAGCAATCCCTCGCGAGCGGCACCAGTCGAGCCGGCGTTGCGTTCGCTCATCTGCTCCGGCCTGGTCCTCCGCTCACGGTCGCCGAGCCGGCCGGTGACGGTTGGCGGTTCACCGGCTCAGCCCCCTGGGTAACCGGCTGGGGCCACATCGATGTCGTTCATGCTGCTGCCCGTTACGGCGACGACATCGTCTGGGCGCTGCTCGACGCCTCACCACGAGCGACCCTGCAGGCCGACCAGTTGCAGCTTGCCGCGGTCAACTCGTCGGCGACCGTGACGCTCACCTACAACGCCGACCCGGTGACGGCCGACCGGGTCACCCGGGTCGAGCCGTACGCCGACTGGAAGTACCGCTACGGGTTCGGGCTTCGAACGAATGGATCGCTTGCACTCGGCGTCGCCTCGCGATGTTGTGTGCTCCTTGACCACGGCGACTTCACGGCGGAACTCGCCGCGATCCGCACCGAACTCGACAGCGCCGACATCGACGCGATGCCACTTGCCCGCGCCGCCGCGAGCGCGTTTGCGGTTCGCGCCGCCGCGGCACTCGTTGCGACCACCGGTGGACGGTCAGTGACGATGGTCGAACACGGCCAACGGCTACTGCGCGAAGCGATGTTCCTGCTGGTGCAAGGTCAAACACCAGCGATTCGCGAGCATCTCGTCAGCTTGTTCTCGGCGCCCCCCTCGCCATACCCCCGCTAACGCCAGAACTGGTACTCGCGGAACCCGAGCCCGCTCGCAACATCGCCGTTCACGCCGAAGATTTCGACCCCCCAGGAGATCAGGTCCCAGAAGGCCCGGTTCGCCGGCGGAACGAACCACAGCAACGCGAGGACGATGAAGATCCCCTTTGAGCTGATCGGGCGGATCTTCGCTCGCAGTTCGGGCGAGAGGTGGGGGTTGATGATGCCGAAGCCGTCGAGGCCAGGAACGGGTATCAAGTTCAGGACGGTTGCGCCGATCTGAAGAACACCGAGGAACGCAAGACCAATCGTGAGGCTCCGATGCTCTTCAATATCAACCCATCCCTGCCCGACAGGGATCAGACAGATCGCGGCGCACGCGATGTTCATTGCCGGGCCAGCGAACGAGACGGCGGAGCGAGCCCAGCGGCTCGGGATCGAACCCATCTGAATCCACACGGCGCCGCCGGGCAGGCCGATACCGCCCATCAGGACGAACAGGATCGGCATCAGGAGCGAGAGGCCCGGCTCGGTGTACTTACGGGGGTCGAGTTGCAGGTAGCCCTTTGCGGCGACGGACTTATCGCCGCCGAACCACGCCATGAGCGCGTGAGCGAACTCGTGCATGGTGAGCGACAAAATCCAACCGATGGTGGCGAAGATAAACACGCCCCAAGACGGGCCTTCGCCCACCGACCACAACCACACGCCGGCACCGATTGTGGCGGCCAAGATCGCGAGGAACGTGAAGCTCGGACGAATCGGCGGCAACGCGCTTGGCTCGCTGCCCCGTCCGGGCGTATCGGTGACCGGCGAAAGATCCATGACCCCCAGGGTGCCCGACTCCGCTATGACTACCCACCCCAGCTACCCTCAGATTCCATGAAGACCGCTACCGGCTCCGGCCGCCCGTACCTTCGCACTATCGCTGCCGTCGCGATTGCGGTACTCGCGTTTGCGTCCTGCAGCAGCGACGACGACTCCGCCGTTTCGGCCGACGATGCCTCATCTGACACGGGCGACGTGACGACGATCGAAGAAGTCCCCGAAGACGAGCTGTTGTTCGACCCCGACGCAGAGAAGGACGCCCGCGAGGCTGCCGCCGCCGAGGCCGACTCGGCCCAAGAAGCAGTGATCGCTTCGGTCGCCAGCGACGAGGTCGCCGAGGTCGATGGCGTGTTCGTCGTTCCCGTGCCTGACGAGGTCGTGCACGTCGAGGGCGAAGTCGAGTACGTGACGTCTCCTGGTGTCGGTGGCAACCATGCGGCGGGCTGGCAGAACTGCGGGTTCTACACGGTGCCCCTCATCGAAGAGCAGGCCGTGCACTCCCTTGAGCACGGCGCCGTCTGGATCACCTACAACGATTCGACGACCGACATCGACAAGCTCGTCCTCGAGACGATTTCGCTGAAGGAAGAGCACACACTCGTGAGCCCGTACCCGGGCCAAGAGTCGCCGATCGTGATGAGCGCGTGGGGCCGGCAGGTCAGTCTCGAATCGCTCGACGATCCGCTGTTCGAACAGTTCATCGACATGTACCGCGGCGAAGGGCCGACGACTCCCGAACCCGGCGCCGCATGCAGCGGAGCGTTCGGTGTCCCGCCGACCGACGTCACCACAATCGCCTCCTCCTGAACCGGAGATGAACCGACGATGATCCTCGACGCCGCCCGTGACCGAGTTGCGGGAACCGTGCGGTCGATCGTCGCCGCCGACGGCAGCGCGCCACAACAACCGACGTGGGACGCCGACGATCCCGGACTCTTTCCACTCGACAGCCCGGTGCGCCGCGTACACGCCGACGCGGCCGGGTTCATCGGTGGCATTCGCTCGCTACTCGTGCAGTCACTTCACCCGCCGACGATGTATGCGGTGTCGGCCCACTCGAACTATCGCGAGGATCCGCTCGGGCGGCTGCAACGAACGGCGCAGTTCCTCGGCGCGACCACGTTCGGTTCGGGCAGCGAGGCTCAGCAGGCGATCGACATCGTGCGCTCCATTCATTCCCGGGTGCGCGGCACGATGCCCGATGGCACGCCGTATTCGGCCGATGATCCCCATCAGCTCGCGTGGGTGCACATCACCGAAGTCGACAGCTTTCTGAAGGCGTACCAGCAGTTCGGGGCCGGTCGACTGACCGATACCGAGGCCGACCGCTATGTCGCGGATATGGGCCGGGTTGGCCTGGCACTTGGCATGGAGTCCGCTCCAGGGTCGGTGGCCGAACTGAACGACGCGCTCGCTTCGTATCGGCCCGAGATGGCCGACACCGAATGGAGCAGCGAAACGACATTGTTCCTGTTGTCGCCTCCCCTGCCGTTACCGGTTCGTCCGGCGTACGGCGTGCTCTTCAGCGCCGCGCTCGGCTCGTTGCCGCCGTGGGTCCGAAACCTCCTACTGCTGCCGATCCCACCCGGCTCGAACCGCGTGGTGATTCGCCCCGCCGCAACCCTGATCACGCGCACGCTGCACTGGGCGCTGAGTGCTCCGGGCCATGAAGGCCGAACCGACGGCACGGCCAGCGAGTCTCGATAAACCACGGCCTGACTCGGAGTCGGGCGACAACAGAGACTATTGCGCCGAGGAACAAGGTGATCAGAACTCAACGCAGCGAGTTCCTGCCGAGTTGGGAACGAATACGGTCAGCGTCACTGACAAAGTCGTAACCGTAGATATTTCGGCGGCGACGACGTCCGAGGTGACGTTCACATCGCGGATCACGACGGATGAAGCTCAGGCCACCACTGCTGTCGCTATCAGCGTCATTGACCCCCCTCACGGGGGTCTTGAGGTTGACCTCGCAACACCGCCTGCGCTCGTCGCTCTCAGCGGACTCAAGTTGCCGTGGCTCCAGTTCCTTGGTGCGCTCGTCGCCTTGCCGCTCCCGGTAGGAGGCTGTACGAAGTTCCGAACCAGGATGAACTCGAGGGCCCCGCCCGCCGCGGCCCGGCGATCAATCCGTCGCCAAGTGCGACCATTTCGGCAACCGCGTCGGCCGGATGCGCTCGCCGCGCATGGGCCTCTTCGACTCCAAACGCCGACCGGCCAACCGACGCGAAATTGGCCTCGGGCAAACGGGCGCGGTCGGCGCGATCCGGTGCGCGGTCAAGAAGTCCGGCAGTTTCATGATGTGGCTGTCGGCGTCGAGAAAGGTGCGACCTGGGGCGTGTTCCATCTGGTAGTCCGCCTTTCAGCTCGTTCCTCGCCGAGACGTGCCGGTGCTGAGAGCCAGCGCAATAACGACCATCGCGATCACCAAACCAATGACGGGACGTTGGCTCGTGGTGTCGGCCAGCCAACCCGCGAACGGCGGCCCGATCAGTCCGCCGATACCGAACGCAAGAAAGAGTTGTCCCATCATCTTGCCCATGTTCTCGGCGCCGAACAGCGTGATGCCGACCTCGGGTGTGATGGCGACGAAACCGCCGTACGTCGTGCCAAGCACCAGCGCGAACGCGACCAACAACCCGATCGAACCGCCCGCAAAAAACCAGATGCCGTACGCGACTGGTTGGAACAGCAACATGAGTTGGTAGATGCGCAGCGGCCCGATGCGCCCCGATAGGAAACTGAGGCCAAGTCGACCGACGATGCTGGCCAACCCCATGAGCGCAAAGATGAGCGCAGCAGTGCGTTCGGTCACCCCGTTCTCGGTGGCGAAGGGCACGATGAAGGCGAACGCAGTAAACAGGCTGAGCGACATGAAAAAGGCCGAGACAAACAGGCTGCGGAAAACCGGATCGGCTGACAGCGGGGCGGCTTTCTGCCCCCCGCTGATGACCGGGCGAGGTGGTGGTCGAAGCACGGTGACGAGCGCGAAGAGATACCCGACGACGGCGACGAGTGCGAGCAGTCGGTACGCCGACCGCCAGCCGTACGCGCCAATCGCCCACTCGGCGAATGGGATCAGCAACATCGAGCCGAGCCCATTGCCTGCGGCGACAAGTCCAAGCGCCGCGGCGCGTCGTTTGACAAAAAGTCCGCCGGCCGCGGCAGTGAGCGGCGCCACGAAGAAGCCGCTACCGAGGCCGACCCCGAGCCCGTAGGTGATGTAGCCGAGCCACACCTGGTTGACCATGCTGGTCAGGAAGAGCCCCGCCACGAACAGCGTGGCACCGGCGGCGAGGAGCGGCAACGGTCCATGTCGATCCGACAGTGGACCCGACACGATGCCGAAGCCGAAGAACAACAGCAGCGTGATGCCGAAGATCAATGCCGTCGAGCCTCGGCTCGCATCAAACTCGGTCGCCATCGAGTCGAAGAAGATTCCGAACGTGTACGCCGTGCCGAACGCAACGCCGTTGCCGACGGCAACGCCCGCCGCAGCGAGCCACGCGCGACCGCTATCGAGGACCCACTTTCCACACGGCTGGTTGAACGGGTAACCCGCCATCGTTAGCTCACCGGCCACCGGAGACGTTGACGATCGCACCGGTCATGTAGGTCGCGTCGTTCGAGGCGAGATAGACGATCATCGACGCCACTTCTTCCGGTTGACCAATGCGACCCATCGGCACCGCATCAGCAAGCCGGTTCGCGCGATCGGGGTCACCCGAACTCGAATGGATATCGGTGTCGATCAAACCCGGCCGCACCGCGTTGACCCGCATGCCTTCGCGGGCGACTTCCTTCGCCAAGCCAATCGTCATCGTGTCGATCGCCCCCTTGGTCGCCGCGTAATCGACGAACTCGTTGCCGCTGCCGAAGACTGCGGCGACCGACGAGACGTTCACGATCGTGCCGCCGGTTCCGCCGTGCCGGGTTGCCATGCGTCGAACCGCTTCGCCTGCGCACAAGAACGCTCCGATGATGTTGACGTCGACGACCTCCCGCAGTCGGTCGATCGAATACTCATCGACCCGGGCCATCGGGTGCAGAACGCCTGCGTTGTTTACCAGGCACCCGATCGGTCCGAGTTCGGCCGCTCGATCGAACAGCGCAACGACCTGATCTTCGTTCCGCACATCGACCTGGACGGCGATCGCCGAAGCTCCCGCCGCTTCGCAGTCCGCGACGACGCTCGACGCTGCGTCAGCGTTCGACACGTAGCCGATGCAAACGTCGAAACCCTGGGTCGCGGCGAGGCGCGCCGTCGCGGCCCCGATGCCGCGACTCCCACCCGTGATCACCATGACTCGTCTGCCGTCGTCACTCATGGCCGTCAGCATTACATGCCGTAGGCTCGCCGCCGTGCAGATCACCGAGTTCCAGGACCTGATGGAGACGCTCTACGGCGAAGAGGATCGCGAGCGCGGCATGCCGTCGTCGGTGGCGTGGTTGTGCGAGGAGGTCGGCGAACTCGCGCAGGCAGTACGCAAGGGAACCCCCTCGCAGCAGCTGCACGAACTCGGCGATGTCCTCGCCTGGTTGTCGTCGATCGCGAACCAGCTCGGTCTGTCGCTCGAAGACGCCGCCCAGCGCTACGTCACCAACCCACCGTAGAATCCGCACATGCCACGAGCGCTTGTCATCTCTCACGAACCCGACGGCCCGGCCGGACAGATCGAGGTGCGCCTCGTCGAGCGCGGTTGGACTGTGGACACGCACGTGCTCACCGTCGACTACGACGCTCCGAACGACTTCTCTCCGTTGCCCGACATCGCCGGGTATGACCTGCTGATTCCGATGGGGTCGGTGCGGTCATTGACCGAGAAACCGCAGATCGACGCCTGGGTGCACGACGAGCTGGAGCTGATCCGGAGCGCGCACACGAATGGCTTGCCGATTCTCGGCATCTGCTTCGGCGGCCAGCTGATCGCCGACGCCCTCGGCGGTTCGGTCGAGAAGGCGCCGGTCACCGAGATCGGTTGGTACAAGGTCGAGGCGAATCTGCCGATCGACGCGGTTGGCGCCCCTGGCCCCTGGGTGCAGGGGCCGTGGCTCGAATGGCACCACGACCGGTTCACTCCCCCACCTGCGGCGACGGTGCTTGCGCACAACGAGAACGCGGTGCAGTTGTTTCGTCTTGGCAAGACCGTGGGCACGCAGTTCCATCCCGAGGTCGACGTCGCTCACATCGCGAACTTTCTTGAGAACGTCGAACCCGGCTACCTCGAGGGGCATGGCACGACGACGGCTGAGTTGTTGGCCGCGACCGAAGCGAACGAAGCCGACAGCATCGAGCGCTGCAAAGCGTTCGTCGACTGGTTCCTCGCCGACGTCGGCTTGTAACCAGCTTGCGGGGCGGCGGTCAGTCCCGACCGAGGATGCCGCCGAGCATCTGCTCGACGCCGGAACCACCGGAGGAATTGCCGGTCCCGATGACCGAGCCGATGAAACTCAGGAACTCGTTCGGGTTCCGGGTCTGCACGAGCAATCGCCCCGGCCCAGTGAAGTCGAAGACCAAACCCTCGCCGCTCTTGAACGTCTGCACCAGACCCCCGGTGACCTTCCGCAGCTGCATCTGCACCGACTCTTGGTAGCCGACCATGTGGCCGGTATCGAGGGTGACGGTCTGGCCGACCTCGAGGTCCCAGACTTCGATGCCGCCGTAGCCGCTGACGATCATGGGGCCTTGTCCGTCGGCTCGGAGAATGAAACCACCTTCGGAGCCGAACAGGTTCTTGAAGCCGCCCCACTTCGTGTCCATGGTGACCGTCTCGGCCGACGCCAGCCACGAGCCCTTCTGCACGAACCAACCGGTGCCCGCCATGTCGACGACGGTGATATCGCCCGGTAGATGGGCAGCGACATCGACCCAGCCGCCTTCGGCCGGCGCGGTGTACGACGTGATGAAGAACGACTCGCCACCGAACGCCGCCCGCTTGAGCGACTTCATGACCCCGCCCTCGGCCTTAGCCTCGACGAGCACCGACGGCGTCGTCGCCATAAGCGCGCCCGACTCGGCCTTTACGCGTTCATTCGGCCCCATCGTCACTCGCGCCACCGCAAATGCCGGACCCTGTCGTACTTGAACGTCCATGGCCGCCTCCTCCTCGCCGAAGATCTTCTGTCCCCGGCGAGAGTAGTGCTCAGTCAGACGGCCAGTTCAGGAAACCTAAATGGCGATGGAGCAGGCTGAACTCAGCGGTCAGGACTCTTAGTACTCTTCATGCAGTGTCGTTTGCGCCCCTTCTCATCATCGATGAGTCCGTCGAAAAGAAGCTCACGCTCAAACACCGACTCACCGCATCCGCAGTTCGAGAATCCGCATGTTTTGCAGACGCCGACAGGACGTGGCGTGTCGATGATGCGAACCCTGACGGCGTATGCGTCTATGCCATTACGCGGATGAACCGCGGGCGAACAGTTTGTACATTGCTGTCGTACCGCGCATGCCCGGCTTCGATAGACACGACCCACCCGAGCTCTGGGAAGAGTGGGGAGGCCCATGGGCACTTCTCACGGCGTATCGTGTGTAGGTAGCTATGACGAAACCGCTCCCTGACTTCACGCTCGGGTCTGACTGCCCGCCAGATTTTGACATCCGGCTGGATTCTGCTGCACGCAATCAGTGGGCAACGAACGTTGCTCAACGCCGAGACTCGGGTTTGCTCGGCGACACCAAAGAAGTTGACTCGATTGTCGCCGCACTGGCGACCGATGAGTTTGGCCCATTCCAAGAAATGATTGAGCAACGCCGCGTAGTTTGGGTTGCGGTCAAGGACGCGAGGACCATGCACCAGCCGGAACCACACGAGATCGTGGTGATCGAGCTGGCCAAGGACGCAAGGGAGCCGAGCGAGGTCGTCGAAGCCTATGGGCCAGAATACTGGTGCGATCGAGGCTACAGAGACACGATGCAAGACCTTGTGCGCTCAGCCGTCGACGGTTGCAGCTATTTCTACTGGGCGACCGAAGAAGATTTGGCCGGCTACAGCGTGACCCTTGTGCACCTAGCAACGTCCGAGGCCGATACGAAGAACGTGACCAGCGACCTGAGTGCGATCAGCACGCCCCGGATGATCCAGAACGCCTAATTGGGAACGTCGTAGTGGCCCTCGGTGACTAACTGCGGCGCTACGAGACCTCGATGGCGATGGACTCGATGACCGAGGGGTCGGTGCTCGAGCCGGGTTCGCGGATCACGATGGAACCGAGAGCGTCCTCGCCTTCGATGATTTCGCCGAAGATCGTGTGGTTGCCCGTGAGCCAGTCGGTCGATATCAGCGTGATGAAGAACTGGCTGCCGTTGGTGGTCGGACCGGCATTGGCCATCGCCAGCTGGCCACGACCAGTGAACGACAGGCCGTTGTCGACTTCATCGATGAACTGGTAACCGGGACCGCTCGTGCCGGTGCCGCTCGGATCGCCGCCCTGCACCATGAAGTCTTCGATCACACGGTGAAAGATGACGCCGTCGTAGAAGCCGTCTTCGGCCAGGTTCACAAAGTTGTTGACCGTCACAGGGGCAAGGTCGGCGAACAACTTGAGGCGCATCTCGCCGACATCAGTAGTGACGACGGCCTCGTAGTTCTTCGTCGTGTCGATCGTGAGCGGCGGCGAGTCGGCATAGAGGTCGGCGCGATCCGCAGGCTCGAGGTTCGCCGCGTTCTGCTTCCAATCGTCGATCGAGCCCTCGGGTAGGAAGTCGCCAGCGCGAGCAAGTAGTGCATCGCGGTCGGCGACGACTGCATCAGTGTTCACGAGCGCGGTGTCGCCCTCGTCATCGAGCGTGTCAGTGGCCGCATCGGTGCCGTCGACTGAATAACCGGCCGCATCGGTGCCGTCGAGACCATCGACCTGCGCCGCGTCGTCGCCAGCTGACAACGTGATGCTCTCGTCGCCGCCATCATCGCCCCCGCCTGAGAAAACGACGAACAGCAAAATCGCGCCGAGCACGAGTGCACCAAAAATGCCGAGTCGAGTCATCGACCGGCGCTTGCCGTCGACCTCCATCTGTTCCTGAGCCTCGACCAGACGGGTCTGGCGATTCGCCTTTTGACGTTCACGTTTTGCTGTACCCATGGACGAGCACGCTAGCGGCCGCCCGTGGCCGATGGAACGCAGGCGGCAACCTTGCCAACCCCTTGTAGCGTGTTGATCCGTGGCTCTGTATGTACAGAAATTCGGTGGCACGTCAGTCGCCAGTCCGGAACGAATTCGAGAGGTTGCCGACCACGTCAAGCGCACCGTTGGGCGAGGCGACCAGGTCGTGCTTGTCGTGAGTGCGATGGGTAAAGAAACCGACGAGCTTCTTCGCCTCGCGGCCGCTGTATCCAAAGAGCCACCGGGCCGCGAGATGGACATGTTGATCACCGGCGGCGAGCGCAAGTCGATTGCCCTCGTGTCGATGGCGCTCGAAGCAATGGGCGTTCCGTCCGAGTCGTTTACCGGCAGTCAGGCCGGGTTTATCACCGACACGAACCACCGCAGTGCCCGCATTCTCGAGATCCGTCCCGACCGGGTGCAGACGGCGCTCGACGAAGGCAAGGTGCCAGTTATCGCCGGCGCCCAAGGGGTGTCGACCGACAAGAACGTCACGTTCCTCGGCCGCGGCGGATCCGACACGACCGCGGTGGCGCTCGCCTCGGCGCTCAAAGCCGATGCCTGCGAGTTGTACACCGACGTCTCGGGAGTCTTCACCACCGACCCGCGGTTGGTGCAGGAAGCTCGCAAGATGCCGACGATCTCATTCGACGAACTGATGGAAATGACGGCCACCGGCTGCCCGAAGCCAGCGATGCGCTCGGTCGAAGTCGCCCGGGCCTACGGCGTGCCTCTGCACGTTCGCTCAGCATTCACGTGGGAACCCGGAACCTGGGTCACCGAGGAGGACGAAACAATGGAACAGGCAATCGTTTCGGCGGTCACCCACGACCTGTCGGATTCCAAGATCACCATCGCGGGCCTGCCCGACAAGCCCGGCATCGCCGCCCGGCTATTCCGCGAGCTCGCCGACAACGACGTCAACGTCGACATGATCGTGCAGAACGTCAGTGCGCTCGATGTCACCGACATCAGCTTCACCATCCCCCGCGACGAGATGGACCGGGCGGTCGAGAAGTGCACCGAGCTGGCGAACGAAATCGGGGCCGTGCAGGTGTCATCGGACCCCGACATCGCACGGGTCAGCCTCGTCGGTGCGGGCATGAAGTCGAACCCCGGTGTTGCGGCGACGATGTTCGAGACGCTGGCGAACAACAACATCAACATCGAGATGATCTCAACGTCGGCGATCCGCATCAGCTGCGTTGTTCGTGAAGCTGAAGCCGAGCGATCGGTGCAGGCGCTGCACGAAGCGTTCGAACTACACAAATAGGGCCCGCTCCAAGAAAGACGAGATGACCGACACGATCGGCGGCGACGCAGCTCAAACGCCTGCCAAGTCAAACGCGCCCGTTCTCGACACACCTGCGCCGCGGCCGAAAGTCATCGACCTTCCGAAACCGAGCCGGGTCGAACGCTGGGGAATGAACCCCGAAGATCGGGCCCGGGTCATGGAGGCGTGCCTCCTCATTCAACGCCCTCGGTGGAAGAGCAACTTTGGACTCATGATGCTGATGGCCGTTGTGGTCGCGATCATGGGCCTGTCGGCCAACTCGGCGGCCGTGGTCATCGGCGCCATGCTCATCGCTCCGCTGATGACGCCAGTGCTCGGAATCGCGGCATCGATCGCAATGGCACTTGGCCCGGCGCTGCTGCGGTCGGTGATCACCGTCGTCGTCGCAACGCTCGGCGCGATCGGCCTGGGTTACCTCGCCGGACTCATGCCCGGCGTCGGTACCGACACCTTGTCGCCGCAGATCCTGGCTCGCACAACCCCCGACATTCGGGATCTGTTCGTTGCTATCGCGGCGGGCGTGGCTGGCTCGTACGCCACCGCCCGCCCCGATGTCTCCAGCTCGCTGCCCGGTGTCGCTGTCGCGGTGGCGCTCGTGCCGCCGCTTGGCGTCGTCGGCCTCGCGCTCGAAGCCGGGCGCCTCGACCTGGCCGGCGGCGCGCTCCTGCTCTACATCACCAACCTCTCGGCGATCGTGGCGGTCAGCACGGTTGTGTTCGTACTTGCTGGTTTCGTGCCCGCCCGCCGACTCGCCGAGATGACCCCTCGCGTCGTTCTCGGAGGTCTCGTCGCACTGGCGATCCTCGTTGGCGCGGGAACGTTGCTGACCCAGCGTTCGATCGAGGTCTCGAACCGCAACAGTCAAGAAGGACGGGTCGCGGCGGCGGTGAACGACTGGCTCACAACCGGCCTTGAGGTCGAGAACATCGAGATTGCGGGCACGCAGATCGACGTCGAAGTCGTCGGCCCGAACGCCCCAGCCGACGTCGAACAGCTACGCAGCGCGCTCGACGAGATCATCGCAAACGACACTGAGGCCGAGCTCGAAGTCGGCGTGTTGTGGACTCAGGCGACCCGAGCTGTCCCCGGTTCTCGCACCTTGCTGCAGGGTGACCTACCCCGCGTTCAGCAGGTCGTAGAAGAGTGGCTCGAGGCCGACCTCCCGAACGGGACCTACGACATCACAACGCTCGGCATTGAAGACGACGTGATTCGTATCGCCGTATCGTCCTCGGACCCGCTGCCGCCGGTCGAGGACCTGCAGGTCCGCTTGTCGAACAACCTCGGCGTCGAACCCGCGGTGCAGGTTGAGTGGCTTGAATTGTCGGTGAGCGATGACACCACCGACACGGAATTGGCCGAGCTGCGAGTGCTCGCCCAGAACTGGGCCGCCGAGAACGGTGTGTCGGTCGACGAAGTTCGCTTCGATGGCGACACGGTCGATGTCGAACTTGTCGGTGCGGTCGCTCCACCGGTCGCGCAGCTCGACGACCTCCTCGTTGCAGCCTCAGGCGGAGCAGTGACGAACATCTGGTTCACCGAACGCATTCGCATCGTGGCCGAGCGAGCCCCGGCGTTCAGCGGCGCGTGGTGGCCACCTGGCCCAAGCTGACGGACGACTGATTGCGAGCAGTCGGGTGGCGACCGCCGATTGCCACCGAAATACACCGGCCTCGTCGGCGGTCGGCAAGTAGCGTCGACGTCATGATCGCTCCATCAACATCCTGATCGACTTGCCCGAGACCCAGCTCTACTACGTCGCGACCATGGCGGCCGTCGACCATGCGTTGGCCCAGGCTGACCTAACCGCCGAGGTAATGGTCGTCCGGACCGACACGATCGATAGCGACTTCGTAGAGCAGCCGGGCGATGGTGTGCTCGTTGGGCCAGGCTCGCCATACGAGCGCCCTGATCTTGCCGAGGATGTCATCCGCTCGGCACGGGAGAGAGGCATTCCGCTCGTCGGCACGTGAGGCGGCTTCCAACACGTGCTGGTCGAGCACGCCCGCAATCTCCTTGGTATCGATGATGCCCTCCACGCCGAATACGGCGACCGCGATGGCACCGCCATCGTCACGCTGCTCGAACAGCTGACCTCGACACGAAGCGAGCCCCACCCGCTCTTCACCGCCTTTGTCGCGGCGGCGTGCCGGGTGCCCCAGCGATAGCCGAACGGACGACGGCTCGGCATCGGCGAATTACGGTGCGGGCATGGACGTACAGAAGAAGGCAGCACTCATCACTGGCGGTGGCACTGGTATCGGCGCCGCGACCGCACTGCGTTTGGCCGCGCAGGGATGCTCGGTTGCCGTGAACTACAGCCGGTCGGCCGAGGCCGCCGAAGCTGTTGCCGAAGAGGCCCGCGGCCTCGGGGTCGATGCGATTGCAGTACAAGGCGACGTCGCCGATGACGCGGACTGTCGTCGGGTCGTCGACGAATCGATCGCTGCGCTTGGGCGACTCGATGTGCTGGTTAACAGTGCGGGCACGACGGTGTTCGTCGACCACAGCGATCTTGATGGTGTCGACATCGACGACTGGCAGCGTCTGTACGCCGTCAACGCGATCGGGCCGTTCCAGATGATGCGAGCCGCCGCCGACCACCTCCGCGCCGATGGTGGCGGCGAGGTCATCAATATCTCGTCGGTCTCGGGTGTCGCCGGTGTCGGATCATCGCTGCCGTACTGCGCGTCGAAGGCCGCCTTGAACAACCTCACCGTCACGATGGCCCGAGTGCTCGCTCCCGAGGTGCGGGTCAACGCCGTCGCCCCCGGCTTCGTGTCGGGACGTTGGTGGATCGAGGGCCAGGGCCAAGAAACCTCCGACGCGGTGCAGGGTCATCTCGAACGCACGATCCCGTTGCAGAAGGTCTGTAGCCCCGACGATGTCGCCGCCACGGTCATGGGTCTGATCACCGGC
>Ga0114956_1000104_pt1 | contig 48550 bp, 43 predicted proteins | sample MaitaG_FD_87304 | JGI IMG/M metagenome (GOLD analysis project Ga0114956, IMG submission 87304) | Marine algal microbial communities from Maine, USA - Maine_Asex2 metaG | ecosystem: Host-associated > Algae > Red algae > Unclassified | place: Maine, USA | collected 2015-01-05 | reverse complement strand
GGGTCGGTTCGCCAGCGTTGGCGACGCGGCGATCGAGGTCGTCGTCCCAGATGATGTCGGGCTGTGCCGGTTCCATGTTTCCCATTCTACCGGCTCGACAGATCGGCGGGTAGAGCGCCCGATAAGAGACATCTGCTATCCGCCTTGGCCGTTTTGGACGAGTTGTTCCATGGCGCTGGGGCCTCTCGGGGATATGGCAACGGAGAGGATTTCTTCGACTTCGAGCTGCAGCGGTGCTGAGGTTGCGGTGTAGCCGGCGGGGATTGGTTCGGTTGATTCGACGGGGCCTCCGTTGACGTTGAGGTCGTACCAGGCGAGGTAGTGGGTGGTCGCTGTGACCGAATAGAACCCTTCGCTTGTGATGCTGGTGGAGTTCTCATAGATGTAGGAGCAGTTGGAGCCGGTCCAGATGTCGAGGCCGGGTCGCCATGCTCTTTTGTTGTCGGCTTCGCCGACGCAGTCGAGGGTTGATTCGCCGGTGTCCCAGATGGTGTTTTGTGGTTCGGCGCGCACGGTGTTGGTTCCAGCCGTCGATCGATCTCACCGAAGAGTCGTCTCAGTTCAGCTTGATCGAGGAAATATCCCATGGCGGGATCAGCGCAGCGCTAACAGTTCTTGATCAAAGAACACGCCATGATCAGCCGCGACAGCAGGAGCGTTGGCGACCAGCAGCTTCCCGTAGTTACTCGAAAGATCAACACCGCTGATCGACATGGGTTCCACCACATGGCCAGCCACCCACGCCGGCACCGTGACGCCGTCACGCACCGCGAGAGCATGAACCACAGCAGCAACCGAAGCCAACAGCTTGTTGTCGCCACTCACCGGCGCCGCCTGGATCGAAGCGACGCGAGCAGCATCTGTGTTGTTATTCCAGTTCTTCACGAACTGAGCGACAGGTGTCATCACGCCGCGCTCATCCGGAGCGCTCATAAGCGCCGGCAGATCCGCAGCAGTCAAAAAACCCTTCCATACCAACAATTCTACTGCCCCAACCTCCCATCCCAGCCGCAGTTACCTGGGGTGTCGTTACGGTAGCTGCAGTTTGGGGCCACCTAGCTTCGGAACCCCCTTCATTGCAACGATTCTGGCGGCCGCTGATGGCTGCGCTAGCGGTTCCCGAATATTGCGCCTTGACGCATCAGAAGATCGTTGCAATTTCAACGGTTCGTAACGGGGCAATCGCACCTTCCGTAACGAATGGCCAATCTGGTTCTGACCAGTGCGGGAGAGTTGGACATCCCACTCGAAGGGTTGTCCTGGCGTCCTTGACCCCTTTTGCTGAGGCGTGAGACCGAGCCGATGCAGTTGGATCTGTTCTGATGGGCTACGTGATGCTGGCTGAGAACGGCGTCATGATGGCGCGCCCGATTAGCCGGAGGGCTCTATACGGGATCCGGTTGGGAGCTTCGCCCGTACTGTGGGTGCTATGGACGTATCCGCTCGCACTTTTGGGACCTGGGCCGTTGGCGTAAGCGCGGCTGTAGCTGGTTGGTTCCTGGTGAGTGAGGCGACGTCCGGGTCGGGGATTCAGGCGTGGACGACGGCGGTTGGTGTGCTGATCGGCTGGGCCTGTGCCGTTGAGGACGTTGCCACGAGGCGTATCCCGAATCGGCTCGTTTATCCCCTGGCGGTGTTCGTCTATGCGGGTCTCGTCGTCGCTTGGTCAGGTGGTCGTCGGCCGTTGATAGCGGCTGTCGCCGGGTTGGTGTTCGGGGTGTGTCTCCTGGCGGGTTCCGGAGTGCTCCGGATCGGTGCGGGAGACGTGAAGCTTGCCGTGCCGGTTGTTGCGCTTTTGGCGTGGCTTGAGGTAGCGATCTTCGGTATCGCTGTGGCGCTGCTGGTGCAGTCGGTTTGGGCACTTGTTGCCCAACGGGTGCGCCGCGACGGTGAGACCTATGTAGTGCCACTTGCGCCGGCAATGTGGGTGGGTCTGATCGCCGGCATCATCGCTGCCGGCGTCGGCGTTCTGTAACCGTCACCCGTGCGGGTTAGGGCTGCGCTGGTGGACGATAGTCGTCCAGGCCAACTCGGCGGCTGAGCACGGCATCGGAGACGTCTAGGGCGTTCGCTGCTTTTGGGATCATGTGCTCGGGGAACGTTGCTTTGCCTCGTTCGATTTTGGAGAGCTGTTGGCGCGACACGCCGATCAGATCTGCGAAGGCGTCGGTACTCAGTCCAGCGGCGATCCGCGTCCAGCGAAGGTCGCGGACACCGCGCATGAGCTGGCTCGCCTCGATTCCAAGCGCTTTTGCCAGTAAGTGAAGGGTCGCAAGGGGCGGTTGTCCCTCATCAGCGACGTTCTCGTGGCGTTCCAATGTCCGGACGCTGATCCCGGTCTTCTCGGCGAGATCGGCGCGAGACATGCCTTGGAGCTTGCGGTGCTTCGTGAGTGCTTTTGGATTGAACCAGCCGCGTGCCGCTGGTGTGGTGGGAGGTGCCGCTGGGCGGCGTTTGACGGCATGACGCTGCAGGGTGCGGCGGACGTTCTCTGCGTTCGTGTCGAAGCGCTCGGCGACGGTTCTGAGCGTTGCGCCCGCCTTGTAGGCATCGATCATCGCTTGGTCGCTTGGGTCGATGTCACTCATCCGGTGTCTGAGCGAGCAGGTTGAGTAGTTGAACCTCGATGCGCCGGTTCGCTTGACGACCGAGAGCAGTGTCGTTGGTTGCGACTGGCTGTGTCTCGCCGAAGCCTTGGGCTTCAAAACGCTCCAGTGGCGTGCCACTGTTGGCGACGATGTAGTCAATGATCGCCTGTGCTCGGCGCTCGGAGAGGACTTGGTTGGTGTCTGCTGGTCCAACGCTGTCGGTGTGACCCTCCACGATCATCTCAACTTGAGGGAACGTCACCATGACGGCGACACCGAGGCCAAGGATTGAGGCGAAGTCGTCGGCGATTTCGGCCGATCCCGTCTGGAACAAGACGGCGCTCTCCACCGTCACGTTTCCGTTTGTGAACGGCGGCGCTGCCGGATGGATCACGTACTGGTTGTCAATGTTGTCCAAGCCGACGATCGCCGCTGCACGTTCGATCACAGCGTCCACGGTTTGTTGGTCCTGCACCGGCCCCTCCAAAGTGAGGATCGGGGCTCGATAGATGGCACCACGCTCGGGCAATGAATCCAATGGCGGATAGGTCGCTTCTGGCGTTGCGGTCGGCGCCGTTTCGGTGGGGGTCGGCTCGACGTCGGCGGTTGGTGTCGGCTCGACGTCGGGTGCAGTTGTAGGCGTCGCCGTGGGCGGTACTGGCGTTGGGGTGGCGGGCTGTTCGGCTGTTGCGGTTGGCGCGGGTTGTGGGGCTTCGGTTGGTTCTGGTGCTGTCTCGACTGTTGGAGTCGGCTGAGCGTCGATCGCGGCGTTGTCAACGCTGCGGTTCTTGACGACGAGCCATCCGAGAATCGCCAAATTGGCGACCACGAGGAGCGCCGCTGCGGCGAAACCGATGCGGCGCAGCGTCTGTTTGTTGAGGTTTGTTTGAGGTTGGGTCACGGGTCCGTCTTCCTGCGGGTGAAACGGTAGCTGTCATTGCGGTTGGTTGGGCGTGAAGGCGGGGCGGGCCTCCTGGTGGATGGCACGCCCCGCAGAGGTGTGTGTTAGGCGGCGGCGATGGCTTCGCCCTCGCTCAGTGCTTCTTCGTCTACCGCTTCGGCCTCGGCTGCGGCGGCTTCTGCTTGATTGGCGACAAGGCGAGCTTCTGCTTCGCTGAGCTGCTCCTTGTCGTGTTTGGTGGGCTTCCACCCAGCCGACCTGAGCTGGTCGGCCAGCGCCAGCTGGTGCTCGGGGTACTGCCCCACATTGAAGTGGTGTCGGGTCGCTGCGATCGCGAGGGCCGCACTGCGCATATTGGCCTTGCTCTTGTTGACGTAGGCCCAGAGCGCTACCTCTCTCTCGTCCGAGTCGGGAACCTCTATTCCCAAAAGCTCGAAGAGTTCTTGATCGACGCCGGTGTACTCGATTTCATCCATGACGAGCATGGATGCGAGCATGTCTGTGACCGCGGCCCCTTTCAGGCCGCGAATGGTCGCAGTTCGCTTCTCGTGTGCCTTCTTCCTTGCAGCCTGCCTCTTCTCGCGCGCTTCCTGCTCGGCGATCTGGCTGGCACTGAGTTCCCTCGGAGGTGTCGCTTTCGTGGGTTGGGTGAACAGCTCCGTGCCGCTCAGTGAGTCGGGCCGGTGCCGGGCTCGGTCTGTGCAGATGGCCTCCTCAACGATCTCGCCGTTGTAGTTGAGGTAGAGGCGGAAGCCGTGGCACGGCTCGGCGGCGTGCTTGGCGACATCGAACCCAAGAGATGTGAGCAGCGTGTGTTGCCAGGGCTGTGACGTGGTGTACGTGCCTTCGGCTTTGAGTGCCTTCTTTCGCAGAGCGAGAGCGGCCTTTGCTTTTCTGGCCTTGGCTTCACGTTCGATCGCCGTGGGTAGCGAGTGGTGACCGGTGGGGTTGAAGTCCTGGTTGAGAGCCCACGTGATGAGCTTCTTGTTTTCGGCGTGCGGGAGGAGGGCGGCGGCGTCGGTGGGGCTCCACTCCCCTGTCAGGACCTTCTCCTTCGCTGCTTCGGGCAGGTCGAGCAGTGCGATGCGGCGTTTGACAACCGCTGCGCTGACGCCGACCTTTGCTGCGAGGTCTTTGATGGTGAGGTCGGCTTCGACCGCTCGCACGTACATCTGGCCTTCTTCGAATGGCGTGAGGTCTTTGCGCTGCAGGTTCTCAAGTGCCTGGGCAACGATCCGCTCGCTTTCTGTGCCGGTGAAGAGCAGGCATGGCACGGTGGTGAGCTTCGCTGCGCTTGCGGCTCGCCAGCGGCGCTCCCCTGCCACGATTTCGTACTCGCCCTTCTTGTCCGGGTGGTCACGGATCAGCAGAGCGGTTGTGACACCAACTGCGGCGATGCTCTTCTTGAGTTCGATGTCCACACCGACGTCTCGGTTTTCGGGATCGGGGTGCAGTTTGTTGATCGGCACTTGGGCCACGGTGGTGGTGGTTGGCTTGGTCATGATGGGTGTTTCCTCACTTGCTTTCATTGGTTATTTCTTTGATGTGTTTGCGGAGTTGGTTGATCCAGATCGGGTCGCTCTGTTCGTCGGCGAAGAGATCGGGTTGGGTCACGTTGGTGGTGATGAGGTCGTCGCCGTCGAATCGGACATCGACGGCTGCTCCGGTGGAATCGGTCACGGTCACGATTCGGTGTTCGTGGGCGTTCAGCGCTGCGACTTTGGCGGCGTATGCCATTGGTCCGGTGTCGCCTCTGGTGCCGCTGCGGACGGTGTATTCGATCGCCGTGTTCATGTCTCTATCTTCCCATCAGGGTGTGACAGTTACGCATGTTTGCGGCTATTCGGGCAAGGAAAATTCGCAAGATTCTCTGCGGCGCTGTCGATGGCGGTAGACCTGCCATATCCGTGCCTACGCCAGGCCGCTATCGTCTTGCTGCTAACCCCGCATCGGCGGGCAGCTTCGGCGTTGGTCAGTCCTTCAAGGTCCGCAAGTAGGTCGCTGGGGTCAGATGCCAACACTGCTTCGGTCCAGGCGTCGCCCCAGATGGCAATCGGATGCCATTGGAGCCGATCGGCGAAGTAGCTCGCATCGGCGAGTGTGACCATTGAATCGACTTGCTTCGTCCATCGGTGAAGGGTTGTCAGGGATCGGCCGAGACGCTCCCCGAAGTCTTCAAGGGTCTCGTTGTGTCGTCGGAACCGGAGGAGGTCGCTTGCCGGCAACACGGCGGGTGTGCCTTTCCTGTTCGTCCTGGGTTCGCCGTTCGCTGGCATTGGATGTCCTTTCTGTTTCACGTCGGCCATCACTGGCCCCATCCTCGTTTGCCCTTGCAGTCGCCTTCGTCTTCGGACCCGCCGTCGCCGATCCGCCATGCCTCGTAGTTTCTGGCGTGACACTGCAGTCCGACCTCGTACACCTCGGGGTGTCCGAGCTTGTCGAAAAGCCGTCCAACGTTGTGCATCTCGGTGCATGTCCATTGCGAGCCGTTTTCAGCGAGGAATGAGACGAGCGATCCGGCCGCTACTTCAACGGCTCCGCTGGTGATCAGTTCGGCGGCAGCGTCGGCGATGTCGGAAGCGCAAGCGTCGTCAGCGAGCAGTTGAGTGAGGCTCATGAGATCACCGCCATCGCGTGGGTGAGTAGGTGCTTGATGGCTGGCGCTCCGATGTTGCCGACCGTGCACATCACGTCCAGGTCGGTGGTTCTCAGGATGATGAATCCGGTGCAGGGTTGGTTCCACTCCTCTCGTCCGTCTGTGTTGGAGATGAGGTTGACGTAGTAGTCCGCTCCGTCGTTGCCGACGAATTGGTCGAGGTTGTATTCGGTGCCACCGGTGTTGGGGTCGTAGTGCAGGTCCCATATGCCGTTGCGGCTTGTTGGGGGCTCGCTGACTGCGGCGAAGACAAGGGCGGCGGCTTGTTCGATGTTGAGTGTTGTCATCGTCGTGTCTGTGTTTGTTGGCTCGTTGGCCATGACGGTTTCCTATCTGGTTGGTATACCTCCATCGTATCTACGGGGTGTGACAGTTACGCAGCTTTGCGCCTTGTTTGTGTTGAGATTTGTCGATTTCTTTTTGTCTCGTTGGTGTCGTTTCGTCAGCCTCGTGCGGCCGTCTTTCTTACCGGCAGTCGTTTTTCTTTGGATTGTTTGGCGCATTTGCTGCGGCTGAGTGTCTTTGCGTAAGTGAGCGGAACCAAGAGGGGTTCGCCATAAGACAAGGAGATTCACCATGTTCCAGAATGGAACGGGCGCACTCGTGCGCAAATCCGAACTCAAGCAGCGCGGTGACAACAGCGTCGTACTCGATGCCACGGTCGTGACTGAAGGCAAGGCGCGCCAGGTCGTTGACGAGGCGACTGGCGAGAAGAGGTTTGAGCGAGAGAAGGTTCACACACGCCTTGTTGCGTGGGACGACAACGCGCGACGCCTGGACAAGATGAACATCGGGGAGTCGTTCGACTTCTCCGGGGCGTGGCATCAGCCTGCTCCATACGAGAAGGACGGGGTGACGATACGCCCGGACAAGGTTGTTGACCTGGATCGGGTTGAGTACAACCGCCGCGACGGACGCTTCCAAGGCAAGACGGCTGAGGCTGGCGTTGACCAGGACACATCGCAGCAGGAACAGGATGCGGCCGAGGTCGGTGCAAGTCTCTGAGGCGCAGCCCGGGAACGAGGCAACAGGTTCTGGACAGGATTTGGGATCTGTTGTCTCGCCGGGTGTTTCGTCGTCGGCGTTTCGGGTCGCTCCGGTTTCTCCGGTGGAGCAGCGGTTGTACGACGTGCAGCGTTCGGTGTTGTACGGAAGTGCGGATGCTGATCGGCCAGTGACGGTCGAGCAGGTGTGTGCGCTTGCGCAGCGTCATGGGGCCGGATCGATCAGTGTCGTTGTTGATAACGATGGGCTCGATCCTTTCGGGGCTGTGGCGACGCCGGCAGAGCGAGTGCTTCGGTTCCATGAAGGTGCGTTGACGTTGTGGATTGCGATCCATGAGGTGGCGCACTTGCTTCCGGAAGTGGGAGTTGGCCACGGGCCGGCATTCGTTTCGGCGATGGCGGGCTTGCTCGATTCAGAGTGTGGCGGCAGTTGCGGCGATCGGTTTCGTGCGGGGCTCATTTCCCATGCGGTACCGAGGCTGCCGGCAAGACGTGACAAGGGAGTGTTCGTTCTCGAAGTCGCTGGGCAATTTGTCGCAGCGAAGAAGTCAGTGGGTGTTGGTCATGCGACTGACGCATCCCGAATGTTTTCGAGGTCAGCTGCAGCGCGAGCAGCTGATCGGGCCCAGCGTCGTCTGTGCCGCGAAGTTCATGTCGTGCAGCTCGCCTGAGGCTGACTCAGTGCAACCGGTCAACCACAATCAGATGAAAGGACAGCGCCGTGTCTACTAAGAAGATCAAACTGCACAACATCGCCCTCCAGGGTGCAGACGTGTTCAATATCCGCTTTCACCCTGGCGAACAGCTTTGGGGCGTCCCGAGCTCGCCGTTTAGGAAGTACTGGACCCCAGCGATCGGGCCGGCTTCGGTTCGCTTGTACGAAGTGCTGTCTGAGCTGACCCAGAACGGCCCTGTAGAGGTAACTACAAGCGAACTGGCGAAACGGGTAGGGATCAAAGACAACCGAGTCAGAGGTGCGTTGGCGCGCATTGGTGGCGTGTTCAGCGGTGAGGTCGTGAGGCCCGAGGACGGGTCACCCGTGCAGATCTCTTTACCCGCTGGCGTGTGCCCGCCATCGCATAAAGTGCGTCGGAGTTGCTATCCGGAGGTTCTCCACGAAGAATTCGACGCCTATTTGAACGTCGTGGGTGTCACGTTGGTGGAGTCCGGTCTTGGATCTCCGTCCATGGGCGCAGGCTTGGACGTTTAGCGGTTCCACTGGCGTGTGAAGCTGTCTGGCTCGCGGGCGGCGACGAGGAGCATGTTCTCAATCCATGTGATGTCGACGCAATGCGCGACATCGGCGGGTACCACGGGAAACGCTTCGATAACGGGTCCTGCACCCGGTGGGCGCACGCGGTCGTCTTTCCAGTCTGGGGTTCGCCCGATGTTGGTGACCGCAGCGTGCTTTATGAGGTGAGCACTCGCCTCGGTCGTGAGTCTGACCGTCACCGGGTCGCGACCATCGGCGGGGAATGCGTGGAGGAACCATGTCACGCCGTCATCGCCCTGGTGGTAGACCGCTGCGACGTATTTGTATGACTCAATCGCGTCGAGGATGTCCATGCTGCGCTGGATCGAAGCAGCGGATTCGGGGGGTAGCGCCGGGGGCGGGCTATAGCTCATGGTTACCAAGGTAAACCACGACCTCCCACACCGGTCCTGCCGCGTCGCACGAGTCTTAGCTCGCCGTCTACGAGCCTCGCTTCGTAGGCCTTTGTCGATCCCGGCATGCGCAGCTTGTGGTAAGCCACTCACTGGTCTACCCCGGTGAGTCGGTCGAGTTCCGTTCGGGCGTGGGAGTCTCCGACGGCAGCCCAAACCTTTAGTCGGCGGATGTGGGCGTCTTGTTGGCATCGGGCGCGGTTGGCGGCGATGGTTGCTGGTGGCGGTCCGAGGTCGTTGGTGCGGGTGATGAGTACGGCTGCGATGTTGTTGGCTGTTGAGAGGTCTCGTTCAGCGATGGCTCCGACCAGTTGGGTTGGTGTCCACCCTTGGCGGACACGTTCTGCGAGTCGACGGGTCAGGGTTCGTAGTCCTGGGCCGTTGTGCAGGCGGTTGGTGTCGGTGGTGTTGAGTTTCGCGGTGAGGAGTTTCAGTGGCTGGTTTTGATGCCCCTCCCCCATCACTTGGGCCGGTGCTTTGTTTGTGTGTTGGTCAGTGGGTGGGGAAGGTTCTGAAAAGTAGGTTCTGTTTTCACTCGCGCTGACGCGCGCTTCGACGGTTTCGGGGTTCGCGCTGACGCGCGCTTGGCCGGTATTGGCTGGGCCGGTATTGGCTGGGCCGGTGTTGGTTGGGTGGGGGTTGGTCCAGTGGATGCGGTAGAGGTTGGGGAGGTTGTGGTCTTTGCCGCCGCGTCGTCGGGTGACGGTGATGATGCGGGCGGTTTCGAGTTCGTTGATGGCGGCGCTGATAGTGGTCATGTTCATCGCGACGAGCTCGGCAAGCATGTCGTAGGTCGCCATGACAGGACGGAGCGGGTCGTCATGGTCCAGGCGGCTGCAGATCCCCGCGAGGACAACCAGCGCGTTACGAGACACCGCAGTATCGGTGATCGCCCAGGCGGGGAATTTGATAAACGCTGCGTGGTCATGGATCTGGAAACGGCGGTTCCGGATGCTGCGAGTGTGGACCGTGACTACTCCCCCGCTCGAGGCGGGGTTGGTGGCCCAGGGTTTGAGGACCCGGGCGCGTAAATGGTTCACCTCACAACGCGCCAGTCTCGCGAGCTCAGTCGCTGCGATGGGTACTGATGATGTGTCGGGTTTATGGGCTCGTGTCGCACACAGGCCCATAAGGGCTGTGGTTTCGACGCGGGGCCTTTTCAGGTCCCATGACATAGGGAGACGAGCAAAAGCCACACAGAGGGGATCTGAAAGGCCAGCGTTTTGGTGCATTGGGGTGAGTCGTGTTCTGGACCCGGTTTTGGCCGTTTCAGCGGGTCTCATCACTGCTTACGAAGCGCGCAATACTAAAGACACCTTAGATAGGTGGTTGCGCTCCGTCCCCCGAAGGCACTACCGTCACAAGTAACTACAAATGTGATTTTCGGTCGTGGGCCTCGGTCTGCGGCCATTTCACTTTTTCGGGCTGGTGCAGCCCAAGGTCATCCCGTAGCAGCAACCCCCTCATCAGCGAGGTAACGGCGGACCGCTTCACGGAGCAGCTCTGATTTGCTACTCACGCGTTTGCTGGCAACATGTTGTTCGATCTCGTCGTGCATCGTCTCAACAAGACGGAACGCGACCAGTACAGATTCCTCGTCTGGAGCAAGCGGTTTCTGAGCCATGTGTCTAACGCTCGCGGCTTCTGGGCAACCGCGCGCGGATGGTCAGGAGGATCGCTCGCTTTCCCTGCATTGGCGTCTCGACACATCAACAGCAACATGCTCCAGTAGGGCATCTATGCGGCCACGGCTGCGGCGATTGCTAGAGCGATCAGCACGGTGGCGACGACGCCGGCGATGAGGAGCACTTCTCTGGCTCCGAATGAGCGCTGGGTTCGCGGCTGATACTGGTTCGGAAGGGGCGGTGGCGGCATTGGTGCCGGGACCATGGCGGGCTGGTGGGCGGCCGTGATGCGGTCACTGATCCAGGTGGCTGCGGCTGTCGGGGTTGCGGCGGCGTGGTGAACGACCATGTGTGCGTTGAACTCGTCGTTTGTGTGGCCGATGCCCAAAACGATTGGCTTGGGGCAGGTCGCCAGGGCAGTGCAAATACGCTGGTCGTTCCACATTGTCATCTGGTCGTCTGCTCCTCCACCGCGAACGATCAGCACGAGATCAGTTCCAAGTGCTGCGGCGGTCACTTGGGTTTCGAGTGATCGCATCGCATTTGGACCGCTCATCGGGATTGGTTTCGCCGCGATCATCGGCGGCCGAATGCCCGCGCGCACAAGCGTTGTTTCGATAGTGGTCTTCGCATCGGTCGCTCCGTCGTGACCACCAGCGGGGCAAATCATTGCGATGTGACGTATCGCCTGGAAATCGACCGCGAGGTTGCCTTGATTGAGACCCTGGCCGCTGCGGTGGATGTCGCTGCGGACCTGTTGGTGACGCAGTGTCTGAGCAGACTCACCGACAACGGTGATTGCGGTAGCCCGAAACTGAAGACCGAACGAAGGGTGGTAGTCAACAGCGCCAGCTACGTCGACTGCGAGGCCGCTCCGAATCGGTTTGCCGCTTGCTGCAGCTCGATCTACAAAGCGTTGGGCTTCCCAGCCGGCCATTCCGAACCGGATAGACGCGGCTGAATGCGTCGATACCCCCTCAATGTGCTGCACAAGAGTGCCACGCGCCCATTTCGTGGAGACGTTCCAGTCCTTGAGAGTCGCCCGGACCGTGAAGGTGTCGGATGCGAGCGGTTGAAGGTGGCTGCCGATGCGGTCGGCGAGTTCAAGCGGCGTGATTGGATTCATAGTGCGACTCCTTGTGAAACTGAATCATCGCGCACGACCTCCCGTTCGGCTCCCGCCTCGGGTGAGCGCGACGGCCGTCCTGCGAGCTGTCTGAGCGTGTCAGGGTCGAGGTTCTTGCCTTGGAGCTTGCGGGTATTGACATCTACGAAGAGGGTTTCCAGTTGCTCAATGAGCTGGTTGCGGGCGTCTGTGTGTGGTTTCCCGTTGGCGGGACCGAGTAGCCATGCCCACTTTTCGTTGCTCGTAGGGCCGAGGCGTTGTCCCCACTCCTCTCGGTATGCGGCCAGGGCGACGGCGGCGTCTTTCCACGCCTGATTGAGCCATGGCGTGGCGGGCGCGGCTCCGAAGTAGGCGGCGAAATCGTCGGGAGGGTTCAGTCTGGTGGCGACTCGCATCTCGGCCAGGCGCTCTGTGCGTGCCCTTTGGATCAAGGGGTCGTTCGTTTGTGCGCCAGCGTGGCGTCGCAGTAGGGCGAGGTCGAGGGTTCCAGCGGCGCTGGCGTAGTTCTGCGTCTTACCGATGGAATTGTCGATCTCGGGCAGGGTTGGGCTGGAGTTGTCCCGAACCGACTCAGCGACGCCTGAGGCGAGTTGTTGTTGAGCCTGCTCGCTGAGGGCTGAGAGCTCGTCGTCGCCTGCGCCGACAACCATGACGGCGTTCTGGTGCCGGCCGCGGGTGATGTTGACGAGTAGTTCCGCCTGGGACGCTCCATGTCCAAGCGCTGAGGTACTGGCTTCGAATGTCGCTCCTTGCACGGCGTAGGAGGTGACGGCGTAGGAAAGGTCTGTGTGTGCTCCTGCCCATTCGGCGTCGATGGCTATCGAACCGAGGTCCTCGAACTCAACGACGATTCCATTTTCGTGGATCTCGGTGATGATTCCACCGACACCGTTGCGGATGTAAAGCTCCGGCTCGCCTTGTGGGTGCAGGTCTTTGTTGGGTGCGCGGGCGACGAGTTGGTCGCCTACTCCGTAGGTCCGCTCCCCCACTTCGATCAGGTCTCCAATCTCGCCGGAGTGGGCGCGCACTTGCTGGATGATCGTGTTGAGGATTGTGCGGATCTCGTTGCGTCGTTCCACGATTGGGTGTGGGCGTCCTTGGTCTCGCTGATCGAACCAGCGTTGCGCTAGCGGCGCGAACGCTTCGGTCCAGCTTTCAAATTGGTGGACCGTTCCGCCTTCGGCGAGCACGTCAAGGGCAAGCTCGATCTCGCCGTTGCGTACCAGCTCGGCAGCTTCGATTTCGGCTGGGTTGGTGACGCGACGCTGGTTGCGTAGCTCGGGGGTCTGGGCTGTCAGCTCTGTGGCCAGAGCGCCCCAAGATCCACCCGTTTCGACCGATCCGTGCTGCGCGACGTCGCCGATAAGGCGCAAGGCGGCTTCGGCGTCGTTGGTCATCTCGATGAGTGTCTGAAGTTCCCAGTCAGACAGGGTTGAGGACTCGTCCACAATGAGCACCGTGCGGTTGTCGAGGGGGTTCACTCCGGTCGCTGTCCACTTGGTGATGTAGGAGGCCACGGTGTTGGCGTCCAGGCCGGTCTCGGCAGCGAGCTTGCGCGCTGCTTCTCCCTTCACCGCTGCGCCAAGCACCGTGAAGCCGCTTGAGTGCCACGCGCTCACGGCTGCGCCCATGGTGGTGGTCTTGCCTGTTCCGGGGCGTCCAACTGCGGCTTGTACGGTGTCGCCGGAGCTGAGCCACGTCCATACGAGCGCCTGTTGCTCGTCAGATAATGTGATGGTTGCTTTATTGATAGCGTCCGATATCGAGTCGGGATCTGCGATACCGCGGTTGACACCGAGTCCGCTCAGCCAGTTCGTGCGGATATCGGATTGCATCTGGCGCATCGTCTCGGTTGTCCATACGTCCCGTTTTCGGGTGCCAAGGGGTCTGGCGTTCTTGGTCGGTCCTGCTGCCTGGTCGAGGACCTGGTGGACGCCCTTACTGAGAAGCCAGGCGTCGGCGTGGGTCTCAATATCCTCAACGCTCAACACCGGAAGTCGCCCATCTGATGGAGCCCAATCGGTGATAGCTGTGAGGAGATCTCCGTAGGTGAACGTTGGTCCTTCTGAGCAGACACCTTCGGCACTCTCAAGCCATGCAAACAGTTCTTTGCGATCGATGGCATGGGAGCCTTCCCGTCGTCCTTGTATTGAACTGATGTCGCGTGCGTCGAATCCGAGTTCCAGGGCTTGTTGTTGCCAACCGTGCCGTGCGTCGTCGGGGTGAATACCGCTCTTTCGCTTTCGGGTTGCTTTCTTCACGTGGTCTTCGTCTGGTGAGCGTTGACCTTCCCTGCGTAGTTCTGCGAGCGCTTCCTCGATTTCTTTGGTCCTGGTCGAGAACTGTCGCAAAACCAGGTCACTGATGCCGTCAATCTCCCAAACGCCGGTAGCGCTTTTGCGCCATTCAACGCCGAGCTCTTCTGTCAGGCGTGAACGCAGGTGAGCAGTCGCTCGTGCGCCAGCGGCCTTCGCTTCGGAGTACAGCCCTGTAGAGTCGAGTGTCCGCCCTTCACCATCTGAGTCTTCGATCGCGTTCACGATGACGTTGTGGACATGCAGAAAGGGGTCATCGTTACGGCTCGTTCCATGCATAAACGACGCGATGGTGAGTCCCTCTGAGGCGATGCTTTGGTTTCGTTTGCGCCCCGTACTGGCTTGCTGGTCTAGCCAGTCCATTGCTTTGGCGTTGGACTCGGCCACGATCTCGGCGACACGAGACCGCACGACGGGATCGTGAGCGACTAAGCCAAGCACTGACACGCTCTTCTCGAGTGTGGTGGTGCAGTCGAATGCCACCCGCACATTCGGCGGCTGTCGCGTAGCTATGAAGGCGATTGCTTCGCCGCGGTTGAGCATCCACTCCCCTCTCGACGTCTTGCGTCGGGTTGGAAACGGTGATTCGTCAGCGTCCAGACATTGACGTATGTAGCGACCTGTCACGCCGGCAGCCTTGGCTGTGTCGTTTGCAGATACCCAATCCTCTGTAGCTCCGGATAGGAATGCTTCGGCGAACTCAGCCTCGTGGCGATCGGCAAGACGAGATTCCAGATAGCGCAGTGCCTTGTGTGACAGGTACCTCTTCTCATCAGCGACGAGAATGTAGTCCTCGGGTATTTCCTCCAACAGGTCGGTGAGGTCGGCGTCGCTCAACGCCGCTGAAGCGTCTCCGAGGCTCCAGGCGGACTCGCCGTTGACAGTGCGCGTTTGAGATCCGACTTTCAGACTGATCCGTCCAGCACTCCCCCGCGCAGTAGTAAGTCGTTCGCCGGTACGTGGGTTGCGGGCTTTGAGCAAGGCGGTGAGGTCCTCGCTATCCACCGCGCCGGCGAGGTTCAGCCGCTGCGCACCGTGACCGCGCCACTCCCCCGGGCCCTCGACGAGATTGTCTCCGCGATTCGCGGCGTAGTACGCAACAGCGTCGTCCACGCCTCGCTGTTCGGGCTTGGCCTGATTCTCCGTGAGGTAGTCGACGTATGCGCCGGCAGCTGCTCCCACTCCATCCGAAGGTGCGCCGATTGGCGTGACAGTTACCTTCATGTCTCTGACGCCGCAGTTCGGATGTAACTCGACACCTTCCACCTAACTGTGTCACCCGCTTTACAAAAGTTTGTATGCAGCTTCCGGCCAAGGACGCCAAGTGTGCCCCGCTTTGCAAATCTTTGTATGCAGGTTCCGGCTGGCCGGAACCTGCAAAGGTCTAGACCCCCTTTTACTCGCCCCCGAAGGGGTCTCTCCCCGGCGCTGGCTGGCGTCGCTCGGGCTCGACTGTCCACACCCAACGGTTTGGCTCGAATGCCTCTGCCTGCGCCAGCGGCGGCTTCGCCGCATTCGCGCCTGAGCCAGCGGCTCAGGCGCAGTCGGGTTCTCTGATCGTTCGTTCGCCTCACAAGAGATCAAAGACACTCGACCAAGCCCAACACGCCAACAAACCCGGAAAAGTTCCGCCCAAGCGCCCGCGCTTCCGCCCCAGCACCCGTGTTTCCTCGAAAAAGCGCGAAAACAACCGGTTCGGCTACCGGTCCAGCTTCCGGTCAGTTTCAGACGATTGCCCTCCATCACCTCGGAAAGGGCAATCGCAATGAACAAGAACCACGAACACACGAGACAAGACTTCGAGCCGGGACGCGAACTCGATGGTCTGCACGCTCCCATGGGCCCAACCCGTCCCAACACCGCTGAAGTCGCCGACGAGCTCAAGAGCTTGGCCAAGAGTTGGACACAAAGGTCAAGGCGCTCTCGCCAGCGTGTTTGGGACCGCCTGGCCGAAGACCAGCCGGCGCTCGGGCACCTCGATCCGCACAATCTCGCCCTGATGTCATCGAGTCAAGCTGATGTCGTAGCGATGATTGCACTCCTGAGCATCGCCCAGGCAGATGCGGAGGCGGTAACCGTACTGATCGCCGGAACACTCCCCTATTGGATGACCGTGTGCACCAGACACCATCTCGACGTCACAGCGTTGGTCCTCGCAATTCGGGGCATCGATGCAAGCACACCCGGACTCATGGATCGGCCACTCTTGGTCATCGCTAGCGCAGCACGACGCGAGGTCAGCCGCGAAAGTCACCGGGTCCTCATGCGAACGGCAGCACACAGCGCAAGCGCAGCAAGCGCCGGTTGGTCAGTCCTCGGGCAAAAAAGACGGCCATCAGAGCACGTGGCACCTGAGAAGGTCCACGTTCCCGAGATTCCGTGGATGAACCTGCAGGCAAGGAACCTCCGCTCCTGCGACGATCAGCTCATCGCTGCGGAGGCAGCGTCCGAATTGCTGGACGAACTTGGCCCATATCTGCCCGACGACCCCTATGACGACGTTGCCATCGTGGCCGCCTGGTCGGAACCGGCACCGTACCGGGCGAAGATTCAAACGCAGACGGCGGTCTCCACCCAGACGGCACGCCGTCGCCGCAAGGCAATCGGGACCTGCATCACTCAGCGACATGGAATCACCCGCCAAGACACCAAAGTCTGCGCGGCGGCCTAGGAGCCGTTCTAAGCTGCGTTCACCGAGGATTGTGAACCGTCTACGCGCAGAGGCTGTCTAAAGACCTCTACGTACGTTCCTAACGGCACTGAACGGGCATCGAGGCACCACACTGCTTCTGCGGTGCGTCATCAGGTGGCATAGATATGGCATAAGGGAAGCATAAAGACAGCAACTAGGTGGCATAAGGGCAGCAGCACAGTACAGCATAAACACCGCACTGGTACAGCAGTTGGTCAGCAGTTGGTCAGCAGCGAGAGAGCATCAGGAAAGCGACCAGACAGCAGTACCAGCGCAGTGAGACAGCAACAGAGGTGCAATAGCGAAGCAATAGGACGGCAGCGCAGTTGCACTTAGAGAGCAGTGGTGATACCAACGCATAGCATTGGAACAGCACGTCGGAAGCAGTGGTGGCACCAGCACACAGCATCGGAACAGCACTAAGGCAGCAGTAATGCGACCAGCACACAGCATCGGGACAGCAGCAAGACAACCAGCACACAGCAGTGGAACAGCATCGCACGAGCATGGGGACAGCAGCGGGGAAGCAGCGGTGCAACCATTGCGCAGCATTGCACGAGCATTGGGTCAGCATCGGGGGAGCAGCGGTGCTACCAACGGATGGCAGCGGGATGGCAGCGGGGCAGCAGGTGTACCGCCCAACAGCAGCAGTGCTGCGGCATAGGTATGGCATAGGGGAAGCAGTGGGGCGACTATGCTTTCGGACATGAAAATTTCGACCGACTTTCGTGTGCATCCTGGGGCCATTGCGGTGGCGTGTGAAAAGGGTGGTGCGGGTAAGACGTCGCTCGCTGCAAATTTGGGCGCAGCGCTAGGTGCGACCGACTGGGGGGTACTCCTGGTCGATCTGGACCCTCAGGGAAACTTGGCCGGCGAGCTCGGCGTGCGAGACCATCCGGATTGGGACCAGGGGCAGAAACTCGCAGAGGCCATAACGAGTGGCGTGCCGCTGCAGGAGCCAACTATTGAGCACGTGAAACCGCACATCGACTTGGTATGCGGCGGTAGCGCTCTTGGAGCCGTGCTTGATGACACTGCAAGGTTGGTCGAGAACCCCAGACTCTTCGCCGAAATCCTCTCACCACTCGTCTTTGGTCCGCGTGGCTATGACTACGTGATCATCGACACGCCACCGAACAGCCGCTTCATGAAGTCGGCCATGGTCGCAGCGCGCGGCCTAGTCATCCCGCTGACCACGGACAACGAATCGACGCATTCGCTGGCGTTGATGGGGGAGTGGATCGAGGAAGTCGAGCAACACAACCCATGGCTCACGCTCCTCGGAATCGTCCAATCGAACGTAGACCTACGCAGCTCGCCATGGAAAGAGCAACGCGCCTACCTCATGGAGCAATTCCCTGACGAGTTCATCGACCATCCAATCCGTCACAGCGTCGCCGCGGTGCGAGCACGTAATGCAGGACTGCAAGCCATCGAATTCCTCGATGCGGCCAAGGTGGCTAGAGCAGCACGATTCGAGACCCTCAAGACCCACAAAAAGGGCGAGACGTTCGCACCCGCGACCAAATCGCTTGGAGATCCCAAAGCAGCAGAAAAGCTCGCTCAGGACTACCTCGACGTAATCACCGTCGTTGTGGAGCGACTCGGAGACGTCAATCACAAATCTGGCTACGGAAGCGAAGGCTGAAAGCAATGTCCAACACAACAGATCAACCAACGTCTGGCATCGACAACGGATTGGCCCGCCTCAAAAAGCAGAAGGCACCTGATGCAGCCAGGGTCGCACCACCCACTTCACCAGCGCCAACTACGACAGACGAGCAGAACTCCACCAGCGCAGACCCAACACCGGTACCACCCACAGCCAAGGTCGCGCCAACCGCTGACACCGAAACCACACCAAAAGCCGTCGCCGAGCGCACAACAACCGCCGACGTCGAGCCGACCCCGACCGGCAGCAAAAAGCGCCCCAGCGCAAAGAGGGCAAAGACGGCAAAGAAAGGCAAGACCAGGGGGAAGTCGGTACGACGGGTACCGATCAGCGAGGCGGACTTCGCCGTGTTTGATGCATGGCGCCAAGACGTCGGACATTCCTCCAACACAGCAGTGCAACTGGCGTTTGCCAATCACCACCAGGCGCTCACGCGAGATCCGGACGGGGCAGAAGAACTGCTCCAGCAAGCAGGACTCGACGTACCGCCTCGCGCTGCGCCGTTCAAGGCGGAAAAGCGTGTGCCGGTCCTAATGACCCCGAGCCAAAATGCTCTCGAAGTGATGTCCCAACGAGCCGATGAGCTTGGCCTCTCGCTAACGGAAATGGTCCGCCAATGCATTGCAGCACATGTGAACAATCTGCAAGCGAACTCCCGAACCTGAGGAATAGTGACTATGCTCTCATTTAGAAATCGCACAGATGGCTCGGATCACGCCAGTGCGTCGGCACCAAATGGGCCGAAAGTGCTCTCCCGAATTAGCTACGCCGAAGATCCCCTGAATAGGGGACACAACACGGTACTACCGTGTTGCGAAGGCGACTCACAGTCTCAGGGGGACCGCAAGATGATCACAGTTCGGAACAGCATCACAGCTGTCATTCTGGGTGTGCTTGTTCTGATTGCAACGGCATGTACCGGTGACGCCAGCGCGATCGAGGTACCGCTTGCTACCGCGACACCGGTACTGCCGTCACCCACACCGGTACCGCCCACCTCAATACCCGCGACCGCGACGCCCGAGCCACCAACACCCGCGCCGCCAACGGCAACGCCGGTGCCACCGACCCCTGGGCCCATAGACGAAGCCTCGTTCGGCGGCCGCCGCGAAATCACCCGTGGCGTCGGGCCCCTCACATATCCCGCGGCCGGGCAGGTCCAATCAATCTTTGAAGCCGACGCCTTGTGGACCGCGGTTGAGTTCTTGAACATTTCAACCGTGGCAGGGGAGCAGCTGTCCTACGAAAATCTGCCATCATGGGACCGATTGGTCGAGAGAGGCTCGATCAGCCAGGGAATGCAAGAACAGCTTCTGAGTGGGATCTCAGCTCCCAACCGGGGCAAGGTTGTCGTTTCCCCAGAGACAAGACTGGTGTCCACCTATGTGGAATATGTGCCGGACTCGACATCGATAGACGTGTTCATCTGCCTCCACGTAGTTGGGGACAACTACAGCGCAGATGGGAGCCTCGACAGCTCAGTCGTTCTGACATCTGACCGATCGTTCCGATTCGATCTGGCTGCAATCCCGGTCCAGCTCACCGGCATGGCCTTCAACCCGATTGTGGCGGAAGACGAGCTGGTCGATTGTCCAGGGTATCCAACCACATGACCGTGTTTGGCGACACCCTAATGGCCGTCTTGGGGGACACGAGGCAAAGAAGAGCGGTCCTCGTAGCCGTCGCGCTGCTTCTGACTATTCCGATGGCGACAATGGCAGCACCAGAGCCTGCCGAGGCATCCCCATCGCAGGTAACTGGCATCAACTGTTACTTCGACCAAATAACAAACCAGCAGATTTGCGAGCACTACACCGCTATAACGCAGAACGGTCAGGGTGGCATAGCGCCGGTCGCCTGCGACCCGAACGATGGCTTGCCGTGCTGGGTCGAACGCTGTGACCCGGGTTGGCACGTCAATGACGCGTCGGCGTTTGGGATGGTGTGGAACGGTCATCCCGAACGGCGACCGACTTTCATTGCTGCGGTGCATTTCAGCGCAAACAGCGAGACCGATTGGTACGTCAACAACATCTACAACACCAACGCTCCTCCAGGGCCGGCGGGGACCAACGGTGCCACTGGGTACTACTCCGAGACTGGGAAATGGTGGCAGTGCACCGAGGTTGACGCTGAGCTCGACCCCGGTGTCCAGTTGTTTCCTGGCAACACCAACGGCACGACATGGGGACCGGTTGGCCCGCTGATTGACGTGGCTGGCATTGCTGGTCAGGCGGCACAGGGAGCGTATCCGCCTGTTCCTCCGGTGAGGAAGAGCACTCCTGATGGTGTCGCGTCGATTGTTCAGGTTCCAACGTGGTTCTGGCTTGAGAACACAGCGCCGGTCTATTGGACACAGCGTTCGGACTCCGCTTCGTCGCCGACTGGGCGAATGACTGTGACCGTGTTCGCTGATCCCGTCGAGACAGAGTGGGCGACCGGTGAAGGAACGATTACTGGTTGTGATGAGGGGCTGCCGTTCATCCCTGATGTGACAGATCCTGATCTTGCTGGTTCAGGCGTGTGCTCGTGGACCTATGGCCACAGCACGGGCTGGAACGGCGGGCCATATCAGGTGACTGCCGACGCGACGTGGGAAATGACATGGCAGATGGCGTTCAACACTGGCGTCGTGGCGGATCGTGGCCCGTACGGGCCCTCACCAGTGGTGACGGTTTCTGATGGTTGGTCGATTGAAGTGGAAGAGGTCCTGGCGGTAGCCAGCGGCGGAGGTTGATGAAGTTGGCTCTGAGAACGAAGAACAAGGCAGTAGAGCCCGAAGTTGGTGAGCAGGCACCTATCTCGACTCAATTTGTTGGCGCGGGACCGCCAGTAAAGAAGAGGAATGTCGGGGGAGTGGCGGCGAGTCTGTTGTTCATCACTGTCGGCACCTTGTTGTTGGTGTATCTGTTTGCCGGCTCTGACGCCCGAGACCAAGTGGTCGGCATTCAGAACGCCATCGCTGATGGTCAGATCATCGAGGAAGCCGATCTCGTCCAGGTGGATGTTGCGCTTTCGGCTCGCTCTGACGTGATTGCGTGGAGCGATAGGGGAGTGCTGGTAGGACGCGAGGCATCTTCTGCTTTACCGGCTGGTGCGATTCCTCACTCTCAAAGCGTGCAGGACCCGGTTGACATTCCTGATGGGTTCGGCGAACTCGGTTTGCATATCGATCTGGGTGCATTGCCATCACAAGGACTCCAACGGGGCGATCACGTAGACATCGTGATCAACACGTCGAGGGAAGCCGTGATGGGCGCGGCAGACGTTGAAGTCAGAACCATTCACTTCGGTCCCGAAAAGGCGTACATGACCGTGCTGATTCCCGAGGATGCAATGGTCGATGTCGGTGCCGCTGCCCATGTTGGCGACTTCCGGCTGTTGAGGACGGATCAGCCATGATTGTCGGTGTATCGAGTGTGAGCGGCGCGCCGGGTGTCACGACGTTTGCCACCATGGCTGTGGCCTTGTGGCCAAGCAGAGTCAAGCCGCTTCTGATTGAGGCTGATGTGAGCGGAGCGTCGCTGACGTCGCGCTTCCCGGGCATGCTTCAGACCGAACCGACAACCGTGCAGCTGATTGCTCAATGCCGGCACGCGATGGATGAGCAGACGATTCTCCACAATGCTCAGCAGCTTCCGTATGGCGGCGATGTTGTTGTGGCACCAAACGAGCGGACGCAGGGGGCCGAAGCGGTGCGAGCGCTGCTTGGACGAAGCGCCGAATTGGTATCAGCGATGGGCGAGCGAGACGTGCTAGTCGATCTCGGTCGAGCACATGCAGCCCCGACACCGCCCGGTGCGTTGGACGGGCTGTATGTGCTTACTCGTCTCGATTTTGTGCATGTCGCTACGTTGCTCCACCAGCTCCCGCTACTCACGACGATGGCCAGAACAGTTTCAGTCGTGGGTGTAGTGGCACCGAAACACTCGGGATCAGCGGCTGTTGACCCGGAAGAGCTCGCCCTCGAGTTGGAGAAGCGCACCGATGGCGTGATTGGTCTCGCCGGCGTTCTTGGCTATGACCCGGCCAGCGCAGCCGCCTGGACGATTCCTGGGCAGACCGGCCGCAAACTCGACCGGCTCGGTCTGACCCGACAGCTCCGCACGGTGTTGAAGACCACCGTCTCAGAGCGTGGAGGTTCCCATGAACGGGTTTAACAGTCCGCATTTCGGAGTAGTACGCGATCGTCTTTCTGAAGCTTTGGCAGTGTGGTTCGAAGCCGCTCCTGGCGTGCCGACGGCCGAAGATCGACACATGTACGCCGATACGCATTTGAAGCGCGTTCTGTTGCCGGATCTTGCCGCTGAGCTGATGAATAGAGGCGCTGCGACCTTGGCTGAGGCCGAGGAAGATGCGCTCATCGAGGCGGTGCTTCAGAGCACGTTCGGCACGCCATGGGAGCGGTGGATGACCGGAGAGTATTCCGATCTGTACATCCGAGCTAGCCGCTCGATGGGCAAGCGCCGCGACACTGGAGCCAAGGAATTCATCGATGTTCCGACAGTGAGCGATATGCAACTACAAGAGCAGGTTCGACGTGTTGCCCAGAACAACGGAGCGACATCGCGTCGCTTTGACCAGGGCTCACCGATTGTAGATATGCAACTCGGTAACGGGGCTCGGATGAACGCTGTGATGGAGGGCTTGGCCGACAGTACGGTCGTGACCCTTCGAGTTCACCACTCAGAAGTCCTCCGCCTGGAGGATCTCAGGGACATGGGAATGATTGACGACGCACTCCTTGAGTTTCTCAAGGCTGCGGTTAAGTCCCGCCAGACGATCATCTTGTCGGGCGCTCCCGGTGCTGGCAAGACAACGTTGGCGAGGGCGCTGTTGCATGAGGTCGATCCGTTTGACCGGATTGTGACGGTGGAAGAGGCCCGTGAGCTCGGTCTGCACAAACTGCCGGATCTTCACTACGACGTGGTGAGCGTTGAGGAACGACCGCCTTCGCTTGACGGCAAAGGCGAGATCACCATGGACGACGCTCTTCGAGCATCGTTGAGACAGGACCCGGATCGAGTTGTTGTAGGCGAAATTCGGGGCGGGGAAGTGGCGTCGTTCCTCAGAGCGGTGACGAACGGTCTTCGAGGGTCGCTTTGCACCCTGCACGCTAATGATACCGGTTCGGTGTTTGAACGTCTGGTCACCTACGCGACGATGGCCACGCCGCCGTTGCCGAGAGAGTCGGTGTTGAACCTGACTGCCCATGCGGTTGATCTGCTCATACAGGTTGTGAGAGATCCGAATTCGTCTCGCCGTTTCGTCACGTCGGTTCGTGTCGTCACCGGAAAGATGGAGGGCATTGGTGGCGGATTGATCACTGCGGAGATCTGGGGTGCTCGTTCATCTTCGGAACAGTGGGCGGTCCCCAAGGACCAAATCCCGCCGTCCACCATGAAAGCTCTGACCTCGCATGGCTTCAACCCAGCGCTGCACGCCAACCCAGCCGGCTTCTGGAAGGCGTAGGTATGAATCCAATGGCAGCCGCCGCCTGCGGGGCGCTCATCTCAACTGGGATCGTGTTGTTCGTGTACTCGTTCCTGGGTCATGAGATCTTCCCGAACCGCGAACGCACGCTTGGCGGACCTGTCAGCAAGGGCGTCGAGTTTGATTGGCGGCGCGTGCTCGCTGCGGTGATTGGTGCCGGTTTGGCGTACGCCATTGTTGTGCATCCGTTGTTCGCTGTTCTTACTGGCATCAGTACCTACGTGGTCTGGGGTCAGCTCGGATCAAAGCGTCGCACTGAGGCCGCACTAGCGAAGGAAAACGCAGCCGTTGTCTGGATGGAGACTCTCGCAGGGTCTCTTTCACACTCGCCGATAACTACTGCCATCGCCGCGGCTGCGAAGTATGCCGAACCTGAAATCAAGGAAGCGGCACTTCGGCTACAGAAGAATGTTGAACAGACCGGAGACATTCCAGGGTCGATGGCTCGCTTCGCCAATGAAATGGAATCTCGCTACATCGACCAAGTGGCTGCTGTTCTCGCGCTGACCTCGCAGTTCGGCGGCGCTCAAGTCGGCGACCTGATCCGTGCGGAAGCCGCTGGCGCACGGCTGCGTGCAGCTTCCATCGCAGAGATCGCCCAAGAGCAAAGCAACGACCGAATCTCGGTTCGCCAGGTGCTCGGCGTCACCATCGTGATGACGGTCGGTCTGCGGTTTATGTCGAAGAACATGCTCGCGTGGTACGACACCGCATCGGGCTATCTGGCGCTGCTTCTCATCGGCAGTGCTTTCGTCGGGTGCGTCTGGTACGTCATCGACCTCGCAAAGATCCCTCCGCCGCCCCGATTCTTCTTCGGTGACGATGCGGTCGATGCAACCGGGTCAGACCGAGAGCAGGTGAGCGGATGAGTACCGTCGTTGCGACACTTCTGATCGGTCTCATCATCAGTTCAGGACTGGTTGGACTGGCCTGGAGTCTGCGTCCGCGTGCTCCGAAGCTCGCCGGCCTCTTGTCGGCGGTTGAAGGAGGCGCAGACTCAACCACTACCGGAGTCATCCGGTCTGTGAACGACGGCGTGGACCTGCTCGGCTATGCCCAAGACCGACCGCACGACCTTGCACTGCTGCGGATCGATCCCTTCGACCACGCCCAACGCAAGGTCATAACCGCACTTGCTGTGGGCGCATGGCTATTTCTTCTACTGGCGGTGTTGGTCGCCGGCGATCTCGGCGTACCCCTTTGGGCACCAGTACCGATTGCCTTGATCGGCGCGGCGCTCGGCTTCGTTTGGCCCGACATTCGAGTACGCAGCACTGCGAGCGATGCTCGTGAAGCGTTTGGCGACGCAGTAGGAGCCTTCCTCGGCCTAGCCAAGACCCTCACCTTGGGCGGCATCGAAATCAACACAGCGTTGACCAACGCTGCAGCTGCTGGGAACGGCCTCGGATTTGAGCATCTACATCGGGCATGCGGTCAAGCGCGAGCAGAGAACCGACAAGCAAGCGAAACACTGCGCGATCTCGGCCAACGCGTGAAACTCCCCGAACTCGAGCAAGTCGCTGGTGTACTCCAGTCCGCTGCCGAAGCAGGAACACCAGTAAGCGACGCACTGGCGACGCGAGCCGAGATGGTCCTTGAACGGCTTGATCACAACATGAAGATGCGGGCCAAGGAACGCACCGAAATGATGACCATTCCTACGTCACTGCTGACGTTGTTGTTCATCTTGTTCATCATCTTGCCGGCACTGTTCGGCATGACTGTGGACTTCGGCGGAACGTCGGGCCTATGAGCAACACAAAGATCGCTGACGTCTCAGACGTCACAACAGAACTGGGCACCACGGGGTGCCTGGGTAATCCCTGAAAGGGCAAATGCAATGCAGGACACCATCAACAACATTGGGGCATCAATCGGTGCTAAGGCAACAATTGCGGGAATGACAATCCGCGATCGTGTCGAAGCGTTCCACGCCGACGAGAGCGGTGGCCAGGGCGGACAGATCGCGATCATCGCCGGTGGCCTCGCCGGAATCGCCATTGCGGTCGTCGCCGTGCTGGTAACCCGTGCAAGCGGCGGAACGGCGGCCATCCCGGCAGCGCCGGCACCCGTCACGACGTTCCCGTAGCCACGGAGGCGGAACGAATGCGCACTATCAGGGGAAGGGTGAGCGATGAGCGCGGATCATTGGGCGCGCAAGCAGCGATTGTGATGCCCGTGATCTTCGCTCTTCTCCTGATGTTGGTGCACTACGCCTATTTGGCTGGGGCGTCTCAAACAATGGACGACGCAGCGAACGAGGCTGCAAGGGCGCTGATGGTGCCTGGAGCGACTCAACAAGATGCCCGTGATGCGGCTGGTTTGATCCTCAACGCGGACACGACAATCACGTCGTGGAACGTGATCCAAGTCGATGCCGACACCGTTCGCATCGAAGGGACCGGCACACAGATCCTCCCGTTCTTGAACATAAGTGTTCAACGGGATGTCAACTATCGAAGCGTGAGCTTCCTAAACGAAGAAGACCGATGAAGAACAAGGCCATGGATGACCGCGGGGCGCTTGCCACAGAAGCAGCGATCATTGCCGTGTTCCTCTTGATGTTCATCGTTGTCATCAACTACGTCTACATCGTGACTGCGGCCGGAGGAAGAGTCGCAGACGCCGCCGGAGAGGCAGCACGAGCAGCTGCACAAGCAGACGGGACACGCGCCAGCGCCGCCGCTCAGGACGCCGCCAGCAACGCCCTGGCGGGGTGGTGCACCTCGGGACCAACGATCACGATGCACGGCCCTGCGGCTATCGGTGCCACAGGCGCTGGCCAGCTCGCCGTGACCGTCACTTGCACAGTCGATCTCAGCGCATCTGGTGCGACGGGCCTACCGGGTTCGAAAACAGTGACAAGCACAAGAGCAGCCGTTGTCGATCGCTATAGGGGCAACGGGGCATGACGCGATTCAGGAACAGAATGCGATCGGATCGAGGTTCCGCATCTGTGTGGATCGCCACGCTCGGCGTTGTCTTCATCGTGTTGCTTGCAATGATCGTCGATAACCAAATGCTGCGAAGCGGGCGGCGTCAAGCTGGCGACATCGCAACGGAGGCAGCACGCGCCGGAGCTCAAGCTCTGGATCGCAATGCGCTCTCTGAAGGAACGGTTGAGTTGGACAAGCCCCGAGCGACCCAGATCGTCAACGGTTACGTCGGGCCCAACATGACCGCAGTGGTCTCGTTTCCCGGCGATGAGGTCGAGGTCACCGTGTCATTCACGGTCGATCTTCACTTCGGTCTTCTCCAAAGCGACACCCAAACAGTTAGTGCCACAAGGCGAGCAGAAACAACACAAGGCTAAGGAAATACCAATGCTGAAACGACTCGGATACCTACTGGTCACAGCGGCTGTCGTTGCTGGACCACCCATGGTGTTGCTGCGCTTTGATGTGCGCCCGGATCTCGATTGGGACGCGCTCCCTGGACGCCTAAGCAACGGCGACGTTCCCTACGAGCTCGTCGTGGCGGTGTTGGCTGCAGTCGCGTGGTTCGCATGGTTCAGCCTTGTCCTGTCGATCGTCATCGAGACGGTCGCCGCGGTGCGCTCAATGGAGGCCCCGCAGCTTCGCCTATTCCCTGGAACACAAGGAGTGGCCAAGCGTCTTGTTGCTGGTGCGCTCATGTCAGCCAACTCGCTTGCGCCGGTAATGAGCGGTGGGCTTGCGGTGATCCCGATCATGCCTGACGTCGAGGCGATGCAGTCCGTAGAAATCACCGATGCGGATAGAGCCCACGCAGGCACATCAGAGACCGCCCAAGAAACCGGCCGCTACACCGTGCAACGCCATGACACCTTCATGACGATCGCCGACCAGATCGGAGGATCGGGCGACGGGTGGCGCGATGTACGTACTGAAAATGTTGGTGTCCGGATGCCCTCAGGTACATCAATCACGAACGAGACCATCAGCATCGAACCAGGTACACGTTTGATCGTGCCGGCAGAGTCAACCCTCGCAGAAACCGTCTCGTCGTCAACTGATACGCACAGAGCACTTGCTGATGCTTCTGAGGTGACATCGACAGTCGTTGTCGGCCCGATCGACCTTGGCTTTGACCTGATCACAATCACTGCGCCTGATGTGAGCCAGACACCAACCGCTCCGGAAGCCGAACTCGACTCATCCGTCGACGCTGCCGAAGAACAGCTGATTGGTACCTGGGCAGTGGCCGACGGCGACAACTTCTGGGCGTTGAGCGGCACCGTGTTGGAAACAGCGCTGGACCGTCCAGCCACAGAGGACGAGCACCGTGCCTACTGGGACGCAGTTGTGGACGCAAACGCCGAGGCGACACTCAGCGGCGACGCAGATCTCATCTTTACCGGCGAATCGTTTGATCTTGTGCTTCCGTCGATCGACGGTGCCGACATCAATCGCCTGGACGCCCTTGAACAATTCACCCCGACCGAAACGACGATCCCGCACATACCTGGACTAACCGAAGCGGACGCTGTAGTGCCGGCGGTGTCTAGTGAGGACTGGGCCCTCCCTGAGACGACGGTGCCCACACCTGAGGCAGAACCAGCGCCAGTAGAGGAGACCGTCACAGTTGTGGAGACGGCGACTCCTGAAGTCGTCGTCGTAGCTCCGGTTGTTGAGGACGTTGCCGACGGTGATGTCGTGAGTGAATCTGTCGCCGACAGCGGCATGAAAACACGGGTCGGCGTCACAGCGATTGCGGGCGTGGCCGCTGCTGGTGTCCTTCGCCGGTTGATGAGGACGCGCGACCGTGCCCATGCAAACCGCGCTCCGGGCGAAAGGGTAGACCCGAACCCCGATGGGGTCGGCAACGTAGAAACAGAGCAACGGCATCTGTCCGCACCAGTTCTACGCAAGCGCCTGATGACGGCCCTGCAGCTGATCCGGGAGGAATGTGAAGGGCACGGAGCGGTGATGCTCGCCCAGGTCTCACCTGACGGCGAAATGGAGTTCGCATTTGACGGGCATGTGCCGGCTCCCTCGGATCTCGACATGTGGGACGCAGCAGATTCACAGGACCAATCAATCTGGGTTCTGAGAGGCGAACCGGTCTATGAGGGCGTGAACTATGCGATCCCGCCGTTGGTCGGTATTGGCGACGGCACGTACCTGTCGCTCACGGCAGCGGGCGTGCTGGGCATTGGCGGCGGAACGCCGATGCAGCGATCTGACCATCTGCGATCCATGATTCACGATCTGGCATACGGCCCGCTCGACGGCGAGTTGTACCTTCGCCTCGGAGCTATTGGCGAAGCGGGCGAAGCAACAGTGGCGGGGGTTCCCGAGTTCGTGATGACGGAAGTGGTAGCTGAGCTGGAACAGTTGATGGAATTTGTTGACGAAAGTCACGAGCGCCAAGGAACCTCCTCGATGGCCATGCTGTGTCACACCGCTGAGGTGAGCAACTCGGAGGTAATGGTTGTCGTTTGCGCCGAGTCTGAAATGCGCGGCTTGCGAGATGTGATGGCGAAGGTAGACGCCAAACCGGGCCGCTACCCGGTCGCGTTCATCGTGTTGGGCGAGGGCAACAGCACACCGGATGTCGCCTGGACGGCAACTCTTGATGACGAGATGGGCGTGATGCTGAATGCTGCAGCGCTTAGCGGCGCTCTCACGCTCGAACCGGCGATGCTCGGCCGTGAGCAGGCCGAGGCGCTCAACGGGGCGCTTGCGGCGGCTGTTGATTCACGTCCAAAGTCCCTCGGATTGACGGAACAGGTGTCCGACGCGACGAATACGCCGGCTTCGGTGGTCGAAGCGACCGCTACTGAAGATCACCTGGAGGACCTCGGAAATCCGGCCACAGAAACGTCGGTCGCAGAATTGGCGATCGAAGCTGACGAAGAAGACGGTTCCGATAACGACGCACAGTCCGATGAGGACAGCTTCGCCGGGCCATCATCTAAGGACGAACCGGTCGAGGGCCTCACTGATGATGAGCTCGAGGACGATGAGGACGGCACCGGGGGAGTGACTATGTCCATCGCTTCGGTAGCCGATGAGTTGCGACTCGACTTTGACCCAAGCGAGGCAGAGGTGTCCGCGGTCATTGCTGGACTCGACATCGGAGACGCTCCTGTCCGGTCGGGCGACTTTCCAACAACCGACATCGAAGGCGGTGTGATGTCGTTGCCGATGTCGTATGCGAACCGGCTCGCGCGCCGCCAAGTTCGTGTGGAGCTGCTTGGCCCGGTCCAAATCAGCGGTACAGCTCCGGGCGTTGAGCTCGACACCTACGCCCAGTCACTGTTGGCTGCACTTGTGTTCAAAAAGCGTGCGGTGACCTTCAACGAGATGATGGACCTGGTCTGGCCAGAAGGGATTACGACTAGCCGTGCGCGTGCGGTCAAGCGCTCGCTGCGTAACGGCATCGGTGCCGCGCTGGTGGATGGCGTGAGCAGTGGCATTTCGGTCGAAGTCGAGTCCGACATCGAGGAGTTCGAGAGGTTGTCGCACCACGCCCGGAGTCTTAGCGGCTGCGACGAGATTGGCAAGCTACAAGAAGCGCTTGATTTGGTCCGCGGAACACCGTTGGCTGGAGCGACCTCAAAAGCGTGGACGTGGGCGGATTCCACGGATCGGCCGCGTGAAGTACTTCGCCAGCGCGTAACCGACGTGGCGTCGTTGTTGGCTGGCCGTGCTGGCGAGGCTGGCCATTGGGATGTGGCCCTTGGCGCAGCCCAGCGGGGACTGTCAGTAGAGCCGTATAGCGCGGCGCTTATGACGTTGCAGGTCGAGGCACGCATGGCACTTGGAGAACCGGGGATTGCGACCAACGATGTCCAGTCGTGGGAACAGTCATATGAAAACCATTTCGATACCGAACCGCCGACTGGACCGCGTAAAGCGCTTGAAGGTTCGGCTGCGACTCATAGCGCATAAATAGTTCGGGTTTGTTGGCGTGTTGAGGCTCGTCGGGTGTCTTTGTACTGGTGTCGGATGAAAGGCACCAGGAATGGACAACGAAGAAGTCGAAGGAGCCGCGCGCGGGGCCGCGCGGTTGATCGGAACGTTTGTCACGTTCAAAGCTCTGCTTGTAATTGCGTCGTCGATTGCGGTGGTTGTTGGTTTGGTCTCTTTGCTTGGGGCTGCAGCTCAACAAGACGACCAGCGGGGCGTGTCTGCGATTGGTCTGCAGATCCCTCCGCAGGCGTTGGAGGCGTATCAGCTCGCTGCTGAGACATGTGAAGGGCTTGACTGGTCGATCCTTGCCGGCATCGGCCAGAAAGAATCGAAGCACGGCGCGTTGTATGGCGGCGTGCTTGATGAGAACGGCGACCTCCATCCACCGATATTTGGGGTACAGCTCTCTGGGTCTGGGTCTGGGAATAACCGGGACGTGTACCCGATTGGCCAGTACCTGGGCATGTGGGGGCTCCAAGGACCGTATGAGCAGGCGATCGGGCCGATGCAGTTTCGTCCGGCGACGCTCATTTGGGCGCAAACGGATGGCAACGGCGACGGTGTGGTTGATCCGCAGAACATCTATGACGCGGCGATGACGGCTGCGTTCTACCTGTGTCACCAGTCAGGCGGAGCGATCTCCGATGTTTCCGCGGCGATACGTGCCTACAACGATTGGGATGTGTACGTCGAGGAGGTGTTGCAGAACGCAGCTCTGTACAGCACTGGGGGAGGGGAGTGGTCTGATGAGGTCCAGGCGCTTCTCGAGAACCCGAACATTTGCTTGGCCGAGCGAGCACGCCAAGACCTCGAGGACGGCCGTGTCGATCCTCGTCTCGTCGCTGCGTTGAGCGGAGCGGCGACGCAATATGAGATCTGCATTGGCTGGTTCATCAGTGGCCACGCTGATTGTGTACGAGGCACGGGTACGTATCCGAATTGCAGGATGTCGAACCACGCATTCGGCCGAGCCGCAGACATCACGCACGTGGGCGGAAGCGGCCCCGCTCACATCGTGAACGGAGACAACGATGCTGCTCGGCATCTGTCGGACTGGTGGTTTGATGGTTCTTACACCGGCATCACTCCGGACAATCTTGGCTCACCGTGGGAGGACGCTTTCGGGTTCACCGACGCGGGCCACAAAACACACTTGCATCTCGCGTTTTTCGCCGCTGGGGCTGAGGGATCCAACCAGAACGGAACTGCTCCGCCACGCGCCCCAACCCCGACGCCGGAACCAACAGCACCAAAGATCTTCATCACGGATCTGTATGGGCCCAATGGGGCCCTCGGCGCGGTCAATCCGCCTGAGACGACCGATGGCAACATTTTCAGCGAGGTCTTCGCCGATGCGCAATCGCAAGGTGTCACGTTGCCTCCACCGGCGACGAGTGCCCCATTCGGCGCTGTGCCGGCGAATACGAACGGGTCAGGCCCACACGAACACGCGGCGGGTTCGGAGCCGGTAGGAGCGACTGGAGGGCTTGTGAGCCCGTCCATGTTGCAAGCGGCGATCGACAGTCGCCAGCTGGGTCAGGTGATCAGGTTGGGTGCTGGTGAGTACGGACCGGTGGTGGTTACGGGTGCGACGCCTCTTGTGTTGGTCGGCCCTGATCGAGGTACGGCCCGTTTCACGAACCCTGGTGGGGCTGTGATGACGTTCAATGGTCCTTCGTCTGTGTCAATCAGCGGTGTGACGGTCGCTGATGGTTACCAGGGAATTCAAGCGACGGGTGCGAATCTGGTCGTTCAGGACAGTGAGTTCGTCGCTATTGAGCGCGAGGGAATCGAGGCGCATGGCGGATCGGCGACCGTTGTGAATTCGGCGTTTAGCGAGGTCGGGTTTGGTCTGGTGATCCACAACGGATCAGCGGTGGTGACCAATGTGAGCACTACGGGGGTGTCTGGACATCCTGTTTGGACACACGGGGCGTCTCACCTGCAGGTGACCAACAGCGTGTTTCTTGACTCGGGCTACGCGGCGATCAACGCCGCTGGTTCTGCGACGGTGGTTGGCAGTTTCATCGGCGATATTGACTCTGGACCTGCCGTGATGACTTCAGGGCCGACAACGATCGTCGGGAACGTGATGTGGGCGAATAGCGGCATCGCTGTGTTCTCTACCGGCGACGGCTCTGTGATGAACAACCTGTTGATCGACGGAGCCGTCTATGGCAGTCCCGTTCAGGCTGGCAACGTGAGCGGACTGCAGGCTCGGGCGGTGCTCCCACCCCAGTGGATGACAGGTACCAGTCCAACAAATGAGTCACTGCAGGTTGTTGCTGGCTTGGTGTCCCAGTCCGGATTTTGAAGAAATCTGAGATTGTTTGGCGCTTTGGGCTCTCAGGGGTGTCTTTGCGTGTGTGAAGGGATGGAGCAGACGCTCCGCCACGAACAAGGAGACATGCAATGAACAACTACGAAGCGACCGAACCAGTCGAGGCGAAGACCTCATGCAAGGTCCGGGTACTGAGCGCTTGCGCAGTCGCTGTGATGACCTCGGTGGTGCTCGCGTCGCCGGCGGCGGCACAGGCAGTTTCGGGAAGCCCCACCACGTCCGGTATTCCGGGCGGGGCCATGGTCCAGAAGGTGATCGATTGGGGGATGCAGTACAGCCTGTGGGCGATCCTGCTCGGAGCGATCGCAGGAATCGGTGCCTGGGTGTTTGGCGCCATGTCGAACAACGGCGGACGCCAGGCGTCGGGCCAGAAGGTCCTGGCCACGATGTGCGCCGCAGCGCTCGCCCTCGGTGTCGCACCGCAGCTGATCAACCTGTTCTTCGCAGCTGGCTGACACATCCACCAAACAAAGAAGGGATACGAGAGATGGATGAGATGGGACAACACACAATGGATAGGCGGTCAACGTTCGTGGGAATAGCTGTCGTCCTTCTCATCGTCTTCGTGACCTACATGGCGATGGACCTGTTCACCGGGTCCACCGAAACACCTGCTGCGTCCACCGTGACAGCAGCGCAGCAGGTGGAGGGCGAGGGTGACAAGTCCCGGGCTGATGGACCCGGGCTTGTCACCACCGCCGAGACATCAACGCCGGCACCTTCAACAGTGCCGCTGCCGACTCCCACGGTCGTGCCGGCGGAATCAGCTGCCGATGTGGCAGTGAAGGTTGTTGGATTGGGTGATGACTGGCTCTACGCCGATGCCGATGCACTGGACGAGTCATTGGTCTCAGTGTTCGCACCCGAGGAACTGGGTCGGCTACGGACGCTGATGATGAACGAGGGCGTCGGCCTGATGCGAACCGCGTTGGCCACAGCCCCATCGCAGGATCCGACATGGTTCTTCACGCAGGCACTCTCGGTCGCCGTCATCGAAGAGAACCCATCTGAGGCCCATGTTCAGGTGTGGGCGGTTGAGATCTTCAGTCGTGAACAGATCAGCGCTCCCACATCCACGTGGACGCTCCATGACCTTGACCTGGTGCAGATCGACGGTCGCTGGCTCGTGTCCGGATGGACAACCAGCCCTGGACCGGTACCTCGCACAAGCCTGCAGGACGAACCGGCAAACGCAGCTCAGTTCCATGCCGAGCTCTTCGAGCACACCCGCGTGGACCGAGCCGCATTCGAGGCAACTACGAAAGCAGAAAGCCGATGATCAACATGGTTAAGGGGTGGGGCTTTGATGCTCTTTCTGGCTGGGTTGGAGATGAAACCAAGGGCATGATCGCCGACGCGATGCGAATGATGACGATGTGGGTCCTCAACGCTCTAGCGGCCTCGATCGACCTCATGATTCAGGTGAGGAGTCCAGGCGTACTTAACGGTGGTGCGAATACTGCAGCGTTCAACGGTGAGTTCCTCACCCGTGACTGGTTCCAGACCGCATACAAGACAATGCAGCTGTCCTCGGCGGGGCTGGCCTTGCTTGCCTTGATGATCGGCATTGTCACTGCTGCGTATTCGGGTAACGGCTGGTTGCTCATTAAGCGCATGTCGCTGCAAATTCTGAAGTGGTACGCACTCACGTTCTTCATTGTCGAGGGGACCGTTATGGCCCTGGAGATCTTCGGAGAGATGGAGGCTTTCTTTGTGTCGGGTTCGATGGGTGGGCACAGCGACGATTTGTTTGGGCCGATGACCGAGCTACACGCTGCTGCCGGCGAGTCCGGGGCCCTGCAAGCTCTGTTGGTGACAGTCATGGCAATGGCCTTGTCGCTGATGTCGCTACTGGTGGTGATGGTTCTGTTCATCCGTGACGCGGCGTTGGCGTTGGTGTTGTTGTTCGCTCCTTTGGTCTCGATTCTGTTGTTGACGAGCTACTCAAAGGGCGTGGCGAAGTACATGGCGAAGCTGGCCATGTTGGTGATGTTCAAGTTCCTGCTGGTTGCCGGAATGACGCTTGGTTCCGCAGCGATGATGTCGTCGACTGGCGTGTCAGCTGCTCAGCCGTGGTCACCAGCGGCATTTGAACCGCAAGAACAACCGGGCCCGGGCGACGTCGCTGAAGGAGCGGAGGCAGTAGCGGACGCGGAGCGCGCAGCTGTGGGTGGTCTGGTGATGGACATGCTCAAGGGCGGCGCGGTGATGGGTATGGCACTGATTACGCCGGCGTTCATTACTTCGGTGATCCCGATTGGCGGTTCTGATGGGCACGCGGACAAGGGCACGGTTGTGACTCGTACCGTGATGATGCGGGCTGCGGCCAAGGGCCGACGATGATCGACGAAACGAAGACCTACGTACTGGGTCAGCGCGACACGACTGGCTATCTCTTTGGCTTGTCGATGGTGCAGGTGATGGTCGCCGGTGCCGGCATGGGTTTCATGGTGCTGTTCAGAATGGGCGGCATGGGTTTCGTGCCTACGCTGATTCCTGCTGCCATCGGCCTGGGCGTCGCTAAGGCGCGTTGGCGTAACCGGTTTGCGTACGAATGGCTGCCTGTTGTTCTGCGGTGGGTTGCTCGCCGCAAGAGCCGGCTCTGGTGGACGGAGACCCCATGGGACGGTGAGGCTGGGGATCGCCCAGCGGTTCTTACTGGCGTGGTTGTGACCGAAGAGCAGTTCCGTAGCCGAGCTGATGTTGCGGTGGTCTGGGATCGAACCAAAGCCGAAGCGACGGTGCTTCTGGAAGCATCAGGCGTTGACTTTGCTATTCAGATCGCATCGGAGCAGGCGCAGCTGCTCGCCGATTTCGGGAAGGTGATCTCGGCGTTCGCTACGGAGGACAGCGCCATTGCTCGTGTCGGGTGGTCTGAACTAGCTGCACGCCAGTCCTTGGACGAGCACATGGGATTTGTACGAGAGCAGACGAGCGGCTCGGCTGATCCGGCGCGAAGGGCCGATTATCTGGAAATGGTCCGCTCGGTCGGCTCAGACACAACCAAGCATCGGCTGTTGTTGAGTATCACGGTGTCAAGTGACGCCGTGTCGAGGGCCTCATCGGGTTTGGTATCGAAGCGTCGTTCTGGGAAGTCGGTCGATGATCGATGCGTTGAGGCGCTTGAGACCGCGGCGACCCAGCTCACCAGAGGGCTTGCGAGTTCAGGCGTAGCGGTGCACGGACTGCTCAGCCGTAGCGAGCTCGCCGAAGCGATGCAGACCGCGATTGATCCTTCTCGTGAACTTGGTCTGTTGCCTGCAGCGGGCCGGCTGCGTCATCGGCTGGGAAGCGATGTGCGGATGGGACCTCAAGAAACCGATGAAGAGTTTCGCTATTTCGCTACAGACGGGACAGTGCATCGGACGTACCGGATCGCAGGATTCCCTAGGACGGCGCAACGTGCGGATTGGATGGTCAATCTGTTGAGCCGACCAGAAGCGGCCAGGACGGTTACGACGATGTTCGAGCCTGTTCCGCCTCGCAAGTCCCAGCAGAGGATCGCACGACAGTTGGCGAAGCTGGACGCTGGCGAAACGCTCAAACTTGAGCGGGGTCGCCGTATTAGCCGGGCGGAGGACAAGGCCCGTGAAGATGTGCTCGACCTGGAGGCCGATCTGGTGGAGGGCTTCGGTGTCGTCGGCTACTACTCGCTGGTGACGATCTCGGCGCGTTCGGTCGAGGCTCTGGCGGTTGCGGCCGAAGAGTTTGAGGCGACCGCTGGCACAGCGGGACTCATGTTGGCCCCGTGCGACGGAGAACAAGCAAGCGGTTGGGCTCTGACATTGCCTCTTGGGATTGGTGCATCGAAATCGAGGATGGCGATATGAGTCTTATAGACGCGTTGAACAAGCAGACAGAGCCGGAGGATGTAGCAGAAGAGGTCCGCCCGGGCTTCGCTGATCGTGTGCGCTCTGCGCTCTTTGCCGGTAAAGAACAAAAGGCGGCGCAGCCGGGTTGGCGTCCGGAGCGGGATGCGACGGTCGATGGTGACGATGCTGAGGACGGCGACGTCGTTGAGCGTGACATTGAACGGGTGCGGATCCGCCAGCGTGGCCGCATGATGGCGGTGCGTCATGAGGCGACGACCGCGGACGCGTGCAGCTTGTACCCATTCGGTACCCATGAGGGCCTGGGCCAGCGAGGGGTGTTCCTCGGCACGGACAGCCTCGGCGGCGGGGGAGCGTTCATCTATGACCCGTTCCACGCGCTCGAATCAGGCCGCAAGCACGGTGTGACGAATACGAACATGATGGTGCTGGGCCAGCCCGGATACGGAAAGTCGGCGCTGATCAAGACGCTGCTGTATCGAAGTTCAGCCGTGTTTGGCACGGAACGCTTCACCACGATCTGCGATGTAAAGGGCGAGTACACCGAGCTGGCTGAGGTCTGCGGATTCGAGTTGATACGGCTTGAACCGGGCGGAAGCGTGCGGGTCAACCCACTTGAAGTGATTGGCGACGTCGGCGACGCCGACGCGGTGTTCCGGTCTCGCTACGCGGCGTTGAAGGCGCTCGTTGAGATGTCGATGAAGGATCAGCGGTCTATGACTGTGTTGGAGTCAGCGATCCTCTCAGAAGCTCTGAAGCAGCTCGCCATCCTTGACGCTGAGGGTGTCCAACCTACGTTGAGCGACGTGTTGGAAAAGCTCACGAACCCGGCGGAGGGAGTGAGCGAACGGCTTCATTGCGAAGCCGACGAGCTGCGCGACGCATCACGCGACATGATCCTGATCCTGAAGGGTCTGATCTCGGGTCCGCTCGGCGGAATGTTCGACGGTCAAAGCACGGTGTCGCTGGATCCGGAAGGGCCAGGCGTGGTTATCGACATCTCGGCTGTCGGTTCAGACCCGGCCGCACTCCCGCTGGTCTGGGTCGCTGCGTCGACGTGGCTGCGGATGCTGATGCTTCGGAAGAACGATCGCAAGAAGATTCAGGTCTTTGATGAGAGCTGGAAGATGATGTCGCATGGCCCGCTGGCCGGCTTCCTTCAGGACTGCTGGAAGCTGATGCGCTCTTATGGAGGAGCGAACATCGCCGTGATTCACAAGCCTGGAGATCTCGCCGCTCAGGCCGATGATGGGACTGCTGCATCGAAGGTCTCTGCTGGTTTGTTGGCGGACACAGCGGTGCGGGTGACGTTCAGGCAGACGCGACGCGACCTTGACGACTACGCCGACCTTCTCGGGTTCGGCGAAGCAGAGCTGCCAATGATCGCCAACCTTGGCGTCGGTGAGAGCTTCTGGAAGCTGGGTAGCTCTGCGGTGAAGCTCCAACACATCATTCACGGTGAGGTCGAAGACAAGCTCTGCGACACGAACACGGCGATGGCTACTGGCGGTGATCGGTAGTGGGACACGCTGACGAGCTCGTTCAAAAGACCGACCTTCGCCAACTCGCTACACACCTGCTGGGTGCGCCCAAAGGATCCGGCCCGAACCAGAAATGGCCATCTCCGGATCTGACCCTTGCCCAAACGGGCCAAACACCACCGATGACGATTTTCGTGGGGAATGACCGCAAGGAACGATTTACCTGTTGGAGCACCGGAATCAAGGGCGACGCGTTGGACCTCGTGCGTGAAGTGAAACGGGTGGACGTCGCTGGGGCGATGGAGTTCTTGCGTGACTGGAATGGCGTGCCGGCTGCTGATATCCCTGTCCGCAAGCTCACACCGAAGATCGAGCTTCTGGCCACTCCCAGAGAATTGGAACGGTTCGCGTCGCGCAGCGTCAGTGCGATGCGCGCAACCGAAGTACCAGCTGCGGTGACGGAATGGTTGAGCGCCCACGGCCTCGACCAACGTTCAGCTGCAGCTGCTGGCGTGGGCGTGGCGTTAAGGACGAAGGTACCGACGCACAAGTATGCGGTGCAGCTGGGTGTGGTGTTGCCGAACTTCGACGTGGACAACACCCTGGTCGGGGCACAAGTCAGGCTGTTGAACAGCAAAGGCGCCAAATACCTCGACGTCCGCACCGAAGCCCGCACAACCGCTGTGTCGTTTCACCGGCCGGCAAGTGGACGCCGGCAGGGAACTGTGGTTGTGTGCGAAGGCGTTGCCGATGCGGTCGTTATGGCAGGGGAGGGCTATCCGGCGATCGCCGTGATTGCCACGTCGCGTATCGACGGAGCCGCCGAGGTCATAGGAGCGGCCGCTCGTGGCCGCAAGGTGCTGTGCGCGTTCGACGGCGATGAAGCGGGACGCAGAGCCCAACACAACCTCATCACCGAACTTCAAGAAACGTGCAGCGAGGTGGCCGAGATGTATCTGCCCGACGGCCAGGACGTCGCAGCGATGAAAGCACGCTCACCCGAATGGCTCACAGCTCAACTTCGTGGCCATCGCCTACCCACCCAAGCCATCGGCGCCATGAGTCTCTAGTCGCGCCATTGCTCACCAGGCTTCGTCACTTGCGGCTTCGTAAGCGGTGACCGAGCACTTGGTTCTGTGCCAGGCGGGTTGGTCCTCAGAGCGGGTGGAGGCGGATTCAGTTGCCCGTGTGGTGGGTGATCTCAATCGTTGTGCGGGGATCTGGTCGTTCTGGTTGTTGTGTTGAAGGTTTTCGGAGAAGTTTGTCGCTTTTGGTTTGTTCGGGTGTCTGTGACAAAGCATGGGAGATACCGGATTTGGAAGTGCGTTGTTGACGGTGCTGATCGCTTTGGCGGCGGCATGGTTTGTTGCTGTTGGTTGGGTGACGAGCTGGTTGCTTGTTGCTGCGGGTCGAGCGCCGTCGTTTGCGATGTCGGATGACAATATTCTCGTGGCGAATTACTACATGTTTGTGGAGCGGTCGGATCCTGCTTCGGCGTGGGGTATGGAGATTGCGGCGTCGCTGTTTTGGGCGGTGTTTGTTGGTGTGGTTGTGGCGTCGTGGTTGGTGCTTGGTGTTCTCGGCCGGGTGCTAACTCGGAAGAACTGGGGTCTTGTTGGCCGTAGCCGTCTTGGTACTCAGACTGAGGTGCGGATGGCGAAGCTGAAAGACCTGGAGACCATTTGGACGACGATGAAGCCTCAGAGTCGTCTGCTTCTTGGGCGTACGGTTCGGGGGCGTGGGCAGTGGCGTTCGAAGCTTCTTGCGACGGAGTGGGCGGCTGATCCGAATGGCAGGCGGTTGTCGCGTAGGGCTCGCAAGCGGTCGAACGATCGTGGTGCGGTCATGGTGATGGGTCCGAGCCGTAGCGGTAAGTCGGTGAATGTGATTGCCGGGGTGCTTCAGTGGGATGGTCCGGTGGTTATGTCGTCGGTGAAGGACGATTTGGTTGCGCCGACTTTGGCGCATCGTCGCCGCCAGGGTGAGGTCGCGGTGTTCGACCCGACTGACAATTTGTTGCAGGCGTATGGGGCGGGGTCGTCGAAGACGCCGGCGGGGTGGGATCCCAGACTGAGGACTTCGTGGTCGCCGCTTCGTGCAGCGGACACGTTCAAGGGCGCTGCTCGTGCTGCGCGTGCGATCACGACAGCGACGTCGGATTCTGAGGGAGGCGATTCGGGGCAGATGTGGCGGGATCTTGCTGAACAGCTTCTGGCGGGTTTGTTGTTTGCGGCTGCTTTCGGGGGCCGTGACATGACGACGGTGAGCAGGTGGGTGATGCAACAGGACAAGCCGACTCCGGATGCGCCTGGTGAAGTCAAACAGCATCTTCTTGAAGCGATGACGTCACGCGACGATCACGTGCGTGACGATGCTGCGCGAGCGCATACGGCTCTTGAGGGGGTGTGGTCGAAGGACCCGAAGATTGTGGGCAGTGTCTATGTGACTGCGAACACGCTTGTGTATGCGTGGATGTCTCGTGAGGTTGAAGCGTCTGCGAAGGGCGAGAGTGTCAATCTTGATTGGTTGTGTGGCGGTAACAACTCGTTGTATCTGGTAGCGCCTCCGCAGGATTCAAAGCGTCTTAGTCCGTTGTTCGGCGGTGTCATTAACGACTTGATCGAGCAGGCGTTTGAGAGGGCGCAGGCTCACGGTCCGTTGGATCCGCCGTTGCTTGTTGTGCTTGATGAGGCGGGGAACCTGCCGTTGGAGCGTCTGCCTGAGTTCGCTTCGACTGTGGCTGGCTTGGGGATTCAGCTCGTGACGGTGTGGCAGTCGGTCTCGCAGATCGACGCGATCTATGGGCGCAACAAGGGAACGGTGATAGCGAACCATCTCACCAAGATTCTCTTTCCGGCGCAGAGCGACACGGACACGCTTGAGCTGTTCAGCAGGCTCGTCGGCGAGGAGGAAGTGCTCACACATATTGATTCGGGTGAGAAGACGACGATGTTCAAGGGTTCGGTTCAGAGTCAGGGCACGCGGTTGGCGGCGACGCCAACGAATGTGATCCGGATGATGAAGAAGGGCGAGTCGTTGGTGATTCACGGGACGTTGTTTCCGGCTCATGTGCGGAGCATTCGTTGGTTCCGAGAGCGGCGGCTGAAACGGCTGCAGAGTTGGGTTCCGTCGAGGGATGGCGAGTTGGGATTGCCGGTCTCGTTGAGAGGGCCGGCAGTTGAAGTGGTGCGTACGGAACGTACGAGATCTGGATTGATGGAGGTATTGACATGACGATGGAGGCAAAGCTCTTTGATATGGCGGCCGAACGTGAAACGCGGCGCGGCACCCGGACATCTTCGTTCGGGGTGAGCGATCGCACGAACCACGATTCAACAGCGTTCTATGACTTGATGCCGCATCCGGCGATGGCGGTATCGCAAGGCCCTCCAGTGTCTCTGGAAGGTCCGAACAAGATCGAGGTTGGCGATGCGCTGAACTTGGATCTGCCTGACCGCTGTGCCGGTCTGGTGTTCACTTCGCCGCCGTATGGAGTCGGGAAGGACTACGACCTGGACCAACCCTTTGAGGACTATTTGGCGATGCTCGAGGCGGCGTTCACTGAGGCGTTCCGTATTCTTGAGCACGGCGGGCGAATCATGGTGAATGTGGCTGGGCTTGGCCGCCAGCCTTATGTGCCGCTGCCCGGGATTGTGGCCACGATGCTCGCTGAGGTTGGGTTCACGTTGGCGGGCGAGATTGTGTGGGTGAAGTCGATGGCGCCGCGTTCGATGGCCAAGGGCACGTTCTTCTCGCCGCAGCATCCGGTGATTGAAGATCTTTCGGAGCGGATTGTGATGGCTGTTAAGGGCGACTTCGGGCGTGTCCCGAAGGTGAAGGAACGCCGGCAGCAGGGCCTTCCCTTTACCGGCGATATGGACGTCGATGCTTTGCAACGGAAGAACTGGTTGTCGTGGGCGTCGGATTTGTGGTTTGTGCCTCCGGTGTCGGCAACCAAGATCGGGCATCCGTGTCCGTTTCCTCCGGAGCTTGCTGAGCGGGCGATTCGGATGTATTCGTTCCGCGACGACCTGGTGGTCGATCCGTTTGCGGGTTCGGGCACCACTTGCCATGTCGCTCATGAGTTCGGACGTCGTTTCTATGGCGTGGATCTGGACCCGAAATATGTAGCTCTTGCTCAGCAGCGTCTCAGCGGTGTGACGCCGTGTCTGTTCGATTCGGAGGTGGAGCGATGAGGGTCGTCCCAGATCCAGAAGAACAACCGCAGGGAGAGCAAACTGCGGCTGAGACACGAGTGCCGATACGGACGCTGATATGGCGAGCCGCAGAGGCGTACTTCGGAGACGAGCTCGGGCCGTGTGCCGATGCGATGAAACAGGTCGCCGACGAGCTCAACGGGCCGCACTTCTCGTGCCTACGGGCGTTGCGTAACACCGTCGATGAATTGATTCTGGAGACGGGGCGGATGCCTGACGATGTGGGGTTGCGTGAGGAGGTGGTGTCTGAGGCGTTGCATCGGATGATCTATGCACGTTCGGAGTTGTTGAAGAACCAGACCCTTCGGGATGGGCGCGCGTGTGGAGGCTATGACTCCCGAAGTGCGGCGGCGAGAGTGTTACGAGCCGATGAGGCTTTGCCGGATGGCTGGTCGATCCTCGAGCAGCCGATGAGTCCCGGCAACACCGTTTACATCGGGTGGGACCCGAGGCTTGTGCAGGAACCGTTTGTGTCGATGAATGACTTCCCGCCTGATGTGTTGCAGACGTTGTACGAAGCGGGTGCTGAGCGGGTGGAGGGCGACACGATGTGTCGCTTGTTCGTGGCTCCGGCCGGCGGTTTGGCTCCGAAGCCGGCCGAGCAGGGTGTTGTGGAACCGACTGCGACGGTGGACCTGTGAGTTCAAGAGATCAGAACGAAGTGAATGACGACCAGCTTTCGTTATTCGGTGAGCGGGAGCTCCCGCCTAAGATCAATGTCCAGCAGCAAAGGAATGAACGTGTCCAACGACATAACTATCTTCGACAGCGAGGATCTCGCGGTGCCTCCGATCGAGCCGATGTTGGTGCCGAGGCCGACGCCGGCGTCGACGCAGGTGGGCCATCTGGGGCAGGAGCTGTGGACGCAAGCGGCGATGTTCGCCCCGCAGCACCTGAGCGAGATTCCCGATCCGGAGACGCATTTCCAGAATCTGCATCTGGAGTGGATGCAGGAGATCCTCCAGGCGGAGAAGAGGATCGGTCGCAACAATCTGGGAGCGATGGACGAGGCCGAGATCGAGATCCGGAACACTCGTCCGTGGGCGAACCCGGAGTTGTTGCATCCGATTTGGGACGGGACGAGCGACGGGGAGGAGACAGAGCAGCAGATGATCCCTCACGTGGTGTTGACAACGCTGGAGAGGTATCGACAATTGCGCCAGTCGCCGTTGTCCGTTCTACTGGCGGAGTTGGACGGGGAAGCGTTGGAGCTGGCCGTCATGCTGTTGGAGAGAAACGGGTCTTTGGTGCTGGACAAGATCCAGATGCACCGGTCTGGACCCCCGGAGACTGGGACGCCTATCAGCTGAAACGCCTGGATCTGTTCGACAAGCCGGATCTTCTTAGGTTGGGCGGTCCGCGCGGCGACGCGAATCTTGAGACACTGGATGTGCTCAGCGAGCTTCGTGAGGCCGGAGCGGCTCCGGACTGGGAGCAGGCGGGCAAGCTCGCGTTGTGGTCGGGTTGGGGCGCACTGCCGGAGTTGGTTGATGAGCGCAACGAGTCGGCGAAAGCCCGGCGGGTCCGTCAGCTGTTGACGCCGGCAGAGTTGAAGGCTGCAGGGCGTTCCACGATCAATGCCCATTACACGATGCCGGAAATCGCGGTGGCGATGTGGCAGATGGCTGACAGGAGCCTCGGACGGCGTGCTGAGCGGGTCTTGGAGCCGGGGTGTGGGTCAGGAATCTTTTTTGCGTCGGCCCCTGGTGCGCGCCGGTCCGGCCTTGTCGGAATCGAGAAGGATCCTCTTTCGGCTGAGATCGCGGCGACGCTGGTTCGTGAGGCAACAATCTTCAACGGAAGCATCGAGGATTTGGTGCCGAGCGATTACGAGCTTGTGATTGGGAACGTTCCCTTCGCTAACGTCCGGATCAAGGACACTGAGCTGACGGGTTCCACGAAGCTGTCGTTGCACAACTATGCGATCGCTAAGAGCTTGTCCGTAGCTAAGCCGGGTGCGCTTGCTGTGTTGGTGTCGTCGTCGTTCACGATGGACTCTGCCAATGACACCCAGCGCCGAGAGATCGCTCGTTACGGCGAGTTCATCGGCGCGGTGCGGATGAATCAGACCACCTTTGAGCGTTTCGCCGGCACGTCTGTCGTGACGGACGTCCTTGCGTTTCGTCGCCGGGATCGAGTACTGAGCCGTGCCGAAGTTGACGAGCTGTATCCGAGTTGGCTGGCGACTGTCCCTGTGCCGGATGCGCCAAAGGGAGCAGGGTGGACGCACAATGCGTGGTTCGCTGAGCATCCCGAGCTGATTTTGGGTTCCTATGTGCCGTCGAAGCTGTATTCGGGCATTTCTAAGGGCGTGGATGGTCAATCTGGTGTGTTTTTTGTGCGCCAGTTCCAACAGGCCATGGAGCGCCTGGGCGACCTTGCGGTCGAGACGATGCGTGAACCCCAGCAGGTAGACGCGCCCGTCGCTGTTGCTGAGGCGCGAACCGCCCGGGCGGAGTTTGAGCTCCCAGAGTGGGCAAAGCAGGGCTCGATCTTTGTTGTGGATGGTGAGCCGATGAGGCTGATTGGTGACGACCTGGTGGTGTTTGATGAAGCCAAGGGTGTGGCGTCGCGTAGGAAGCTGAGTGCGGGTCTGGCTGTTCGTGACGTGCTGAACGAGCTGTTGCTGGCGGAAGCGGCCGGTAAGAGCGACGAGGAGTGCGACGTTCTTCGTGAGCAGCTGAACGAGCGGTACGACGAGTGTGTGGCGGTCTTGAAGCGTCCGTTGAGTTTCTATAGCTTGTCGAAGCCGAACGCGAAGACGGGGCGTCGTTCACGTCGTGCGGAGCCGATTGGCGGGATGCGTGGGAACGATCCTGATTACTCGGCGTTGATTGCGTTAGAGACGTCGTTCGATGTCGAAACTGGGCTGGCTGAGAAGGCTCCGATTTTGCGACAGAGGGTGCTTCGGCCGAGAGCGGTCGCAACCAAGGCCGAGACGGTGCAGGAAGCCGCGGCGATGTCGTTTCGTTCCGCCGGCGTGTTGGATCAGGCGTTGATGGAAGAACGGCTTGGACGATCCATCGACGGTGATGAGATGCGCGCAGTTGGTTTCCGTGATCCTGAGACAGGGCATTTGGTGCCTACGGCGAGTTACCTGGGGGGCGATATCCGAGCGAAGTTGAAGGCTGCGTTGCACGCTGCTGAACACGACGATTCGTTCCAACCGAATGTGGCGGCACTTGAGGAAACCAAGCTGAGCGATGTGCGGCCTGAAGATGTTCGGGCGCGTTTGGGCGTTGAGTGGGTGACGGGTGAGGAGATGAGCCAGTTCGTGCATGACCTGTTGGGCACAGATGTGGACCTTGATGCGCAGTTCACGCCGGGTGTTGGTTGGGTTGTGGGAATCAGGAAGGGTTGGAGCAGGCCGACGAGGGAGGCGCTGCACACGACGTGGGGTACCGAGAAACTGTCGGCTCTTGATCTGATCAAGCAGGCAATGGAGTGCCGGCCGATCATGGTGCGATTTCCAAAGGATGTCGGCGGCCACGTCGATGTCGAATCGACGCTTGAAGCGAACGAGAAACTCGAAGCGCTCCATGACGCCTTCCAGAATTGGATTGTCACGAGTCCACCGGAGCGTCGAGACAAGATGCTGGAGCGCTATAACGAGCGGTTCCGTTCATGGAAGCGGGCGGCTTATGACGGGTCTTGGATCGATCCACCGGGAATGAGCGAAGATTTCAAGCTTCGAGCGCACCAGTCTGCAGCGGTTGAGGAAGCGCTCCTTGATGGTCGGGTGTTCCTCGCTCATGTCGTGGGTGCCGGTAAGACGGCGGTGATGGCCACGGCAGCGATCGAGGGGAAACGCCTGGGGCTGCATCAGCGGCCAACGATCCTCGTGCCGAACCACCTGGTGGAGCAGACAACGGCCGAGATCAAGCACATGTTCCCCGCGGCGAATGTCCTGTTTCCGACCGAGAAGGAGACCCGGCCGGCGAAACGCCGAGAGTTCGCTACCCGAATCGTTGCCGGCGATTGGGACGCGATTGTGATGTCGTATGAGAGCTTCGCTCGGCTGCCTGTGGCACCTGAGGACGAAGCACGCTTTGTCGAAGACAGGATGATGGAGCTGCAAACGGCGCTTTCTTCCACGCCTTCGGGGGCGACGGGGCGATCGAAGAAGAACCTGGAGAAGGCGGTTGCTCGCTATGAGCAGCGTCTCAAGGAGCTGCGGGACACGCCTTCTGATGAGACGGTGTTGACGTTCGATCAGATGGGTATCGACATGCTCATGGTCGATGAGGTTCACAACTACAAGAATCTTGAGACGCCGTCGAACAATGAAGAGCTTTCTGTGTCGGGATCGAAACGCGCATCGGATTTGTTGTTGAAGCTCGACATCATGAGAGAGACCGCCGAGGATGAAGGCGGTCGGGCGGGGATCGTGTTGGCCACGGGTACTCCGGTCGCGAATCGCGTGGCTGAGTTGTATGTGATGCAGCGTCTCATTCAGCCTGACGTGCTTCGGACCGCACAGGTACACACCTTTGACACGTGGGCCGCGAGCTTCGGCAAGATCGTGACGAAGATGGAGCTGAACACGACAGGTACGAAGTTTCAGATGAAGTCGCGGTTCGCCGGCTATCAGAACGTCGGCGATCTGATGCGCATGACCAACGTGCATTTCGACTTCATCATGAAGGAAGACCTTGATCTTCCTGGGCCGAGGCTCAAAGGCGGCAAAGCCAAGATTGTTCAGATTCCGGCATCGGAGTCGATGGTCGATCTGATGGCGGAGCTAGCGGAGCGTTCGATCACGTGTACCAGCAGCGAGAACGAGGACAACATTTTGAAGATCATTGGCGACGGTACGAAAGGTGCTCTTGATCTGAGAATGGTCGGACGTTTGCAGCCGACTCCATCGAAGCTGTCGATGTGCGTCGACGAGCTGGTGCGTATTCATGATGCGCACACGGATCGAGAGTTTGTCGGCGATGAAGATGTGGTAGATGAACGTGCCGGCGCTTTGCAGATTGTGTTCTGTGATCTCGGCGTTCCCGGTGGAGCGAGCGGGCTGAACGTCTACGCGGAAATCGCTGGGATGCTGGCGCAAAGAGGTGTTGACCGTAACGAGGTTGCGTTCATTCACGACGCCAAGAACGACGAGCAAAAGGCGGAGCTGTTCGCGAAATGCAGGGACGGGCGAGTGCGGGTGTTACTTGGTTCAACGGGGAAGATGGGCACTGGCACGAACGTGCAGAAACGTCTCGCAGCGTTGCATCATCTTGATTGCCCATGGCGTCCAGCAGATATCGAACAGCGCGAGGGTCGGATCCTGCGTCAGGGAAACCAACACGAAGAGGTTGAGATCCTGCGGTATGTGACTGAGGGGTCTATGGACGCTTTGCGTTGGCAGTCAGTTGCGCGCAAGCAGCGGTTCATTGCGCAGTTGTTCGACGCTCGCCATGGCGATGTCACAGAGATCGAGGAGATCCAGAACGAGGCCGAGGCAGGCTTCGCAGCTGTCCAGGCGGCAGCGATGGGCGACCCTACGTTCATCGAAAAGGCAGAGGTCGATCTTGAGCTGGGCCGGCTGTCTCGTTTGCGCCGGCGTTCGGAATCGGTCAAAGCCAAACAACAGAACCGCATCCGCGGGTATGGCCTTGACGCGGTTCGGCTGCGGGCGCGTATAGCGAAGCATGAGGAAGCGCTTGAGCACTTTGATGTTGGTCTGGGCTATGCGGCCCCGGGTGTAGCGCCGGAAGAGGCTGAGCAGCTCGATGTGACAGACAGAAGCCTTGCTGCGTGGAAGGTCCTTGCGCCGGTCGTGCGTCGGCGTAGCGTTGACAGTGTTTCGCCGAGAACGTATCTCGGCCGAGCACGCGGTCTTGATCTGGTCGGCTCTTGCATTGGAGGCGAAGTGCTGGTGTTGACCATCGGCCCAGATCTCATCGGTGAAAGCGGTATGCCGCGCCCGGCCGGAGAGCTTGAGCACTATCCGTCAACGCGTATCCCGGTCGAGCATCTGAACCCGAAAACGGTCTCCACCCGGTTCCTTCGTGCAGTGAACGAAATCAAGGGCACGCTCAACGTCGATCGGGGTCG
>Ga0114956_1000102_pt1 | contig 48932 bp, 45 predicted proteins | sample MaitaG_FD_87304 | JGI IMG/M metagenome (GOLD analysis project Ga0114956, IMG submission 87304) | Marine algal microbial communities from Maine, USA - Maine_Asex2 metaG | ecosystem: Host-associated > Algae > Red algae > Unclassified | place: Maine, USA | collected 2015-01-05 | reverse complement strand
GAGAGTAGAACCGCATCCCCGGTGCGAGCCTCTTGCTGACATATTTGCACGGCTTCATGCATATTCTCAGCCATGACTATGTGTGTACTGCCCGCTAGCTGTTCGCTGATCTGATCACGATCCCGTCCTATCAGCACCAGCAATCGAACGCACTGCTCAACAACACTATGCAACTTCGAAAAGTCTGCGCCCTTGGCAATGCCACCGGCGATCAGTAGAACAGGCCCGGGCATGGCTCGCACGGCCTTGCTACAGGCATCCACGTTGGTGCCTTTGGAATCGTTGTACCAGCGAACACCCGCCTGCTCACCCAGAAATTCTGTGCGGTGAGGCAAGCCGGTAAAACTGACCAGACCTTCTCGCAATGCGGTAAAGGGTATGGCAAGCGCGTCTATCAGAGCCAGCACTGCCAGTGCATTGGCCACGTTGTGTTCACCTGGCACCGCCAGCTGAGACTGTGCAAGCAGCGCAAACTGATCATCACATAACCACAACTCTCCCTCTTTAAGAACCGGGTGCCAGCGACTGGCAGCGTCTTGATCCATAGACAGGGTAAAACGCTCGATGCAATCACTCGCTGAGGTTTCTGTGTTGACAGGCCATGTGCGTGGATCATCCTGATTGACCACACATAACCCGGCATTGTTGAACACCGTGCGCTTAGTCGCTGCATAGTGGTCCATATCATCGTAGCGATCGAGATGATCGTCGCTAACATTCAACACGGTTGCCGCCAACGGCTGCAGGGAGCGTGTGGATTCGAGCTGATAGCTGGATAGTTCGAGCACAAAGACGTCAGCCTTGATCAACAGACTGTCCAGCGCGGGTTGGCCGATGTTTCCGCAAGCCACCGCCTTGATACCCGCTGTCTGCAGCGCATGTGCGATCCATGAAACAACCGTGCTCTTGCCGTTGGAGCCTGTCACAGCGATAACGGGCATCTCAACAACTGCGGCAAACAATTCGATATCGCCTATCACGCTGACACCGTTGTTCAGCGCATGAACCACGGCGGGATGCGAGCGCGGTATTCCAGGGCTCAGCAGCAACACATCAAATCGATGGAACAGCGCAGTATCGAACTGCGAGTGCACGGTACATTCGAGCAACGCTGAACGCTCGGTAGCACTATCAGGTGTGCACTCATCGGCCAGCTCAAAGTGCACGTCATGACGCTGCAAAAACCGTACGACCGATGCGCCCGTGACGCCATAGCCGACGACCAGTACTCGCTTGTTTTTGAGTAAACGAGGATGCATCAGCGGATCTTCAGGGTGGAAAGACCCACCAGTACTAGAATGACCGTGATAATCCAGAAGCGCACGATGATACGAGGCTCGGGCCAGCCTTTGAGTTCGAAGTGATGATGGATGGGTGCCATCCTGAATATGCGCTTGCCAGTCATCTTGAAGGATGCAACCTGCAGTATCACAGAGACAGCTTCAAGTACAAAAATACCGCCCATAATGAACAGCACCAGCTCTTGACGCACCATGATGGCAACTGCGCCCAGTGAAGCCCCGATACTCAGAGCCCCGACGTCGCCCATGAACACCTGTGCCGGGTAGGTGTTGAACCATAAAAAGCCAAGTCCGGCACCCACCAGAGCGCTACAGAACACCGTGAGCTCACCAGAACCTTTGATATTGGGTATGCCCAGATAGTCTGCAAATATTGCGTGTCCGGCAAGATACGCAATCAGGCCCAGACCGGCAGCTACCATCACAGAAGGCAATATGGCCAGACCATCCAGTCCGTCAGTCAGATTCACGGCATTGCTGCTGCCGACTATCACAAGAAACGCAAACGGGATGAACACCCAGCCCAGATAGATGCCCGCCTCTTTAAAAAACGGAATGATCAGCTCAACCTCAGCGCGCTCGGTTGCTGTCATGAACAACACCACAACGGCTACGCCTGCCACGAGTGTTTGCCATAGAAGCTTCTCGCGAGCTGTCAGCCCGACAGAGTTGGACAACACCACCTTACGGTAATCATCAACCCAGCCAATGGCACCAAAACCGATAGTGACAAACAAAACGATCCAGACCTGGCGCACGGCCAAGTCGGACCACAGCAGAGTGCTGATAGCAACCGCAACGATGATCATGGCACCACCCATCGTCGGTGTACCGGCTTTAACCAGATGCGATTGAGGCCCATCGCTGCGAACAGACTGCCCGATTTTTGCAGCTGTCAGCCATCGGATGAGCACCGGACCCACCACCAGGCAAATCACCAGCGCAGTCAGAGCTGAAAAGATAGCGCGCAGCGTGATGTACTGAACGACAGAAAAACCCGGATCTACACTGGCCAGCCAGTCTCCGATCAGCAGCATCATGAGCTTTGCTCCGGCACAGATACCAGCCGGGCTTTGGCCACCGGCATCAACGCCTTGACCACTCGCTCCATTCTGGCGCTGCGCGATCCTTTGACCAGCACTGTGACCCCTTCAGTCATGCGTTGCGTAAGATCTGATACTAATGCTTCATGATCCACATGATGTGAACCCTGCCTTTCAGACTTTGAGGCTTTTGATGCATCAGTGAATGCCTTATAGGCGAAAGAGGCGAGTGGGCCTGTTGTCCACAAACCATCCACGCCTTGCTGGTGGGCATAGGCACCCACGCGCGCGTGCATTCTCTCTTCATCCGCACCCAGCTCTGCCATATCACCCAGCACCAGGTAGCGGGTACCGTCATAGCGAGCAAGCACGTTGACTGCCTGCTCAGCTGACTCTGGGTTGGCGTTGTAACTGTCATCAATCAGTGTTGAACCGTTGATGCCGGGTTTCTTCTCTAGTCGCCCAGGGACTGATCGTACGTTCTCCAGGCCGCGCACGATGCTGTCAGCTTGCACATCAAGGCACTGCACAGCAGCCACAGCCGCCAGTGCATTCATACCATTGTGATCACCGGTAAGCGGAAACCGCGGAGACAACGCCTGACCCATCGACCGGATATTCAAGCCGGCACCGGGGACTCCCTGCACATCACAGTCAGCGGTCAGACCAAATTCTCGCGTGTTGCAATGAGATGCTGCCTTGCGCATGAAGTCTGCGTAGGCATCATCGGCGTTTATTACCGCATAACCCTGCTCCTGCAAACCACCATAGATTTCCGACTTGGCGCGGGCGATTCGATCAACACTGCCAAAGCCTTCCAGGTGAGCCGTACCAATGTTGTTGACCACCGCCACATCCGGTCGCGCGATGTCAACGAGTCTGGCTATTTCACCGGCGTGATTAGCGCCCATTTCTATAACGGCATACAGATGCTCAGCACGCATACCCAATAGCGTGAGCGGAACACCGATTTCATTGTTCAGATTGCCTTTGGTGGACAATACAGGTCCGAGTTGCCGAAGGATGGACGTGATAATTTCCTTGACCGTTGTCTTGCCGTTACTACCCGTGACAGCGATAGTCGGGATGCTGAATCGCTGCGCCCAGAGTCGGGCCAGCTGACCCAGTGCAACGATGGTGTCTTTGACAATGAGCTGCGGTAACTCACTATCTACCGGCTCATGCACCAGCAGTGCTGCTGCACCCGCCGACGTGGCCGCTTCAATGAACGCATGACCGTCAAAGCGCTCACCCTTGATTGCCACGTACAAATCGCCTTGCTGCAAAGTACGTGTATCTATGCTGACACCCGTAAACGCTACATCATCTCCGGCAAGCTGAGCTTGCAAAGTCTCTTCACACTCATTCAGATTAAGACGAAAGCTCACGAATAAAGCTCCAGCGCCGAGAGTACCTGAACCCGATCACTGAACGGGAAACGCGTGGTACCAATGATCTGATAATCCTCATGACCCTTGCCGGCAATCAGCACAAGATCATCTGACCGGGCAGCACTAATGGCATGTTGAATGGCTGCAGCCCGATCGCCCATTACGGTCACAGCCGACGGGTTATTGAAACCCGTCATGATCTGATCAATGATGTCCTGCGACGATTCAGTTCGGGGGTTGTCGTCTGTCACGATCACGCAGTCTGCTGCTTCAGCAGCGACAGCCATGGGTGCGCGCTTGCCAGGATCACGATCACCACCGCAACCGAACACTACCCATAAGCGACCCGCGCAATGTAGCCGGGCAGCTTCTATGGCAACGTTCAGCGCCTGCGGTGTATGCGAGAAATCAACGACAACAGAAGGCGTTGACTCACCACCGAAACGCTCCATACGACCGTCTACTGGCGTGACGCTGGAAAGCGCGTGAATCGCATCGTTGGAAGCAATGCCACAGGCGCGCAAACTGGCATAACAGGCCAGAAGATTATCCACGTTAAAACGACCCAGCAATGAGGTGCTGACCACGCCAGTAACTGACCCTTCGCGCAATTCAAATTCGAGCCCCTCTTCGGCTGTGTTTACGCGCTCTGCGTATATGCTGACAGCGTCGGATTGACTGGCTAGTGTCGCACGCACTGCATCCGGTGGTGTTTGCGGGAAGTAGGCAAAGCGGCGGGACTGTTTAACAGACGACAGCAACTGCAGGCCTAGCTCATCACAGGCATTGATTACACAGCCAGCAAGACTCGGCCAGGCAAACAAACGGGCTTTGGCCGCTTTGTAGGCTTCTACGCTCTTGTGATAATCGAGATGATCACGCCCTATGTTAGTAAGCACCGCCACATCGATAGACAAGCTGTCCAGTCTGCCTTCTGCCAGACCGTGTGATGAAGCTTCGAAGGCTACCAGCTCTGCACCCTGCTCTCTCATGACTGCCAGCATGCGTCGGATGGATACTGCATCAGGGGTGGTCAGGGATATAGGCTCGAGCGTATCTCCAAGGCCCCATCCAACCGTACCGATATAGCCACAGCGACGATTGGCAGCGCTTAGAGCCTGAGTGATAAACCGGCAAACCGACGTCTTGCCGTCTGTGCCAGTCACCGCAATCAGCGTCATGTGCTGATCAGGATCACCATAAAAACGCGACGCAATCGCTGCGCAGTGTTGATCCAGTTGTTCAATGACCAGAATAGGTGTTGCTGATTCTCTCAGTGCGTTGATCTTGTCCTCGTAATCGCGCATGACATCAGGCGCGATAGCCACAGCTGAAGCTCCGGCAGCTACGGCCGCCTCAGCAAATCGAATACCGTGCGTAGTAGCGCCACAGACTGCCAGGTACAAATCACCCGCTGCTATCAGCCGGCTATCAAGACATACGCCCTGAAGGTTCATGTCAGGTGCAGGCTCAGTCAGCCACTCATCAAGTAGCTCCTGGGCATTCCAGCTATGTTTAGCCACCGGATTCAAGATCGATCACCGTCCCGAACGCTAGTGACATCGATAGCTCTGGCGCGCTGATCATCAATGGCATCGGGCTCGATGCCACCCAGTCGCAACGCATGTCCCATGACTTCAGAGAACACCGGGGCCGCAACCACACCACCAAAGTAATCACCCTCCTTGGGGTCCTGAACAACGACAACGATGGCAAGGCGTGGATCAGATACCGGAGCAAAGCCTGCAAAAACCGATATGTAGCGATCTTCCGAATAGCCACCTGATTGGGAAAGATGCGATGTCCCTGTCTTGCCAGCTACTCTGTAACCAGGCACCTTGGCGCGTTTGCCTGTACCGTCGACGACCACGGATTCCAGCATGTCTTTTACATCTCTGGCAATAGATGTATCGATAATTCTCCGACCCACTGGCGGCGTATCCAGCGCAAGGAAAGAGGCGGGCATCATGACGCCATCGTTAGCCAGCGCAGCATAGGCGCGTGCCAGCTGCATGACGGACACCGAAATACCGTATCCGTAAGAAATGGTTGCCTGCTCGGTGTGATTCCACACCGTGGGATGGTTGAAAAAACCAGGCACTTCCCCGGGAAACTCACTGCCCGGTGGACGACCAAAACCGAAAGAGTCGAAGACAGACCACATCTGTTCTTCGTCCAGTTGACGGGCCACAAGACTGATACCCACGTTACTGGACTTGGTGACTATTCCCTTGAGATTTAGCCAGCCATGATCATCGCCATCATCACTGATTTCGTATTTGCCGATGTTGTAGCGACCCGGTGATGTGTAAACGATGCTTTCTGTGGTGGTGAAGTCCCCTGAATCCAGAGCCGCAGCGATAGTGAAAGGCTTCATCGTGGAGCCTGGCTCAAAGACGTCCGTCACCGATCGATTACGCTGACGTCCACCGCTTCTATCACCCATGTCGTTGGGGTTATAGGTGGGGTAATTGGCCATCGCCATGATCTCGCCGGTCTGTGTATCCATAACAACCACAGACCCCGACTCTGCATTATTGTCAGTCACTGCTTCGTGCAAAGCGCGGTTCGCAAAATACTGCAACTGTCGATCAATACTCAGACGCAGATCCTTACCCGCTATGGCCGGTTTGATGATGTTCATCCCGGTGATTTCCTGACCGGTTCTATCCTTTACGACACGGCGTGAACCCGGCTTGCCAGAGAGCCAGTCGTCGTACGCCATTTCCAGCCCTTCGCGACCATGGTCGTCAATGCCCGTAAAGCCGATGAGATGAGAGGCTGCACTGCCACTGGGGTAGTAGCGCCGATACTCACGCTGTACTGCAACCTCGGTGTCAGTGAGTGCCATGACCTTGTCCACCAGCTCCGGCAAGACATGTCGCTTGATGTAGATGAATTCCCTACCACGTTCTGCAGCCGCGTCAATTCGCCCAATCAGTGTGTCGCTGTCAATACCGAGTAATTCAGCGACGTCACGCATATTGCCAGGCTCGGCTGCCAGCTTTGATGGCACTCCCCATAATGAAGGAATAGGCGTACTGATTGCCAGCGGGTCGCCTGAGCGATCCAGCAGATCACCTCGACTCGCCGGAATGGTGACGGTTCGATGCTGCCTGGCCTCTCCCTGACTGACATAGTAATCGCGACCCACTATTTGCACCTGAACCAGGCGAACAACCAGTGAAACTCCCAGGCCGAAGAAACAGCACAGCACCAGTCCGCGCCGCCGCGACCAGTTGGATGTTTTTTGAATTGAGGCCATGTTCTGTTGTTACCCCGCCGCTACCGAACGATCATGAACGAGCCTTCAAGCCCGGGAAATGACATATCAAGACGATCTTTAGCAGTACGTTCAACCAGACCGTATTCCGAAAAAGTGCTTTCTTCTATTTGCAGCTGGCTCCACTGCACATCCAGGGAATCGATAATCTGCTGATTCAGACTCAGCTCGCCATAACCCTCGATACTCAGATGCCGTGAATAAACCACGGCAATGCTCGAGCAGAAACACAAGGCTGCCAGCAGGACAATCAGGCTGGTTGTCTGGTTCATGCCACACGCTCCGCAACGCGCAGCACGGCACTGCGAGCACGCGTGTTCTGACCCAGCTCGGCCACACTAGCCTTGATTGGTTTACCGCACGTTTTCCACGGATGATTCTCCAGCGCTGGCTGAGGCAGGTGTCTGGGAATTCTGGGGTCAGGGATAGGCTGACGCAAAGCACGCTTCACAATCCGGTCTTCCAGCGAATGAAAACTGATCACCGCCAGACGTCCACCTAGCCTGAGAACGTGTGCAGCAGCGCTCAGAGCATCGTTGATAGCATCCAGCTCACCATTGATCTGAATCCGGATAGCCTGAAAACTACGAGTTGCCGGGTGATGATGACGTTCCCAGCGAGGATGTGCGACCTTGACAATCTCTGCTAGCTGACCGGTTCGAGTGATTGGTTTTTCGAGGCGTGCAGCGATAATGGCACCGGCAATACGCTTGGCGTAACGCTCCTCCCCGTACTCTTTTAACACTTTCACCAACTCACTCTCGCTCACTCTCGACAACCACTCGGCAGCTGACACACCATTGTCAGGATCCATACGCATGTCCAGATTCCCGTCGCGTGAAAATCCAAACCCTCGCTCGGCAACATCCAGCTGCGGCGATGACACACCTAAATCCATTAGCAAACCGTCCACTTCTCCGAACCAGCCCTGCACCTTCAACACAGCTTCCATGTCACTGAAATTCGACTTGAGAATCGAAAATCTCGGCTCAGCCGCAAAACGTTGCGTAGCATCCGCACACGCTTCCGGATCTCTGTCCAGCGCTAGAAGCTGCCCATCCGCTCCGAGCTTCGACAGCAGATAACCGCTGTGCCCGCCTCGTCCATAAGTGGCATCCACATAGCGCCCCGACGGCTGTAACGCCAAAGCTTCGACGGCCTCGTGCAGTAGCACGGGCACGTGACTGTGCATTGTTGTTTCTGTGGCAGGCATCATCAGAAGGAGATGTTCTGTAGTTCGACCGGCATGTCTGCCGGGTTCAGATCATTGACTTCCTGCTTCCATTTCTCTGACTCGATCTCCCACGTCCGCTCGTCCCACAACTCAAATTTCTTGCCCTGACCAATCAAGACAGCTTTGCGATCCAGCCCGGCGTACTCACGCAGCTCACTCGACAGCAACATGCGCCCGGTGGCATCAAGTTCGATATCGGTGGCATAGCCGATGTAGAGGCGCTGGATAATGCGTGTGTACTTCGATGAATTAGGTAGCTCGTTTACTTTCTTCTCAACCTCTTCCCACATTGGCTTGGGGTACACCAGCAGGCATCTCGACGGATCGGCCGTAACGACCAGCTCTCTGATGCCATTCTCCTCGAGCTTGTCACGGTGATTTTTAGGCATGGCAAGGCGCCCTTTCGCGTCTATGCTCATTTTTGTGATGCCTCGAAACCGCATGACCGACTAATACATTCCCACAAACCGACACCAAATGGCACTGGCGCCCACTATACGACCCCTTGTTTACACGGTCAATCTAAAACACAACGGTTGGGTTTGTTTTTCCTTGAAAAGACAACAGCTTAGCTTGGGTTACAAGGGTGTATTACAATCAATGACTTACGTGTAATTCAGTAGAATTCACGTTAAAAATAAGGACATAAACGAGCACTCCTGTGCACCCTCTGGCCTGAACTATTGAATAAATTTGCATTTAGCGACGCTTCAGCTACCCGCCAAACAGGAAACAGGGGGCGGTTTACTCGTTGAACGCGAGGATGAGCGTAGGCAATAGCGATTAACAGTTACTCGCCACCCACCTCTTGTTCCTACATGAATTAGATTCAGAAACAAACGTGCATGCCGCATTCAGGAGTATGTAATCGAAACAGACGTTGACCGGACATTGAAGCAACTCGACATCAACTGCATCAAACGCTGGGTAGCTAAAGGCAGCAGCAAGCTATCGCAACCCGCATCGATCGGTATCAGCTGCCCTGAGTGCTCCATGCGTGGTGTGTTCAGCACCAAACGCCGGTACTACGATGAGTACCGGGACACGTTATCGTGCTCAGCAGACTGCCCGGCCTGCAACACGCAAGTGCACTTCTGGATTCATGATCTGATCGGGCAGAGTAATGGGGGTGACGACGATCAGCCCACCCTGTACATGAGTCCGGCTTCAAACACTCCACTGGATTTCACGCAGTTGCCTGATACGGTGCCCACTAACGTGGTGCAATATTGCAGCTCTACTCAGGACGTCTACCAGACCGGCAATCTGACCGCGACCTGCGTGCTCGCGCAATCGACACTCGATGCCTTGTTCACTGAATTTTTGCCCAACGGTAACAGCAGCACCAACCTTGCCAAGCTCATTACAGATTCGATTCCCTCGATAAACCTACAGCACCCATTGGGGCAGCTCGCCCTGTCGTTGCGCAAGGATGGCCACCTCAAGGAGCTTCTGGAGAACCGGCAACACGCAAGCCCAGAGACTGCCGAAGCGCTCATGCAGCTGCTGGAAGGTCTACTCACTTACCTGTATGTCATCCCCGAGGAATTCGCCAAGCTTGATCAGAAATTTATGGCACTGAACAAGCTGGTGCTCGAGGCTCGACAGACCGCGGAATCTGAAGCCTCGGCCAAGGCCGGTGGAGCGGCTGAGGCGACCAAAGGGCGCGGCTCATCAGCAAACGATGACGATGACGATGAGTCGCCAGGGCTCAGGCAGCAAAACGCTGCCTGAGTTGACTCGAATGAGAAGTGGGAGTTGGCCGTAAGCCGGGTTCTGTCTAGGATCGTCATTCATCTAGGCGCTATGTCACCATAGCGCTCAAGCGACCTACCCGGGAACAGCGCGGACCACGCCTATGTTCCTCTATTTGGTCTTGCTCCAGACGGGGTTTACCATGCCATCGAATGTTGCCACCGACGCGGTGCGCTCTTACCGCACCCTTTCACCCTTACCGGCGCATCATTGTCACAAGGACAACTCAACGCTTAGGCGGTCTACTCTCTGCTGCACTTTCCGTAGGCTTGCGCCCCCCAGGTGTTACCTGGCGCCTTGTCCTGTGGAGCCCGGACTTTCCTCCATTCGCACCATTACACGAGGTAATCGATTGAACAGCGACGATCTAGCCAACTCCCGCCGCGGATGGTATCACCGACGCTGCAGTTCAAGGGCCCTGTCGTACGCTTGTTTTCGTGTGACACCACATAATTCTGCTGTACACCGGGCAACAGACTTCACTGGAAGGTGCTTAAGCAGTACCAGAATGGTTTTGTCCAGGTCAACGGTGACTGACATTTCTGGCATCTCGTCAGGAATTGTTGACACGCTACCGAGTACTAGTACAAATTCGCCGCGTTGCTGATTGGCATCTGCCTGCACGGCCTCCAGAACTTCGGCAACCGTACCGTGCAATACCGTTTCAAAGCGTTTGGTCAGCTCTCTTGCAAGCGTCATGGGACGCATCCCACCCACTGTTTCTGCAATATCAGTCAGGCACTCAACAATCCGGTGGGGTGATTCATAAATAACCAGAGTGTGAGCCAGCTGCGACAGCGGCTGTAGCCAGCTCTTGCGAGCGCCAGATCGTGCCGGTGGGAAACCGACAAACTGGAATCTGTCTGTCGGCAAACCACAGACACTCAACGCCGCTGTGACTGCGCAGGGCCCCGGTACCGGCGATACCCGCACAGCCTCGCGCTGACAGGCCCGAACCAGACGAAAACCGGGGTCACTGATCAGCGGGGTCCCAGCGTCTGTAATGAGCGCAGCCGAGGCACCTGTCTGCAGATGGTCGATAACCATTCGAATCCGCGACTCCTCATTGTGCTCATGCAATGCCAAGGTTCGAGTATCAATGCCATGATGGCGCAGTAACGGTAGACTATGCCGTGTATCTTCTGCGTAGATACGATCAACTTGCTGCAATATTTCGATGGCGCGAGCTGATAAATCATCTCGATTACCGATCGGTGTGGCAACAATGTACAGAGTGCGTTCCGAAAACATGAAATTCCTTAAGGGCCCGATGACGACACAGGCCAGATTGATCAGCAGGCAATCCGTGCTGTTACCGGTAGCAGCCTTGCTCCTGGCCAGCCTGCTCTCTGCGTGCGTCACACCCGCACCACCGCTGGCTGACAGCCCCATGAACGCTAGGGTAACAGACCCCGCTGCCAGGCGGCAGCTACAGCTAGGCAACCCGATTGCAGCGGCTGATGTTTACACCGAGCGAGCCAGACGCAGCACCGATCCACAGGAACAGCAGAATTTCCTGTTGCTCGCGGCTGAAATCCTGTTCGACAGAGCGCTGGTAGAGGAAGGCCTGGCAAGACTTGCCATCGTGCCTGAGCAACTGGCCACACTGGAGCTTTTACATCGTCGCGATGTCATGGAAGCCAAGAATCACATATTCGAACGTGAAGCTGAGCTGGCGCTTGCTGCGTTGCCTGACCCTTCAGAAGTAGAGAGTGCTTTCCACAGAGCACGTGTCTATGAAACTCAAGCTCAGGCTTACGGCATTCTGCAAGACCCCGACAACGAGCTGATTGCCAGAATAGAACTGGAAAACCAGCTGGCTGATCCTGTCATCATAGGACGCAGTCACGAGCAGATATGGCAACTGCTGACCACTCAGCCACTCTCGACGTTACGCAGCATGACCACCAATGTTCGCGGCGATGTCTACCAGGGCTGGATCGAACTGGCGCTGGCACACGCAGCGGCCGGCATTGATGCCGAGAAGCGGCAAAGTGGCATCGCTGGCTGGCAAGATCGCTTTCCAGCGCATCCCGCCAATCCTGAATTTGTTGATGCACTCTATACCCCGGCCGGATTTGATATCGATAATCAGGGCCAACCCATCAGACAGATTGCTGTTCTCTTGCCGTTATCTGGCAGCAACACCGCTACTGTAGCCGCGGCCGTACGAGACGGTATCGTGGCCGCACACGATATGGCAAAACGAAAACAGCAGGTTCCCGTACTGCGTTTCTATGATGTCGGCGACAACCCCGGATACGTGCGTAACGCCTACAGTACAGCTGTGAGTGATGGCGCTGATGCCATCATCGGCCCGTTGCGCAAAGAAGCCGTGGCTGCCATCATTTCGCAAAGAGAAGTGTCGGTACCAACCATTACGCTCAACTCCATTCAAAGCTCAGGACTGGGCAATAGTACATCCAACATCATCCAGTTTGGCCTGGCACCCGAAGAGGAAGCTCGTGCTGCAGCTTCTCGTGCTGCGGCGTTATCACTTAAAAACGCTATAGTGCTGCAGGCAGACGATTCACGCGGCGACCGCGAGTCACGCGCGTTCCAGGATGCCATGTATTTATACGGCGGTGATGTCGTGCATGTCGCGGTACTTCCCCAGGACCAGTTCGACTACTCGGAACAAATCAAAGAGGCCCTGTCAATCGACAAGAGTGACAACCGGTTCCGTACGCTCAGCAACACCATCGGTGAAAAACTGTTCTTTGAACCGTCTATCCGTAACGATGTCGATGTCATCTTCCTCGCTGTTTCGTCGGAGCAAGCCCGTTCGCTGCGTCCACAGCTGGACTTCTTCCACGCGCGTGGCGTAACACGACTCGGAACCTCGCGGATTGCAGCCATCGATGACGATGCTAAGAAAAACAAGGATCTGAACACTATCTACTATCCGGATGCGCCTTGGGTACTCCGGGAATCCATGCAGGATGACCCGCTACGGCAGAGCATTATCAGTACGTTCCCGGCTGCTGAAGGGGTTTATGCCAAGTTGTATGCACTGGGTGCCGATTCCTATCAGCTAGTGAACAGCCTTGATGAACTCATGCAGGGGCAACGTCTACAGGGTTATACCGGTGGGCTGGAACTAGGCCCTGAAGGCCGCATCCAGCGATATCTGGATTGGGCGCAATATGTCGATGGCGTCAGCGAGACCGTTGAAAGCATTGAAGCGCCACCACTACCTTCAATTCAGTCCGACACCATAAACTAGCTAATGAATACTGGGCAAGGAGGCCTGTATGCACACAAAAAAACAGGGAGAACTGGCAGAGTCACTGGCTTGTTCGTGGCTAGTGCATCAAGGATATACGTTGATCCAGAGCAATTTCAATCGACGCGTGGGCGAGATTGATCTGATTTTTAAACACCCGGACGCCAACAGCATTGTCTTCGTCGAAGTGCGCTATCGAACTGATCAGCGCTTTGGCGGTGCTGTAGCCAGCGTGGACTGGCAAAAACAACGCAAGCTGATACGTACCGCCAACGCGTGGCTACAACAAAACGTCAGCAGTCGTATTCCAGCCAGAATAGATGTGGTGGCAGTCCAGCCTGCCAACCGGAAAACGCCAGCAGCCAGCCTCTGGCTGGAACACGAAATGACATGGATCGTCAATGCCATCGAATCGTGAACTCTGTCATGACAGTGAGTGTATTACTTGACGATCTTCAGATTCGGTCGTTTTGTTTCAGGTGGCGCTTTCGGCCCTTTGTCCGAATCTATTTTTGTACCCGAGCCCGGATCAGGTGGCGTGTCGTCCTGGTCGCCGAACATCATACCCTGCCCGTTTTCTCGAGCATAGATAGCCAGTACACTCACCACCGGAACATGCACGTCCATGGCGGTGCCACTGAAACGGGCATTGAATGTGACGGCCTCGTTGCCCAAAACCAGGCTATGGGTAGCCTCTGGGCTGATGTTCAGGATGATGCGACCGTTCTCGACGAACGCACGTGGCACTTCCACAACATCAAGAGAAGTATCCACCAGCATGTAAGGTGTAAATCCATTATCTACGATCCACTCGTATAGAGCGCGGATAAGGTACGGTCTACTCGACGTCATTTCTCCATTTCCCGTTCAACATCGCTCAGGCTTTTCTGGAAAGCATCACGTGCGAACATTTGTTTGGCGTACTTTGCCACAGGCGCTGCTGTCTTGGGTAACACGATGCCATAAGCGCCCAGGCGCCACAGCAGCGGTGCAAGGGTAGCATCAAGTATGGAATACTCCTCACTAAATAAGTAGGGTAACGCCGCAAATACCGGTGCAGCGGCACCCAGCGACTCCCCCAGCCGCTTGCTAGCCTCTTTTGGAGACAATGTCTGGCCAGGTGCATCTGGTCGCAAAGAGTACCAGTCCGATTCTATCCGGTACAGCGCCAACCGAGTACGGGCCCTTGAAACCGGGTCCACGGGCATAAATGGCGGGTGCGGATAGCGCTCATCCAGATAGTCTGTGATGACGCGCGGGTCGTAGAGCGCAAGGTCTCTGTCGACAATGACCGGAACCGCGCCTTGCGGACTGAGTTGCAACAAATCCTCGTTGATTTCGCCCATTTTGACAGGGACGATTTCAGCATCAATGCTTTTTTCTGCCAGTGCCAATCGAATTCTGTGACTGTGGATGCAAGAGGCATCCGAGTACATGACGATTGTCGATCGCCGGTTACCGATCGCACTCATAAAATTCTCGCTTGAATGAAAAACGGGCCACGTTACCGTGGCCCGTTGCTACTGGAAACTGTCTGCATTCTGCCATCACAGTTGATTCGAATGCCTTCGAGGTACCCGATCTCTGTGGCCGGCAAATCTCAGAGTGGGTAGAAAAACCCGCTCAGACAACGTCTTTCCAGTACTCCTTTTTCAGTGTGTAGGCTATCGCCAGCAGTCCGAACAGGAACAACATCACAATGATACCCACACGATGACGAGTTTCCTTGATGGGATCCGACACGTAAGCCATGAAGTTAGTGATGTCAGCAATCAGGTCAGCATACTCGTCTGGGGACATTGTACCAGCCTCGGCAAGTTCGAGCCCCGTAATAGGTTTTGAGCCGTGTGACTCTTCGCCATAGACGGGCGTCTGCCAGCCCTGCTCTTGCCAGAGCACGTGTGGCATCGCTGTACCGGGGTACACCAGATTGTTAACGCCCGTGGTCGTTTTGGACGGATCGACGTAGTACGACTTCATGTACGTGTAGATCCAGTCGACGCCCCTGGAACGCGCTGTCAATGACAAATTGGGAGGCACGACTCCGAACGCCTGACGACCATAGTCCGTTGTCATGTTATTGGTCATAAGCGCTCCAACCTTGGTCGGCTCACCGGCATCGTCTGTCGTAAAGATCAGGTTGTTTTCCACATCCTCCTCGGAAAGCCCCAGGTCTTGTGCCATTCGACTGTACCGATGGTAGCCAGCTGAATGACATCCCATGCAGTTATTGATAAAGGCCTGAGCACCACGTTGCAGGGATTTCTTGTTGCCCTGATCTATCCGCGGCGATTCGAGTTCAATCGCTGAACCTGCCGCGCGCAGATCACCTGCCGTCAAAATGGCCGTGGCTGCGAGCAGTACTGCCCCACCCAGCATCCACAATCGACGCTCTTTTGTGCGGTCTACGGCTTGTGCAACGACCTTGAGAGGTCGAGGCACAGCCTGATACTTGCTGCTCAATATCTGACCCTCTCAGGCAACGGTTTGGTTTTTTCGTTCTTGCTGACCACGTACAGACCCACAAAGAAGCCGAAGTAGATCAAAGAGCAGATCTGCGAGATCAGCGTGCCCATTGGCGTCGGCACCTGCATACCCTGGTAACCCAGAATAATGAAAGCGGTGACGAAAGTGAAAAGAAGGATCTTGTAAGCCAGTGAGCGATAACGAATAGAGCGGATCGGGTTGCGATCAATCCATGGCAGGAAGAACAGGATCACAATCGCGCCACCCATTGCCATAACGCCGCCCAGCTTGTCTGGAACCGCACGCAATATTGCGTAGAACGGAGTGAAGTACCAGACCGGGGCTATGTGCTCAGGCGTTTTCAGCGGATCAGCCGGAACGAAGTTGGCGTGCTCGAGAAAATACCCGCCCATCTCAGGCGCGAAAAACACGATAGCGAAGAAGATAATAAGGAACACGATAGCACCCATGAAATCCTTGACCGTATAGTACGGGTGGAACGGGATTCCATCTCTGGGTATGCCAGCTGCGTTCTTGTTTTTCTTAATCTCTATGCCGTCCGGGTTGTTGGAGCCCACCTCGTGCAACGCCATGATGTGCGCGACAACCAGAAACAGCAGGACTAGCGGCACCGCGATGACGTGCAACGCAAAGAACCGGTTGAGGGTCGCGTCTGAAACGATGTAATCGCCCTTTAGCCAGATGGTAAGCGCATCGCCGATACCGAAAGGTATAGCACCAAACAGAGAGATAATGACCTGTGCACCCCAGTAGCTCATTTGCCCCCAAGGTAGCAGGTAGCCCATAAAAGCTTCAGCCATCAACACGACGTAGATGAGCATGCCGAAAACCCAGAGCAATTCGCGCGGCTTCTTGTACGACCCGTACATCAACGCACGGAACATGTGCAGGTACACGACCACAAAGAACATGGACGCGCCGGTGGAGTGCATGTAGCGAATGAGCCAACCAAAGTTGACGTCGCGCATGATGTACTCGACTGATGTAAATGCGTAGGATCCGTCTGGCTTGTAGTTCATGGTCAGGAATATGCCTGTCACAAACTGTATAACCAGTACCAGCATGGCGAGTGCGCCAAAGTAGTACCAGATGTTGAAATTCTTTGGAGCGTAGTACTTGGTAATATGTTCTTCGAGCAACTTGCTCAGCGGAAAGCGCTCATCAATCCAACCGAGCATACCGCCTTGCTTCTCAAGATTTGCACTCATGCAGCGACCCCTTCGTCTTCTTCACCAACGATGATCGTGTTGTCATCGACGTACTTGTAAGGAGGAATCTCAAGGTTATAGGGCGCTGGCACACCTGCGTACACCCGACCTGACATGTCGAACTTCGAGCCATGACAAGGACAGAAAAACCCACCATCCCATTGCTCACCCAGATCAGGGGGGGCAATTTCAGGGCGATAGCTGGGCGAGCAACCCAAGTGTGTGCAGATACCGACAACCACAAGATATTCCGGCTTGATAGCACGTGCTGAGTTCTGAGCATAGGCAGGTTGCATCTCGACCACTGAATCGGGGTCTGACAATCTGTCTGTGTCGGCGTCAAGACGCGCTAATGTCTCCTCGGTACGGTTAACGATCCAAACCGGTTTACCTCGCCACTCAACGGTCAACAACTGACCGCCAACCAGTTTGCTGATGTCTGCCTCTACGGGCGCACCCGCAGCCTTGGCTCGTGCACTGGGTGACATGGACGCGACCATGGGCAACGCCAATGCGGCCGCACCCAATCCGCCTACTCCAGCCGCTCCGAAGACGAGCAGACGTCGTCGCTTGGGGTCTTCAACAGTGTCGGCAACAGAAGATTCTGCCGCTGCCGGATTAGACATAGAAGACGCGTCAACCGAGGCATGCTGGTCGGGGGTCTTCTGGTTATTCGCACTCATGCGACATCTCCAGATATTTCGAATTCGGGGCTGCCCCTGCCTGATACAGGCAACGGTGACTTCACTACATACGTTGTTAACGGCACTGCGGCCCTCCACTGATGCCAGGAAGTTCCGGTCAAGCCCTCAATGACTGCGTCCATTACCAAAAAGCTGAACACAATTTACTCACCTTGATTTTATCACAAGGATGCCTGATTGCTGGACTGATGCAACAAACCATCCCATGTTGTTCAAAATAACCTGTCGCTGCTCACCGGCGAGAGCATCGGTTTAGGACTAACATACTACTGTGAATAACTCCGAGCCAGACGAACAGACATCCAGACCATGACCAGAGCGCTGTTTTTTATCGTATGCGTGATAGCAGGCGTAGCAGCCGGCTGGTGGTGGACGGTGCAATCGTATCCTGACCTGCCGGGTGATCTTCCAGACAGCACGAGCGAAAACCGCGAGCAGTCTTACGCAACGAACATAGCCACACGACCAGAAGCGACATTCAATAAAAATGCCACACAACCTATGGTCACCAGTTATCACGACGGCATCATGAAGGTAGCACCGGCGGTGGTCAGCTTGTATGCCGCATCTTCGCAAAATTCATCCAGCCCCATCACCACCAGTCAGGGTTCTGGCGTTATCGTGAAGAGCGACGGCGTGGTACTGACAAACCTGCACTTGATTGACGGCCTGGACCTCATCACGGTGGTACTCAACGATGGCAGAAGTTTCCCGGCACAACTTATCGGCAGTGACAAGGAAACCGATCTGGCTGTGGTGCGAATCGATGTCGCCAACCTGCCCTACCTGCCACTGGATGAAGCTGATCCACTGCGGGTGGGTGACGTGGTACTGGCCATCGGAAATCCATTTGGTGTTGGTCAGACTGTGACGCAGGGTATTGTCAGCGCAACACGACGACGCGTCGCAGGTGCCAGCGTCTGGCAGAACTTCGTACAGATCGATGCTGCTATCAATCCGGGCAACTCAGGTGGTGCATTAATCAACCCCTATGGCCAGCTAGTCGGTGTAAACACGGCGGTCTTCAGAGGCGACAGTGGTGCCATGGGTATCGGATTTTCCATACCCGCAGATTTGCTGTCTCAAGTCGTGCCACAGATTATCGAAAACGGCTCGGTTGAACGCGGCTGGCTGGGTATCGGTGTTGATGATCCTGCCATGTACCAGGCGTTGCGTAATCAACGCATTGAAGGTGCAGTTATTACCGATGTAGTGCGCGACAGCCCGGCAAGTCGAAGCGGGCTGAAAACAAGCGACGTGGTACTCGCTCTGGGCGAGCGGCCAATCAATAATGCCACTGCGCTACTGCTGGAGGTCTCGGCACTGCCGCCAGGCGCCACGGTCAAATTGAGTGTCTTGAGAAACGTGTCGACCACGCCCCTCACCGATCCTTCCCAGACCATTGATTTCGATCGTGTCGATCTGAAAGTCACATTGGGAACACGACCCGACCTGACTGCCATGCAAGGCTTACGTTAAGCCGGATGAGCTGACGCCGGCTCTATGTCTATGCACCAACGTGAGCAGCAGGCTCAACAGGAATAGGCCAGATGCACCACTGCTGGTGCCTGTGGCAGCGCTCGGCGCATTTACCAGCTCTGTCGATGTGCGATCTGGTGTTGCTACCTCCGCACCCGAAATAGCCAGATGCTGGCTGGAGGTTCCACCCGCCAACGAGGCCGTTGCCAGGTTGTCTTCGGGCTGTAGCTCGAGCACACCCACGGGCGAAACCTGCGCCGTCACCGGCGCATCCGAACCTTGATAGGCACTGTTGACTGGAAAATCCATGCTGCGTACCGACACTGGAGTCAACCCATCCAGAAAGCAAAGAGCACTGGTCGGTGACTGTTCCTGGCACCCGGCAGGCCAGATAAGCTGATCGGGCGCGCTGGTCTCTACCACCAACTGTGCATCGAGCGTCAGGGCTCCATCGGGATTGATCACATCGAATCTGACCGAGGTTCCTGTAGACCCGGCGGTGAGCTCCAGGTTAACGCTATTGTCCAGACAGCTCTTGGTACGCGACTGCAGCACACTGGCCTTGCTGCAACGAGAGAAGGCAGTTTGCGTGCGCTCTGAAATATTCGGCCACATCAATGACAGCGAATTATCGTTGCACTGAGTATCCGTATCATGCTGAGCACCCAGTGAATGGCCAAGTTCATGGGTTAACAACACATCGCCGAAAGTGCTTGGCGTTGTCACACCCACATCGTAACCGTCGAGTCGGCAGGCCGTATCAATCCAGGCCAGACCCAGAGTCACATCGGTTTTCGGATTTCCGGTAAACAGATAGGTCAGCGCGCTGCCTTCAAACAATGTCTTGTATTGCAGCCGATAATCCCGAAACGAGCGCAGGATGGTTTCAAGCGTAACCGCACCCAGTTTCATGGGATCAGCATCATCGCTAAACTCCAGCGCCTCATCGAGAGACAACGCCAGACCGAACTGGCGATACACGCCATCCGCCACGTTCAGATTGTTCAATGCAGTGGCCAGTCCGGCACCCGCGTAATAACGATCGAACTGACTATCCACCACAATCGATATAGGCACGGCTCTGACATCGGTCTCGACAGTTCGTGACCGCGATTGCATCATGGATTGCTGCACGGGTGGCGGGGCTACCAATGCATCCAGACCCTGTACGCTTTCGGCTAGCGTCGACGGCATCCCCGAAGCATCTCTGGGCTTGCGCGACAGCGGCTGGTAATAGTCCAGCGTGCCTATCAGGTTGTCTGGCCACAGCTTGTGCTGCGTACCATCCATATGCAAAACGCCGGTAACGGAGTTCTGTTGCAGCACCACTCTGACCCAGCTGTCGGTAATGCCCTCCACCACCCCGTCATAAATACCGATAGCCGGAGGAGGCTGGTTGTTCAGACCACCATCGAGCCATTGTGTATAACGAGTCAGTGGACTGGGAACGAGCAGCAGATTCAGATCAGCCCCGTTGACGCTAACCGCCACTCGCAATTTTCCGTCAGCCTGCTTTTGACGCGAAGCCAGACGGCTGGCCCCGGCAATACGCTCTTCGACGATCGCCAGTCGTCGATCGGCACGATCGAACCAGTATCGGGACAGAACACTGCCACGGGGCCAGCGAAATTCCAGAGGCAGGTTAAGTGCGGTGTGTCGGTCGCGCAGGGCCATCAAAGCTGTGCGGGCCGACTCCGTATCGCCCAGTTGTTCCAGAGCAATGGCATCAAGGTACTGAGCTGAATCGCTATAAGCCGAATCTGGAAACCGCTCTTCCAATGTGCGCAAAGCGACTCTCGCTGCCGCAAAATCATAGCGATCCATAACCTGCAGATAAGCGGTTATGTAAAGCGCATCGTCAGTTAGCGAGCCTGCCGGAAAAGCGGAGGCAATCGAATTCAGTGCAACCAGTGCTTCCTCTATGTCACCGCTATCACGCAGTGTCAGCGCACTGAGGAAAACTCGTAGTGAACCGCCGGCATCAGCAGATTCCTGCAGCACGGCAATGCGAGTCTGAACAGCTGCAATCGAGGAAAACGACGGATACTTTTTTTGCAGCTTGCGCAGGGTTGCCAGAGCTCTGGAATATTGCTCAGCTTCAATCTGCTCCAGCGCTTTCGTGTAAACCGTGTTTGCCGCATCGCGACTGGACTGCGCCCAGACGCTCGTTGCTGACAGCAAACCCAGGCACAGACAGACGGATCGCAACATACTTGTCGCCGACATGAGGCTATCGATTTCCCTGTCGACCGCCAAGGCCATCCCGCTCATGAATATCATCCATGTGAGCCTCGTTACGCGCCTGAGCGTTGTCGAAATAACTCAGTACATCTCGACACTCGATCATCGCCTGTCGAATATCGTGCTCGTCGGGTGCTGGCTGATCTTCCAGTGTTTCCATGACTCGAGTCAGTGTCCGGGCCTCGCTTATTTTCCCCTGTACCTGCTCAAGCGCACGGTTCAGGGCATCGCATAATTCACTGAACTCACGGCCGTCGCCAGTACGCAGTCTCACCTCGAGGTTGCCATCGCCAATCTCGTTTAGCGCTCGCTTGATAGCGAGTATCGGACTACCCAGTCGACGCAGAATATAAACCGCAATGGCGGTGGTGACCAGACCATTCACCACCAGCATGACTACCAGCCATTGGGTCAGTACGCTACCCAGCTCTGGAATGGAATCGGCCAGAGCGCCCATGTCTTCTGAGGCGAAAAAAAGCGGTGCGTTGCCTGCCACAAGATTGCCCAGAAACGTGTGATAGAAAATACCCAGCACGATGGTGGACTGCAGTATGAAAAACAACGTCAACAGCAGGACTCTGCGGATCTGACGCAATTGAAACGTTTTGTCGCGAATCAGTGACATCGGAAACGCGGCGTCTGAAGAACGCGCCATGGTGTATCCCCTGCTTGTACCCGGAAGGAACCGGTTGATACAGGGCGAATCGGCTTGACTGGCGCTTACTTGACGGGCTTGTCACGGTGCTTCAGCTCTTTCGAGAGCTACGCACGACAGAACTGTGGAGGGCTTGGCAAAAGCACCCTTACACAACCTGGATTATCCAGTCTAGAGGGCGCGTCGGGCAACTACCGCTTCTGCCAACTGCTCAAGCAAAGGCACCGTATCGTCCCAGGCCAGGCACGCATCGGTAACACTCTGGCCTCGAACCAACGGCTTGTTGCTGGGGTTCTGACTGCCCTCTACCAGGTTACTTTCAATCATGACGCCCATGATCCGATTGTCACCATCACTGAGTTGCGCACAGATATCGCGACAGACATAGCGTTGCCGCCGATGTAGCTTGCGCGAATTTGCATGACTGCAGTCAATCATCACGCGCTCCGGCAAACCGGCCTTCACCAGCATGGCACAGGCATCATCAACACTGGCAGCATCGTAGTTGGTGTGTGCCTTGCCACCGCGTAAAATCAAATGGCAATCCTCGTTACCCGACGTTTGAAAGATAGCCGAACCACCCTCTTTGGTCACCGACAGAAAATTATGAGATCCGCGCGCTGCGCCGATAGCATCTACCGCGATCTGCATGGATCCGGCCGTGCCGTTCTTGAAACCAACCGGACACGACAACCCGGATGCCAGTTCGCGATGCCCCTGACTTTCTGTCGTTCGGGCACCTATCGCCCCCCAACCGACAAAGTCTGCGATGTATTGCGGGCTAATCAGATCAAGGTATTCAACACCGGCAGGTATGCCTTTGTCATTGATATCCGATAGTAATCGACGAGCAATCTCCAGCCCTTCATTGATTCTGAACGTGTTGTCCATGGTGGGATCGTTGATCAGACCTTTCCAGCCAACTGTGGTGCGCGGTTTTTCAAAATACACTCGCATCACGATGCACAACTCGCCCTTCAACGAGGCATTCAGCGCGGCCAGCTTGTCAGCATACTCAAGAGCTGCATCCGGATCGTGGATGGAACAAGGCCCGACCACAACCACCAGACGATCGTCCCGCCCCTGCAGAACATCACGTACATCGCTATGACATCGCGTGACAGTTTGTGCCGCAAACTCACTGACAGGAACCTGTGAAATCAGTTCGTCAGGGGAGCGCAATTCACGCGTACCTTTGATACGCAGGTCGTCGGTATTCATACTCATCTGGTGCTGAACTCTTCTAGCTGACGCTGTTGGCGGGAACGGCAGCGGAAATTCGCCGCAGGATTTCGCTGATACGAGCATGCTGTATCTTCATAGATACGCGATTGACGATCAGGCGCGAGGTGATATCGCTGATATGTTCCAACGGAACCAGACCGTTGGCCGCAAGGGTTGAGCCCGTATCAACAACATCGACAATCAGCTCACTCAGACCGACCAGTGGTGCAAGCTCCATGGAGCCGTAGAGTTTTATGATCTCTACCTGCCGGCCTTTTTGTGCAAAATGACGGCGTGCACAGTCTGTAAATTTGGTGGCCACGCGGAAACGCTTTTCCGATTCCAGGTCTGTACCAGGAAAACCTGCCACCATCAGTTTGCATCGAGCAATCTGTAGATCTACCGGCTCAAGCAAGCCGTCACCACCGTGTTCCAACAGTACGTCTTTTCCTACCACACCCAGATCAGCACCACCGTGCTGCACGTAGGTGGGTACATCACTGGCACGCACGATCAGGAACTCGACATCCGGTTCACTACTCGGCAAGATCAGTTTTCTGGACTTTGCCGGGTCTTCAGTGGGGCTGATACCGGCCGCCTCGAACAGTGGCAGAGTCTCATCAAAAATTCGACCTTTCGATAACGCGATACGAAGACGACGACCACTGTCCTGTGAACTGTCGTTGTTCATTTATCGGGCGCTCTCCGGATCTCGGCGCCCAACAGATGAAACTTCTCTTCGATACGTTCGTAGCCACGATCAATGTGATAAACGCGATGCACGGTTGTCTCGCCATCGGCCACCAGTGCTGCCAGGATAAGACTGGCTGAGGCTCGTAGATCGGTGGCCATGACTGGCGCTCCACGCAGCCGCTCCACACCCCGTATGGTGACCGAGTTGCCATCAACCGTCATGTCTGCACCCATGCGCTGAAGCTCATTGATGTGCATGAACCGGTTTTCAAACACCGTCTCAGTGACTTTTGCAGTACCTTCAGCCAACGCGTTGAGCACGCAGAACTGGGCTTGCATGTCGGTGGGGAAATCAGGATAGGGTGCAGTGGTTATGCTGACAGATCTGGGACGCTGACCGTGCATGTCAAGCTCGATCCAGTCGTCACCAGTGGTGATTTCAGCACCGCATTCACGCAACTTGTCGAGTACGGCAGTGAGGTTGCCGGGTACGGTTTTGCGAACCCGAATCTTGCCGCGTGTCACGGCAGCTCCAACCAGAAAGGTACCGGTCTCTATGCGATCAGGAACGATGGAGTACTCACAGCCCTGCAGATCATCAACACCTTCGATGGTGATCGTGCTGGTGCCTGCACCTTCTATTTTCGCTCCCATGGCGGTCAGATAGTTTGCCAGATCGACCACTTCCGGCTCGCGAGCGGCGTTCTCGAGCACGGTAGTGCCGCGCGCAAGCGTGGCTGCCATCAGCAGGTTCTCAGTGCCGGTAACTGTCACGACATCAAACGCGATCCGGGCGCCCTGCAACCGACCCGCCTTGGCGCGGATGTAGCCTCCATCAATGGAAATTTCGGCACCCAGTGCCCGCAGTCCCTCTATATGAAGATTGACAGGACGTGCGCCTATGGCACAACCACCGGGCAACGACACTTCCGCCTGACCATAACGAGCAACCAGTGGTCCGAGCACCAGTATGGAGGCGCGCATGGTACGCACCAGCTCGTAGGCCGCCGTGTAATCGTTGATGGAGGTTGGGTCGACATCCACTCGCATGTTGTCACCCATGGTGATCTGGCAACCCATTCGGGCCAGCAGAGACATGGTTGTGGTGACGTCATTGAGATGCGGAACATTACTCAGGCTGGAGGTACTGCTGCCGAGCAGAGTAGCCGCCAGAATCGGTAATACAGCATTCTTGGCACCCGAGATCCGCACATCACCTGATAGCGGAGGGCTACTTTCAATCAGTAGTTTGTCCATCGATCTCTAAAACTGGATTTCGTAAAGAAGAATCCGGCCAAGCGAATGCGATGGAATCTGGAAGGGACCCGAACGACAAGACTTGCACGGCGCTGCAGTGAGGGCAGATTATATCAGGCCGTCGACCTGACAAACGCGTGCAAGCTGACGAAGTCCGTCTGGAATATGACTAAAAGTGACTGTATGCTTCTGTCGTCTGGCGATAGCTAGCCATTCGATCATCAGCGCAAGCCCTGCACTGTTGGATCGGGAAACCCCCGATAGATCGATTTCCAGAGTTTCATTATCTCTGATCAGTGCCTCTACCGAACCCAGCGCGCTTCGCGCTGTCGTAAAATCCAGCTCACCCGACACGAGGCAGATACCTCCGTCGAGTGACACTGACGGTGCCGGGGCTGAACCCGCACTCATGACTTGGCGTTTCGCTCTTTCAGCGTCTTGATCAGACCGGCAATACCACCGTTGTCGATCTCGTTAGTGAACGCTGAGCGATAGCTGGTGACCAGACTGATGCTGTTGACTTCGATGTCGTAGATGCTCCAGCCGTCCTTTTCACGCAACTTGTAGATGACCGGTACATCGCTACCACCCGATTGACTGAATGTTGAACGCACCACCGCTCGGTCTTCCCGGTCCTCTGGGCGGAAGGGTTCAAAATTGATTGTTTCACCACTGTATTCCGTCAAAGCGCCGGTGTAGGTGTTCAACAACAGTGTCTTGAACTCAGTGACCAGTTCTACTTTCTCGTTAGCATCCGCACGACGCCAGAACTTGCCTACGGCAAGCTTGGTCATGGTGTCAAAGTCCAGATTGGGCACAATCAGCTCGTCGACGCGTGATTGCAGGTAATCAGGGTCGGTCTTCATTTTTTCGCCGTCGTTTTTCAGCACATCGAGCATGGTGCTGATGGACTCGACAACCATCGTCTGGGCCGGATGATCTGCCGCTACCACAGGGGCGGCCACTGTCAGCCCCAGAACACTGACCAGTGAGGCAGCCAGGAAAATCTTGAAACGTTTCAACATGATGTTACTCCCTTGAAGTAGGACCGTTGTCGGCGCTTGCCGGCTTGCCGCCCAAAGTACTATCTGATGCCAACTGGTCTTGTTGCAAGCCCAATCGGCGGGTTTAATCAAAGCCACTAGCTTCCGCCAGAGCGGCTGAACAATACCTGACCAATCAGTCTTTCCAGTACAATCGCCGATTGCGTCAATGTAATTTCATCTGAATCCTGCAGAACATCGTCTTCAGCCCCCGGGTCCAGTCCGATGTACTGCTCACCGAGCAGTCCGGCGGTGTAGATGCTGGCTGTAGTGTCCATGGGAAAAGAAGCGTAACTCTCGTCTATGCTTAGAGTAACGCTGGCTTCAAAGGTTTCAGGGTCGTACGCAATATTGGTGACCTCGCCCACACGCACACCACTGGCTGCAACCGAGGCACGCTCCTTGAGCCCACCGACATTCTCGAACTTGGCGATCAGTGTGTAACCCTGTGTACTGGTCAGACTGGTCAGATTGCTGACCTTCATGGACAGTATGAACATGGCCGCCAGAAACAGCAGCATGAACAGGCCGACCAGAATTTCAATAGCACGTGAATTCATTGTAAATCTCTCAGATTGGATCTAGAACATGACCGCTGTGAGCAGGAAGTCCAGCCCCAGGATAGCGAGCGAGGAATACACCACGGTACGGGTCGTGGCGCTGCTGACACCTTCAGATGTCGGGATGCAGTCAGCGCCTTCGAATATGGCAATCCAGCTGACAACAAATCCGAAAACCAGCCCCTTGATCAGGCCATTGCATACATCGCTGGTAAAACTCACTGAGTTCTGCATCAGCGACCAGTAAGCGCCTTTATCCACACCCAGCACTTCCACCCCGATAAGGTGTCCACCCAGTACACCGATCGCGCTGAACATGGCCGCCAGCATAGGCAATGCGATGACACCCGCCAGAAAGCGCGGCGCAAATACTCGTTTGAACGGATCAACAGCCATCATCTCCAGGCCTGAGAGCTGCTCCGTTGCCTTCATCAATCCTATTTCTGCGGTCATGGCGGAACCGGCTCTACCCGCAAACAGCAGGCCGGTAACCACCGGTCCGAGTTCGCGCACCAGCGTCAGTGCCACCAGTGAACCGACCCTGTTCTCCTGACCAAAATCGATCAGTGTATTAAAGGCCTGAAGTGCCAGCACCATACCGACAAACAGTCCGGAGACCAGTACGATGGACAGGGTCATGACGCCAGATGCGTGCAGCTGCTTCCATAGCAGCGACGGTCGTTTGATCAGTGAAAATACGCCACCCACCAATTGTGCAAGGAACAGGGTTGCGCGACCAAGTCGCTCGACCATACCTAGCCAGACGCGACCGAATCGCTGCAGAAAATCACTCATCGTGACGCACTCGATTCACCCAGCAATTCAGTTTCGTAATTCGGGGCTGCAGCCTGAAACGGCACCGGACCATCCGGCCTGCCCTGCAAAAATTGCTGCACCCATTCACTGGTGGAGGCTCGGAGCTCGTCGGGTGAACCCGTTTCGACCACCACGCCTTCAGAAATAATGACCAGATAGTCAGAGATGGACATGGCCTCTTCTAGATCATGGGACACCATCAGACTGGTCAGACCCAAGGCGGTATTGACGGTGCTGATCAACTCAAGCAGTACACCCATCGAAATTGGATCCTGGCCCGTGAAGGGCTCGTCATACATGATCATCATGGGATCAAACACCAGAGCACGGGCCAGCGCTGCCCGACGTGCCATACCACCTGACAGTTCTGCGGGTGACAGATCACGTGCGCCGCGCAGACCCACCGCATGCAATCGCATTAGCACCAGATGGCTGATCAGTGCCTCGGGCATGTCGGTGTGTTCACGTAGCGGATAGGCCACGTTTTCAAAAACGCTTAAATCAGTGAGCAAAGCCCCTGACTGGAATAACATGCCCATCCGCTTGCGCAGTTCGTACAGCTGACCGCGTTTGAGCTTGCCTACATCCAGTCCATCGACAATGATGGAGCCTCGGCTTGCCTTGAGTTGGCCGCCAATCATTTTTAGCAGAGTAGTCTTGCCAGTGCCGCTAGGTCCCAGAATAGTGGTGACCTTACCGCGGGGGATGTCGACGCTTAACCCGCGAAAAATGTGCTTGCTACCGCGTGAGAAGTGCAGATCGCGAATCTGTACCAGCGTCGGTCCGTCTTCAGGCATGGCAGTATCAGGCGTCATGGGCGTTCGATTCGCATCAAGTGTACCAGTTTGACTATGGAACTCTGTGTAAGCGTATGTACACCCCATATTCAGCAGATGTATACGCTGTGTCGGCTACACTTTAGTATTCTTTTATTAAAAGCTGCTGAAAAGCGCTGTGCTTGCCCATGCTGACATCAATCAAACACACACCTGCGGCGCTCGCCATTATCCTGTTCGCGACTGGATGCGCCAGTAACCCGCCGACCGGCCCGGTGCACGACCCCTACGAAAACATCAACCGTAAGATATACGGCTTTAATACAGCACTGGATAATGCGGTACTGCAGCCGGCGGCCAAGGCGTATCGCTTCGTGCTGCCAGATATCGTGGAAGTGGGCATCAACAATTTTTTCAGTAATCTTGATGACGTCAACGTCATTGCCAACGACCTGCTGCAAGGCAAGTTCAAACAGGCTGGCAGTGACACTGGCCGGTTTCTCTATAACTCCACGGCCGGCTTACTGGGCATCATGGATGTCAGCACCCGCGCTGGTATGGTCAAGCATAATGAGTCATTCGGCCAGACACTGGGCGTCTGGGGTATCGGTGAGGGTCCTTTTCTCATGGTGCCGCTGTTAGGGCCCAACAACATCCGATCGACTGCAGGCATCGTCGTTGAAAATGCCACAACCGATGTGCCTAACCATGTCATTGACGATGCAGGAACTGCTCTGGCACTGACCGCTGTCGAGATCATTGCGCTACGCGCCCGGCTACTGTCGGCGGGCAACCTGCTGAACTCAGCGGCGCTCGATCCCTACCTGTTATTGCGTGATTTCTGGGTTCAGCAACATCGTCGCGCCACGGTTGATGGCAAACAGCCTGTCGCCATTGGTGAACAAGGTGGGGATGACCTGGACGAACTGGACGACCTCGATGCGCTGGATGAACTCGACGCACTTGATGAATTCGATGCGCTGGATGAACTTGATCAGCTCGATGCGCTGGATGCAGCCGAAGAGATGGATGAAATAGACCGTCTGGACGCGCTCGATTGACAATGGACCGCCCGCTTGACAGCACCGCCAACAAAGCCAATGGCTGCAATGCTCAATCGCTGCAGAACCTGGGGCGGTCTGTCGTGCAGATAGAAGGAGCTGCCATCGCGCAGCTGGAATCGCGCATTGATGACGTGTTCGTTAAGGCCTGTCACGCGTTACTGGCCTGCGAAGGTCGTATCGTGGTGTGTGGCATAGGTAAGTCCGGCCATATCGGGGCCAAGCTGGCCGCCACTCTGGCCAGCACCGGTAGCCCGGCATTCTTTGTCCACGCCGCGGAGGCGAGCCACGGTGATCTGGGCATGTTCAAGTCCAACGATGTTGTTATCGGCATTTCCTATTCAGGTACGTCCAGCGAGCTGCTGACCCTGATCCCCGGCATCAAGCGCCTCGGCATTCCCGTGATTGCCTTGTGCGGCGAGCCTGCGTCGCCACTGGCCAAAGCCGCAGACATTGTTCTAAGTACCCGTATTGATCGCGAAGCGTGTCCGCTGGGGCTAGCACCCACCGCCAGCACGACAGCCACACTCGTGCTCGGAGATGCATTGGCCATCGCCTTGCTCGGTGCAAGAGGTTTCACCGAGGAGGACTTCGCCCGCTCACACCCCGGTGGGCGTCTCGGTCGACGGCTGCTTTTGCACGTCGTCGACGTCATGGTGGCAAAAGAAGATTGCCCGTTATGCCCGGAGGACGCCACGCTTTCAGAGGCGCTGGTCGAAATATCCAGCAAAGGACTCGGCATGGTGGCTCTGACTGACAGACAAGGCTTGTTAAAAGGCATATTCACCGATGGAGACCTGCGTCGTACCTTTGCTGAGAATCTCGATATCAGGCAACTACATATTAATAGTGTAATGAGTACAAACCCGACTACTATCAACAGGGAAGAGCTGGCAGTCAACGCCGTAACCCTGATGCAATCCATGAAGATCACCTCATTGCCCGTGGTAACGGAGCAAGGCGAACTCGAAGGCGTGGTCACCATGCATGCACTACTGGCGGCCGGGGTGGTCTGAATGAACGGTCTGCTGTCGCGTTACTGGCTGCTGCTGCCTATTCTGATCATCGTGGTGGTGGCACTCGATCAGATAGAAGCACCTACGGTCGTCGAAGTAGAAGAAACCATCGATATGCGTGCCACTCGTTCCGACTATTACCTTGCAGATTTCACCACACGAAGGTTCCGCGCCGATGGGATGCTGGAATATACCGTCAAAGGCGAGACGCTGGCACACTACCCGGACGACAACCGATCGGAAATCACCTCACCACGCGTGCTCATGAACCGCCCCGAAGCCACGTGGGATATTCGTTCCGATACCGGTCGTTTCAACACCGATCCCGATCTGTTTACTCTGCAAGGCGACGTTACCGTGATTCGTCAGCGTGAAGGGCAGGATCCTGTCACCATAACGACCAGCAGCCTGAGTGTTGCGACCGACTCCAACGAGCTGTCTACCGACAAGCCCATCGAAATTGTTGCCTCAAGCTGGGAGATGAATGCAGTAGGCATGACATCCTCCCTGGACGACGGAAAACTGATCCTTCTCTCCGCGGTTTCCGGCCGTTACGAAGCCACATTCGAACGATGACCTTTCACCCTCTTTCACACCATGCACTTTCTCCAAGGATGCAGTTCATGCGCGTAATAACACGACTACTTAATGCTGCTGTGTTGTGCGCTCTGGTGGCAATCACCTTACCTGCACAGGCCCGCGAAAGTGACCTGACGCAACCAATAGACGTGCGGGCCGACCGATCCGAATTCGATGAACAGGCGGGTACCCAGACCTTGTCGGGTAATGTCGAAATAACCCAGGGCACATTGCGTATAGAGGCTGAAAAGATAGCCATCAAACTCAAGGACAATGCACTGCATACCATCGCAGGCACTGGCAAGCCCATTCGCTTTGAACAGGAAAACGAATCGGGTGAGCTGATGCGTGGTGAGGCCAGCAGCATACTTTATGATGCTATAGCCGGCACGTTGACCCTGGAGGGTTCAGCAACTCTGAGTCAGCCCCGTCAGAACCTGGTCAGCGAACGAATTGTGTTTGATGCACGTACACAGAAGGTCATCGCTGAAGGTGGTGGCAATACCGGGCGAGTCTCTATCCAGATCATGCCACCAAGCAGCGCAGATTCCAAGTGATCAGAACACTTGCCGCTACCGGTCTTCACAAGGCCTACAAGAAACGCCGCATCCTGGAAGGTGTGTCGTTGTCCGTCAACAGCGGAGACGTGGTGGGTTTGCTAGGTCCTAACGGCGCTGGCAAGACAACCTGCTTCTACATGGTGGTGGGCCTGGTCAAACCAGACCAGGGACAGATACTGCTAGACGGGCGTGACATTACCAAAGACCCCATGCATATCCGGGCACGCCAGGGTGTGGGGTATCTGCCGCAGGAGGCTTCGGTATTTCGTCAGCTCACGGTGAGCCAGAATATTATGGCCATCCTCGAGACGCGCAAGGAGCTGGATAGCACAACCCGGCATGATCGCCTCGAAGCTCTGTTAGAAGAGCTGCAGATCACACACATACGTGACAGCCTCGGCATCAGCCTGTCCGGTGGCGAACGGCGCCGAGTGGAGATTGCCCGCGCTCTGGCTGCAGACCCCGGATTCATATTGCTCGACGAACCCTTCGCAGGTGTCGACCCTATCTCCATACTCGATATTCAACGCATCATCACCCACCTCAAGGAACGCAACATCGGCGTTCTTATCACCGATCACAACGTGCGCGAAACACTGGGCATTTGCGACAGGGCGTACATACTCAGCCACGGCAAACTGATCGCAGAAGGAAAACCCGCTGATGTACTCGCTAACGAAGAGGTCAAGTCGGTTTATCTGGGCGAGAACTTCAAGATTTAGCTGGCCAACACGCCGTTTAACTGAAGACAGAGCCCGGTGCTGCCGATTTATTCATTACCGAGTGTAGCCGTCCACCAATACTAACAAGTTTGTAATACGCAAAATTTGGCCCATACTCGTTTACGGCTAGCTAATTGCGTTGTATCGAGCTTTGCTGTTGTAACTTCTATTTCGGACTCGGTTTACTGGACACGCACAATGAAACAGTCTCTGCAGATCAAGATGGGCCAATCACTGGCCATGACCCCGCAACTCCAGCAGGCCATCAAACTGTTGCAGCTGTCTACGCTCGAACTGCAAACTGAAATTCAGACAGCACTGGAAAGTAATCCAATGCTCGAAATGCAGGACGAGGAAGGCGCCGAACCGCGCGAGGCAGATCTGGCCAACGAATCCCGCGAAACCCGAGAGGCCAACCGGGAAGATGAGAAGGCCGCCGCAGAGCAGAAGCAGACAGCATCCGAGGTCGAGCTTGTCGGAGAGAATTCAGCAAACTCAGATGACGTCATGCCTGAGGACTTGCCGGTTGACAGTGCGTGGGACGATGTCTACGACTCGGCCACCCCATCCAGCTCCAGTAGTGGCTCTGATGGCGAGTCCCGCGACTTTACTGAATTCCACAACGCCGGTATCGCCAGCATTCAGGATCACCTGAATGAGCAGATTCGCTTCGCGCCTTTGTCCGAGCGAGATCAGGACATTGCCGAAACGATCATCGATGCGATTGACAATAATGGCTATCTGATAGACGACGTGGATGTATTGATCGACGGATTGAACCGTGACATCGTGGATCCCGATCAGCACTTTGTACTCGACGAATTCGAAACCGTGTTGCATCTGGTCCAGCATCTGGATCCTGCGGGTTGTGGTGCACGCGACGCCAGTGAATGTATGAGTATCCAGCTGAGTCAGCTACCCGGATCAGACGTGGTCACGCTTGCCATGGGTATCGTCAAGAGTCATCTGGAACTACTGGCAGCGCATGATTTTGCCCGTCTGCGCCGATTGTTCAAGATCAATGACGAGCAGTTGCAGGAAGCTATTGCCATGATCCGCAATCTCAACCCCCGGCCCGGCCGCCAGCTGGTCAACGATCACGATCAATACATCGTCCCTGATGTGTTTGTAAAGAAGGTCAAGGGCGTCTGGCGGGTAGAACTCAATCCGGACATCGCCCCGAAGCTTGGCATCAATGCCCTCTACGCTGGCATGGTCAAACGCGCTGACAAGAGCGATGACAACAATTTCATGCGCAACCACCTGCAGGAAGCACGCTGGTTCATCAAAAGTCTGCAATCTCGCAACGAGACACTGTTACGCGTGGCCACCGCCATTGTGGAGCGTCAGAGAAGCTTTCTAGAGTACGGCGACGAGGCCATGAAACCCCTAGTATTGCGTGATATTGCCGAGCAACTGAGTTTGCACGAATCGACCATTTCACGCGTTACAACACACAAATACATCCATACACCGCGTGGAATTTTCGAATTCAAGTACTTTTTCTCCAGTCACGTGTCTACGGCCAACGGGGGTGAATGTTCAGCCACTGCGATCCGCGCCATGATCCGGAAATTCATTGCTGCGGAGGATGCCACGAAACCGTTATCCGACAGTAAAATCGCCAGTACGTTAGTCGCTGAGGGAATACAGGTTGCGCGAAGGACCGTAGCCAAGTATCGTGAATCTATGGCTATCCCGCCATCGAATGAACGTAAGCGTTTGAACTAACAGGTATTATGCAAGAAAGCGCAACCCAGTTACAGCGTCTCCCAATCAGCCAGCCATTCGCGCCGGCTACACGGAACCTTGGGTTGCCCATTCCCGCCTTACAGGACACGCAATGGTCCTGGATCATGCTGCGATGGGTACCGCTACCCACGCATTCCTAGTTGAACCGACAGTTGAACATCAGGAGATAATCATGAACCTTACCGTAACTGGACACCACGTAGACGTCACCAGCTCGATGCGTAACTACGTGAACGACAAAATGGAAAAGCTGCAGCGACGCTCCGAGAATCTTATGGGAGTCAACGTCATCCTTACCGTAGAAAAAATGCGGAGAAAGGCTGAAGCTACCGTGCAAGTGTCTGGCAGCACCCTACATGCGGAAACAACCGAAACCGACATGTACGCCGCCATTGACATCATGACCGACAAGCTCGATCGGCAGCTAGTCAGACACAAGGAAAAGCCGAAGGCGCAACGCCGCGTCAAGGAGCCGGTACTCGAATAGCTGGCAAAACGCCAACTCGGCTCTTTTAATCCGACCGGCGAGAGCGCACAATACCGCTATCGCTAACACTCAAAGGCCCTGAATCGATTTGTATCGCACACGCCATCGGCGGCGCGACGCAAATTGCAGGGCCTTTGAGCTGCCAAGAGCTGCAGAAGTATCTTCGCTTATGGATTTATCCGACCTACTCGAACCCGAACGCATACGCTGCCGCTGCGATTGTCAAAGCAAGAAGCGCACGTTGCAGACTGTCGCTGAATTGCTCGGCGAATCGCTGCGAGCCAAGGCACAGGCGGCCAACGCCCTGGAGGCGATAGCCAATGGGGACGACAGCAACACAGATGAAGCTAAAGCTGCAGCCAGCACCAAATCCAGAAAAACACGTAAAACAGGCGATAAATCGGGCGCAGAACACGAAACACCGAGCGATATGGTCATTCTGGATGCCCTGATCAGTCGCGAACGGCTAGGCAGCACAGGGCCCGGCCACGGCGTTGGGTTGCCACATAGCCGTCTAAGCAGCATCAAAGAACCCATCGCCGCCCTGGTCACTCTGGATCAAGGTGTCGATTACGAATCGGCCGACGGCCAGGCCGTCGATCTGGTCTTTGGTCTTCTTGTACCCGAAGACTGCAACGACGAGCACCTCAAAATTCTCGCCCAACTGGCCAGACGATTCAGCGATGAAATGCTGCGCAGTGAACTGCGAGCATTCGCAGAACCTGTCAGTTTGTACGACCATCTGGATTCGCTGACGCCGGTCACGGACTGAGCGCACCGGGAAACCTGACATCCATGTCCACTCGACAACTCACTGTCGATGAAGCATTTACAGCACTGCAGGCAGATCTGCAGCTGTCGTGGGTAGCCGGACAGGAATCCGCATCACGCAAGCTGACGCGAGCCGTAGCGCCGATAGATCGACCGCGCTTGCTAGGACCACTGAATTTCAACAGCCCGAACCGGATTCAGCTGCTGGGTCCTGCTGAAGTGCGACTGTTCGCTACCGATACCTCCCTGGATAGCGAGCGTTTCGAATATTCCTTGCCGAACAGCTGTGACATGATCATCGTGTCCAACAACCTGCTTCCTCCTCCCGGTATTGTCTCACTGGCAGAACGCGAACAGATCGCGCTGCTCAGGACCCCCATGGAATACAGCGAACTGCAGAGCCGTATGCGGTTTCTGCTCAAGCAGATGCTGGCAGAACGCGAAATTATCCACGGCGTGATGATGGATGTGCACGGCACCGGAGTGCTTATCACCGGTGATGCCAGTGTCGGTAAAAGTGAGCTGGCTCTGGAACTGATCAGTCGCGGCCATATTCTGGTTGCCGATGACGCACCAGAGTTCACCCGTATTGCACACGGCACGCTGGAATGCCAATGCCCTCCCCTGCTGCGCGATTTTCTCGAAGTGCGCGGACTCGGCGTTCTGAACATTGCGCTGATGTATGGCGATGCCCACACGCGATCGCGCAAGATTCTGCGCTGTATCGTGCATCTGCAACGTGTAACCAGTGATGACTATAGCCGGGAGCTGGCCGAGATTGCCGGAGACCGTATCAGCGAACCTTCCGGCACACGTACCGTACTGGGTGTTAACGTTCCAAAACGCACCATACCGGTTGCGCCAGGTCGAAATATGGCGGTACTGGTCGAGGCTGTCATCAGAGACCAGATATTACGTGCCGGCGGCTACAGTGCATCGCAGGATCTGGTCAGCAAACAGGCGCAAGCCATGCGCCTGGATAAAAGTCACCAGCACAACACGCCGCAGTCAAGACCAAAATCAGGCACGGAATTGCCGTTACCACTTAAAGGCCCGGAGAACACGCCATGACACGTTTGACGATCGTCACCGGTTTGTCAGGATCAGGCAAGAGTGTCGCACTGCACACACTCGAAGACGAAGGCTTCTTCTGTATCGACAACCTGCCCGCCAATTTACTCTCAGACCTGATAGACAAGTTGCTGGCCAGTGGCTCGGAACTGTATTCCAAGCTGGCGATCGGTATCGACATGCGTAGCGAGCGTGCCTCCGCCGACAACCTGATCAAATTGCTGGGAGACTTGCGTCGGCGCAGTGATGCAACTGTTGAAGTACTGTTTCTCGACACAGACCGAACCACTCTGGTTACACGGTTTTCCGAAACACGCCGAAAGCATCCGTTGAGCAGTCAGGATTTACCACTGATAAACGCCATAGATGAAGAAGCGCGGCTTATGGACCCCGTTAAACACGAAGCTGAGCTGGTCGTCGACACATCGGCACTGAATCTGCACGATCTACGCGATATCATCCGCACGTACCTGCTGGGCAAGACCCACGGTGGTCTTGCGCTGATTTTTCAATCATTCGGCTTCAAGCACGGAACGCCAGCCAGTACTGATTTCATGTTTGATGTTCGTTGCCTGCCCAATCCACACTGGGAACCGGACTTGAGACGGTTCAACGGCTGTGAAAAACCGATTATCCAGTTCCTGGAAGAACAACCTGAGGTTGAGGACATGTTCGGCGATATACGAGATTTCGCGCAACGCTGGTTACCCTTGTTCGAAGCGGAGAACCGAGCCTATCTGACCATCTCGGTCGGGTGTACCGGTGGGCGGCACCGGTCTGTCTACCTTATCGAACGGCTGACTGCGCATTTTTCCGAGCAGCGCGGCAATGTATCAAAACGACACCGCGAGTTGTCCTGAGATAATGGCTATAACACTGTGATTACGCGCGAACTTCAGATTATCAACAAGCTTGGGCTGCATGCCCGAGCGGCCGCCAAGCTGGTAAAGCTTTCCTCCTCTTTCGAGTCCGATATCGACATCGAGAAGGATGGCCAGCGAGTCAACTGCAAGAGCATCATGGGAGTGATGATGCTGGCCGCCAGCTGTGGTTCGGATATCACACTGCGTACTGAAGGCCCTGATGAACAGGCGGCACTGGATGCCGTGGTCGATCTTGTCAATCGACGTTTCGACGAAGAGGAGTAATCGCTAATGAGTCTGATGTTCAATGGCATCGGAGTCTCGCGAGGCGTTGCTGTGGGCGATGCCTATCTGCTGCGTCGTAACCAGATTGATGTCACGTCTCGCAGCCTGTCGAAAAAATCGATTCCGGCCGAGGTGCGTCGATTCAAGCGTGCATTGAAAGCGGCTCGCATCCAGCTACTGACTGCACGCGACAACATACCCGAGGATGCGCCGAGCGATGTCAGCGCGTTCATCGAAACGCATATCCTGATGATTGATGACGGCGTGCTGTCGCAACGTCCGGTGGAGATCATCAGGGCTGAGCTGATCAATGCAGAGGCGGCCTTACAACAGCAACGCGAAGAACTGATCAAGGTCTTCGGCTCGATGGACGACGCCTATCTAGCCACTCGCATCGATGATGTCAATCACGTGATTGATTCTGTGCTGCGAGCGCTGGACGACGGCGCAGAACATGTTGTCGGTTCTGAACAGTGGAAAGGCCAGATCATTGTGGCAGATGACCTGACGCCCGCGGATACGGTCACGATGCAACATCATGGCGTGGCAGGCTTCATTACTGAAACCGGCGGTCAGCTGTCGCACACCGCCATCCTGGCAAGAAGTCTGGGCATTCCTGCCATTGTCGGTGTGTCTGATATCCGTCGATACATCAAGGCGGGAGAAACACTGACTCTGGACGGGCATCTGGGAATGGTTCTGGCCGAACCCACCGACGAGATGCTGGCCAACGTCAAACGCCAGCAGAAAGAGACGCGCCTTAAACAAAAAGAATTAAGCAAGTTACTGGATACCGAGGCGGTAACCATTGACGGGGTAAAACTGAGGCTCTCGGCCAACATCGAGATGGAAGAAGACCTGAAATCACTCAGGCGCGTTAACGCGGATGGTGTCGGTCTCTACCGCACAGAATTTCTGTATATGAATAGAGACACGGTGCCTACCGAGCAAGAGCATTTCAAGGTCTACACCAAGGTGTTGAGAGCATTGAAAGGTGAGTTGCTGACCATTCGTACGGCCGATCTGGGAGCCGACAAACAGATGGATGGCCATCTGGCCCAGCGTGCCCGGCCTATGGGACACAATCCAGCCATGGGACTGCGAGGTATTCGTCTGTGTCTGAGCGATCCAGCCCTGTTTTTGCCACAACTCAGAGCAATCTTCCGCGCATCAGCGCGCGGACCTGTGCGTCTGCTTATCCCCATGGTGACTAACCTGACGGAGATAGACCAGTGTCTGAAACTGATCGAGCAAGTCAAACAGGCACTGCGCGATGAGAATATCGAGTTTGATGAAAATGTACCGATCGGTGCAATGATTGAAGTGCCGGCGGCGGCTATCGCTGCCGAACAGTTCGCTCAGCGTCTGGATTTTCTGTCCATTGGCACTAACGACCTGATCCAGTACACACTGGCCATTGATCGCATCGATGATCAGGTCAACTATCTGTACGACCCTCTGCACCCGGCCGTGTTAATGCTGATCAAAACAACCATAGAAGCCGGATTGAAGGCCGGAATTCCAGTGGCAATGTGCGGGGAAATGGCCGGTGATTCCCGTTATGTCAGACTCCTGCTGGGACTGGGATTGACGGACTTCAGTATGCCTCCTAACCTTATACTGGAGACTAAACGCTCATTGATTTCGTGCCGTCGATCGACACTCAAGAAGCAAGTGAACGCGCTACTCAACGCGTCCACGCCTGAAGAACAGAAAAGCCTGCTCGACAAGATTAATGCTTCTGCGCTGGACAACTGATTCAGCCAAGCCATTCACTGCCCTGACCTGAAGCCGCCCCATTATGGAACCCGATATCGAGCAACAGTCCAGTTCACTGGCTGAAAATATAACCGACGGATCCTTATCGGCTGCTCGCAAGATCATGATCGCCATGCACCCGGCCGAAATCGCCGATGCACTGGAAGCACTTCCACCGGCTCGTCGTCGCATCCTCTGGGATGTCATCGAGCCTGAGCTGGAAGGTGAGATTCTCATGGAAGTGGGTGAGGAGGTGCGCGAAAGCCTCGTCAAGGACATGGACGCCGAGGAGCTTCGCGCCGCCACTGAACAGCTGGATCTGGATGATCTGGCCGATTTCTTTCAGTCACTTCCCGAAAAACTGACCCGGGATCTGCTTGCCGGTATGGGTCGCCAAGACCGGGAACGGCTCGAACAGGTATTGGCCTACCCCGAAGATAGCGCCGGCGGACTGATGAATCTGGATGTCATCACCGTGCGCGGTGATGTGACACTCGACGTTGTGCTGCGTTACTTGCGCAGACGTGGCGATATGCCACGCAAAACCGACAGGCTCTGGGTGACTGACCGTTACGGGCGGTACCGAGGGGAGCTGTCTCTGCGAGTGCTGCTGACTAACAACGCGGATACACTGGTGAGTGATGTCACCGATCACAACATCGAGCCTCTACCGGTATTGATGACTCAGACTGAGGTGGCCCGGGCATTCGAAGATTACGATCTGGTCTCCGCGCCCGTGGTCGACGACGACAATCGTCTGATTGGTCGTGTAACCATCGACGATGTCGTCGATGTCATCCGGGAAGAGGCTGAGCAATCGGTGCTGAGCATGGCCGGCCTGAATCAGGAAGATGATATTTTCGCACCCGTCCTGAAGAGCGCTCGCAAGCGTGCCTTGTGGCTGGGAGTCAACCTGCTGACTGCCCTACTTGCATCTTGGGTCATTGCACAGTTTGAAGGCACCCTGGAACGGGTGGTCACCCTGGCTGTACTCATGAGCGTGGTCCCCAGCATGGGAGGAATTGCCGGTAGTCAGACACTGACGCTGGTTATCCGGGGTCAGGCCCTGAATCAGATCAACAAAAGCAACCTGCGCGATCTACTCACCCGCGAGGTGGCTATCGGATTGCTGAACGGCGTGCTGTGGGCAATGATCGTGGCTGCACTGGTATGGGCTTGGTTCGACGACCCGCAGATAGGCATGATTATCGGCATCGCTCTGGTCGTCAACATGGTGACAGCGGCTTACGCCGGAGCCATGCTGCCGATGCTTATGCGCAAGATCGGGGTAGACCCGGCACTGGCTGGTGGTGTTGCGTTAACCACAGTCACTGATGTGGTTGGACTGGTTGCCTTTCTGGGTCTGGCGACGCTGATACTCTAACAAGCCTTAAGAACCTATAAACCAGTCTTGAAAGCGGCCACGCTCAGATGTAGGACCGCCAGCCAGTCTTGCGAGGCGGCCCTGCGGCGTAGAGTAATGCTGCAGAGCCTGCCGTTGTAACGCTGTTAGATCTACTTTACTGCGCTGATCAGACGTGACGAGCTACCGGTCGGAATTCGGGCCAGTTTTTCAGTCTGAACACTGGCGTATTCGCAAGCATCCTGCACTTGACGCAGCATCTCGAAGCTGTCGATGCGGAACCCCTGAAACATGAAAGAGGTCTCTGACCAAGGCTTGTCCAGCTCTTCGACATACATACCCACTTCCAGCTGATTCTTGTGCAACCAGCGTTTCTGAGCAACGATACGAGTTGATACTGCAGCGATTGGACGATGAACGGCTTTTTTGAAAAGTTTCATGGCTGATTCTCTCTTGCCAGACTGGTGTCTGGTCTCGTTGAGTGACCGAGTGATCTCGGGTATGGCTGAACAATACTGTATTGATCATTCGCATTGCCAGTCAATTGACACGGTTTCGTGTCCGGGATCACGTCTTGCCGCTCACCGTATTCAGCACTGTGAAACGCGACACCCAATTTAGCGGCGCGAATCTTTTTACCGATGTTTATCTGACGCTGTTAAGCATCTAGCAGCGTGATTGCGATACCTGAAATACCTGAGTGACGCCTGAAAATTGACGTATAGACACCCTTCGTCAATACACTGCCTGCGAGACGACGTCTAGTGCTGCTCTGCTGTATACAGGTTATCCACAGCTTTTACAGTCGCTATACACATTTTATGCAGGTTATTTCCACAGGCGACCACTACATATTGTGTCTGGCACTAACGTAACGTCTATATATAGTGCTTTTGATTGACCCACCGACTGAGTGCAGATACACTTCGCATCCGCTGCCTTCGATCACTTTAGTGTCGTACGTCACACTTCTGAGGTCACGGCGTGCCAGACCCTACGACTACCGTTCTACGGTGGTCGTGGCCAGGTAAAGCGGAAAAATACTTTGATGAATTCTTGCTCTGGTTAGCACTTCAGGGCAGAAGCCACTACACTACATATTGCGTATGGATGCGCAGCACAACACACTATGTTGTGCTTCCTGACGGAACGGGCACTCGACAATCAAACTGCACACTCTCTATTGATAACCCAAAGAGACGCGCACGCACGAGGAGACTCACGACGCAATGAGTACTGTTGACGTTCTGGCATTAAAAGATACACCTGCAAAACCTGCCGTGGCACGATTGTCTTTGCAGGAAACCTCTCTGGATATCTGGGACAAGAAATACCGTCTCAAGACCAAAGAAGGCGAGAACGTCGACAAGACCATTGGTGACACCTTCAGGCGTGTAGCTCGGGCGCTGGCCGATGTGGAACGCACCGATGAAGAACGCAAGACCTGGTACGGCGAATTCCTGTGGGCACTGGAACAAGGTGCCATTCCAGCGGGTCGTATCACCTCGAATGCCGGAGCTCTGGCCCACAAGCCAGCCACGTCAACGATTAACTGCACAGTCAGTGGCACGATCACTGATTCGATGGACGACATCCTGGGCAAGGTTCACGAGGCTGGTCTGACGCTCAAGGCTGGCTGTGGCATCGGCTACGATTTCTCCACCTTGCGACCACGCGGCGCCTATGTATCCGGCGCAGGTGCCTACACGTCCGGTCCTTTGTCGTTCATGGATATCTTCGACAAGATGTGCTTCACCGTATCGTCTGCCGGCGGCCGTCGTGGTGCACAGATGGGCACCTTCGACGTGCGTCATCCCGATGTACTGGAATTCATCAAAGCCAAACGCGAAGATGGCCGACTACGACAGTTCAATCTCTCTTTGCTGATCACTGAAGACTTCATTCAGGCGGTCAAGGCCGACGAGCAATGGCAGCTAGCCTTCCCCATTCGGCAAAAGGAGCTGGATGATGGTGAAGTCGAACTGGAAAATCCGGATCAGGTTGTCTGGCGTGACTGGCCATCCCACGAAAACGTGGTGGCTAACGACGAAGGTCTTGTCGCCTGCCGCATCTACAGAAAGATGCCTGCCCGTCGGTTGTGGGACCTCATCATGGCCTCGACCTACGACTTCGCCGAGCCCGGTTTCATCCTGATTGACAAGGTCAACGAGATGAACAACAACTGGTTCGACGAATCCATCCGCGCTACCAACCCCTGCGTTACCCCGGCTACCTGGGTTCAAACCAGCAATGGTCCTCGTCAGGTCAGCGAACTGATCGGTCAGCAGTTTGAAGCAACGGTGGATGGTGAGTCGCATTTGAGTGGACCACAAGGCTTTTTCAAGACGGCTACCAAGGATATCGTCACTCTGGCGACAACCGAGGGCCACTCGCTGCAGCTCACTGCCGATCATAAAGTCAGGCGTGTCACCTCTTTCACTCGGTACACAACCGACACGCAGTGGTGTGCAGCCGGAGAGCTGAACGAGGGGGATCGAGTGCTACTCAACGACCACCGCACTCACGCTGAGTGGGATGGCGATCTGAACGAAAACGAAGGCTACTTGCTGGGCTTGCTGATCGGTGATGGAACAGTAAAAAGCGACAAGACTGTGTTGTCCGTATGGACTCAGCAGGCGCAGGTTAACGGTACTGGTAGCGAGATCAGTGCAGGCGTGGCTGCTGTCATGGAGCATGCAGAAAGCGCGGCCCGCAGTCTGGGCCACAGAGCCGACTTCGCCGGATGGATGAAGGTGTCAGGACGAGGCGAATACAGACTGTCTACCAGCGCACTGCGATCACTTACCGAACAGGTTCAGATTCAGCCCGGTGACAAATGCATCAGCCCTGAACTGGAAAAAGCCTCGTCAAAGGCGTGTAAAGGCTTCCTGAAAGGCTTTTTTGATGCAGACGGCTCGGTACAAGGTACGCAAGCCAAAGGCGTCAGTGTGAGATTGGCGCAATCAGACCTGTCCAGACTGGAAGCTGTACAACGTATGCTACTCAGGCTTGGTATCAACGCAACGCTCTATCAGAACCGCCGCGACGCGGGCACAAGCGTGCTGCCTGACGGCAAGGGTGGCAATGCCGTGTTCGCCATCAAGGCACAACACGAGCTGGTTATATCAGGTGAGAACCTGGCGCGTTTCTGTACCGTGATCGGGTTTGCTGACACCGACAAACAGGGACTGCTTGAATCCTTGCTGGGAAATTACAAGCGCACCCTGAATCGCGAACGATTTGTCGCTCGCGTGGCGTCGGTAAAACCTGCCGGAGTCAGTGATGTGTATGACGTGCAGATCCCCGGTATCAATACATTCGATGCGAACGGACTGCACGCGCACAACTGTGGCGAACAGCCGTTGCCTCCTTATGGCGCCTGCCTGCTCGGCTCCATCAACCTGACGCGCTTTATACTGGAGCCTTTCAGCGACAACGCACGATTCGACTGGGACCGGTTTACCCGCACCGTGGATATATTCACGCGCATGCTCGACAACGTTGTCGAGATCAACGGCCTGCCACTGGAACAACAGCGCCGCGAAATCCGTCGCAAGCGTCGGCATGGCATGGGCTATCTGGGTCTGGGTTCGGCAATGACGCTGATGGGCATGAAATACGGCAGTGATGAGTCGCTTGCATTCACCGACAAGGTCACGCGTGAACTGGCGATGACAGGCTGGCGCGCCGGTCTTTCTCTGGCAAAGGAGAAAGGACCTGCCCCCATCATGGATGAAACATTTGCGGTCACTGGCGAGATGCTGCGTAAGCGCCCGGAGATGAAGAAGGATGGCTACTCGGTGGGCGACATGATTCCTGGCCGTGTACTGCATGCGCGCTACAGCCGGTATATGCAACGCATTGCCGAGGTTGATCCACAACTGGTAGAAGAGCTGGCCACCCATGGCTCACGCTTCACGCATCACAGCTCTATTGCACCCACCGGTACGATTTCACTGTCATTGGCTAACAATGCCAGCAACGGCATTGAACCCAGCTTTGCCCATCACTATGCGCGCAACGTGATTCGCGAAGGCCGCAAGTCGAAGGAAAAAGTGGATGTTTTCTCGTTTGAGCTGCTCGCTTATCAGGCACTGGTCAACAAGAACGCCATGCCTTATAGCGACGATCCGGATGCGCAACTACCTGACTACTTCATGTCGGCAGATGACATTACACCTAAAGATCACGTCTCTGTTCAGGCCGCATCACAACGCTGGATTGATTCGTCGATATCCAAGACGGCAAATGTTCCTACTGAATATCCGTTTGAAGAATTCAAGGACATCTACATGTATGCCTACGACCAGGGCCTGAAAGGGTGCACCACATTCCGCTTCAATCCGGAGAACTTTCAGGGCGTGCTGGTCAAGGAAGCGGATCTGGAAAATACGGAATACAACTTCACACTCGAAGACGGCTCCATCGTCAGCGTCAAGGGTAACGAAGAGATTGAATACGACGGCGAGATGCACACCGCCGCCAACCTGTATGACGCTTTGAAAGAAGGTTACTACGGAAAGTTCTAGCCACCGCATTGCGCAACAGACAGAGGAATATCGCTCATGAAAATCAGCAAGAAAATAGTAGGCTACGCCGTCGCCAAACCCACTGACGCAAAGGTTGCGGATGCAGCTGCAGAAAACGCAAGTTCCACACTGGCATCAAAGACAACGGGCTCTCTGGCCGATGTCATACAGATGCACGAGACGCTGGAACGGCCACAAAAACTGATTGGCTCTACATACAAGCTCAAGACACCTGAGCACGTGTCTACGCATGCGATGTACATCACAATCAACGACATCGTGCTCAACGAAGGCACAGAGCACGAGATGCGCCGCCCGTTCGAGGTATTCATCAACTCCAAGAATTTGGAGCACTATCAGTGGATCGTCGCTCTGACGCTCATCATGTCTGCCGTCTTTCGAAAAGGCGGCGACATTACTTTTCTGGTCGATGAACTGCGCTCTGTGTTCGACCCTCGTGGTGGCTACTGGAACAAAGGTAAATACATGCCTTCCATCATCGCCGAGATCGGTGAAGTGATCGAACGCCACCTGATCGACATCGGCATGCTAAAGAGCAGTGAGCCTGATGCCGCTCAATTGAAACTCATTGAAGAGAAGAAGGCAGAACTGAGGCGTGAGCATGACGCTTTGGAAAAAGCCGCAGGATCAGAGAGCAAAACCAACGACGATGAACCGTGGATGGCTAACGCCAGTCACTGTTCCAAGTGCAACAACAAGGCGGTTGTCTTGCGTGATGGCTGCCAGACCTGCATGAATTGTGGTGACTCCAAGTGCGGATAGCCCCCAGCTAGGTTACACTTCACCGCGCACCAGACGTGCGCTTTCTTCCACCTGCTTATCATCAGGCTTGCGCTGAAAATGACCACCATGAAATGCCGTAGTTGTCAGACTCCAATGGTAGTTGATCGTTGCGAATCCAGTGAACATGCCACAACGTGCTGGCACCAGTGTCCATTGTGCAAGCAGGTCAGACTGACCAGCGAGCGCGCACCAGCATCAGCACGTCACGCCAGTAGTGTGGCCAGGCAGGCAGAAGACAGCACCACCTTTCCCGCCGAGCCTGAGTCACAGGTTGAATCAGGCTATCTTTTCACATGAGTGACCTGCAACTCTCGACCAAACTGGTCGGTAACATTCAGGCATTGCTGCAGGAGCATGATCCTGCTTCCGCAGACCCGGGCGTAACATCGCAATACCTCTGCGCTATTGTGGGTTTTCTACTCGGCCAGCAGGATATGCCTGTGGACCAGAAAGCAGAAGTTCTGGACCAGCTTGCCGCTTTCATGAAACACGTTGCTGACGACGTGGAAGGTCAGAAGCAACCTGCAGCCGCACCTGCGGCCCCCCAACAGACAGCTTTCGGAATCTGGAAACCAAAAACATGAGCCAAGCAACAGCCCGTCATATCCTCGTAGACACTGAAGAAAAATGCCAGACTCTGATCGACGAGATTAAGGGTGGAGCTGACTTCGCAGCTGTCGCCAAGGAACATTCAAGCTGCCCGTCCAGTCGTGATGGTGGAAGTCTGGGTACATTTGGCAAGGGTCAGATGGTCGCCGAATTTGAAACAGCCTGCTTCGACGGTGAAATCGGTGACGTTCAAGGCCCGATCAAGACTCAGTTCGGCTATCATGTGGTCGAAGTTACAGCTCGCAGCTAATCCAGCACTGAATTCAGCAAAAGCCACCAATGAGTGGCTTTAGAAACAGAATTCACGCCTACAGTCAACGACTTTTTGAGCGTGGTTAACTGTAAAAAACACGCTATATAACCAAAAACTCGATCAGTTAGCATTACTTTCTGCTAACTTACGTTAAGAAGCTTGAAAATCTTCTGCCAGGAAGGCGAACTTCAACCGGTTGCTGGCGTGGGCGTGGAATTTTCAACAAGCCTCCCGATCAGCGAACGAATAAGGCATTTCCGTGCCCCCTGCGTACGTGATTTAGGCTAGCTGACACAGATGAGTTTCAAACTCGACTGCACAACGACTTGCCCGATGCTTGCAGATGCAGAAAGCTATCTGTCTGCATCAGGCTTGGCCGACGGGATAGGCATCGCTCAGTCTGCGGCTGCAGACGGACTCTCAGCGTTGACGGATATCTGGCGTGAAGCGCCTGTTGCCAGCACAGCGGCGCTACTAACAGGTGTCCTGATGATCTTTCTGACTCGCAAATGGCTTGGTAGCGCGGGCTCGTCGCGGTCAAACGTTCAGGACACGCTTGAAGCGTTACCCGACGCAGTCGCGTTGTTCAATCCACAAGGTCAACTCACAGCGCTTAACGAAAAGCTGGCCCGGCTCATGCCACTCAGGCTTGAACCTGCTGTTTTCCCGCAAACCAGCACCAGCGACCTATATGCGCAAATATCCCCCGACAATCTTGCCATTGAACGAGCCCGTAATCGGGCACGTGAAACGGCCATCAACGCCGACTCTACTATCAGCTTCGAGGTGCCTAGTTATGGCAGACGATCGTTACTGGTCAAGGAACGCCCTACCGGCAACGGCGGAACCAGCGTTTCCATCTACGGTACCGCACACCCGTCTACCAACCGGATGTGTGACTCCCTGACAGCGCTGGCCAACCGAACCAGACTGGTCCATGAGCTGGCACAACGGTGCAGCAGAACCAAAATCGAGTTATCACTGATCATTGTCGACCTGCGAAGCTTTCGCCAGATCAATGATACCTATGGCCGCGCTGCTGGTGATGAACTGTTGAAACAGACAGCAATCTGTCTGCAGCATGCGATGCCACAGGACGCACTGATCGCGCGAACGGCCGGTGACGAATTTGCCGTGCTACTGGAATCAGACTTGGGGCGAGCCAACATTGAATTGATGGTCAAAGAGCTACTGAAAACACTGAGACGTGGCCTGAACGTCAACGAATTGAATGTACCCGTCAGAGCCAGTGTCGGTATTGCCTATGCTCCCGAACACGGCAACACGGTGTCCAACCTGTTGAAGTCTGCAGACAGTGCGTGCGCACAAGCAAAAAATGGCAGTGACAATGCGCTGGTTGTATACAATTCAGTGCAGCAACGACAAGCCAAGCACCGGCATCAGCTCGAAATCGGCTTGCAGAGAGCCATCGAGAAAAATGAACTGTCTCTGCAGTATCAGCCACAAATCGATATCAAGACCAAAATGACCTGCGGCATGGAAGCACTCATGCGCTGGCAAAACTCAGAGCTGGGTCGGGTATCTCCCGCCGATTTTATTCCTGTGGCCGAAGAGACTGGCATCATCAACCAGCTGGGAGCCTGGGTGCTTGACCGAGCCGTCGAGGACTACCAGCGCCTGGCTCGCTACGGCATGTCGCCTGCCATGTTGTCGGTCAACCTGTCTCGCAAGCAATTCGAAGGTGGACAAATTGTCGCCGATGTCGACAAGTTGCTCTCTCGCACCGGTTTTGACCCCGCCAAGCTATGCCTTGAAATTACCGAGACGGCCTTGTCAGCTGACTCCAAACGACTGCGTGATCAGCTACTCGATCTGACCTCACTGGGAGTCCGGTTGGCGATCGACGACTTTGGCGTTGGCTATTCATCGTTACTCGAATTGCGCGACTACCCTATTCTGGAAGTCAAGATAGACCGCGCTTTTGTGACGGACATTGCCACTGATGCGCACAGCCAGGACATCGTGGCAGCCGTCGTTGATATCTCTCGCAGTATCGGTGCAGAGGTGGTAGCTGAAGGCATCGAGAATCAGCAGCAATTCGACAAGGTCGCT
>Ga0114956_1000101_pt1 | contig 48992 bp, 36 predicted proteins | sample MaitaG_FD_87304 | JGI IMG/M metagenome (GOLD analysis project Ga0114956, IMG submission 87304) | Marine algal microbial communities from Maine, USA - Maine_Asex2 metaG | ecosystem: Host-associated > Algae > Red algae > Unclassified | place: Maine, USA | collected 2015-01-05 | reverse complement strand
CTGAGATTGCCGACGATGTGCGAGATGAGCTGATGGCCGCACCTGAGCCCGGGGCAATCGTGTCTGAAGAGTGGATCGAGGGGCTCAATGCGACCGTGATCACGTTCGATAACGGTGTTCGCATGGCGTGGCGCCCTACTCAGGTAATCGATGGTCTGATCGAGTTCCAAGCCTGGAGCCGGGGTGGCTTCTTTGCCGAAGATGAGTCGGTCGCACCGATGCTGTCGCGGACGGCTTCACTGGTGCACCAAAGCGGCTTTGCGTCGCTTGACACTGTCGAGCTGTCGCGCGTGATTGCCGGCGAGCAGGTGTCGCTGAGCGGAAGCATCGGTCGCGCCAGCGAACAGTTGGTCGGCGAGGCGTCGACCAACGATGTCGAGACGTTGTTCCAGATGATTCACCTGCAGCTGACTGAGCCTGCGATTGAGCCGTTGCCGCTACGGCGTCTTGATCAGCGCTTGCGGCCCCTGATTACGGATCCGTCGATACGGCCTGCACTGGCGGCCGACCTCGAACTATGGCGGCTGCGCTATGGCGATAGCCCGTGGTTTCGGCTGCTCCCGACCATCGACGAACTCGACGCCTATGACCTCGATGGCCAGCTCGAGGCCTGGAAGCGCCGCTACGAGAATCCGGCAGACTTCGTCTTCGTTTTTGTCGGCGACATCGACGCCGATGACATACGTGATTTGGGTGCTCGGTATCTCGCAACGTTGCCGACCAACGACGCGTTCGACCAGACGATCGATCGTGAACCCGGCGTTCCAGAGGAGAACCTTGTCAGTACCGTCGCTGCTGGGGTAGGCGATCAGGCCAGCGTGCGCATCAACTGGGAGTCACCACTGCCCTTCACGCTCGAGGCCGCAGTGAAGGCCGAGGCTCTTGAGCTGCTTGTGTCGAATCGCATGCGTGAGTTTGTTCGCGAGGAGCTCGGTGCGTCGTACTCGGTGTCGGTTGAGGTCATCGTGTTGTCCGAGCCCGTGTCATGGGTTGACAGCGTCATCGAGACGTCGACCGACCCAGAGCTCGCCGATTCGGTGTCAGCGGCTATTCGCGACGAATTGGACCGCATTCGGGCTGGTGAGTTCGACCAGGCTGACCTCGACGTCGTGATCTCGCAGCTTCGTGAGGACTATCGGTACTTCAGTAACGACGACTGGCTCGAGCTCGTCACGTTTGCGCTAGCCAATCCTGACCGTCCGGCGGGCGAGTACTCGACCCGCCGCGATATCGCATCGACGTTCACGATCGGCGACATCGCCGAAATGGCACAGGTCGTGTTCCCAGAGCAACGATCGGTCGAGGTGCGGCTCTTACCCGAGTGAGCTAGCCGATCAGTTGGGCAACGGCGTGGATCACCACGCCGACCAGGCCACCTACGACCGTGCCGTTGATGCGGATGTACTGCAGGTCTCGGCCGACTTGCAGCTCGATGCGGTCACTGGTTTCCTCCGCGTCCCATCCCTCGACGGTGCTCGAGATGAGTCCGGCAATCTCACCCCGGCTCTCACTTGCAAGATGCACCACGGCGCCTGAGATCCAGTTGTTGACCTTTGTGCGCAGCGCAGGGTCTGAACGCAACGATTCACCGAGGTTCAGCGCACTGGCGTGAATACGAACGCGCAGCTCGCTCGTAGGATCATCGGCAGCCAGCAGCAGCGACGTCTTGATGTTGCCCCACAACCCGGCCGTCCACTCGCGGGTCGCAGGATGAGCGAGTAGCTCGGCCTTGAGTTCGTGAGCACGTTCGCGAAGCTCAGGGCTCTCGCGCAATCGGTCGGTCAAGCCCGAGATTCGCTCGTCGAGGTTCGTTCGAAACTCATGGTCAGGGTCGGCGGTCACGTCGTCGATGAAGGTGTTGATCGCTTGATAGATCTTGTCGAAGATTCGGTCATCGACGGGTTCGGGAACCCACCAGGGCGATTCGTTGGCCAAGCGCTTGCGCATCATGGCTCGGTTGTCGTGCAAGACGTTTCGCAAGCCGATCAGCCCGGCGTCAAAGACCGCGTGGTGATGCCCGCCCTCGACGGCAAACTCGATTGCACGGGCTGCGAGCGGCGTTGGTTCGAAGTTGTCGACCCGGCGGCGCACGTAGCTGTCGACCGATTGCTGAATCTCATCGTCTCGCATCATCTCGATCGCGGAACCGATGATGGTGCCAGCCTGATCACCGAGCTTGTGCGCATTGCCGGGCACGATGAGCCAGTCACCTAATCGGCCAGCGAGGTCGGTCGAGGCCAATCGGTTCGATAGGACCTCGGGTTGCAAGAAGTTGTCTTGCACGAAGTCACCAAGCGCACTGCCGATCTGGTTCTTACGCTTTGGGATGATCGCGGTATGGGGAATCGGCAGTCGCAAGGGGTGACGAAACAGTGCGGTGACTGCAAACCAGTCGGCGACGCCACCGACCATGGCGGCCTCAGCTGCTGCTTCGGCGTAGCCAGCCCAGCCGTCGCCGTCTGTTAGCGCAACGAGCCCAATGAACGCGATGGTGGCGAGCACCAGAAGCCCGGTGGCACGAGCCTTGTGAAATCGCAGCTCGGCGCGGCGGTCGTCATCGGTCATGGCGACACCAGTTTCGGCGACATCGCTGGTCCTTCCGGCAATATCGCCGACGACGGGTGCGCTCATTGGGTGTTGATCATGTGCTGGGCGGCCATTGAGAAGTAGTCGAGCATTTGTTGTTCAATATCGGCACCGACGGGCTCGTCTTTGAGGGCTTTGGTCATGTGCTGCAACCACGCCTCGCGTTCGGTCTCACCAATGCTGAAGTTCACGTGGCGCATGCGCAGCCGTGGGTGGCCTCGCGTGTCGCTGTAGGTCGTTGGTCCGCCCCAGTACTGACCGAGGAAGAACGCCAACGCTTGCTTGCCGGGTTCGAGGTCGTCGGGGTACATGGCCCGCAGCTCGCTGTCGGTCTCGACCCCGTCGTAGAACCGGTCGACGAGCGCGACGAAATACGGCATTCCGCCGAGCCGCTCATAGACGCTGGAATCTGTCACCAGCTATTTCTATGCGCTTCGGATCGTTAATGCGACCTTGCGGGCGATGTCGAACGCGGCATCGGGTTGACTGTTTGAGCCCGCGAGGATCGCATATCCATCGCCATCGACTTCAAAGAAGATGTCGACGCTGTCGACGCCACGGTTGTTGCGGAACGTGAACCAGTGGATCTCGAGACCATCGATTTCTTCGGTCGTTACCGCCGACGCGGATCTTATCGAGGCTGCAATCTCGCGCGCGCTGCTCTCGACCGTGGCCGACCCGGTTCGTTGCTCAGACGGGGTTGTGTCGACCGTGAGGTACATGTCATCGGCGATGAACTCGCTTCGATATCCGTACGGCACCTCGATGTCGGAGCGCACGAGCGACCAACCCTCGGGGAAGTACGCGTTGAAGTGCGTGCCCGCGAACGACACAAGGCGGTCGGCGGGCGTGGGGTCGGGCTGGGGCTCGCTGTCACCCGTATCAGTGTCGGTCTCGTCTTCGGGCTCGTCTTCGGGTTCGACTTGTTCGGCCGTTTCGTTGTCACTGGTCTGGCTCGGCGGCGACGTTGGCGGCGGAAGCGACGTGTCGACTGGGGTTGGTTGCGCCGTGGCGTCGACCGAGGCCTCGTCGCCGGTCGCAGCTCGTACGCCAAACCACGTGAGTCCGCCCAACAGCACGAGTGCGGCTACTCCTGCGAGTGCACGGCGAGATGATCGCCCAGCACCCAGAGACGACGGCTCAGGCGCATTAGCGACGGTGCTGCTGGTTCCCGTGGTCGCTGCGGCGATCGGAGCGTCGAACGACGGCACGTCAAGGGTGGTCGCGGCAGGCCGCGGCGGGTGCCACTCGGGCCCTGCGCTCAGCGCAGCTTGCAGATTGGCTTGTAGTTGGGCGGCGGTGGCGGGCCGGTCATGTGGCTTCTTTGCCATTGCCTGGGTAATCACCCGCATAACGGGATCGGGTACCCCAGGGATGGGCAGCACAGGGTCTTCGCGAATGCGGTTGATCGTTGCCCAGATATTGGCGCTATCGGCGAAGGCCGGTTGCCCGGACAGCAAGGCATAGAGCAATGCTCCGAGCGCGTAGACCTCGCTCTGCAGGCTGGCCTCATTGTCAGCCAAGAGTTCGGGCGCCGCATAGAGCGGCGTCGCTGCGCCAATCGTGGCTGAGCTGATGCCAGCGTCGAGTACTCGTGCGATGCCGAAGTCGGTTACGACGATCGAGCCGTCGTCGGTGCGCAACAAGTTGCCAGGCTTGAGGTCTCGGTGCAGCACGCCTCGGCGGTGCGCGAAGTCGATGGCCATGGCGGCCTGGCTGACGTCGGCAACGGCCCGGTCAAGCGAGAACGGGCCGGTCCTGTCAAGTTCGTCGGCGAGGCTGCCGGCTTCCATGAGCGGAAGTACAAGGTAGGGCTCGCCCGATGCGGTGAGGCCAGAACCGAAGATTTCGATGATGTGGGGGTGCTCTTGCAGTCGTTCTGCTGCTGACTGTTCACGCTCGAAACGCCGAGCGATCTCGGTGCCGCGCACGCCGCGCAAGAGCTTCACGGCGACGTCTTGGCCGTCGGCTGTCTTGGCCCGATAGACGAGAGCACTGCCGCCAGAAGCGATAAGGGTGGCGTCGCCGATGCCGCTGATGCTCAGGTCAGTCATTACTCAATGATGGACGCTTGCGGGCCCCAACGTGTCGCGGTCACGATGATGTGGCATTTGTCGCTGCGAGTTCGACCATGACTTCTTGGAGCGCGTCGTGTTGCGTTCGGGTGATGCATTGCAGGTCTTGGTCGCTCGCAAAGAGCTCGCGTGCGGTTGACCAACGGTGCGGCTCTTCGAAGATCTCGATCATGTCGGCATTGACGAGCGCCGGATGTATCACGCCGCAGGCATGTGAGAGTTTCAGAATCTCGCTGCGAAACGAAACCAGGTAATTTGCGAGGCGCGTTGCCTTATCTGTTGGGTCGAGGCCGCGGACCAGCCACTTGTTGTGGGTGGTGATACCGGTGGGGCAATGGCCATCGTGGCAGCGCTGGGCCTGGATACACCCGAGCGCCAGCATGGGCTCTCTCGCGACACCGACCATGTCGACGCCGAGCCCGAAGGCCAGCAACGCTTCGGCCGGAAAGCCAAGCTTGCCCGAGCCGCTGAAAACGATGTTGGTGTTGATGCCAGCTTCGACGAATGGCGCATATGCCCGCGAGAACGCGGCCCGAAACGGTAACGACACGTGGTCGCTAAATGCCAGGGGCGCAGCGCCCGTACCGCCCTCGCCGCCGTCAATCGTGATGAAGTCGGGGCCCTCACCGCGGCTGCTGATGCGACCAGCCAGGTCGTTCCAGAAGTCTTGCTGACCAACGGCTGACTTGATGCCGACCGGCAAACCGGTGCGGTCCGCGATCGACTCGATCATGTCGATGAGGCCGTCAACGTCATCAAATGCCGAGTGTCGGTTAGGGCTGATCACCGTTTGTCCGACCGGGAGTCCCCGCGCCTGTGCAATCTCGGGCGTGACTTTTTTGCCGGGCAGAACACCGCCAAGTCCTGGTTTGGCGCCTTGGCTGAGCTTGAGCTCGATGCAACGCACGGTGGCCGAATCGACGGTCTCTGCGAGGCGATCGAGCGAGAACGTGCCGTCGCGATTGCGGCAACCGAAGTAGCCGGTGCCGACTTGGTAGATGAGTTCGCCGCCATGGCGATGGTGATCGGCGATACCGCCTTCGCCGGTGTTGTGCAGAGCGCCAGCAATCTCACAGCCGCGGTTGATTGCCTCGACCGCTCTTGCGCTTAGTGAGCCGAAGCTCATCGCCGACACGTACACAACCGACTCGGGTCGGAACTTGTGGCGACGGTCTCGCCACTCGCCCATGATCTTGGCGCACGGCACGGCTGCGTTTTCGCCGATCGGCGTGCTGTCGGGAAACGCGCTGTGCTTGACGATTACGTGGCTGTTGCGGTCGATGATGGTGTCGGTGCCGAACCCGAAGTACGCACTCTTGGCATCTGCGGAGTCGTACACCCAGCGTCGTTGATCGCGGCTAAACGGCAACTCTTCGTCGTTTGAGGCCACGATGTATTGACGTAGTTTTGGGCCAGAGCTCGACAACAACTTGCGGCCATGGCCGACAACGGGAAACGATCGCAAGATCGGGTCTTTGGACTGGATCAGGTCGTACAGCGCGACCACGATGATCAATCCAGCAAGAACGATGAGCGACAGGATCCACCAGGGCACTGTCGAAAGTTACCCGAGTGAGGACTCGACCGTGGCCTTGATGGCAGGCCAGGCGAGTTCAGCCATGTATTCGTAACCAACGTCACTTGGATGCACTCGGTCCGCAGCCAGCGCATTACGGCCCGACGGCCAGTTCCAGATATTGAACAAGGCGAGGTCACGCTCGGACACGCCGGCTTCGAAGATGCTGTTCAGAACGGCCGGTCGCGGCCCGGGTCCGTTGAGGCGGCTCAGCAGTGTTCCGGTCGGCAAGCGATCAACGCACAGTTTGGCATCGCGATAGATCGCCGACTTGCGCCGGCGCCACATCAGGTCGTTGCTGCCAATGACGCATGTGACCAACGATGCTGGCTTGAGCATGGTGTTCGCCACGGGGACTTGACGATTGGCAACGTCGAGAAACCGCCCGCCACTCATCGCGAGGTTCACAATGTTCCACGGTTCGCCGGTCGTTTCACGGAGCCGTTCGAGCACGGCGTGAGTCCAGCCGTTCTCCCACCGGCTCGCGCCAACGCCTTGGCTCGAGGAGTCGCCGAGCGCAATCCAAAGCGGACCGTCTGCGTGGCGAGCGAGCTCGTTGGCGCTATCCCATCGCTGGTGGTAGTCATCGACCTGGGCATCGACCTCGGCGATTCCCTCAGAGAAGCGCCCGAGCAGCTTGGGAAGATCGAAACGTCGAGGCCGTCGTAGCTGAGGCAGGGGAGCGGTGTAGCTCATGCCAGCACGTTGACGAGGCCGAGAACAACCACGATCAGCGACACGATCGTCAAGACGAGGGCGATAGCTGCGAATGCAGTGCTGGCATCTCGTGGCGGGTGCCCGCAGCGGCCAATGACCTGCCACAGCGACTCAAGGGGTTTCTCGCACGTCAGGCGGATGCGGCGCCGAGCGACCGCGCTGCCATGCACGATGACCCATGACGCCAGCGTGAGTAGCAAGAAGATCCCTACGAGCCAAACGCTGCGCCACAGCTTGCTGCTCACCTGATTTGAGATCACGCTCTGAAGAACGCCGATCAGCGGCGACAAGATCGCACCACCAAACAAGAACGTCGGCAGCGCCAGCTTGCTGCGCTTGAACCCCGGCCGGATGCGCTCAGTGTGAATCCGGGCCCGGGTAAGCATCGGTAAGTGTTGCCAATCAGCCGGCGACGCAGCTTCGCGGCGTTCGTACAGGCGATACATGTGGTCGATCGTGTTGCTGATATGGCTTCGCACGATGAACTGGGTGACGATCTGAACCACGAAGCTCACTACTGGCGTCAGGAAGCTGATGTTTGGCACCGGCACCGAGCGGTGGCCGTTGCGATCGAGTACCTCGAGCGAACGCACCGCTAGCCCATGGGCTTCTTCGAACCGTTCGGGGCGCCACAACGGCAGCTTGGCGCCGAGTTCGAGCACGATCTCGCGATCGATGTGGTTGGTCGCCCCCATATCGGCCAGCACTGCGTCGGCCTCATCGGTATCGCGGTTTCGCAGCAGCTGGAACGAGTCGAGTCGATTGACGATGTCGTCAAGATCAAGGCCGTCACCATCGGTGTCGAGCGAAAAGTCGGAATCGTTGGAATCGTCGGAATCGTCGGCCATTCGCTTGAATTTAGCGCTCGCTACAGTGCCACCCATCGCTTCTGACATCACTAGTGCCGACGGGTCTACGAACGAGGCTCCTTTGAGCGACGCAGCGTTAGCGGCGCAACTCGCATCCGAGACTGGTGAGCGTCTCGTCGAACTCCGTGACGACATGATCGCTCGAGGCGACTTCGGCGGTTGGTGGCCCGAAGAGCAAGGCGATGCCGAAGGTCACCGGCTGCTCGTCAACGCGTTAGCTGCTTCGCGGCCCAAAGACGGCGTGTTGAGCGAAGAGGGTCACGACGACGGACATCGTTTGCATCACGAGCGAGTGTGGATCGTCGACCCGCTCGACGGGTCGAGCGACTACGGCCGCGGCAGCAACGACTGGGCGGTGCACGTAGCGCTCACGACCGCCGGGGCGGGCACTGCGGCTGCGGTATCGCTTCCGGCTCTCGGGATTGTGTTTGGCACCGCGTTGGCACCTGTCGTGCCCGCTCGCACACGCGATCGGCTCGTTGTGGTAACCGGCCGTTCGCGGGTGCGTCACGACGGCGTACGGCTCGCCGACGGGCTCGACGCTGAGCTCATGACGTGCGGATCGGCGGGCGTTAAAGCAATGCTGGTCGTCACAGGTCAAGCCGACGTTTATGTGCATGCGGGTCCGCTCTGGGAGTGGGATGTCTGCGCCCCGGCCATCGTTGCTCAATGCGCGGGCTTGCATGTGAGCGACGCGTTCGGCGAACCGTTGGTGTTCAACAAGCAACGGGCGGTGTCGCCCGGGTTCATCGTCTGTCGGCCTGAACTCGCCGAACGGGTGCTCGAAATACTCGAGTAGCTAGACGGGCGGTGGGCTACGGTCCCAGCCGATGCTGATAGAGACACTAGGGGCGCCAGTCGACGCCGATGTTGTGGTGCCCGGTTCAAAGTCGATCACCAACCGTGCGCTGATCGCGGCAACCTTGGCCGAGGGAAGCTCAACGTTGTATGGAGTCCTCGACGCCGATGACACCAGCGCAATGCTTGGCGTCGCACAAGCGGTCGGTGCCGTGGTTACACAAGGCGATCGCCCCGACCACTACCTGGTCGACGGAACCGGCGGTCAGCTGCGGCCCGGGCCGGTAGACCTCGATGTCCGCATGTCGGGCACGACTGCGCGATTTGCCACGCCACTTGCAGCGCGAGGTGCAGGTACGTATCGGATCGACGGTGCTCCCGAAATGCGGGCCCGCCCGATGGCTGAGTCTGCTGATTCGCTGCGTTCGCTCGGTGTGACGGTCACTGGCGATGAGTTGCCCCTCGTCGTACGAGGCGGTTTCGAGGGTGGTGCGATTGCCCTGGCCGCCGACGTAAGCAGCCAGTTCGCTTCTGGGTTGTTGCTTGCCGCGCCTGGCACACGCCGCGGTCTCGAACTTACGTTGCTCGGTGAGGTTGTGTCTCGGCCGTACCTTGAGATGACGCTGGCCGTGATGCGGGCGTTCGGCGCCGAGGTTGTTCACCGCAGCCCCGAGTCGTTCGTCGTGGCGCCGGGTACTGGCTATACGGGCACCACCTATCAGATTGAGCCCGACGCGTCAGCGGCCTCGTACTTCTTTGCCGCAGCTGCGGTCACCGGCGGGCGAGTACGCATTGCCGGTCTGGGCACCGATGCGCTGCAAGGCGACGTTGCCTTCGTCGAGGTACTGGCGAAGATGGGCGCCGACGTGACCATCGACGCTGACTCGATCGAGGTTCGAGGACCGGACCAACTCAAGGGTGTTGAGGTCGACATGTCACAAATCAGCGACACCGCTCAAACGCTCGCAGCGATCGCTCCCTTCGCCGATGGGCCGACTCGGGTCACGGGCATCGGCTTCATCCGCCATAAAGAGACTGATCGCATCGCCGCTCCGGTCGCCGAGCTACGTCGAATGGGCATCGAGGCCAGCGAAGAGCCCGACGGCTTCACGATTCACCCTGGGCAGCCGCAACCGTGCACGGTGCAGACCTATAGCGACCATCGCATGGCGATGAGTTTCGCGATCGCTGGCCTTGTCGCTCCGGGCGTCACAATTGCAGACCCCGACTGTGTCAACAAGACGTTTCCGACCTTCTGGCAGGTCCTGGCGACGCTTTAGTTTGCGGGCTCAGCGTTGAGCTCGACGGTGTTGTTGAACGCAAGGTCGAAGATCTCGCGATCGCCGAGCGGTTCGCCGAGATCGACAGTTACGGCGCCGATTGCGCCCGCCACCCCCGACTCGTCGCACGACGCAACGTCGACCTCAACGTGAATCTCAAGGTTCACGAACGTGTCGTCGAGGCGAACTTCGACATCAGTGAAAGTTTCGCAGGGCGCCGCAAACCAGGTCAGCGCGAGCACCGACGGGTCATCGGTCGTGAACGCGGTGCGGATGATGCGATCCTGCGACTCGACTTCGGGCACGCTGTTGTCTTCGCGGCGACAGGCTGATGCTAAGAGCGCAATCGCCAGAACAATCGCAACCGTGACGAGGGCCGAACGAACTCTACGCACGCGCCTGACCGTACTTGACGGGCGAGCGGTTAGCGTCGCTGACGTGGCTGCAATTGAAGATCCTCAGGCCTATGCGCTCACCGTTGGTGCGAAGGCCTCATCGCTGCGGGTGTACGGCTTTGTCACCGGCTCGATTCGCCGACTGCTGTTCCCGTACTTTCGAGTCGAAGTCCGAGGTGCCGTCGCGAACCTTGATGCCACCGGGCCGCTGATCTTGGCCCCTGTGCACCGATCAAATCTCGATTCGATACTGGTTGCAACGGCATCGACGCGTCGGTGTCGGGCACTGGCCAAGCACACCATGTGGAGCAGCCGGCCGTTTGCGTGGCTGATCTCGTCGCTAGGGGCGTTTCCCGTCGAGCGGGGCACTGCTGACCGCGAGGCGCTGCGAGCGGCGCGCATGTTGCTCGATTCGGGCGAAGCGATGTTCGTGTTTCCTGAGGGCACTCGCCAAGACGGCCGCGAGATCGGCGAAATCTACGACGGCGTCGCCTACCTCGCAGCCAAGACCGGCGCTCGCGCCCTGCCGATCGGCATTGCCGGCACGGGCGAGGCGATGGGCAAGGGCGCCAAGTTCCCCAAGCGCGAAAAGGTAATCATCCAGGTCGGCGAGCTGATCGATGCGCCAACGGCGGCCGGCAAGCGGGTCACGGTCGGCGAGCGAGCCGCCTACAGCAAAGCGCTCGGTGAGCGTCTGCGTGAGTTGATGGAAGCCGCCTACGAGGGCCGCAGCCGGTGAGTGGCCCTAGTGAGTACCGAGGACATCCTGGCCTCGTCGAGTTTGGCGAGACGATCTTTGCCGAGATGTCGGCGTTGGCGGTGCAGACCAACTCGATCAACCTCGGTCAGGGTTTTCCTGACACCGATGGGCCCCAAGAGGTGCTCGACGCAGCCGCAGCTGCGCTCGCAGGTGGCGTCAACCAGTACCCGCCGCTGCCCGGTACCGCTGATCTTCGCGATGCCATTGCCGAGCATCAGCAACGCTTCTGGGGCCTTGCGTTCGACCCGGCATCAGAGGTGCTGGTCACCGCCGGCGCCACCGAGGCGCTCGCGGCTTCGCTGCTGGCGTTCGTTCGCCCCGGCGACGACGTGGTGATGTTCGAGCCCTATTACGACTCCTATGCCGCTGGCGTGGCTCTCGCCGGTGCCAATCGTCGGGTCGTAACGCTGCGGCCCCCTGGCGAGGGTGAGACCGGCTTCCAATTTGATCTTGACGAGCTGCGAGCAGCCGTGACCGACCGCACCCGAGTGCTGCTGTTGAACACGCCGCACAACCCGACCGGCAAGGTGTTCACCCGCACTGAGCTAATGCAGATTGCTGAGCTGGCGGTCGAGCGCGATCTGATCGTGTTGAGCGATGAGGTGTATGAACACCTGACGTTCGACGAAGCAACCCACATACCGATCGCGAGTCTGCCGGGCATGGCCGATCGCACGGTCACAATCAGCTCAGGCGGCAAGACCTTTTCATTCACCGGGTGGAAGGTCGGTTGGGCGTGTGCTCGCCCTGAGCTGATCAGTTCGATCCGTTCGGTGAAACAGTTCTTGACGTTCGTGAACGCTGCGCCGTTTCAACCTGCGATCGCCACTGGCTTGCGGCTTGGCGATAGCTACTTCGACGAGTTCGCGGCCAGCCTGCAAGCAAAGCGCGATCGCTTAAACGCTGGCTTGGTGGCGGCCGGCTTCGAGGTGTTCAGCCCCCAGGGCACGTACTTCTCAACGGTCGATATTCGGTCGGTCGGTGGCGACGACGGCCGGACCTTTTGCCTGGAGCTTCCCGAACGAGTTGGCGTGGTAGCGATCCCGTCGTCGGTCTTCTACACCAACAAGGCCGAGGGCAAGCACCTAGTTCGCTTCGCGTTCTGCAAACGCGATGAAGTGCTCGACGCTGCCGTCGAACGGCTCGCCGCTCTCTAGCTCTAGCGAGCAGTGCGACGACAGCCGTCAGCCGCTAGCCGCAGATCGCTTCGAGGTCAAATGGCGTTGTCAAGCCGTCGGTAGCAGCGATCGTCTCGATCGTCGCCGTTAGCGGTTCGCCAGCCGTGATCTTGAACAGCGGCGAGTACGGATCGCCAGTGATGTAGGCCAGTCGGCAACCGAACCGGTCATCGTCGATGGTGATTGGTGAGTCGATGGCCAATTCGGCTTGTTCGAGCGTCATGCCCGTCGTGATTGGACCGAGCTGGGACTCGCCCGTGCGATAGCGGGCGGTCGGGCTGATCTCGACGGGCATTCGCCAGATGTCGTCGATGACAAACGGCGTCGATGAGAACTCATTGAGACCTGGGCGAAGAACATCGCCGACTGGATCGGTGTCGAAGAACTCATCACTTGCTAGTTCGCGTTCGCCGTCGAGCCACGAGACAGTCGTGGCCTGTCGGCCCTTGTTGAACACCCGAAGCCGCTGGTGGTCGCCCGCAATCACGCACCCGGCTTCTCGGTCGTCGAGCAAGGTGATCCACGGAAGCGGACCAAGCAGGACCTCGCAGTCCGGTGGCATAGCCAGCGACAGGAGTTCGCCGGTCTCTGGACTGAGCAAAACAGAGTTTGCGAGATCGATCGCGAGCGTGCCGTCGGGCGCAAACGCTGTGCCACCGATCGCTACGTCGCCAACGGTGACCCGCCATAAGAACGACCCATCGGTGGCGTCGATCCTCACAAGCTCGCCTCGGTCCGAGCGAAACAACAAAATCCGACCCTCCTCGACCTCGATCCAGTCGAGCGAACCCTGGTACTGATTGGGGTTGCCGCGCCCATCGAGGGTCAGTGACCACAGCTGTTCTCCGGTCTCTACATCGAAGCCGTGGATCGTCGGCGAGCCAGCAAAGGTATCTTCGGCGGAGGCCGCATCGGCTACTGCTTGATCGAAGGTAATCACCACATCTTGCATCAGTACCGGCTTGCTAGCGCCCCATTCGCGATGCTGTCGCCCGCTGACTTCCCACAGGATTTCGCCGGTGCTTGAGTCGATGCGTCGCATCACGGGTCGTGACGGTTGCCCTAATGCGCCCTTTGAGGTTTCGATCAGGGTGATGCCGTCGCCGTGGTCGTGGATTCTGAGATCGCGCTCATCGCGGGTTGCGATTCGCCAGCGTTCGGTTCCGGTTCGTGCATCAAGCGCGACAACCGGACCGCTACGTACTTCTGCGATCACCAAGGTGGAGAACGCATGAGGAATCACTGCGCCGTCGCGGAACTCGACACCCCAGATGTACGTCAGGTCGTCGGCCGCGTATCCCTCAATTGTTCGGCTCTTCCGCTGGGCTACGACCACATGCGACGGCTCATCGCCAAAGATCATTGGTCCACGCGTTCGGCAGTCATCGCATCGTGCTTGGGCCCACAACTCGTCGATTCGATCGGGGTTGAGCCTGCTTCCGAAACTCATCGTCAAAACATCCCATTGAAGTCGCGCTCTGTCGGGCAATGGCTCGGTGAGGGCCACGTCGAGATGAAGACCCTCGCTAGCTCGACATACGATCAGCCCTGTCTCTCGAAGTTGCAGGGCGGCGCCAGTGCCCGCAGAAGGTGTGACCCGATCCCCGTCGGGACAGCGTTCGAATCTCAGCACCATGGTGACGAACTCATTGGAAAGCGTGATTGGATCAGGTGCTCGTCGCTCGATGACCCTGAGCTCACCTCCGCGGTCTGTCGGTACTGCCAGGCGAAAACGCTCGCCGGTGTGTAGCTCGACGTCGAACACGTTCGCCTGATTGATCTGCCCGACGGCAGCGATGTCGTGCTCGAAACCTCGCCTCGCCTCGGCATCGAGCTGCCAGAGGGTAGTGAGCGAGAGGCCACCACCGAGTTCATCAGCCCAGATGCGGTCAGAGGCAGTTGAGCGCAGCGACCGAGCCGGGGACTCATCGTCGCACGCAACCCACAAACCACCGGGAATTGTGGCGAGTGCGGTCAGCCCGTCGGTCGTTGCTTCGACCGTGGCGCCGGGGTTCAGGAACGCAACAAACCGACCTTGCACGTCGCCTGCGGGGAACCCTGGGGTCCATAGGGTCGCCCGCTTGCCGGTTTCGGAACCATCTAGTGCTGCGGCCCTATCGAGCTCGAAGAGCAGATGTGAACCAGTTGGCGTTGCCACTGCGCCCGTGATGCTGCCTCGGATCATGCGGCTACTGAGCGCGAGCCTGGCGGGGGCGACCGTAGCGCTGCGCCCGACGGCGCCTCGGTTCGACCCGGCGAGCATGGCGGACACGAGCTGGTCAGAGCAGTCGTCGGCCGCAGTAGCTGGTTGCGAAGAATTCTCGGCTGCGTCGCCACCACCCTTTGCAGCGATGATCGTGCCGCCAGATTGGCCAAAGATGGCAGCAAAAGCCAGACCGGCCGCTAGTAACAGCGCGGCTACGGCTACGGCTCGGCGCCGATGGCGCCGCTGTCGTGGTTGCGTTCGAGGTTGTTGGTCTAGCCCCGCTCGCTCGATCGCCGCCGACCAGACATCGGGCGCCGGTACTGCCTCCAACGCATGGACCCGATCCTCGATCCAGGGTTCGGGTTGGTCGTGATCGTCTGAGTCATTCATGAGTTCGCTCCATCGATAGACGCAATCTTTCGTGGGCCCGGTGCAGCTGAACCCGCACAGTGCCCGATGATGTGTGGAGTAGGTCAGCAATCTCAGCTGGGGTGAACAGCCCGACATATCGCAATACGACAACAGCCCGTTGCTGATCTGACAGCGTGCTCAGCTGATCTATGAACTCGACGAGGGCGTCGTTGTCGACTGATTGGTGCGCGCTGTTGGCCTGATCCCGACCATGGCCCCAAGTCGCTTCATATCGCGACCGCTTCGAGAGCAGACCACCAGCGATACGAAACGCCGACCGCCAAGTCCAGGCGTCGACGTTACGAACGTCGCTACCGCGCCGCAAGACTTGAGCGAACGCTTCGGCCTCGGCTTCAGTTGCGATCTCGTGATCACCTGCGTACGCATACAGCGCATGCCAAAGTCGAGGGTGAAGCCGTCGATAGCTGGCTTCGACTCGATCGATGTGTTCGATCTCCACGACCTTAAAGGGCGACATCGACCGAGTTTCGTTAACAACGCCATTCGATCGCGATCCTTACGATGGACCAGATCAGCAGTTGAAGGTGCTCGGTTGGCGATCGATCAGTTCGCGGGTCGATACGCCCACCACAGCACCATCGGGCTCAGGCTCATCACTGCGACCATCGACCACCACCCCAAGCGGAACTCCGCGATGCGGTCGCCGACGACTGCGTCGCCGATCAGTGCGGTCATGATCGCGACACCGAACGCCGAAAACGCGGACCGTGCGGTGTTGAACGCAGCATTGGCGGCCCCGAGTTGGTCATCAGGCACGTCGCGCAGCGCTGCGGCATTCGAGGGCCCGAGCATTGCGGCCATGCCGATGCCAATCGACAGCGTGCCTGGCAGGAACGCCCGCACGTAGATCTCCTCAGGGCGGAGCCGCCACGCCATCCACGCAGTTCCAGCGGTTGCAAGCGTGGCGCCGAAGATCATCAGCGTGCGGTAGCCATGACGATCGGCGATGCGTCCGGCCAACGGTGCACACAGGACCAACACCGCGGGGCCCGGCGTCATCGCCAGTCCGATCTCGAGGTTCGAGTAGTCCCAGACGTCGTTGAGAAACAGCGGGTAGAGAAACCACGTTGCTGCGGTCGACATCGACAGCAACGATGCGGCAATCGATACGACGCGCAGGCTGGGAATGCGCAAGAGTGCGAAGTCGAGCAATGGTTCGTCGTGCGTTCGCGATGAGCGCACGAAGACGAGCGCTGCGGCGATCGTGATGACGAAGACGGTGATGATGCGAACGTCGAACCAACCCCAGGCCCGGCCCTGCACGATCACGAAGGTGGTGCCGCCGATCGCGAGGGTGCCGGTCGCCGTGCCGACCAGGTCGAGCGGCGCTTGTCGCTCTGTGACTGTGTCGTCGGCCATATAACGCGCTGCCAAGGCAATGCCAGCGAGTGCGATTGGCACGACGATGGCGAACACGACGCGCCAGCTCGACACCTCGAGCAGTCCGGCTGCGACGGTCGGAGCGGCCGCAGCGCCGAGTACACCCATCGATGACCAGAGCGATACGACAGAACCGTGCTGGTCTTTGGGGTACAGCGGAAGCACGGCCGCCAGCGACGATGGGATCACGAGGGCGACGCCCACCGCTTGAATGATTCGAGCTGCGATGACCAGATTGATGGTCGGAGCTACTGCCGAAAGGGCTGCGCCGACACCGAACACTGCCAGGCCGATCATGAAAACTCGCCGCCGACCCAGCCGGTCCGCGAGCCGGCCGCCGAGCAGCATGAACGTGACTTGAGTGACCGCGAATGCCGAAATGACCCACGCGATGTGGGTGAGGCTCTGCTCGCTGAACTCGCTTTCGAGTACCGGGATTGCGATGTTGGTGGCCGTACCCACAAACGCCGACAGCAGCATTGCGGTAGCCGCAATGGCGAGGGCTATGTGGCGGCGATTGCCGGTGACCGGTGTGGTCGAGCTGGTGGTTATGTGTCGACGGTAGTCGCGCTGCTACCTGTCGCGTTTGCGGCGCAGCAGCGTCGCTTCTGGGCCATTCTCAGACAGGGCGATGGCCCGGTCATAGGCGGCATTCGATTCGGTGCGACGATCGAGCTTGGCAAGCAGATCCGCGCGGGCGGCGTGGAAGTACCGGTAGTCGGCCAACGCGGCGATGAGGTGGGGTTGGTCGAGCAGGGCCAGGCCTTGCTCTGGCCCGGCGGCCATCGCTATCGCCACCGCATGGTTGACCTCGACGATTGGCGTCGGGCGAACCGCCACCAGCTTGCGGTACAGCAACTCGATTTGGGGCCAATCGGTGTCTGCTGCCGATGCTGCGGTGGTGTGAACCATGGCGATCGCGGCCTGGATGGCGAGCGGCCCAACGCCGCGAGCGCGGAGTCGTAGCGACCGCTCGAGCAGCAGTTCGGCCTCGGCGATCATGGTGTGATCCCACTGGCTGCGATCTTGTTCGTCGAGCAGGATTGGTACACCGTCAGAGTCGGTGCGTGACGCGGCTCGGGCATGGGTGGCGAGCATCAACGCCACCAAGGCAAGTGTTTCCGCGTCGTCGGGGACCAGCTCGGCCGCGAGTCTGGCAAGTCGGATGGCTTCGACACACAGATCGGTGCGCAGATGATCGTCGCCGCCGCTCGCGGCATATCCCTCGTTGAAGATCAGATACAGAACGGCGTGCACCGTTTCGAGACGGCCGAGCAGATCTTCGTCAGGCGGTAGAGCGAACGGAATATTGGCGGTGGCGATCTTGCGCTTCGCTCGCACAATCCGCTGGGCCATGGTCGGTCGTGGCACGAGAAACCCGTTTGCGATCTCATCGACGCTAAGGCCGCCGACGCTGTGCAGGGTGAGTGCTACTTGCGATGTCTCGCTAAGTGCCGGATGACAGCACCCGAATACGAGCTTGAGCTGATCATCGCGCAACAGGCTGTCGAGATCGCCGAGTTGTTCGGCGGGGTCATCAAAGCTTGGTTGGTCCCAGGACTCGAGCCGGCCGAGCAACTCGGTTTTGCGTCGACCTGTCGCTTCGCGCCGGATCCGATCGATCGCACGCCGGCGGGCGACCGAGATGATCCAGCCAGTCGGGCTGCGGGGCAGCTCGGTTGACCACGCCGACAACGCTTCGACCGCAGCGTCTTGAGCAGCGTCTTCGGCCAGGTTCAGGTCGCCGGTGACCCGCACTAGGGTCGCAACGACCGCCGGCCATTCGCGCCGAACGACTTCGGCCAGAGCGTGGGCTGCCGATGAGCCCGCACCCTGGCCGCTGGTCTCAGTCGAACTCAAGTACCGGGCGCACCTCGACGCGACCCTCGAGCGCACCAGGAATCTGGGCAGCCCATGTAATCGCTTCGTCGAGATCGGCACAGTTGAGGATGTAGAAGCCGCCGAGTTGTTCCTTGGTCTCAGCAAACGGACCATCGGTTGTGATCGTCTCACCGTTGCGTACCGACACCGTGGTGGCAGTTGCTACCGGTGCCAGCGCTTCGCCGCCGAGAATCTTCTCGCCAGCGGCCTGGCCAAACGCCATGTAGCCGCCCATCATCTCGGCGAACTCAGGGCTCGCTTCGTCGGGACCGTTGGCCTCGTTGTCGTAGATCAAGCATGCGTACTTCATTGGATTCTCCTAGATACGCCAGCATCAGCGCCGGTTCGGGAGCACGTCGAACAGCCTCGCGCCGTTTCGACAAGTTTTCCACAAAGTGCGAGTCCAGAGAGTGCGAGTCCAGAAAGTGTGATGTTGCTACGCAGAGACCTTGACGCGCGACAGCACGTCGTCGACGAAGCCTTCGGCGAGGTCTTCGATGTCGCGGGATCGCATTGCTTCGCCGGCGATCACGTTTGCGCCGAGCTCGGCTTCGAGCCAGTCGGCAAACAGATCGATGCAATTGCCGGGGTGCAAGGCATAGGTCATGAACGCTGCGACTGGCTTGTCCCACAGCATCGGGATCTCGCGGAGCTTGCCGGTTTCGCCTGGCCGGTGGCCGAACAGAATCAGGCCGTCGACCCACGTGCCGACACACACCAAGTCGGCCGCGGCGACTTCGGCGAAGTCGAGGCCGTCATAGGGGCGCACGAGTGTGTCGTGACCGCGCGAGGCGAACTCGCCGCCGATGTACTCAGCGGCCGCCTCGGTGTTGCCGGTGCGACTGCGGTAGGTGACCAAAACCTTCATCGGTCTGAGGTTAGCTGCACGACGTCGGTGAGTTCGACGATCGCAATGCCTTGGTCGCGCGATGCGTCGAAGTCGACCTGGCCAATGGCCTTCCATTCGAGCCAACCCTCGGGGTCGACGATGGTCTGTTCGACGGCTCCGGTCGCTGCGTCGAACACGAAGTGGTGAGGGCCCCGAGCATCGGCTCCGGTGATGACCTGATCGTGATCGTCGAAGTAGCTGGCCCATCGATCGGCAATGTCGGTTGCGGAGAGCTTGCTGGTCGAACTGAGCGCCTGATGGTCGCTGCGAGCGAGATGGTGCACCCACCGGAACGCCTCGTTGCGCACCATCGTGCGGAAGCCGCGTTCGTTGGTGGTGACGTCGCTGCGTGGGGGAGTGACCGCCGCGTCGGCCACGGTCGCTTCGTCGGGGTTGGTGAGCCGCTCCCACTCATCGAGCAAGCTCGAGTCGACTTGACGCACCAGTTCGCCGAGCCAATCGGTGAGGTCGTAGAGCTCGTCGGTCTTCGAGCTCTCAGGCACGTTCTGCACCAGACCTTTGAAGGCGTCACCCAGATAGCGCAGCACGACGCCTTCGGACCGCTTGAGGCCGTAGTGGTTGACGAACTCAGCGAACGTCATCGCTTGTTCCCACATGTCGCGCACGATCGACTTGGGCCGCACATTGTCTTGGCCGACCCACGGGTGGTGCTGGCGGAAAACATCGAAAGCGGGGTAGAGGAACTCGGCAAGAGGCTTGGGGTGTTCAAGCTCGTCGAGCTTTTCCATTCGCTCGTCGTATTCGACGCCAGCGGCCTTCATCTCGGTGACCAGTTCGGTGCGCATGCGGTTGAGTTGCGCCGCCAAAATGACGTTCGGTGATTCGATGACCGCCTCGATCACGCTGAGCACTTGCAGCTCGTAGTCGTCGGCTTCGGGTTTGAGCGCCTCGATGGCCTCGACGCCAAACAGTGACAGCGGCTGCGTCAGCGCGAAATCATCTTGCAGGTCAATCGTGACCCGAACGGTGCGGCCAAGGTCGTCGGGTTCGTCAAGCTGTTCGACGACGCCGGCATCGAGCAGTGAGCGATAGATGCCGATCGAGCGCTTGATATGCACCCGTTGCTTCTTGCGGGTCTCGTGATTGCTCAGCAGCAGGTGGCGCATCGCGGCGCAGCCGTCGCCGGGCCGATCGAGCACGTTCATCATCATGTGGTGACTCACGTCGAAACTCGAGGTCAACGCCTCGGGCGCGCCGTTGACAAGTTTGTCAAAGGTGTCTTCACCGAAATGGGCGTAGCCGCGATCGGGTGGCTTTTTCTTGACGAGCTTCTTGCGTTTCTTGGGGTCGTCGGCGGCCTTGGCTTCGGCCTTGAGGTTCTCGACGATGTGGACCGGCGCCTGCGCCCAGACGTCGCCGACCGTGTCAAAGCCCTTGCGACCAGCGCGCCCCGCAATCTGCTGGAACTCGCGGACGCGCAGCACCCGGGTGCGTTCACCGTCGTATTTGAACAGCTGCGACAACAACACGGCTCGGATCGGCACATTCACACCCACTCCGAGCGTGTCGGTGCCGCAGATCAGTTTCAGCAAACCCTTTTGCGCCAAGCGCTCGACCAAGAGCCGATATTTGGGAAGCAGGCCGGCATGGTGCACGCCGATGCCGTGGCCGATGAAACGCCGCAGGTCTTTGCCGATCGGACTGTCGAAACGGAACCCGCCAAGTTCGGCCTTGACCTCTTCTTTTTCAGCCTTGGTGAGCAGGTTGGTGCTCATGAAGTTCTGGGCTGACTCGGTGGCCTCGCGTTGGGTGAAGTACACGACGTAAATCGGGGCCCGGTCGGCTTCGATGAGTTCTTCGACCGAGTCGAGCAGGGTCGAGGTGCGGTATTGGAACCTGAGCGGCACGGGTCGTTCGACCGAGCTGACTAATGCCGTTGGTTGGCCGGTGAGTTCTTCGAGGCCACTCTCGAACCGAGACGTGTCACCAAGGGTTGCCGACATGAGCAAAAACTGTGCGCCTGATAGTTCGAGCAGCGGTACCTGCCAGGCCCACCCGCGTTGGCGTTCGCTGTAGAAGTGAAACTCATCGACGATCACGATGTCGACGTTCGCTTCGGAACCTTCGCGCAGTGTTTGGTTCGCGAGGATCTCGGCCGTGCAGCAGATGATGGGCGCGCCTGGGTTGACCGAGCCGTCACCGGTGATCATGCCGACCGAGTCAGTGCCGAAGTCGCGACAGAGAGCGAAGAACTTCTCGCTGACCAACGCCTTAATTGGCGCGGTGTAGACCGAGCGCCGCCCGGCGGCCAAACCAGCAAAGTGAGCTGCGGTAGCGACGAGCGACTTGCCCGACCCGGTCGGGGTGGCGAGGATCACATTGCTGCCCGCAAGCAGCTCGAGAATGGCTTCTTCTTGGGCGGGGTAGGGGTCGATGCCTACGTGGTCGAGGTAGTCGAAGAACCCTTCGAGAATGGCATCGGGGTCACCGTCGCTAGGCAATCGGTCGAGCAGTGGCGTTTCAGCCACGTTGCGGAGCTGCCTGGGTGCCGGCGATGGTGTCCCACCAACCAATGGTGACGCCAAGGTTGGCCTGGGGTGCTCCGAAATGGTGGCGCATGTGGCGTTCACGAAGGCGACGCCCATAGTCGGTGCGCGCTGGCCGGTGATGCGCACGCCAATGCAGCAGCTCATAGGTCGAGTAGCCGCCGCTCCAGCAAGCTGCAGCCGCGGTCGCGCCGACTCTAAAAGCGGGCCGGACCCGAATCATCACCGCCGCGCTCACCGCTGCGACTGCAGCGATCGCGAGATGACCCCCGGCTCGGGCAAAGGGGTTGGTTGCAAGGGGGTCGCGATGATGCGCCCGATGCATGCGACCTAGTGGCCCATGGAGCAACCATCGATGCGAGATGTACTCGGTTGCCGTCCAGCCAATGGCACCGGCCAGACTTCCGAACAGAAGCTGTTTCACCTGTTCATTCTTGCTCATTCGTAGCGGTCACGTGATTCGTCAAACAGAGGAACACGAATCGTGACCCGACCGCCGACCCCAGTGTCGATCGAAATCGAGCCGTTGAGCTCGCTCTCCGCGATCGTTCGAACGATCGCCAAACCGAGGCCAGTCGACTCGGTCAGGTTGAACCCCTCGGGGAAACCGCAACCGTTATCGGCAACCTCGAACATGACGGCGTCTGGTCGAACCGCGAAGGTGACGCCGACCGAGGTGCACTTCGCATGATCGATCGCGTTTTGGATCAGCTCGCTTGCGATGAGTGAGAGCGGCGTGGTCAGGTTGTTGGGCAGCACGGCGGGGTCGGCGTCGATCTCGAAGTGCACGGGCCTGCCAGGGTCAACGAGCGAGTCGCGGATCATCGATGTGAGGGTCTTCAAGATCTCGCCGAACTGCACTTCGTCGTCGGTGCGATGCGACAACAACTCGTGCACCACGCCGATCGAGCGGATGCGGCGCGCCGAGTCGTCGAGTGCCGCACGAGCGTCGTTGCTGTCGACCCGGCGGCTCTGCAGCTGCAGCAGTGATGACGCCGTCTGCAGGCTGTTCTTGACGCGGTGATGGATCTCAGCGATCGCGGCGTCTTTGGTGAGCAGCAGACGATCTCGTTGTCGCAGCTCGGTGATGTTGCGCATCAGCACCAACGACCCCGTAACGAGGTCGCGGGTCATCAGTGGAAGACACCAGGTGCTCAGAACCGCTTGACCGAACTCGATCTCGTCGGTGTAGTCGAGACCGTTGGCGTAGGCCTGACGAAAACCCGGAGCGTCCATCGCCATGTCACCGGGTCGTTGTCCGACGTTGACATTCGTGGCGCCGACTTGTCGCAGCACCGTCAGCGCGTTAGGTGATGCGTATTCGAGGCGCCCGGCTCGGTCGAACAATGCGAGGCCGTCGCCCACTCGAGGCGGGTGGTCGTGGCGGCGGGTCTGCACCCCGAACGGAAATGTGCCAGCTGCGACCATCGCTGCGAATCGCCGGAAGGTTGCGAAGCTCAACAACTCAAGCTCACCCGGCATGATCTCGATCGAGGGCGAGAACTCGCGGGCCAATACGGCGACGACTTCGTCTTCGAAACGGATTGGAACCGCCAGGGTGCGGATCCAACGGTCGCGGGCTTCGAGCCAGACGCCGCCGTCCATGATCTCGCCGTGCTCGAACGCCTGCGTGGCGAGCGGACGCCGACCCATCGGCACAAGTTCGGTTGTCTGGTCAAGTGGATAGACGGTTCGGGCGTTCATCGGCCGAACGTGAGAGATGATGCGAAAGGCATCGTCTTCGGGCACCATCAACAGCACGTCGGCCTGCGACAGGTCGGCTAACAGTGGGCTTCGGGCCGCTAGCCGTCGAAGATGCCCGTCACGCCGAAGCATCGGCTGGCTCATCGGAGGCACTCGCTTGATCAGCACTCGCTTGATCGACGCTCGCTTGATCGACGCCTCTTTTGTAGGCGCGATGGGCCCGCAGCGCAAACATAAATCGATGCACGAGGTAGCCGAGTAGGCCAGCAGCCACGCATACCATCACCCAGCCGAACAGGCCGATCCGCTCTTGGGTGCCGAACTCGATCGTGATGCCTTCGGGCTCGTCGGCAGAAGGGTCGAAGCGAAAGGTGAACGTCTCACTGGTGACGTCGCCGTCGGCGCCGACCGTCGTGTACGAAACGGTGTAGCTGCCGGGTGTTACAAGAGGGTCGATCGGGATGACGATCCGCGAATCTTCGCTTACGGGTGGCGCACCGATGGGTTGCCCAGCGGGGTCTAACAGGTCGGCTCGGAACTCAGCTGTCGGATCGAGCCCGCCGAACTGAAGTGCAATCGAGTGGAATTCACCGCCGACGACCGAGTTCACTCGCGGCGACGACTGCAGCAGTTCGGCGTGAGCGCTCGCCGGGGGTGCGAACATCGTCGCGAACACGGCTGCGAGCGCGACCGCTATGACGGCGAAACGTCGAAGTGTTGGACGGCGCAGCATCGTCGAGGTAGAGCTCAACCGCCGGTGAGTCGAGCCCTCGCTGCGGCGCTGCGCTCAAGCAGGTGCGCTGGCACCATGGCGCGGAGGCGAGCGAGCGGGTCGTTCGGATCGTCAATAGCTGCGGCGGCATCATCGTCGGCGGCGGCGTCGGCCCCGCTGGCCGCAGCCTCAGCAGCGCGTGCTTCGGCTTCGTCTGCCAGTCTCTTTTGCTCGTGCCAGTGATCCCAATGGGCCGGGCGAACGAGTTCTTCGCCGTCGAGTTGGCCGAGCTCGACGCCGTTGTCAAAGAAGACCCAGTAGCGTTGCCAATCGAACCCGTTGATCACCTTGACTTTGCCCTTGGTTCCCGAGGGCACACCTGGCAAATCGACGGTTGCCGAGACAATCTCGTTCTTCGTGAACGGGGCGGACGGTTCGACGGTGCGAGAGAAAAGCGGCATAGCGATGTCCAACGTAGCCGAACCGGAGCGCGCCGGGACCGTCAGCCAGCGGGCGTAGCCTGCCGCAATGGTCCTTGATCCCCGCTCACTCGATGATGCGGCGCTCACGTTCTTGCGTGAGCGTCATCTTGCAACGCTGTCGTTGGTGGTGTCTGGCGAAGAAGTGCACGTGACACCGGTTGGATTCAGCTGGGACAATGACACCGCGACGGCACGCGTAATCACCTTTGCAGGATCAAAAAAGGTCCGACTGCTCGAGGCCGCCGGATCGCTGCCTGCGGCTCTCGCTCAGGTCGACGGTGGTCGTTGGCTCAGCTTGCACGGTCGCGCCACTGTTACCGCCGACCCCACGGTCAACAAAGACGCCGAGCGTCGCTATAGCGAACGGTATCGGCCCCCCGGCGACCGCGGTCTTGATCGCCGAACCATCGAGGTTGCGGTCACCCGAATTCTTGGCCGTTGTTGATTCAACGGACGCAGATACCCCCGGCGACCACAGCCAGGTGCCATTCTGTAGCGGTGAACTTCCCCGCTGCGAATCGCTCCCGAGGTGTCTCGTTCGTTGTCGCGCTTCTGGTGCTTCTGGGACTGTCGGGCGCGGCGTGCTCAAGCGATCCGGTGCCGCTAGCTGACGAAGTGACTCGACAGCTCGACATTCCAAACGAGTCGATTGCGGTGATTGGCGTCGACGACGGTGAGTTAGTCCGTCGCATCGACCTGGCCCGTTCGGTCGCAATCGCCGAAGAACTCGGCACGCAGTTACGCATCGTTGTTTCGGGCCCTGAAGACCAGCTGGTGCCAGCCCAAGGAGTTGTCGATCGCTACGGCGGTACTGCACTGACCTACAAGTCCGACGGTGGCACATTCACTACCGCAAGCCGCAACATGAACGGCGGACAGCTCGACCGGGCTCGCTCGGCCGCGGAGCAGGCCGACAGCATTGGCGGTTCAGCTCTAGCGTTCGTTCAGGTGCTCCAGGGCGAGGGAATTCAAGCGGGTGGCACGTCGCTCGGTCGCTGGCTCGTGCTCTTGTTGCTGGCAGCTGCGTTCCTGTTCGTGCTGACACAGCTTCGTGCGTACCTAAAGGCTCGCAAGCGGGCCAAACGGCGACGCGCCGACTTTGCCAGTCGCAGCGAAGTGCTACGCGATTGGGCTCAGCAACTCGAACCACAAGTCGAAGAGGTTCAAGCCCAGCGGTCGAGGCTCGACCGCGCCGGCCTAACCGCGCTCAAAGAGTCCTCCGCGTTCGTGGCGGGCGTGGTGGAGACTATTGACGGCGCCACTTCGATCGGCGAACTCGACGCAGCCGAGATTCGCATCGCACGAACCGCAATCAAACTTCGCAATCTGCGCCAACAGATTTCGGCCTAAGTGGCCCCACTAACGCTGGTCGTGACCGACCTCGACGGCAGCTTGTGGGACAACTCGCTCGTCTGCCATCGCGATGTGCGAAGTGCAGTCATTGAAGTGCAGGGGCGCGATGACGTCGTCTTGCTGGCAGCAACCGGACGACGCCGCAACAGCGCGCGCCTGGCGTTCGGGCTCAACGACATCGTGATGCCGGCGGTGCTGCTCAACGGTGCCACCGGCTACGACTTCACGAGAGAAGAGATCTTCCACACGGTGTCATGGCAGCCGGCCGATCTGGCCCACGTGCTCGAGGTGTTGGCATCGTTTCAGGTCGGGCCCGTCGCATACCTCGTCGACGGACGAGCAATGGTGGTCGAAGATGTAACCACAAGCGTCAAGCATCTCGACAGCTTGGGCGATGACTTGGTGTGGGTCACGCTCGATGAGCTCTCGACCCGCGACGACGTGATGGGTCTGAGCATGCTTGGCGTCGAGCATGGCGAGGTGAGCGGCCCCCTCGAAGCGTTGCGAGACGACCCGATCGCTGAGGTCGCCGGCTACGGCGACCATCTCTATCCTCCGTTCAGTTTCATGGTCGCCCCGCCTGGCATCACCAAGGTCGCCGGAATCAAGGCGTACCTCGACGCGCGTGAGTTGGTGCCAGACCGGGTCATCGCGGTGGGTGATGGCGGCAATGATCTCACCATGCTCGAATGGGCTCATACCGCGATCGCGGTTGAGACCGGTGTTGCCGAGGCCAAAGCGCTGGCTGATGTGATTATCCCGGGCCCCGCCGATCGCGGATGGGCCGAGGTGCTGGCTCTGATCTAGCTTCTGGGATCTAGCTTCTGGCAGCGATCAGGTGTTGTCGACAAACTCGATGCGGCGGTTCACGGCCTTGTCTTGTGGGCTGACGTCGGGGTCGATCTTGAGGTCGGTTTCGCCGTAGCCAACCGGAATTAGGATGTCAACGTCGACGCCACCGTTGGTGAGATACTCGACGACCGAAGCCGCTCGGGCTTCGCTCAGCGTTTGGTTGAAGCCGGCGTCGCCATCGGAATCGGTGTGGCCCTGCACTTCGAGCTGGGTGCCTTCGGGCACGTTGGTAAGTACCTCGATGGCGTTGTCGAGCGTTGGGACCGACTCGGGCAAGATCTCTGCACTCGAGACTGCAAACTGGATTGGTTCGAGGGCGAAGAGTGCGTTGAGATCTGCTGTTGCGAGTCCACGAGCGACCGAGCCAGGTACGAGTACTCCGTCGACGATGTGCACGACACCGTTATCGGCCATCAGGTCGGCCGCAATGATGTCGACGCCACCCGGCAGCGATCCATCAGATGAAACGACGAGCAATTCGCCAGTGATCGTCTCGAACCGCGCACCCGGCGTGACGTCTTCGCTCGTAAAGACGCCCTCGACGACGTGATAGCGAACCGTGGTATCGACTTGGTCGCCGTCGAGGCGTTCGATCACGGGTTGGGCGTTGTCAAAGGCGTCGTTGGTCGGCGCAAATACGGTGAACGGACCAGCATCAGGGTCGCCAATTGCCTCAGCGAGTCCCAGGTCTGCGGCAATGCCGAGCAGCGTTGAGAGATCATCGCTGCCAGCAGCCAGGTCGGCGATGGTTACGACTGGTGCCGGGGGCACAGCCGTCGGTTCTGGCTCGGGGGTAGCGGTCGGCTCAGGGGCTGGCGCCGGATCAGGGGCTGGTTCGGGGGCCGCTTCTGGTTCGGCTTCTGGTTCAGGCTCGGCCGCGACCTCGATCGAGGGTTGGCGCACTTCAGAACTGCTGCACTGCCACAAAATGAGACCGAGGATCAACAAGCCGGCCACGGCCAAGAACGGCAGAAGCCACGCGAGACCGGTGCGGTCGCGATCGTCGTCGTAGTGGCCGGCACCGGCCGCAACGCCTTGCTTTGTCGCAGCTACCCCAGTTGCGGCGGCGGCACCGGTTGCTGAGGCTCCAGCCGCTGCGCCCGCTGACGCATTGGTCGGGATGAGCGCAGCGAGCCCGCCAGCTTCTCGCAGTGACGTAAGCCCGCTCACGAAACCAGCGCGGTCATCGTCGTCGGAGCGTTCAAGAATGTCGCCGAGCGGCCCATCTGCGCCAATGGAAGCGAGCTGTTCGGTCAGATCGTCGGCTGACAATGAATCGGCCCTTACCGATGTACCGAGCAAGCTCATCACTGCGGGGGCGAGCATCGGGAGCAGCCGGCTCACGGCCGACATGTTGGAGCCAGACGTCGCGCTGATGTGGCTTTCGACCTCGTCGCGCTGCTTGCCAAAGATCGAGCCGACGAGTTGCGACGCCATGCCACTGCGGTCGCCCTGGCTGAAGAGCGAACCGGCCGACTCGAAGAGGTCGCCACCGTCGTCGTTGACCAAACCATGCAGTGCGGTGGCGCCGTCGCCGTCGGCGTGCAGCCCGAGCCCGGCGAGCACCGCTGGCACGCCAGCACCGATCATCGACCGCGTGTCGCTCTCGTTGGCGCTGAGGCCACCCATGAGGTTGCTCACGGCGCCAGTGCTCGTGAGCGCGCCAGTGATCTGATCAAGCAAAGTCATGGCAGCGAATGTAACGAACGACCGAACTGACACCACACTTCTTTGGTTGACGGCTTCGATCAACTCGCCGAGTAAGTTCGTAGCGATGTCTGAACAAGCACCAGAAGAAGTCGAGCTGTTTCACCCCGGCGTAGTGGCCGAACGGGCCCCCGATCGCGCCGCGGTCATCATGGCAACGTCGGGTGAGGCGATCACCTTTCGCGAGCTCGATGATGCCGCAAACCGGTTGTCGCAGCTCTTTCGAGCCGCCGGGCTTGAGCGGGGCGACCACGTCGCCTTCTGTATGGAGAACCGCCTCGAGTTCTTCGTCGTCTGCTGGGGTGCGCACTACGCGGGTTTGTACTACACGGCGATCAGTTCTCGATTGACGACCGATGAGGTCGCCTACATCGTCAACGACTGCGGCGCCGAGGCGTTCATTGCCTCGCCCTACCTTGCCGACCAAGCCACCGCGATCATCGCCGATACGCCAAACGTCAAGGTGCGCCTCTCGGTTGGCGGTCCCGTCGAGGGCCACGAGTCGTTCGAGGACGCAATCGCCCAGTACCCGGCCGAGCCGCTCGACAATCGGCTTGAGTCCGCCGACATGTTGTATTCGTCGGGCACTACCGGCCAGCCAAAGGGCATCAAGGTTGAGATGCCCGAAGAACCGCTTGGCACACCGGCACCACTGCTCAGTCTTGTCAGTCTGCTGTTCGGCGTTGCGGACGGCTGCATGTATCTGTCGCCCGCACCCGCCTATCACGCGGCTCCGCTTCGCTTTTGCATGACGGTGCATCGCATGGGTGGCACGACGGTCGTAATGGAACGCTTCGATGCCGAGCAAGCGCTTCAGCTCATCGAGAAGCACAAGATCACGACGAGTCAATGGGTGCCGACGATGTTCGTGCGCATGCTCAAGCTCGACGAAGACGTGCGCAACCGTTACGACGTGTCGTCGCTGCAGGTTGCCGTGCATGCCGCGGCACCGTGTCCCATCGAGGTCAAGCACTCGATGATCGACTGGTGGGGTCCGGTATTGCACGAGTACTACGCTGGCACCGAGGGCAACGGCTTTTGCTATGTGAGCAGCGAAGACTGGCTGACACACCCCGGCACCGTCGGAAGGCCACTCACCGGGGTGCTCCACATTTGCGACGAAGAGGGCAATGAGCTTCCGGTCGGTGAGGCGGGCGGCATCTACTTCGAGAGCGACACTGTCTTCGAGTACCACAACGCGCCCGACAAGACGGCCGATTCGCGGATGGCTAACGGCTGGTCGACGCTCGGCGATGTTGGCAAGGTCGACGAAGACGGGTTCTTGTATCTGACTGACCGCAAGGCCTACATGATCATCAGTGGCGGCGTGAACATCTATCCCCAAGAAGCCGAAAACGTGCTCACGATGCACCCTGACGTCTTCGACGTGGCAGTGATCGGCGTGCCCAACGACGACTTCGGCGAAGAGGTCAAGGCCATCGTGCAGCCGGTGACGATGCCAGCCGACGATGACGCGGCAGCCCAGCTCGAACGCACGCTCATCGTGTACTGCCGCGAGCAGATCGCCGACGTCAAGTGCCCCCGCTCGGTCGACTTCCGCGCCGAGCTGCCCCGGCACCCGACCGGCAAGCTCTACAAGCGGCTGCTCAAAGACGAGTACTGGGCTGCCGCTGGCCGCAGCATCTAGGTGGATAACGCACCGCCATCATCTCCTACCACGTGCGTCGTAGGTGCTGGACCGGCAGGGCTAGCGCTGGCCCGAGCGTTTCGCCGGCTCGAACTGCCGGTGCAGGTGTTCGAGCGCCATGATGCGGTCGGCGGATTGTGGAATTTCGACAACCCCGGCACCCCGTTGTATGAGTCAGCGCACTTCATCTCGTCAAAGACTCTGTCGGCGTTTCCCGGCTACCCGTGGCCGGCTGGCACACCTGACTATCCCTCTTGGGAGCAGGTACGTGACTACTTGCATGACTTCGCACGCGCCTACGAGCTCAACGACGTCATAACGACCGGGTGCGGCGTCGAGAGCGCGACATGGCTGGGCGACCACTGGCAGGTCGAAACCGATCGCGGCGAGTTGCACCGCTTCGACAACCTGGTGTGTGCCAACGGCGCATTGTGGCATCCGAACATGCCCGAGTTCGACGGCGAATTTGGCGGCGACATCATCCATTCAGTCGACTACCGATCGATCGATGATCTGCGCAATCGCCGGGTGCTCGTCGTGGGCGCCGGCAATAGCGGTGTCGACATAGCTGGCGATGCTGCGATTGCGGCCTCCAAGGCGGTGCTCAGCATGCGGCGTGGCTACCACTTCGTGCCGAAGCACATCTTTGGCACCCCTGCCGATGTGTTCGCTGATCAAGGACCCACGCTTCCAGCCCGGCTTGAGCAACTGTTCTTTACAGCGCTGCTGCGCCTCACCGTCGGCAAGCCTGAGCGCTATGGGTTGCCGACGCCCGATCACAAGATCCTGCAGACGCACCCGATTCTCAACTCGGCGATCTTTGGCCACCTGAGTCACGGCGACCTGACTGTCGCCACCGGCGTCGAACGCCTCGAAGGCAACATCGTGCACTTCAGCGACGGCACCAGCGGCGAGTTCGACCTCATTATCTGCGCGACCGGCTATGACGTTGCCGTGCCGTACCTCGACAGCGAGTCGCTTGAGTGGAAGCAGGGTCGACCGCAGATGCTCATGCATCTTTTTGATCGCTCGAATCCGCACCTGTTCTCGCTGGGCTTCTGCGAGGGTGATGGAGGTGGCTACCCGATCTTTGACGAAATGGCTGACGCCATTGCGAACACGGTGCGACTGGTCGGTCGTGCTGATGGTGATCCACCGACTCGGTGGACCCGCCACTTGCGATCGGCCTCGCCGCAGACCCGACCCCACACGAAGCTCTTGAACTCATCTCGCCATGTCAACTACGTGCATCTGCACGCCTATCGCAAGGCGCTTGAGCACATGCGAACCGACTTTGGTTGGCGGCCCTACCAGGCAGACGAACCGGTGCTTGACGGCACCGGCTCGCCTGTCGGTGTCGCAGGGGGTTAGCCGCCAAAGGCCTTGAGCACTTGGCGAGCATCGCGGGTGACATCTCGCGACAAGCCCTTGAGGCTGCGAGCAGCACCCTTCATGCCTGCATTGCGCAGATCCTCGGTGCTGAGGTCAAAACGGCGTCGGCGATCACTGAGATCTACGGCGTCGAACGCCTTGCCGAAGCGTTCGATTGGGGCCCTCGAGCCCTTGACGAGACCGCCGAGAATCTCGGCCTCGATCGTCTCCCACGGCGGACACGACAGGCACACGTCGCCGGGACCAACGCCCTGCAGACCCTCGAGGAAGCGGGCCAGGTCGCGGTCGATTTCGTGCACGATGTCAATCACGAACTGTTGCACCCAACACGGCCCATAGGTGCGCATCAGGTGACCGCGCAACGCTGAACCAACCTCGAACGTGGTCGCCTTGGGCGAGAATTCCTGCAGTCCAACCGCGGTGAAGTTGGTGACAGCGAGTTCCCACCAGCATCGACTGCGGAAGACGCCGGGAGGCGCCAACCAGGTAGCGATATTGATGAAGTAGCGACTGATCTTGTCCCAATTGGTCTGGTCAGCATCGGCTTCTATACCGGTGAGGTTCAGGTTCATCCAGTGGTGCCACGTTGAGTCGGTGACGACACGACCGATATCGGCCTGGTGTCCGTCGTACACGCCAATCATCGGGAATCGCACCGCAGGTTGTTCGCCTTTGTCGTGATTCAGCGGCGGGTCTGGGGTGGTGTTGCCCCAGGCAATGACTTGTGGTTCGAGTCGGCTTCCGCCCACGTTCGGATATTCGTCATGAGTGCCGGTGCCGAAGTCGTAGGTCGCGTTCAGGTTGATCTCAGCTGCGGTGCGGACCCGACCTTCGTGGGGGTGGTCGGGCATCACGTTGATTGGGCCATGCGTTGGGTGACACAGGATCGGGTGCGGAAGCACCCTGCGAATAAGCCCGCCACCGATGCGGCGATGCGCGATCCATTGGATCGGCTGTGGCACAGCATCGCGCTCAACGTCTCTGGGAACGAAGGCTCCCCCCGCTTGGGCAGCGTTTGCTGGCTGGTTGGTGTCGAGGCGTGTGTTGCCCAAGAAGGTCGGCACGTTGTCGGCGTTGGTCCAGCGCCGCATCGTGCCGAGTCGAGGAATGCGACGACACATCGAAGCGCCAAGAAAGTGATGGTCGCCGGTGCCGAACACGCCGCCCTTTCGTTCACGCATGAATGCTTCAAGCACGCTGAGTTCTGCGTTGGTGGCAGGGATGTAGTTCGGATCGTCAATGACCGCATCGTTCGTGCTGCCAAAGTTGTTTGGCTTGAAGCCGAAGAGGAACAGCTCGTGATATCCGTCGATCACCGGGGCGCCACCAGCCGCCATTGAGTCGAAGCGAAATCCGCGATAGCGGGCCTGACCCACGGCTGGGTTCGCGTTGTCGCTGAATGGCTGCGGGTCTCGAATCGCAATGTCGACCGTGAATGAGGTACATCCGACCGAGGTGTTGCGGAGCAGCTGAACGACCCGGCCGACCCCGAACGAGCCCGCTCCGAGGTCGAGATCAATCTCGGTGTCGACCACGACCAGAATTTTGATGTTCGGGTTGAGTGGAAAGAAGCGGCCGATGTCGACCGCTCTGTCGAGCTCGACGTCGCGTAGGTCGCGCACGTCGAAGACTTCGTTGATGAACATGAGTTTCCGCCTTGTGTGGGTGTCTTTGGTTTGCGGGCCACCGCCATGCGGCCCATCCCCACCGTATGGTCGGCCGTCACGCCTTGTCTGTGCATCGCTACGCACAGCAGGGGTGACCCAAGTCTCAGTCGATCTCGCTAGTCCTTGCGCCAGATCGAGATGCCGTTGGTGCTCTCGCCGGTGAACGGCGCGCGGTTCCAGTCGCTAAAGCGGTCGACCAGCGTCATGCCCGCGAGCTGGGCCATCAGGTCGAGTTCGCTCGGCCATACATAGCGAAATGCGCCGGCGACGGCTCGGAAGCTGTTGTTCGGTCGATCGTCGCTATCGCCGGTGAAGAACCAGTGGTGCGAAACCTGAATCTGGGCGACACGGTCGCGGTATTCGCTGATGCCGACGTGTTCGGGGCGCAGGTCGAACGGTTTGAGCGTTTCACCCGGCGCGAGGCTCGCGAGCTCGGGTATCTCAACCTCGACCACGAAGTGGCCGCCCGGCCGCAGGTGAGCGGCTGCGTTGGCGAAGCACTCGACCTGCAGCTGCTGGGTGCGCAGATTCGTGATCGTGTTGAACACCAGGTAAGCAAGAGCAAAGTCGTCGCCGACGTGGGTGGTGGTCATGTCGCCGACAGTCAGCTCGATCTGGTCGGCGCCCGGTTTGGGGCGCAGCTGGTCGAGCATTGGTTCTGAGAAGTCGATGCCGTGCACGGTCACGCCGCGCTGCGAGAGCGGTAAGCCGATGCGGCCGGTGCCGATCGCAAACTCGACTGCCGTGTCGGGCCCTGGCGCGCTGGCCGCCAGCTCGGCGAGTAGCTCAACCGTCGCTTCGATGGTCTCGGCGTGGGCCTTGTCGCCCCAGAATGATGAGTCGTATGCGGCCGCGACCTCGGGTTTGAGGTGCTCGTCGGGCGGATACTCGGCCGCTGGCTCGATCATTGCTGCCCTAGGCCATCGGGTCGCCGCGGCGACCTTCGAAGAGCTCGAGGGCCTTGTCGAGATCGGCGCGGCCGACTTCGGTAGCCGTTTCATCTCGACGCAGTGTCGCCAAGGCAGCTTCGCGGAGCACCCCAGCGAGGTCTGCGAACGACAAGCCGTCGGTCTGTTCGGCGAGTTCTTCGAGCACGACGTCGTCGGCCAGGCTTACATCGCTGATCTTGAGTAAGGCGAGGCGGGCCTCGGCGACCGGAAGTCCGATTTCGATGTGACTCTCGAACCGGCCAGCGCGCAGTAGCGCTGAGTCGATGAGGTCCTTGCGGTTGGTGGCAGCGATCACCGACACTTGGCCGCGATCGGCAACCCCGTCGATTTCGGTGAGCAGCGCGGCAACGACCTGGTCAGACACGGTGCTTGAGGACTGGCCCCGAACTGGTGCGAGCGCATCGAACTCATCGAAGAAGATGATTGATGGTGCAGCGTCACGAGCTCGCTGGAACACAGTGCGCACTGCTCGCTCGCTCTCACCGACGTACTTGTCGAGTAGCTCGGCGCCCTTGACGGCGAAGAAGGCGCTTCCGGCCTCGTGCGCTAACGCCTTGACGACGAAGGTCTTGCCGGTGCCTGGTGGGCCCCACAACAAGATTCCCTTGGGCGGCTCGATGCCGAGTCGTTCATAACGCTCAGGCTGGGTCATTGGCCAGATCACGGCCTCGGTGAGACGCTGCTTGACGTCGGCCATGTTGGCGACCTTTTCGAAGCCGAATCCGGTGATGTCACCCATCGGTACCGAGCCGAGTGAAGGGGTTGTGCCCTCGACCGCCTCAGCGGCCATGTCGGTCGTTAACTGATCCCCGACGCCGGTGACCATCGACGACGCGTGTACGACTCCAGCGAGTACGTCGGCGCCTGAAAAGCCAGCTGACAGCGTGGCAAGCCGGTGGTGGTCGATCTTGTCGCCCCCCGGCACCTGGGCGAACGCGGCCTCGAACAGCAACTCTCGGCGGTCGAGGTCAGGCGGTGGGATGCTGACGACCCGGGGGAGTAGCGGCGACTTTGCGATCGAGTCGTGCAGGTCGGCTACTGAGTCGACACCGAGCACACACGCCACTTGTGGTTTCTGGGCGACCTCTTCGAGGAACCAGCGCAACACGGCCACGAACTGGGTGCGAAAGGTCGACAACGCATCGTCGCCGGTCAGCGTTTCGAGCCGGTCGACAAAGATGACCCGTGCGCCTTTGGGAGCGTTGATCGCCGACGACAAGCGGTCGAGAAGGCGTTCGGGTTTGAACACTCGCGAGATGTCGACTTCGGTTACCTCGGTGCCCGCGCGTTGAGCGGCCTCGTTTACGAGCTCGGATTTTCCGCAGCCGTTCGGGCCCTCGAGCAGCATTCCGGCTACTGCCGGCATGCCCCACGATGCAGCCAGATTGTCTGACGTCGCCAGTAGCGAGAACCAGCCGGTCACCAACTCGACCTCGTTGTCGAGCCCCGCAAGCAATGCCTCGGCGGTCGTCGGGCCAGCTGGCTTCGTGGGTTCGGGCGCGTTTGCAGGGGTGGCTTTCATTGGCGCGGCCTTGGGGGCAGGCGTGGCTGCGGGAGCAGGCGCTGCCGCAGCGGGTGCAGGTGCATCGCCGGTTGCGAATCGAGTCGTCGACCCGACGAGGCCGCTTCCGTCAGGCTCGACCGCATTCACGGTCAGCACGATGTCGCCGTCGCCTTCGTGATACCCGGCTTCGATGATGATCTCGTCGCCGGCAGTCAGAGGTGCACCTTGCAGTGCGCGAGCCAGCTCGCGGGGCTCGAGAGCATGATCGGCCAGTCGCACAATCTCGGCCGGGTGCAAGATCACCCGCTTGACCTCAACGCTTGCGCCAGGCCGCACCCCAGCGTTCGACATCGCGATGTTGGTCAGCAACAGGTCGGTCGGCCCCGAGGTATCGGCACCACTGACGCGCACGTGCGTTTCACCGACCGCGACGATTCCACCCTGCGGCAAGCCAAGCGCCCGCAGCATGGTCGCATCAGCACTAGCGGTTGGTCCCTGACCTTCACGAATGGTGAAACGCATGGCGCAACTGTAGTGAGAACCGTCGCGTCCCAATTCCTGGAGACGGGCGACTGCGGCTACTGCGGATAGTGTGAGCGTGACGACATTGTGATCTGGTCACTATCGTCATGACTGAAAGTCTCTGCATGATTGACATTTCGTAACGTGGTGCGTTCGCGAAATCGGACCGCTGGTGTCAGCGCGCTTTTGTGCATGGCGATGCTTGCGTCGATCGTGTTCTTCGCCGTTAGTGCCGATGGCCGTGCGGGAACCGAGTCGACGACCAATGACGGCGGAGCGTGGTTGGTGAATCGTCGAACGGGGGCGATTGGCCACGTCAACCGGAGCGTCCAGGAGCTCTCGGCAGCAGTCAAGGTGAGCCAGGCCGGGGCCCAATTCGACGTGTTCCAGCCTGAGGGTGTGATCGTCGCCCATGACCTGACATCTGACTCCGTAGAGGTCGTTGACGAGCGCACTCATCTCATCGTGAACAGCCTGTCACTGCCGCCGGGGGCCGAGGTTCGCCAGTACGCATCCGGAGTGGTCGTGGTCGCGCAAGGACCCTTCCGCGTGTGGCGTCTTGACGCGTCAGCATTGGCCGAGCTACAGACCCTTGATTCGCTTGAACCTCTCTTCCAAGCAAGTGCGCCGCACGCCTGGAGTGTCAGTTTCGGTGGCGATGTCGCGGTTGACGACCAGGCCCTAGGCCAGCTGGTGGTCTATCGCCTCGATGCAACGATCGACCGCTGGTCACATGGTGAGGCTGTCGACGAGGTCCTTTTCGATGGCGATCGCCCCATCGTCGTGATCGGAGACCGACTCGGTCGTGTCGACGGTGGCAAGTTGACGATCGCCGATGATCGGCTTGGGCCGTGGAGTGTGGTCCAGGCACCTGCACCCGACCCCTTGGGTTCAGTGGTCGTCATCACTGATGGCGGGCGCATTCATCGCATCGACGGCCGCACTGGTTCGACCTCGCTTGTTGGCCAACTCGCTGGCACGGGATTTGGGGCGCCCATCGTCCACGAGGGCTGTGTCCACGCCGTAACGAGTGTGCCGGCGACATTCTGGGTGCAATGTGGCACGAGCGAGGCCCAGGTCACCGAACTCGTTGCGAGCCCCGGCGCTCAGCTTCGGTTGCGACTTGTGCACGGGGCAATCTGGATCAACGATCTTTCGACCAACAGCTTGTGGCTCGTCGACGACGAACTTGAGGTGAGCCGCATCGACGACTGGGGTGCAGTGCTGCCTCAAGACGACGGCGAAGACAGCGAGCTCAGTTCGGCACGAACCGACGACGACATTGTCGAAGATGTCGAGAACCCCGATGCCGAAGATGCTGACACTGTCGACGCCGATGAGTTCGACGAAGACGGCATCAACCAACCCCCGGTTGCGTTTGATGACAACGACGTGCAGACCCACTTAGGGCGCCCGGTTCTTATCAACGTTGTCGACAACGATGAGGATCCTGACAACGATGTTCTGTTGGTCGCAAGCGTCGAGAATCTGTCGGGCACCGATGCGATCGTTCGCGCCACGATCGACGGCACGAGCATTCAGGTAACACCGGCCGCGGACTTCGAGGGAGTTATCGAGTACCGGTACACAATCAGTGACGGTCGCGGTGGAACCGATTCGGCAAACGGCTCCGTCACGGTGCGGTCGCGCTCTGGCGCCGAGAACCGTCCGCCGGTAGCGGTCACCGACATCGGCTCAGTCACGGCGGGCGGCACGCTGAGAATCAATGTCATCGGCAACGACTTCGATCCCGATGGCGACTCGCTCGTACTGGTTGCGGCGTCGGCGCCTGAAGGAACCATCGCTTTCGATCCGTCTGGGCAGGTCATCTATGAGCCCGCTGCGGTCACCGGCGATGGCGAGGTAGAGCTCAGCTACACGATCGCCGACGATTTCGGCGAGCTGGCCGAGGGCCGGATCAGGGCGACTATTCGTCTGAGGGACTCAAATCAGCCACCCGATGCCCGCAACGACGGCGGTGTCACCGTCGTCGGCCAGCCGGTGACGATCCGCCTGCTGTTGAATGACACCGACCCTGATGGCGACGATCTGTTCGTTGCACAGCGGCCCGAGTTGGTCTCGCCGATCAACGTCGAGGTGTTCACCACCATCACTCCAGATGGCGAGTTCGTGTTCATCCCCGAACAGGCGGGTACCTACGTGTTCCGGTACGGGGCTTCAGATCAAGAAGAGACCGATTTGGCCCAGATTCGTGTCGAGGTGACCGAGGTCGTCGGCAACCGGCCGCCACTCGCCGTTCGAGACGATGTTGTCATTCCGGCTGGTGAGTCGCGCTTTGTCTACTCGCTCGTCAACGATGGCGATCCCGACGGTGACGTCATCGGCATAGTTGACTTCAATGTCACGCCTGGCTCAGGCCTGATTGTCGAGCGCTTTAGCGATCAAGGGTTCCGAGTCTTTGCCGAAGAAGCCGGTCCGCCGCGTCGCACGTTTCGCTATTCGATCAGCGATGGTGAATCTGAGCCGGTCGAGACCACCGTCGTGGTAGCCGTCGCCGATCCGTTGTCGATCAATCAGCCCCCGATCGCCCAAGCCGATGTCGTTGAAATTCGACCCGGCACAACCACGACCGTTGGGGTGCTCGGCAACGATTTCGATCCCGAGGGTGGGCCGCTACGAGTGGTTGCCGTATCAACCGTTGATGGGGTGACCACCCAGATCGGGTCCGACAATCAGTTTGTGCGGATCGGTGTCGATTCCACGACGACGACGAGTTTCAACCTGACTTATGAGATCGTTGACGATCAGCAGAATCGCACGGCGTCGGTCATTCGGGTGCAGATCGTTGCCGACGGGCAACCGAATCGACCTCCGGTTGCTCGCCCCGATTCCACCCGCACGCCGTTCGGCCAGGTCCTAGCGATCCCGGCGATAGCGAACGATTCCGATCCAGATGGTGACGCGATTCGAGTCGAGAGTGTCACCCGCCAGCCTGTGAACGGGCGGGTTGAGCTTGACGAGTTGACCGGTGAGATCATCTATACGCCGGCTCCCCAGTTTTCAGGAACAGATCGATTCTCGTACTCGATCGTCGACGCTTTTGGTGCTCGTGCCGAGGGCGAAGTCTTGGTCGGGGTGATGCCGGAGCCGGCGGTCAATAGAGATCCGATCGCGTTACCCGACTCGTACATCACGATCGCCACGGGTACCGCCCTGGAGATGGCCGTGTTGATCAACGACTCTGATCCTGATGGCGACCAGTTGCGCATCTCTGACGTACAAGCTCCAGAAGTCGGCACGGTGAGCCGTTCTCTCGACGGAAGACGGCTCACGTTCACGGCTCCCATCGAGCAAGACGAGGATCGCACGATCGTCTTTGATTACACGGTCTCTGACGGTGCCGGCGGATTCGCTGACGCTGCCATCACCATGATCGTGCAAGCCACGCCCGGTCAGCTGCCCAACGCCCCGGTCGCAGTCGACGATGACGCGGGGACTCACGCCACCGGTGACGAGGTTCGAGTCGCTGTCTTGTCGAACGACCGCGATCCTGACACCCCGCTGTCGAGCCTGGCGGTGTCGGCGTTCGACCCTGAGGTGAGCGTCGACGGCCAGATGTTGGTCTTCATTGCGGGGGCCGCAAGCACTGAGTACACCTATCAAGTCACCGATCCTGAGGGCAACCAAGACACAGGCATCGTGACGGTGTCCATCGTGAACCCGATACCGCCTGTCGCAATCGACGATTCGTGGGGACCTGAGGCTCGCGGCACCATCGTCGAGATCCCGGTGCTGCTGAACGACTACGACATCGACGGCGAGCCCGAGGACCTCGAGCTGGTCGCTGTCACCGGCGATGGAGCACAGGTGTCGGGCCAGACGATTCGCATCACCGTGCCTGCTGAGTCGACCCAGTACGGGTACACGATTCGCGATGCCAACGGACTTGAGGCATCGGCGTCGATCTCGCTAATCGTCACCGATAATCAGGCGCCACTCGTCGCGCCTCAAACGATCCAGACCCCGTTCGAAGAGTCGGTGCGGATCGATCTGTCTACAGCGGGCACTGACCCCGACGGCGATCCGCTGTTCTACTCCTGCTGTCAAAGTGCCAGCAACGGCTCACCGGTTGTCCTCGACGCTGGCCAAGGCCTCTTGTCGATCGAGTTCACGCCTGACGACGGCTTCGATGGTGATGCATCGTTCTCATTCGAGGTTGATGATCAGGTCGGAAACGTGGTTGCGGGGTCGGTGACCGTCCAGGTCGGTGAGCAACCCAATCGTCCGCCGACTGTCGTCGATGGTGCGCTCAGTATCCAAGTGCCGCGTCCGGACGGACCTCAAGTGTCTGAGACGCTCGACCTTGGGGCCGTCACCGATGATCCCGATCTCGATGACGAGTTGACGTGGAGTATCGAATCGCAGCCGGGCCAAAACCTGAGCGCATCGATCAGTGGGTCGGTGCTAGAAGTCTCAGCGACCGACGATTCCCAACCGGGCTCGACAACGCTTGCGTGGCGAGTAACCGACCCCGAGGGAGAGTCCGCATCGGGCACCATCGTCATCACGGTCGAGCGACCAACGAACAGCCCGCCCGTAACCGCCGACGTCACTGTCAACGTTGCTGCCGGCAGCAGCGTCGACGTTGGCGACATCGCTTTGGCCACCAGTGACACCGACGACAACGAAGTGCTGACCTATGAGATCGGCAGCGTCGCCAACCCGCAGATCACGGCAACATTGACCGGAACGACGACCGTCACGGTGGCCGCCGCAGTAACGGCGACCCGAAGCGAGGAGACGACCAGCTTCACCGTCACCGATCGCCTCGGTGAGACCAGCACCAGTTCGTTCACGATTGTGGTGGGCGAGCCCGATGCAAGTCCGCCAACCGCTGGCCCCGATGACGCAGACACGGTCCAAGGCGTGGCTGTGGTGATTCCGGTGCTCGACAACGATACGGACCCAATCGGCGCAGGCCTCACAATTGTCGATCCCGGAAGCAGCCCCGATGGCGCGGCCACCGTCGCAGGGTCGGCCATTTCGTTCGCACCTTCACCCGGGTTCTTCGGCGAGGCCCAGTTCGCCTACACGATTCGCGATGCTGCTGACATCGCGGACCGCGAAGCGAGCGGGACCGTCACCGTTACTGTTACCGGTCGACCCGATGCGCCGAGCGCACCAGTGTGTGTCCCCAGCTCAACGCAGGTGGACCTGACCTGGACGGCGCCGAACGGCAACGGCGATGCAGCGGGCGACTACCGGGTCGAACACGACCGGGGTGACCCCGCCGAGCCGGCTGGTAACAGCACGAGTTATCAGTGGACCGATCTATCCAACAATACCGACTACCGGTTCCGGGTGTACGCGAGCAACGTCGCGGGGGAGAGCCTGCCTTCGGCGTGGTCAGACGTGTGCACCCCTGATACAGAACCTGAGCGGCCAGCTGCGCCGACCGTGGTGCATGGTGATCGGGTGCTCACAGTCAGTTGGCAAGAGCCCGACAACAACGGGTCGCCGATCACGGGCTACCAACTGCGCATTGGCGGCGGCGAGGCCATCCCCGTCGCGGGTACAAGTACCGACTGGGAACCGCTCGAAAACGGTCAGGACTACACCTTTGAAGTGGCGGCGGTGAACGCTGCGGGCGAGTCGGTCTTCTCGCTTGCATCGGCGCCCGAGCACCCGTCGACGACGCCTGCTATCCCTGCCATCGGCACGACCACTCGCGGCGGGCTGATTGGCGCAAGTGCCAGCACCTTCCTTGAGATGAACTGGACCAGCGTGCCCGTCTCTCAAGATGGTGGCGACGACATCGACTACTACCGAGTGCAGCTGCGACCCCAGGGCGGATCCGCAGGCAGTCCAATTGTGGTTCCCGGTGCAAACTCGAACAGCTACTTGTGGTCGGGATTGGCAAACGGAACGCCTCACCAGTTTCGGGTGCGAGCGCACAATCGCGATGGCGAAAGCAACTGGTCGCCATGGTCCGCACCATTGCAAGCCTGCACAGTTCCCCAACCGCCGAACATCACCAGCGTGGTGCCCGGCGACAAGGTGGCCGATGTTACGTTCACCGAGCCTGGCGACAACGGAGGATGCTCGGTCACGCAGTACAACGTGCGAGTCGCTGGCTCGCCCGATTTGGGAACCTCAGTTACGTCGCCCGGTACGGTGCCGAAGCCGGGTCTTACCAACGGTCAGCCCTACGCTTTCGAGGTGCGGGCATCGAACGTCATTGGCGACTCCGGTTGGGTCACGAGCGCCAGCGTTACTCCGTTGGGTGCCCCGATCTGCCCGAACACACTGCAAGTGAGCGAGATCGACCGCACAAGCCAGACCATCACGTGGGATCCCGCGAACTTCAATGGCGGTTCGACGAACAGCTACGAGTATCAGGTCCTCGGCGGCGGATCGGGGCCTACGAGTTCTGCCACTTCGCACACGCTCAGCCTGGCGCCGAATCAAGGGCACACCATCTCGGTGGTGGCCATCAATGAAGCTGGCAGCGACGTGTGCGGTAGCCGCACGTTCACCAGTTGCCCAGACACCCCGCTACAGCCTCCGAAGCCTGGCATCAGCGTGCTGCCAAACGGCCAGATGCTGATCGACTTCGACCACCCCCCGATCCCATGTGTGAGCCAGCCTCAGGTGACGGGCGATTTGACGATCGCGTACTCGCAGGCGGAGAGCACCTCGGGTCCATCATTGCCCGACGCGGCCGGCGATATCAGTGCGATCGACCTGAGCAACGGCCCTGGCTTTGCGCCGGACACGACTGAACGAGGTCGAGTGCGCGGCTGCTTCTCTGACGACATCTGCGGCCCGTGGAGCCCGTGGAGCGACTACGCAACCGTGCCCAACCCGCAGTCGATTTCGATCTCGTTTGGTGACTCGTTTCCGACGCCATGTGCGCTCAATACCGGATGGGCAGCTGAGGGCCCGTGCATCGCCATCAACGTTTCGACGTCCGGATTTTCGCCGAGCTACTTCACGAAGTGCTTTGCCGCTGACGTAAATGGCATCTGGACCGAGTGGTCTTCGGTGGGTTCGTACCTAACGACCTCGACCTATATATCGAATGCATGTACCTATGGCGGTGCTGGCGGCGCCGTGATTGTTTTGGGCCGCAATACCGGGTTTGAGCTCGGCATTTTCGCAGGACAACCGGTCTCGAATTTCACGGTTCCCGCCGGCTACGTGGCGTCAAATGTGCTCACGTGGCCTACGAGTTGAGCGAGCCCGCTGACGCAGCGACGGATTCGATAGGTGTAGCTGACTCGTGGCTAGTTGGCGTGCAGGTCCTCGTTGAGGCCTTGCCAGCCAGCGCCTTCGCGGGGCACGGCTTGAATCTGACCTGTCTCTGAGTGGCGCCGGTACAGCAACCCTTTGCTTCCGCTCAGCTCACGGGCTTTGACGACTTGGCCGTCGGGCATCGTCACCCGGGTGCCGGCGGTGATGTAGCAGCCAGCTTCGACGATGCAGTCGTCGCCGAGTGAGATACCGATGCCGCCGTTGGCGCCGATCAGGCATCGTTCGCCGACGCTGACGACGTCGGTGCCGCCACCCGAAAGGGTGCCGATGATCGAGGCGCCTCCGCCAATGTCAGAGTCGTTGCCCACGATCACGCCTTGGGTGATACGGCCTTCGACCATGGCGTTGCCGAGCGTGCCGGCGTTGAAGTTCACGTGGCCTTCGTGCATCACGGTGGTGCCTTCGGCCAGGTGAGCGCCCAGGCGCACTCGGTTGGCGTCGGCGATGCGCACGCCGCTCGGTACGACGTAGTCGAGCATGCGGGGGAATTTGTCGACCAGGTTCACTTGCACGTCGTGGCCTTCGGCTCGCAGCGCAATGCGGGTCATCTCGAAGCCCTCGGGTTCGAACGGCCCCAGGTTGGTCCACACGACGTTGTTGAGTTGGGCGAAGATGCCGTTGAGGTTCATCGAGTTCGGAAGCACCGCCCGATGCGACAGCATGTGCAGCCGCAGGTACGAGTCGATCGCGTCGAGCGGCGGCTGGTACAGGTTGTCGATAAACGAGGCCACGACGACGCGGGTGCCGCCGAGCGCCTCATGGGTAGCGGTCTTGGCGCACAGGCGCCAGGCGTCGACGTTGAGGTGTGGCCCGTCGCCGGTCGCGAGCTCTTCGAGTGAGGCCAGTGCGCCAGCGATCGTGTCGGCGTCGATCTCGAACGTTTCGGTACCGCTGCGATAACCAACGGCTTCGGCGAGCACTGCGGCGGTGCCCCATGAGCCGGCCACGTTGACGTGGGGATAGGACACGTCGAGCACGGCATCCGATGGGCCGACGGTGGCAACGCCTACGGCAAAGGCTGCGGGCGGTTCGTAGCCCTCGAGGCGAGCTTCGATTGCGGTCACGGCGTCGCTAAGCGTGCGGGGGCCGACCTCGGACTGCGGCATCATTTTCTCCATGGCCCGCAGACTACTGACCCCGGCGACTACTGGTCGACTGATTCCCCGGTCTGGGTAGTGGTGTCGTCGAGCACGTCTTCGATGATGCGGTCGTGCGTGCGGGTACCAAGGCTCGACAGCATCTCGGGGTGCAGGGCTCCCACGGCGATGCCGACGGCCGCAGCGGCCACGATCGTGATCACGTTGCGCACCTCGAACTGCATCACGAACAGCCCCGTGATCGCGCCGGCCGCCAGCACGAATCCAGCGAACGTTGGCACGAAGCTCTGTTCGCTAGCGGCGTGGCCCTCGAGCACGCGCATGACGGGCGGAACCGCCAACACAATCCCCGCCGTCCCAGCCAGAACAAACATCCAAAGCATCAACGAACGACGCTAGTGCAGTCGGATCCTGTTGCGCGCGGTTCGGGGTAGAGCTTTGGAAACTCGGTACTTGAGCGTCAGACCCAAAGACTCCTTGCCCAAATTGGGTAGATATGTTACGTTCACTCCAACTTGCCTCAAGTGGGTGAGTTGACATGGCAATCAACAGGCGGTTGGTGGATCTTGAGCGGCGGCAAAGGCTAATACCTAGTTTTCAATTTGCAGTGCTTGGTTCTCGTCGACTCGGGCGTGTAACGACGCGCCCTTCTGCGGGTTTGTCTCGTCTTCGGTAGCGAACCTTCAGCGGATGGTAGGAGTCTTAAGTGTCAACGGACGTAGAAGTATCACGGGATGGGATCGTCATCATCGACGATCGCGACTACAACATTTTGAAACCGCCGCCGTACTCAGATCCTCTGGTCCAGGCCGAAGTGGCCGCTGTATTGCAGACCCTCGACCTGGCGGCGATCACCGAGAACCTTTCGATGTCGGTTGAGCTTTTCTGGGTCGCGTACAACGGGGTTGCTGGGGCCCGCGTAAACCACGAGTCGCTTCAGGCTCGCGTGGTCGACATCCAAACCGAGCTAGCGCTTACCTGCAACGAGTGCGTGCTCACGATGACAAGTTTCAAGCGAGATACCAATGAGATCATCCGCCAGGTCTCGTCGAGCTACCGGTGGCTCTTGCGGACCAAAGAGAACATTGCGATCAAGAAACTCGCTCGATGCGCGGAGGCCGCTGAACGGATGGCAGATGCCGCGACCGATCTTGCGACGCGATTCCAAGACCTGCAAGGAAGAACGACCGACGTGCATATCGCGAGTGTGCAGGCCCGCGACGATCAGCATTGGCGGATACAAGAGCTCGAGGAGGAGAAGGGCCGGACCAGGGAGCTAAAGGAAACCCAACAAAAGAACGCAGACCTCCTGCTCATCGAGATTGGCCAGATCGAGACGCAACGTCTCAAGGCCGAGGACCGCGAAGAAACGGCGGCGAAGCGGGCCTTTGCCGCCCAGATCGTGGGCGCGGTCGCTGGCGCGCTGGGTGGGGCAATGCAGAGTGGGCAACAAGTCCTTGGCGCGGTGATCGCAGCGAAGACCGGCGGCGCAGTGCGTCCCCAAATGGCAGCACCTGCAGCGGCCCCTGCGCCGGCCGCTCCAGCGGTATCGCAGGCTGGGGCAACACCAGGCGCGGCGCCTGCGCAGTCCAAGGCGCAGGCTGATGCAAAGGTGGCGGCCCAGCAGGCCCTGGCCAACGCTCAGGCCAATGTCGACGGGTTGGCAAAGGACATCGTCTCGATCAACGGCGACATCACCAAGGTCAACGCTGACCTTTCGGTGACACCTGCTCCAACCGGCGACGCCCTTGCCGCACTGCAAGACGAGTTGGCGAGGTATGAGGCCGAATTGGCTGCAACCCAGGCTGACAAGGACAAGGCCGATGCCGAGGTCGTTCGCCTCACGCCGAGCACCAAGAAAAGCAACGACGCCGCTATCCAGGCGGCGCTCGCCGGCGGAGCGGCCGCGTTCGACAGCGCCGCAGGAAGCGCGAATGCGATGGCAACCTCGCAGGCCCAGGATCGTCAAGAGTACGCACAGCTGAGCATGCAGCTGCTGCAACAAGAGATGAACATGAAGAAGGAGCAGCGGCTCAGCCTGATGCAGATTGCCGGGGCGACCGAGAAGCTTAAGAACCTTGACAAAGAACAGCATCACGCTGAAGTCTCTGAAGAGGCCCTCGACGCAGCCAACGGCGCTCTTGGCCAGATCGTCGGCCTGCTCATTAACGCGGCGTTGTTCTGGCGACAGATGGCCGAGGTGTGCAAGGCCTTGGCCGAGTCCGATCTCATCGATGACATCGAAGATCTCAGCGTCGAAGACCCCGAGGACCGACTTGAGATCTACACCGAGCCGTTCTTTGTCGAGGAGTTCCTGTCGTATCTGTGTCGATGGGTCGCTCTCAATGGCCTGGCCGACGAGTACCTCGTGAAGGCCGCCGCTGCCCAGCAGAAGGCGGTTGGCTATCTCGGCCAAGCCCCGTCGATCGAGCAGGCGCTGGCGAACGCGCCGGCGCTCGCCGATGAGATCCAGAAGACGATTGCCGAACGGCTCGAGGCGTCGGACACCGTCATGCTTGAGCTCGAACGCAGCTTCGCTGAGTTCTCCGACCTCAACGACGAGTTGGTTGGCGAAGGAGCAGAGGCATGAGCGTGGCCCAGCTGACCGGCGCCACCCGCTTTAGCGATATCGCCGCTTCGCTCGAAGCTGCAGCCGAAGACATCGAGTACGGCAGACGAGACGAGGCCGCACGGGTGCTGTCGGGCATGCAGCGACAGGTCGAGGAACTCGACGAGAGCTCCACCCAAAGGCGAACAGAGGCTGCTGCCGAGCTCGATGAAGTGCGCGAAGACGTGCACATCGTGGTGGCCACCAAAGACCAGCTGTACGCGATGGTTCAGCAATTTGGCAGCGAGCGGGACAAGGCCGAACAGGACCTCGCTCGAGCGAATGCCGGGATCGTTTCCACGATCACTACACAGATCGTGCCGTTGCAAGTCAGCCTGGCCGCCAAGTTAGGTGAACTCGAACGCCACAGGGCGAAGATTCGTCGTCGCGACGACGTGTCGGTCGGGGCGATCTTCGTATCGATTGCCACGCTCGGCATCGATCGTGCTGTTGCAGCGATCGATGTTGCGATTGCGCAGAGCGAGCGCCAGATCGCGACCATCAACACCAAAATCGCTCAATCGGAACGGCTGGTCGACGACGCGAATCAGGACATAGCGGGCTTTCAAGCGGAACTCGATCGTGTGGCAGCCAAGCGGGTAGAAATCGACAACTTGCTTCACGTGGTCGACTCGCGAGTCGCAGCAGCCGCGTTTCTCGAAGGCCGGTGCCGCAATCTGCTGGCGTACCTGCTCGAGATCGATCTCTTCTACGGGCGCCTCCGTGGACTGATCGAGGCAGTTGACCTGCGCATCGACGATGTGGGCGATCTTGTCGCCGAGCTCGACGCACCGGCGTCGATCCTCGACCTCGACGGTTCGGCGAGTGACGTGGTCTCGTTACGCGAGGCGCTACGAAGGTTCGACGAGTTCGTTGACGCTGGCCCTGGCGCGATGGTTCGACAAGTCGTCGAATCAACCGGGCTTACCGTGAACGCGGTGCGCTTCGCCGATGGGTCGTTCCAAGAGACCGACCTCGGCAAGTGGGGCGAGTTCGATGCCCGCCGCCACAAGGTCTTCAGCTTCGATGAGGTCGGTCGCGATGAATGGTCGGTCTATCTGCACGACCCATCACGCAGCATCGACCTGCAGCTCGACCTGCATCGAAGAAAGGTCGGCTTCCGCTTCGTTGGGCAGCCGTATCGCGACCTCTACAACATCGTGCACTCGTGCACCTTGTTGTGCGACGACCCCTGCTTGGCGGCGACATGACTGAGCAGATTAGAGACCTAACACGTCGCAACTGGGAGTCAGTAGACGCAGCCGCATTTGCAGCTGGGCAAGGGGGCGGTTCTTCCATGGTCATGCGCTCGGAGGGCGTGCTGGGCGACACTCTCTATGCGCGGTTTAGTCGAAACACCGCCGACGCTGCTGAGGCTGCGCACACTTTGGCAAAGCGGCTCTGGGGGGTGCATTTGGGAGAGCCGGCGGCGGCGAGTGTCCCAGAGCTCCATTTGGTCTTCGATGCGAACCTCGCAGCGGGGACAGCCTTCGGTGTCAAGTTGTGGGGTCCGCAACAGACCTGGAAGTCTGAAACTCAAAAAACGCTGCACTCGTACTGGATCACCCGCGAGGTCCCAGGGGTCTATTCGTGGCAGGACCACCTGCTTACGGGCACCGGCGATTCGAACTACTTCTTAAGCGACGCACTGATTGAGCAGATGGCAAAGGTCCACGCCATCGACACGGTGCTTGCGATGGCGGATCGGCTCAGCAACTCGAACCTCTCCAACTTTCACTATTGCCAGACCGGACCGGCACTGATCGATTTTGACTGGTTTGCACCACACAAAACCCAGAGTCTCGGGTTTCCTGAAAATGGAGTGGATCATCGGGTTGATCGGCTGAAGCGATCCGGATTGGGTACGTTCACCAGAGATCAAAATCCCACTTGCATGCCCGGCGCTGGCATCCGTGACAAGAGCTCGAACAAGCGGTGGAAGTACAGCCCGTCGCGGTGTATGTGGATGGGCGACTATCTCGAGAACCCT
>Ga0114956_1000099_pt1 | contig 49413 bp, 44 predicted proteins | sample MaitaG_FD_87304 | JGI IMG/M metagenome (GOLD analysis project Ga0114956, IMG submission 87304) | Marine algal microbial communities from Maine, USA - Maine_Asex2 metaG | ecosystem: Host-associated > Algae > Red algae > Unclassified | place: Maine, USA | collected 2015-01-05 | reverse complement strand
TTTGAGTCAGATTTTCGTGTCAATTGAGGTGAATAGTTGTTCTATTCGCCGAAATTTACGCGGAAATATGGCCAAAAGATCGCGCTGTCGGCCGATCAGATTATTCTCGGACAGGCTCCTAGTCACCTTCAAATTCGCAAAGCACATGTACGGGTACGTCCAGTGCTTCAATACGCTGGCGTCCTCCCAGTGCGGGGAGGTCGATGATAAAGGCGCTCCCGATGACCTTCGCTCCAGCTCGCCGAATCAATTTTATGCCAGCCTCACAGGTGCCTCCTGTCGCAATCAGATCATCCACCAGCAACACACGCTCGCCGGGTTCGAATGCACCGTCGTGGAGTTCCATGGTGGCCTCGCCGTATTCGAGTATGTAGGACTCGCTCATGCGAGGCCCGGGCAATTTTCCGGCCTTGCGAATAGGTACGAATCCCACTGACAGCTGATGTGCGATAGCGCCACCCATAATAAAGCCCCTCGCTTCCAGCGCAGCTACCTTGTCGATCCGGTCACCCGCATAGGGATGTAGCAGATTGTCTATAGCCATACGGAAGGCTTGAGCATCACCAAATAACGTGGTGACATCCCGGAACTGGATACCCGGTTTGGGGAAGTCTGGGATGGTACGAATTGAGTCTCTGATATTCATGATAAGGGCAGGTGCGTTGGGCAGACTTGAACTGACAATTGTGACACGAGAGTAACACTTACCGTTATCACCTGAATCAAGGACCGCACGGGCGCTCATGATATTATCGCAACATCTTAACGAGTCGGTCGAAGTAACAATATGCGTCTTATTAATAAAATCTGTCTACTGGCGGTAGTAGTGCTGATCGCAGGCTGCAGCACAATCAAGTACAACACGCTTGAAAAAGTAGGCATCCACAAGCGTGATCTGCTCGTTGGTAATGTCGAAGATACTCGCGATGCTCAGAAAGAGGCACAGGAGCAGTTCCAGGACGCGCTTGAGCGATTCGGTAGTATCGTGAACATTGAAGATACGAACCTGAAAAAAGCCTACAACCGACTCAACGATGAATACGAAGACAGCAGTGATGCTGCTGAAGAAGTCAGCGAGCAAATCGGCGAAGTTGAAGATGTTGCTGCCGATCTGTTCAATGAGTGGCGTGAAGAAAACAAGGCCTATACCGATGCAGTACTGCGTCGCGATAGTGAGAACAAATTGCGCGATACCGAAGCGCGATACAAAGGAATGCTGCGAAGCATGAAGCAGGCTGAAGCGAGCATGCAACCTGTCCTGTCTTCCTTGTACGATAATGTGCTGTACCTCAAGCACAATCTGAATGCTCAGGCTGTGGGTTCTCTGAGAACCACTTTCAACGAGCTTGAAGGTGATATCGGCATTCTTGTTGAGCGTATGAACCAGTCAATCGAGCGCTCCAACGACTTTATCAATCAGATGAAGTAGTGAGTGATCCTGATACCGGCGTGGACAACGCAGAGGAGCTTGAAGACAAGATCAACCAGGAGACCGGCCTCATTAGCTGGTCAGACTTGGTTAGGCATTTTGCGCGCGGAGTTGTCATCACGGTGGAGCCCGCTCTGGATCTGATTGATGTAGCGGCTTGCCTGAGCAACGACGATACCGCCACTTTGCAAGTCTGGCTAGACAGCGGCACGGTGAATCGGGCAAGTGATGATAACGCGCGCGACTGGGCTGTAAGAGAACCGGATTTCTGGTGTGTCGTCACAGCACCGTGGGTGCTGGTGCAGGAAAAGCAGGTGTAGACCCTGCCTGAAGCGGTAAATGGATGGTTTGCGCCCGGCTTGAGATGACGAGCGTTACAAGGCAGCAGCCCACGCTGAGACCAGTTCATTTGCTGCCTGTGGCGGTGTGGTTTTCTGTTGCCGAACGGACAACTCCGTCTGCTTGATGAGCGCGTGCAGATCAGCGTTGTTTCGCAACGACGCTAATACGCTATGGTCAACCATCGACCACATCCAGCGTACACGTTGCTGTTCCCGGCGCTCTACCAGCTCTCCGGTGTCGATCAGCTGACGTCTGTGATCCCTGACTGTCTGCCAAAGTGTCTCCAGCCCATCACCCGTTACTGCGCTGCAGGTCATAGTCACCGGTTTCCAGCTGCCACTTTGCTGAATGATGGACAACGCGCGCTGATAGGCCGCCTTGGCCTGTTCAGCGTCCTTTACCGTATCGCCGTCTGCCTTGTTGACGGCGATAATATCAGCGAGTTCAAGCACACCCTTCTTGATGCCCTGAAGCTCATCCCCGGCACCTGGCAGCATCAGTACCAGGTAGCAATCCACCATCTCGGACACGACAGTTTCTGATTGCCCCACACCGACGGTTTCAACCAGTATCACGTCGTAGCCTGCGGCTTCACACAGCAATAGTGACTCGCGTGTTACACGCGCAACACCTCCCAGGTGACCGCTTGTGGGGGAAGGGCGGATGTAGGCGTTGTCGTTGATCGACAACGCTGCCATGCGTGTCTTGTCACCCAGAATACTGCCGCCGGTTCGCTGACTACTCGGGTCTATGGCCAGCACGGCCACCCGATGTCCTTTTTCTATCAGACTCAGCCCCAGCGCTTCGATAAACGTACTCTTGCCAACACCGGGAACGCCGCTGATACCTACTCGCATGGCTTTGCCGGTTCGGGGCAGCAATTGTTGCAAGGTTGTCTGGGCAAGCTCGCGATGAGTGGAGAGGGTGGATTCGGTTAGCGTGATTGCACGTGAGAGCATGGCACGTTCACGGGCCATAACGCCGTACGCCAGTGTCTCAGGTGTCAGTGTGGCTCTCCCCATCAGTGTTTTTCAACAGGTAGTGGTGGATGTCCCAGAGCATCGAGCAGAGTATCGAGCAAAGTTGTAGCCGCTTTAGCTATGACGGTACCCGGTGGAAATACAGCTGCTGCCCCGGCATCAACAAGCGCCGGTATATCCTGCGGAGGTACCACGCCGCCAACCACGATCTGAATATCTCCCCGATCGTGTGTCTCCAGTGCAGCTTTCAGCGCGGGTACCAGAGTCAGATGTCCTGCAGCCAAAGAGCTTGCCCCGACAATATGAACATCATTGTCGACCGCCTGTCTTGCCACCTCTTCAGGCGTCTGGAACAGAGGCCCGATGTCGACATCAAAGCCTAGATCGGCGAAAGCGGTTGCGATAACTTTTTGCCCTCGATCATGGCCATCCTGGCCCATCTTGGCAATGAGGATACGAGGTCTGCGACCTTCGCAAGCCATGAAATGGGAAACACGTTTTTCGATAAGGGGTAGTTGGTCACTGTCTGCCATGGCGTGAAGGTAGACTCCTTGAATAGACTGGATTCTCGCAGTGTGCCTACCGTATACGCTTTCCAGTGAGTCGGAGATTTCGCCTACGGTAGCTCTTGCACGGGCAGCTTCAACGGCCAACGCGAGCAGGTTGCCTGATTCTTCACGAGCTGCCTTCGTCAGTGAATCCAGAGCGCTCTGGTGAGCGACAGGGTCTCTCTCTTCACGTACGCGGCGCAGCCTCTCCAGCTGCTGTTCTCGTACCTTGGCATTATTGATTTTAAGAACATCTACAGGCGGCTCATTTTCAAGTACTAGCTCGTTGATTCCCACCACGCTCTGTTGGCCTGCATCGATACGTGCCTGCGTGCGTGCTGCCGACTCTTCAATACGCAGCTTCGGTATACCCGCTTCAATGGCCTTGGCCATACCGCCTCGCGCTTCTACCTCTTCGATATGCTGCCAGGCTTTTTGCGCAAGCTCGCGCGTCAGGGTTTCCATGAAATGACTACCACCCCAGGGGTCGACTGTATTGCAAAGGCCAGTCTCATGTTGCATGAATAGCTGCGTATTCCTGGCAATACGAGCAGAGAAGTCGGTGGGTAATGCGAGCGCTTCATCAAAGGCGTTGGTGTGCAGAGACTGTGTGTGCCCGGCAACCGCTGCCATCGCTTCGATACCTGTTCTGGTAACATTGTTATAAACGTCCTGAGCGGTCAGGCTCCACCCTGATGTCTGACAATGGGTTCGCAGACTCAGTGACTTGGGATTTTTCGGGTTGAAAGTCTTGACCAGCTTCGCCCACAGCAGGCGAGCGGCACGTAGCTTGGCCACTTCCATGTAGTGATTCATGCCGATAGCCCAGAAGAACGAAAGTCTGGGGGCGAAGCTATCCACATCCATACCGGCTGCGATGCCAGTACGCAGATATTCAACGCCATCAGCGAGCGTGTAGGCCAGTTCAAGATCAGCGGATGCTCCTGCCTCCTGCATGTGATACCCGGAGATACTGATGCTGTTGAATTTGGGCATCTCGCGGGAGGTATATGAGAAAATGTCAGCGATGATTTTCATGGATGGTGCAGGTGGGTAGATGTAGGTATTGCGCACCATGAATTCTTTCAGTATGTCGTTTTGTATCGTGCCGGTCAGCTTTGCGGGAACTACACCTTGCTCTTCTGCCGCAACAATATAAAGCGCCATGATAGGCAGCACCGCACCGTTCATGGTCATGGACACGCTCATCTTGTCCAGTGGTATCTGGTCAAACAGTATCTGCATGTCTAGTATCGAGTCGATCGCAACGCCTGCCATACCCACATCACTGATTACCCGTGGATGGTCCGAGTCGTAACCGCGGTGTGTTGGCAGATCAAAAGCGATAGACAACCCCTTTTGTCCGGCAGCAAGATTGCGCTTGTAGAAGGCATTACTGTCTTCCGCTGTGGAGAATCCTGCGTACTGTCTTATCGTCCACGGCTTGGTCGTGTACATGGTGGGGTAGGGACCCCGCGTGAAGGGTGCAAAACCAGGGTAGTCGGTTTGATAACCCGATGCCGTGCGATCCTTCTGATTGTAGTGGCTCTTGAGGGTGATTCCTTCGGGTGTCGTGCGCGATGAGGTTGCCTCCTGTTGATCGTCAGCGGTATTGCTCGATACTATTAGAGGACTGTTGTTCGCGTTGAACTGGAATGATGGCTGGCTCATCAATGTGTACTCGCCTTGTCACTGGATTGAACAGACGCAAGGCCTGCTTCGTATGATTCAGCATCGCGTACTCTGACAAGCTTTAACCCTGATGACCCACCTTTTTCACTGTGATGAATGGCTTGGGTTGTAGTATTGGTGCCGGAGGCTGTGAACCTGTTTATGCCGACCATAATACTTTTTTCATCACTGAGTCTTGTGAGTCGTTGCGCATGAATCTCGCCGATGCTGGCTTGCCACTCACCCGACTGGATAGACGAGAGCCAGCCGGCAGAGTTACCCATGTCTGACAATGATTGCCATGTTTTATTTATGAGCTGACTGGTCAGTGTTTCAATGGCGTGTGATCCTTTGAATGGATCGTTTACGCTGATAAGCCCCGACTCTCTATCCAGTATGATGGGCAGGTTACGCGCTATACGCGCGCCAAGACTGCCATCCTCATCCGCAGCCCAGTCGTCAATGCAATCATGTGGATGCACGATGATCGTTGTTGCGTTACCCATGGCAGCGGCAGTGCATGCAGCCATGTTTCGCAAGTGGTTGTTCCAGTGCTCTATGCGGCTCTGATTGCGGCGTGAGGTTTCTACAACGAGTGAGAGTCCCTTATTATTGCCATCGGGTGTGGAGCCAGAAACCTGGTTGAACTGCCCCAGTACGTGTTGCCACAGATGAGCAAGACTACGCAGCTTTATCACGCCCATCAAAACATCAGCATCGCAAGACATCTGGAAGACAATGTGTGCGCTTGCCTGTTCGGCGCTCATGCCAGCGTTGATCAAAGCTTCCAGATACAGTGTTCCGGTGGCAATAGCGGCATGTAGTTCCTGCGTTGCCGATGCGCCGGCGTTGTGATGGATAGTGGTATCAACCAGTACCGTATTGCTTAATGGAAACTGCTTGCGAGTGTCTGTAGCAAACTGCCCCAGAGTTGCCAGAGCCGTATCGAGGGAGACGTTCACGTCACCTTCAGTCAGCCAGTTACCTACTGGATCTGCGTTGAAACTGCAGTTCACACCAGCTGAATCCATGTTCTGTGCATCGATATGACGCTTGAAATTGTCGGCGACCTTTGCAAGATCATGGCTGATACGCAGGCTGATTGGCGCTACATCCAGCATGATGCCGTTGAGCAGGGTGGCGAAATCAGTTTGAGCATTGGCAGTAATCTGGATAGACGTGTTGCCTGCAGACAGCGCTTCAAGCAATTGCCTGTTAGCGTCCTCCGCGTTGGTAGCATGCTCCAGTGCAAGACGATTATCCCAGCCGCTGACCATGTCTCTATACGGCAAACCCGTGCAGGCTTCCCCAGTTGCCGTGTCGTACAGCACGGCTATGCTCAGCCCATCGAGTGTTTCATGAGCCAGCGACGAAAGCGTTGCGTTTGCGGCCAGACCTGCCAGCGCTGATTCAGACCATTCCCGCTGTGACGGCGGTGTAAACACCTTATCCAGTTCGGCTGGAGGAGGCGTCTCCACCTCGGTTGAGCCGTTGGAATTATCGGAAGCTGACTGAGTCATGCGAAACGTTCCACGAAATGTCATCGGTAGGTGCTACCAGACGTTGCAGCATCATTGTAGTGCAAGCGGCATGGCGTTTCCGTCTACGCCCAGACAGCATCTTCAGCATTAGCAATTCTGAGGATCAACGCCTCTTTTCAGGTTCCTGATTAGAAACCGGACCGGATTGACTAATGGTGCCCAGTCACTCCAGCCTCCTGTCAGGTTCGAGAATGTCGGTGAAACTAAGCGTCTATCAGTGCTTGCTTGCTGCAAGGGCGTTGGGCTTGCACCGGTTAGCAGGTCTGCCAGTAACGCTGCACAGAGTGGGGCGGTGACAATGCCGCGGGAACCTAATCCACCGATGACATAAACGTCTTCAACAACAGGAATTTTGGGGTACTGGCTATTGACTCTGCCGTGTCGCAGATCGCGGTACACAGTGGCTGCTGCCGCAAAATCCGGTAGCGGTCCGACCAGTGGCAGTCGGTCAGGGGTGGTCGCTCGAATGCCCGCGTAGCCGGCCAGAGCAGCGGATTCGATGCTCAGCTCAGGCAGTAGTTGCTGCAAACCGGCAAGATTCAGTGCGTGGTCTTCATCACGCACGGTGGAGTCCAGACTATCCCGTGTAAACGTTGCGCCGACCAATACCGACTTTCCGTCAGGGATAACGTAGTGTTTGCCATTGACGACGCACTGAGGTGGTTTCACCCCTTCCATCAATGCAAAACGGCTAATTTGCCCACGCGCTGGTATTAGCGGTAAGTGCTGTGCTGCGGGTATCAGGTTAGTGGCTTCGCCACAGGCAAGTATCAGTTGAGTAGCTTGTATTGTTCGGTCATCACGAAGTTCGATATTCCAGAGCCTACCGCTTTTATCAACAGCGTGATCCGTGGCCTTGTTCAGGGCGCAGACGTCGCGACCAAAGTAGCGGGTGATAAGTGGATGGTCGAGTAGCAACTGACACAGGGCTGCAGGGTTCAGCCATCCGCTGTCGGCGAATTCGATAGCATGGCTACGCACGGGTAAGCCAGCACGCTCGCCAGAGGAGACATCATTAAGCAATGTATATGACGCAGACTCAGGGTAGGCGCGCTGTACGAGTTGCAGGACGCCACAGCGAACAAACCCGCTACCTGTGCTGAGTTGCAGGTGTCGCAATTGCTCAACAAGAAATCGGTGAGCCAGCTCGTGAAAGCTCATCGCCAGGCACGGGGAGCGGGTGACGTAAGGTTTGACAATGCCTGCCGGGTTGCCCGATGCGCCACCACCTGCGTGGCCATGTCGATCGATAATGCAGACAGGCACTGCCCGTTCTGCCAGCAGGCGTGCTGCCCAGCAACCAGCCAGTCCTGCGCCGATAACGACCACGCCGCCTGTGTCTGATGCTGCACGAGCACTGTCTGTTGGAGTAGGCCCGACTGGCTGGAACGTATCCCAAGGCAGTGTCATCTCAGGCTCTTTTTTCGGTTAACAGTCCTGAACACGTTAAGGCCAATAGACTTACAGTTCCGGTAGCGCACATCATGAACAGCAAAAACCGGCTCAGGGTCTATCGTGCGAGTAATGTGACTCCACGTACTCATGTACGATCCGTTGAAAGTCTTCAGCGATATGATCACCCTTGAGTGTCATGGCTTTTTCACCGTCGATATAGACGGGTGCGATGGGGCGTTCACCGGTACCGGGCAGGCTGATGCCGATATTCGCGTGCTTGCTTTCACCGGGTCCGTTGACTACACAGCCCATGACGGCTACCGACATGTCTTCCACGCCCGGATGTGCCTCCTTCCAGTCGGGCATGCTGTCGCGCAGATAGGTCTGGATGCGGCTGGCAAGCTCCTGAAAATAGGTACTACTGGTGCGACCACAGCCCGGGCATGCGGTGACCATGGGGGTGAAAGAACGCAGCCCCATAGTCTGTAGAATTTCCTGTCCGACCACCACTTCGTTGCAACGATCACCGCCTGGCTCAGGCGTTAGTGAAATACGAATCGTATCGCCAATGCCTTGTTGCAGCAGAACCGCCAATGCGGCCGTGGAGGCAACAATGCCTTTGGAACCCATACCGGCTTCCGTGAGGCCAAGATGCAATGCATAGTCTGTTTGTGCCGCCAGAGATTCATACACCTGCACCAGATCCTGAACCCGGCTCATCTTGCACGACAGAATGATCTTGTCTTTGCCCAACCCTAGCTCAACAGCGCGTGCTGCGCTGTCCAGTGCAGACTTGATAACCGCTTCACGATTGATCTGCTCAAGTGGTTTGGGGCTTGCCAGTTTGGCATTTTCATCGAGCATGCGGGCCAGTAGTTCCTGATCGAGACTCCCCCAGTTAGCGCCGATCCTTACGGGTTTGTCGTAGCGCGCAGCTATTTCGATCATCTGGGCGAATTGTTCGTCGCGTTTAGCACCTCTGCCCACGTTGCCCGGATTGATACGGTACTTGGCCAGCGCTTGCGCGCAATCGGGTACGGCAGCCAGTAATTTGTGTCCGTTGAAGTGAAAGTCGCCTACCAGAGGCACCTCAACGCCCATCGTCAAAAGTCTGTCGCATATGTCAGGTACGGCATTGGCAGCGGCTTCGGTATTGACCGTTATACGCACGAGTTCGGAGCCTGCACGGGCCAGATCAGCCACTTGATGAGCCGTGCGTACCGCGTCTTCAGTGTCGGTGTTGGTCATCGACTGGACGACTATGGGAGCGGCACCACCGACGGTTACGGGGCCGACTTGGACTGATCTTGTTGTTTTTCGTGGCATTGGGGCAATTAAATACTTGATCGGGAGCCTGTTGGGCCTTAGTTTATCCCTGTTGGCGCAAAAATGAGGAAGATTAAACGGTCTTTCGTTTATCTGGTCCCGCGAAATCCTGTTTATCCGATGTTATATGAGACTGATTTCATGACAGCGAATCCGGTGTATGAATTCACCGAACGAGAGCAGCACATCCTGAAGCTGCTGGTCGACCACTATATAGAACAGGGAACGCCGGTAGGCTCGCGCACCTTGTCGAAAATGCCCGGTATCGATATCAGTGCGGCTTCGGTTCGCAACGTCATGGGCGATCTGGAACACATGGGTTTGCTAAAGTCTCCGCATACCTCGGCCGGAAGAATTCCGACATCAGCAGCGTTTCGGGTATTTGTTGATAACCTGCTGGAAGTGGAGCCGCCTAATGACAGCACGGTAGATCACATACGCGGGCTACTCGATCCCTCCCTGAACGACCAGGGGTTACTCAGCGTGGCGTCAAACTACCTGTCCGGGTTTACCAAGATGGCTGGCATGGTGACGGTGCCCAGACGTGAAGAGAAACCTCTTCAGCAAGTCGAATTCCTGCCCCTGTCGGACCGTCGGGTACTGGTCATTCTTATCATCAGCGACACAGAAGTACAGAACCGCATCATCCACGTGGAGCGCGATTACAGCAAGGACGAATTGTCCGAGTTTGCCCGCGAACTGAACGAGGAGTATCTGGGCAAACCGCTCATTGAGGTGCGTGACAAACTGCGCAAGGATCTGGAACGAACCCGTGTCAACATGAGCCAGTCCATGCAATGCATGATAGACGTGGCAGGGCAGGTTTTCGGGCCCGAAGACTCCGATGACGAGCAAGACAGCATGATGCTGGCGGGTGAAACCAATCTCATGAACCATGCGGAGCTTGGTGATGTCAGCAAACTCCGGGATCTTTTCGATGCATTTGCACAGAAAAGGGATATATTTCATCTTCTCGAGCGATCGGTATCCGCCGATGGCGTTCAGATCTTCATTGGTCGAGAGTCCGGTTACGATGCGTTAGGTGCTTGCAGCGTTGTCACAGCGCCCTACGAGATAAATGGCAAATTACTGGGTGTTCTGGGCGTGGTGGGGCCCAAGCGAATGTCATACGCTCAAGTAATTCCTGTTGTCGATGTGACATCGAAACTCTTGAGCGCAGCCTTGAAACTGCGTAGTTAGCGCCTATATTCGCGCCGCGGACATATTTTTAGCTCTGACCCCGAGTTCGGTAGTCCACTGCAATTCGGTATCCGGCAATACAAGCCCGCACTGACAATTAACCCACAGCTGAAGAGTTTTACGATTGATGATGCCAGACAAGAATGAGACGTCTGACAACGCGGCCGATCAGAGCGTTGAAGACGCCCACGACAATGTTGTCTCGATAGATCCTGACATTGCGCCGAATCCTGCAGATCAGGGACAAGCAGCGCAAGGCGAATCCGGACAACCGGAACAATCTCCGGAGCCAGGTTCTGTTACTGCTGCCGAGGGCGATTTAAGCGATGCCATCGACGCTGAAGTTTCCGAAGGCGTAGAAGAAGACCCCCTGGGTTTCGGTGAGCAGCGCATGGGCGATGAGGCAGAGCCTCTTGACGAGATGGAGCAACTACGCGTTCAGCTTGCTGACGCCGAGGCCAAGGCGTCGGAGAACTGGGACCGGCTTTTGCGCCTGCAGGCAGAGATGGAAAATCAGCGCAAGCGCGCTCAAAACGACGTGACGAAAGCACGCAAGTTTGCATTAGAGAGCATTGTCGGTGATTTGTTGCCGGTCAAGGACAGTCTGGAAATGGGTTTGAGCGCAGCTCAGGCAGAGGATGCGGATCCTAAGTCCATCATAGAAGGAGCCGAGTTGACTCTGAAAATGCTGGCTCAGGTTTTTGAGAAGAACAACATTGCAGAAGTTAATCCGGTCGACGAAAAATTCGACCCGGAGTTTCATCAAGCGATGTCCATGCAGGAGATTGAAGGCAAGGCACCTAATACGGTGGCATCAGTCATGCAAAAAGGTTATACGCTCAACGAACGATTGGTGCGGCCGGCACTGGTCATGGTTGCGAAATAGCCCCTTGAATATTTATCCCGTTGCCACATCATTTATGCAACAAACAGAATGCCTCCCAGAGGGTTCTGTCTTTCCATTATTCGTTTTAAGTTAAGGACTTTAAATCATGGGTACCATTATCGGAATCGACCTCGGCACGACGAATTCGTGTGTCGCAGTCATGGAAGGGGGCAAGCCCCGAGTTATCGAGAACGCTGAAGGCGATCGCACTACACCGTCAATTGTCGCATTTGCGGACGACGGAGAAGTCGTTGTCGGTCAACCTGCAAAGCGTCAGGCAGTGACTAATCCCAAAAACACACTGTATGCGGTCAAGCGCCTGATCGGTCGTCGTTTCGACGAAGAAGCCGTTCAAAAGGATATCGAGCTGGTCCCGTACAAAATCATCAAGGCCGAAAACGGTGACGCCTGGGTTGAGGCTGCCGGCAAAGGTATGGCGCCTCCGGAAGTCGCTGCGCGCATTCTGATGAAGATGAAGCAGACCGCTGAAGAGTATCTCGGTGACACCGTCACAGAAGCCGTCATCACTGTGCCTGCCTACTTCAATGATTCACAGCGACAAGCTACTAAAGACGCGGGTCGTATTGCTGGACTGGAAGTCAAGCGGATCATCAATGAGCCAACAGCTGCAGCGTTGGCTTACGGCATGGACAAGCAGCGCGGCAACAAGACAGTTGCAGTCTATGACCTGGGTGGCGGTACTTTTGACATCTCCATTATCGAGATTGCAGAAGTTGATGGTGAACATCAATTCGAAGTGTTATCGACTAACGGCGACACGTTCCTTGGCGGTGAGGATTTCGACAATCGCATGATCGATTACCTTTCCGATGAGTTCAAAAAGGAATCTGGCATTGATCTGCACAGTGATCCTCTCGCGCTACAACGTCTGAAGGAAGCTGCCGAGAAAGCCAAAATCGAACTGTCCAGCACACAGCAGACCGACGTTAACCTGCCTTATATCACTGCTGATGCAACGGGTCCGAAGCATCTGAATATCAAGATTACCCGCGCCAAGCTGGAATCACTGGTAGAGGATCTCGTTCAACGCACCATCGAGCCCTGCAAGATAGCGTTGAAGGATGCAGGTCTCAGTGCATCGGAGATTGAGGACGTGATCATGGTCGGTGGCCAGACGCGTATGCCCAAGGTGCAGGAAACCGTAAAGGATTTCTTCGGCAAAGAGCCCCGTAAAGACGTTAATCCTGATGAAGCGGTGGCAGTAGGTGCGGCAATTCAGGGTGGCGTTCTAGGTGGACAAGTTAAGGATGTGCTGTTGCTTGACGTAACTCCTCTGTCTCTGGGCATCGAGACTCTGGGTGGGGTCATGACCAAGCTGATCGACAAAAACACCACGATACCGACCAAGGCGCAGCAGGTGTTTTCAACCGCCGATGATAACCAGACCGCGGTGACCGTGCATGTCATGCAGGGTGAGCGGGAAATAGCCAAGACGAACAAGTCGCTGGGGCGTTTCGACCTCGCTGACATACCGCCAGCACCTCGTGGTGTGCCACAGATCGAAGTTATCTTCGACATCGATGCCAATGGCATCATGAATGTATCGGCGCAGGACAAGGCAACGGGTAAGCAGCAGTCAATTGTGATCAAGGCCTCCAGTGGTCTGTCTGACGAAGAGATCGAAACCATGGTGCGGGACGCTGAAGAGCATGCTGAGGAAGATGCCAAGTTGCGTGGTCTGATAGACAAGCGTAATCAGGGCGAACAACTGATTCATGCTGCTGAGAAGTCGATGACAGATCTTGCAGACCAGATGGACGAAGGCGAAAAAGCAGACATCGACGCTAAGATTGCTGAATTGCGCGAAGCCATTGCTGGTGACGACGAAGAAGCTATCGATGTGAAGCTGGCAGCGTTGGGCGAAGCTACTGGCAAGCTTGCCGAACGAGCGTACGCCAAACAGAACGAAGAGGCGGGTGATGCTGAAGGTGGAACGCAAACGGCGGAAAAGCCGGCTGATGATGCCGTTGATGCAGAGTTTGAGGAAGTGAAGGAAGACAAGGCTTCCTGATCTAGGTCGCTTTAGCGTATCTTACAGGTCAGGGAAGGGCCGGTTGGTTTTGATCGGAGCGAAGCAGGTACTTAAGCCTGTTTCGATCCGGTCGGAGCTTCCGGCCTTTTTTACGTTTACAGCAACTACCCCGTTACTACGGGTGGTCTACTACCAGTACATCTAGGTCGATAATTCATGGCGCAACGGGATTACTACGAAGTTTTGGGCGTGTCCAAGGACGTTTCCGAGGCTGATCTTAAAAAGGCATACCGACGCCTTGCGATGAAGTATCACCCTGATCGCAATCCGGATGACACGGAAGCGATCGAGAAATTCAAGGAAGCCAAAGAAGCTTTCGAAATTCTCAAGAGCAAGGAAAAGCGGGCCGCGTACGATCAGTTCGGGCATGCCGGTGTCAGTAACCAGCCTGGCGGTGGTGGTTTCGGTGGCGGTGGCGCTGATATCAACGATATCTTCGGTGACGTGTTTGGTGACATCTTCGGCGGTGGTCGTCGTGGTGGTGGAGGTGGAGGTCCTCGCGTTTATCGGGGTGACGACCTGCAATACAACCTCGAGATCAGTCTTGAAGAAGCGGTATCTGGCACTTCCACTGAGATCAAGATTCCGAATCTGGTTGCTTGCGAGGTATGTGACAGCAGTGGTGCGAAACGCGGTACAACGCCTTCCAACTGTTCTACCTGTCATGGTGTAGGTCAGGTAAGGATGCAACAGGGATTTTTCTCTGTACAACAAACTTGTCCCGCCTGTCGTGGCAAGGGCAAGGTCATTACTGATCCATGCCCGAATTGCCGTGGTCAAGGCAGGGTTCAGAAAGAAAAAACCCTATCAGTAAAGATTCCTGCGGGCGTGGATACCGGTGACAAGATCAGACTGTCCGGCGAAGGTGAAGCCAGTGATAGCGGCGGGCCTGCTGGCGATCTATACGTGGCTATCGTGGTCAAGTCTCACCCGATATTCCAGCGTGATGGCGCAGACCTCCTGTGCACAGTCCCCATTAATTTTGCCACTGCGGCCGTGGGTGGTGAGCTTGAAGTTCCTACGCTTGATGGTCGAGTAAAATTGAAGGTACCCGCTGGTACGCAAACCGAAAAAACCTTTCGCCTGCGCGGTAAAGGTGTCAAACCCGTACGTGGTGGTGCCGTTGGAGATCTGCTAGCGAAAGTACGTGTGGAAACTCCAGTGCAGCTGAACAGCGAGCAGCGGGATTTACTGATGAAATTCCATGACACAATCAGCGGCAGTAACGCTCAGAAACATAGCCCTCAGGCACATAGCTGGCTGGGCGGTGTGAAAAAATTCTTTGACGATTTGAGAGGCTAGAGTTGGATTAGTACGAGCCTTTGATACGCTCGCGGTGGACAATATACAAGCCGCTGCAGATGATGATGGTGGCACCTGCTGCTGTCGTCATGCTGGGCATGGTCTTCCAGACAATCAGGTCGAAGCCGATAGCCCAGATGATGGCGGTGTATTCGAAAGGAGCGACTAATGAGGCTTCGGATGAAGCAAAGGCCATGGTCAGAAAATAGTGGCCGGTAACAGCCAGCAGTGCGAGTCCGGTAAGCTGGACAATGTCAGCAGCATTCAGTGGGTTCCAGAAAAATGGCAAAAGGAACAGGCTCATTACGCCAACACAAAAATTGAAGCTGAACACCAGCGAGGCGACGCTCTCAGTCGCAGCCAGGTAACGACTGCTGATAAACAGGATAGCGTAGGTAGTGCTGCCCAGCAAGACCAGTAGATAGCCTGACAACTGGCCGCCACCCTGCGGCCCGGCAACCACTAGAACACCGATGAATCCAAAAATGATGGATGCCCATCGATGCTTGCCCACTTTCTCTTTCAAGATGACCATCGACAGCAGGGTGATGACGAAGATGGATGAGAAAAAAAGCACTACTGCATCCGTTAGCGGTATCTGCTTGATACCGAGAAAAAAGGCGAGTGGCGAAATAAAACCGATGGCCCCCCTGATGGCATGCAACTTTGGGCGAGTGGGTATCAGTTCGGTTTGTTGTCCGCGACTGACAAAGTAGAGCAGCATTAGAGGCACTATGATGATGCTGCGAATCGCGAGTATCTGGATAACCGTTACATCGTGAGTAACCAGCCATTTGGCCATGGCATCCATGCCTGAAAGAAACGCAATACCGATTGTCATGTAGACAATTCCGCGCATGGATTCAGAGGATTTCATTGAAAGCTGTCAGAGTGGCTTACGCATCTTGAGCAGGCTTGAACATTACGGCTCTTGTTGATCGATTAACAGCGCAACAGTATCCGTGTTAGTGACGTCAATATTGCCTCGTTCACTAAACCAGTCGCCGCTCTGTGCGACTGGATTACCGGAAGCCGATACACGTGCTCCAACGGTTATATTGGAGAAGCTTTCGAGTGTCATGTTAGGAATCATTGCCATGGTGCTGTCCAGTGTTACCGTCATCGGGAAATCACTGACGACATGGCGACTAACAGCCAACGGCATCGGCGGTCCGGTGGTCGCCTTGGCATAGACGAAGACGGCGTGTGCAGGGTCAGCGTCCACCATGGCACTACCGCTTATCGAGACATTAATGCTGATAGACGTCACGGCACTATCGGCAGTTTCATTGTTATCCTGGTTGGCATTTCTGGCTGCGTTCTGACCCAGTGCCTGCACTGACTGGCTGCGCATCTGTTCAATGGTTGCCATGGCCTCCGGGCTATCCTGAGCAATACTCGCTAGCAGATCAAAGCCTTGCAGTGCCGCCTCATGCTCACCGGCCTGCTGCCTGCCGATAGACAGCAACCAGAGGCTGTGTTCATGAGTAGGATCGATTGCGCTGGATCGCTCCAACAGCTGCATGGGCTCGCCCGACAGATCACCGTTGCGGGTCATTGCGATGGACTCCGCCAGTTGTGCCAGAGTTGCGGTATCGTCTTCATCCAGTGTCAGAGCACGTGAGAATGCCTCTCGCGCCTTGTCGAACTCGCTGACAGACAAATAGCTGCGGCCCAGCAGTCGCCAGCCTTCTATATCATCGGGCGCCGCTTCCAGCCTCTGCTGCAATTGCGGTAACAGTGTTGCCAACGCTGGCGCCTGTGAGTCGGCTTCGACGGTCTGTGCATTCGGGCCTGCTGCCGGTGTGGTCGTCGGCTGAGCAGTTTGTCTGTTCTGGGTGATCGCGCCCGGGTTGCCAATCTGCAGATACAGGGCACCTGCTGCAACAGGCACGAACACACAGACCAGCACTGCCGCAACGATGTGACCGCCACTGCGTTGAGTTTTACCCTGGTCGTCTAGCGTCAGGTCCGCGGCAAGATCGTATGCCAACTGCTCGCGTTCGTAGTCGTAGGTTGTCTGGTCGATGGATCCATCTGCCATCGCAGCATCCAGCGTGGCCCTGCGTTCTTTCGCCAACGTGACATTGACCGCTTCCTGATCAGTATTGGCGTGCTTGTCACGAAACAATCCCAGCAGCAGCCATAGCAGGCAGATAGCAACGAGGAGGGCAGCGCAGATGAAGAAGATAGTCATGATGATTGAGGTTAGTTACTACGAAAATTCATTACCGCGAAAGTGCTTGTCTTCAGTTGCACGACAACTGTTGTCACCATTATTGTGAAGGCTACTGTCATCACTCCCTCGAAGGCTTTGCCGTTATCTCCACGAACGCCACTGCCGTCATTGCCGCGAAGGCGGGAATCCATATTCGCTCCAGTATGGACCCCCGCCTCCGCGGGGGTGACGAGCCTTGGCTGTTTGCACTACAGACAATTTTGCGGGGGCGACAAGACTTGAGTCAAGAGCCACTCAGGATAAGTCTGTTTTCACTTCTTCAAGTTCAACCAATGTGCCGAAGAAGTCTCCCGGATGCATGAATAGCACCGGATTGCCATGGGCACCGATTTTAGGTTCTCCGGAACCAAGCAGACGGGCACCTTTGGCGAGCAACTCATCACGGGCCTTACCTATGTCCTCAACTTCCAGACACAGATGGTGCATACCACCATTGGCGTGTTTTTCCAGAAATCGACTGACGGGTGATCCATCACCGAGTGCCTGCAGAAGCTCTATGCGTGAATTGGGCAGGTCGACAAATACAACGGTCACACCGTGCTCAGGCAGTGCCTGGGGCTCGGAGACAGTGGCGCCCAGCATGTCTTGCCACTGCTTGCAGGCAGCGTCTAGATCGTTGACTACCAGAGCTACATGGTTAAGTTTTCCGATCATGAAGTCTTTTGCTCGAACTCGATAATGACTTCGTCCACAGCCAGACTGTCGCCAATCGATGCAACGATACTGGAGACGGTGCCGTCAACACTGGCCGAAAGCGTATTTTCCATTTTCATCGCCTCAATGATGGCCAAGTCCTGACCTGCAGTGACCTTCTCGCCTTCGGATACCAGTACTTTCATTAATAATCCCGGCATGGGGGAGAGTAGGTAACGCGACATGTCTTTGGATTCTTTTACTGGCATGTAGTGCATCAATGCAGCTACATGCGGATCCATCACCTGATAGTCGCGAACCGATCCACCCTGGCTCAAGCGCCATTGGTTGACAGTGCGCTCCACGCCCATGGTTACGGCGACACCGTCCACTGTGCCTCTGAACAGCCAGTCACCCGGTTGCCAGTCTGACTCAACGGCGGCAAGCTTGTCGAGTTCCACATTAACTTGCTCGTCACCAGTAAACACGCAAAGCCGTTCAGCTGTATCTGATTCATCGGCTTCCGCTATATCGGTGTTACTTGTTGACCGACTACCTTGGGGCATTCTGACCGCCGCCATGACAGAAGAATTTGCCTGTGTGGGTACATCAACTACCTGCCGGTCTCGCAGGCGTGTACGCCATTCAACCCAGGCAGCAATCAGCGGCATGACTTCTAGAGTGTCACTGTCAAACTCTCGACTGTTGAAGCCGTCGGGAAAATGATCTTCAATAAACCGTGTCGTGAGATCGCCCGCTTGCAGGGAGGGATGCGCGAACAGGGCAGACAAAAATGACAGATTGCTCTCTACACCCCGAATGCGGTAAGCATCTATGGCGTCCTGCATGTGCTCAATGGCAGACTGCCGGTCCGGTCCCCAGGTGACAAGCTTTGCAATCATGGGATCGTAGAACATGGAAATTTCACCACCCGCATCAATACCGGTATCGACGCGTGTGTAGGCACCGTTAGCCTGCACCTGTGTGGACGGCGGTGCATAGTGCGTTACACGTCCTGTGGACGGCAGAAACCCGCGATCTGCATCTTCGGCATAGACCCGGGCTTCAAACGACCAGCCATTGATCTTCACATCAGCTTGTTTGAGTGGCAGGGGCTGGCCATCGGCAACCGTAATCATCAGTTCAACTAAATCAACACCGGTGATACATTCGGTTACCGGGTGCTCTACCTGCAAGCGCGTGTTCATTTCCAGGAAGAAGAAATTTTCTGATGCATCCACAATGAACTCGACCGTACCCGCCGAGCGATAATCCACCGCTGCTGCCAACGCAACCGCTTGTTCACCCATGGCTTTTCGAGTGGCCTCACTGATAAATGAGGAGGGTGCTTCTTCGAGTACTTTCTGGTGGCGTCGCTGGATGGAGCATTCACGCTCACCCAGATACACACAGTTGCCTTGCGTGTCAGCAATCAGCTGGATTTCGATATGACGGGGTTGTTCAATAAATTTTTCGACGAATACACGATCATCACCGAAAGCATTACGTGCCTCATTCTGCGCGGCAATAAATCCGTCTTTCACATCGTCCAGTGTGGCCGCTACCCGCATACCCTTACCACCTCCACCCGCTGATGCCTTAAGCATGACAGGGCAGCCGATCTGTTTGGCCACGGTGAAGGCTTCGTCGGCGTCCGCCATGGCATCCGGAGAACCGGGAACCGTGCTCACACCTGCCGAGTCGGCCAGTTTCTTGGACTCGATCTTGTCGCCCATAATTTCCATGGCGCGTATGCCAGGACCGATGAACGTGATGCCAGCCTCATCAAGTGCCTTGGCGAATTTTGCATTTTCTGACAGGAAGCCGAAGCCTGGGTGGACGGCATCCGCACCGGTCTGTTTGACGGCATCGAGTATGGCGTCGATTCTCAGATAGCTATCGGCTGAGGCATTACCACCGATGTGTACGGACTCATCGGCCTGTCTGACATGCAACGCTTGTGCATCGGCGTCGGAGTAAACCGCGACCGTTGCAATGCCTAGTCTCTTGGCCGTTCGAATGACACGGCAGGCTATTTCACCGCGATTGGCAATCAGTATTTTATTGATCACAGTGGAATGTTGTCATGTTTTTTCCAGGGATTTTCCAGCTGCTTGTGGCGCAACATGTCCAGGTCGCGGCAGATATGTGCTCGCGTATTTTGGGGGCGGATAACATCATCGATAAATCCCAGTCGACCAGCAACAAACGGATTGGCAAATTTATCGCGGTATTCCGCTGTTCTTGCCTCGATTCGTTCGGCATCGACACGGTCGGCTCTAAAGATGATTTCAACCGCGCCTTTAGGTCCCATGACGGCAATTTCAGCAGAAGGGTACGCGTAATTGATGTCGCCCCTCAGGTGCTTTGACGCCATGACGTCATAAGCGCCACCATAGGCCTTACGGGTAATGATGGTGATTTTGGGCACCGTTGCTTCGCCGTAGGCAAACAACAATTTCGCACCGTGTTTGATGATGCCGCCATATTCCTGCGCCGTACCAGGTAGAAATCCGGGTACATCCACGAAGGTGACGATGGGTATGGAGAACGCATCGCAGAAGCGCACAAAGCGCGCAGCCTTGCGGCTGGCGTTGATGTCCAGACAACCGGCCAGCACCATCGGCTGGTTGGCAACAAAGCCGACCGTATCACCGTTCATTCGGCCGAAGCCAATAACGATATTGGCAGCAAAGTCTGCTTGAATTTCAAAAAAGTCTTCTTCATCACAGACCCTCGTCACCAGTTCCTTGATGTCGTAGGGCAGGTTCGGGTTGCCGGGAATCAACGTGTTGAGTGCGGGGATGTCACGACCGGGGTCATCATGGGTTTCTCGCCGTGGAGCGGCCTCTCTGTTACTCGACGGAAGAAAATGCATGAAGCGCCGCACTTGCATTAATGTTTCGATGTCGTTGTCGTAGGCAGCATCGGCCACACTGCTTTTGCTGGTGTGCGTAGTAGCGCCGCCAAGTTCTTCTTGTGTGACTTCTTCATGAGTTACCGTCTTGACCACTTCGGGGCCTGTCACGAACATATAGGACGTATCGCGAACCATGAATATGAAGTCTGTCATGGCCGGTGAATACACAGCCCCGCCTGCACAGGGCCCCATGACCAGCGATATCTGTGGAACAACGCCGGATGCCAGAATGTTTCGCTGAAACACATCAGCGTAGCCACCCAGGGAGGCAACACCTTCCTGAATACGGGCACCCCCCGAGTCATTGATACCAATCACAGGCGCTTGAATTTTCAGCGCATGATCCATCAGTTTGACAATCTTGCGTGCATGGGCAGCAGACAGTGAACCACCCAGAACCGTAAAATCCTGACTGAAGGCAAACATCAATCGACCGTCTATGCGGCCATAGCCGATGACAACACCATCGCCCGGTACGCGGTTGTCTTGCATGCCGAAATCGTGGCAGTCGTGTTCCACGAACATGTCCCACTCGCGAAAAGTATGTGGATCAAACAGAACCGCAAGCCGTTCTCGTGCGGTGAGCTTACCTTTGGCGTGCTGAGCGTCTACACGCATCTCTCCACCACCAGCGAGAGCGGCAGCCCGCATGTCTGCCAGGCGCGAATCAATGGTGTTCATGATTGATCCTTTGCAAAGCCAAGTGTCTTGAGGGTTTGAGTGATGTCATCGAATACGGAAGCATCTTCTATGGTGGCGGGCATTTTCCATTCAGTGGAGTCGGCTATGGACCGAAGTGTGCCACGAAGAATTTTGCCTGAACGGGTTTTGGGTAGTTTATCAACGACCGCTACCGACTTGAATGCAGCAACAGGCCCGATGTCATCGCGCACTTTCTTCACAAGTTCTGCACAGATTTCATCGTCGCTTTTGTTAACACCCGAATTCAGTATGACCAGCCCTACAGGCAACTGGCCTTTGAGCTGATCAGAGACGCCCATGACCGCACACTCAGCAACGTCGGGATGATTGGCCAGCACCTCTTCCATGGCTCCTGTGGACAGGCGATGGCCAGCTACGTTAATGACGTCGTCGGTTCTGGCCATGACAAAGACATAGCCATTGTCGTCTATGAAGCCGGCATCACCCGTCTCATAAAAGCCGGGAAAGCGATCGAAGTAGGCTGACTTGTAGCGATCTTCTGCCCCCCACAAGCTGGTGAAGGTGCCTGGTGGCAATGGCAATCTGACAACGATGGAGCCGATGTCGCCGTTGGCCACCGGTTGGCCGTCGCTGTCTAGCACGGTGACGTCATAACCGGGTACCGCTACGGAGGGCGAGCCCGGAATGATTGGCATGGGTTCGATACCCTGGCAGTTTGCACAGATCGAATACCCGGTTTCGGTTTGCCACCAATGATCTATGACGGGAACGTTCAGCTTTTGCTGGGCCCACTGTAGCGTGTCGGGATCACACCGTTCGCCCGCCAGATATAAGGCCTGTAAACCTGACAGATCATAGTCTTTCAACAACGCACCGTCGGGGTCTACTCGCTTGATGGCTCGAAAGGCAGTCGGCGCTGTGAACAGGACCTTGACCTTGTTTTGTTCGATGACTCGCCAGAACGCACCGGCATCGGGCGTGCCTACCGGTTTTCCTTCGTACATGACGCTGGTACAGCCCATGAACAACGGGCCGTAGATGATGTACGAGTGGCCCACAACCCAGCCAATATCAGAAGCGGCCCAGTAAACGTCACCTGGCTTCACGTTATAGATCGATGACATGGTCCACTTGAGTGAGACGACAGTGCCACCCACGTCTTTGACGACTCCCTTGGGCGTACCGGTTGTACCGGAGGTGTAGAGGATATATAGAGGGTCAGTGCTAGCCAGTGGAACCGCAGCGGCAGGTGTTGCCTGTTCCATCAGTTTTTGCCAGTCATGATCACGGCCAGCCTGGAGTGTCCACGGTGACTGTCGTCTCTGGTGAACAATGCACGAGGACACGCATGCGGTTGCAATAACCAGTGCCTCCTCTATCAGTGGCTGATAGTCCACGGTGCGACCGGGCTCCAGGCCACACGAGGCACTGACGATAACCTTTGGGCTACAATCATCGATTCTGACAGCCAGCTCGCGTGATGCGAATCCACCGAACACGACACTGTGTATTGCACCGAGTCTGGCGCACGCCAGAACGGCAATGGTCGCTTCAGGAATCATCGGCATGTAGATCAGAACGCGATCACCTTTAACAACCCCTTGTGCCTTCAGCGCTCCGGCAAAGCGGGAGACGTTGTCGAGTAGTGCTGCGTACGTGAACGTGGTGTGCGTATCCGTTATCGGGCTATCGTGTATTAGCGCGAGTTGCTCACCTCTGCCGTTTTCTACATGTATATCAAGGGCGTTGTAACAGGCATTTATTTCGCCATCCGCAAACCAGCTGTTAAACGGAGACTGGCTGGTATCCACTCCCTGTAAAGGCGCTTTGTACCAATGTACATCGCGCGCCTTTTCAAGCCAGTATTCCGACGGTTCAGCCAGTGATTTCTTGTGTTCTTGCAGGTACTCGGCCATTGCCCGTCTGGTTCTCTTGGCTGGTGAGCCGCGTTGTGCTGCGTCTCGAGAGGACTAGTATAAGGGCTGAGTTGAAAAAACGCCTAATCTGTAGTGCCGTTGAAACAGTGTTAGATGGGGCTTGCCCCGGGGAGGCCGCGCCGCAGTATCCCCAAGGCGCTGAGCGCGAACAATAGAATGAAACCGCTGCTCCCGGCATACTCGACTACCCGAACGTCGTCGTTCTGGGGCAACAATTGAGGTGAGGTAATCTGATGCGGCGGGCCGATATGAAGGTGTGGTTGTGTATCGAAATCTTCGGATTCGAGCGGTAACGCAGAGAGGTTGGAAAATTCATTGGCGCTTACACTGTCGAGGACGCGCAATGAGTTAGAGTCCACTAGGTCGATGAACAGATCAAACTCACCGGCGGGATAGTTCTGGACAAGATCGATTTCCACGCGGTATTCATCGGTAAAAGAGTAGCCGTACAGACTGAACGATGAGGTCTCGTGCAGAAACTCTCTCTGGCCGAGAGGGCGCCGAATGTCGATAATTGCATGCACTTCTGAAAAGTCATAGTCGGTGTCTGCATCGATTGTCAGACTAAATCCTGCAAAATAACCGTCCTGATCGCCGTCACGGTACAACAGTGTTCCTATATCAGTAATCCATGCTCCTTCGCTTATCAGCCAGTCAGGGTGATGGCCGTCGGTCAGGGAAGATGAGATGTTTCTCAGCGCAGTAGCCGGGTAAGGCTGTGGTGCTGAAGTGATGTCGATGGCAATCTGCTCCGGGCTGTACGACGCTCCTTCTGAACTTCTGATGGAGCTGTTGTTCGCCATGCTCGTTGAGCTGCAGGCTATCAATATTGCGCTGGCAAGGGTGCATGAGGGAGACGGATGTATCTTCCGGATATTGAGCGTTCTAAGATTTTTGCTGGCTTCGCTCGTCTTGGTCATCATTGTGGTATTCCTTTTGCCTTGATTTGCCTGGCAGCTTAAGCATGTGCCACTTAACCGAGACTGAACCGAAGAGCCGTGTTTTCGCGAATCCTGACGCGGTTTTGATTGTCGCCATCCTGTATTGCTCCACGACGTTGACACGAGCTCTGCATACAGCGACAATCAAGTCTCTGTTCTCAGACGGCCGGATCCAGCATAACCCTTCGGGTAATGTGGAACGGGCGCTATAAAGCACATCTCGTAAGGACATAAGAAATGGCGAAAGGGCAGTCTCTCCAGGAACCTTTCCTGAATACCCTGCGCAAAGAGCGCATTCCCGTATCGATTTATCTCGTCAACGGAATCAAACTGCAGGGGCAAATCGAGTCGTTTGACCAGTTTGTCGTACTACTCAAGAATACAGTCAACCAGATGGTATACAAGCACGCCATCTCAACAGTCGTCCCCAGCCGCCCGGTCAAAATGGCCATGCCCGGCGAAGAAGACGATATCGAATAAGCATCCGCTAGCCGTCCGGATCTTGCCCCTCGTCAAATCGGGATCAAGACTGGACACCGGTCCAGGCTAGGGGCAAACAGGAGTAGGCCCCGGATTGTTTGATCGTCCAGATAGTGGAGATAACGCTCTCCTCGTACACATCGATATCAGCCGGAGCCGGCATCAGAGCTCCGGACAGGTCAGTCGGGCACCGACAGATCTGGATGATGAACGTGCAGAATTCGTTGAACTCGCAACCTCAGCAGGGCTGGTTGTGCTCGATACGATCGTCGGCAGCCGCAACAAACCCTCAGCACGGCATTTCATTGGCAAAGGCAAGATCGAAGAGATCCAGCTGGCACTGGCTGAAAATGAAGCCGATGTCGTGCTGTTTGGCCAGACGCTGTCACCGAGTCAGGAACGCAACCTGGAGAAAGAGCTCAAGGTACGTGTGCTCGATAGAAACAGTCTTATTCTCGATATCTTTGCTCAGCGGGCCAGGACTTTCGAGGGCAAGTTACAGGTTGAGTTGGCGCAGCTGGTGCACCTGTCCACGCGACTGGTGCGAGGCTGGACTCATCTGGAGCGTCAAAAAGGGGGTATCGGACTGCGAGGTCCCGGAGAAACGCAACTGGAAACTGATCGACGCCTGCTGAATGAACGCGTTAGGGTGCTCAAGAAAAGACTCGCCAAAGTGCGTCAGCAGCGCGAGCAGGGACGTAACAAGCGTGGCAAGTCTGGTATCTCGACGGTCGCTTTGGTGGGTTATACGAATGCGGGGAAATCTACGTTGTTTAACCGGATCACCAACGAAACCGTTTATGCTGCAGACCAGTTGTTCGCCACACTGGATCCGACACTGCGTCGTCTGGATCTGGCAGGTGGAGTCAGTGCGGTACTGGCAGATACGGTAGGATTCATTCGCGACTTGCCGCATGAGCTGGTGGATGCGTTTAGATCAACTCTGACCGAGACCCTTGAAGCTGATCTTTTACTGCATATTGTTGATGACAACGATGCGGAGCGTGAGCAACGCCGCGATGATGTCGACAAGGTGCTGCACGGTATCGGGGCGGACAAGGTGCCGCAACTGATGGTTTTTAATAAGATCGATTTGTCGGGGCACTCCGTAAGAGTTGAGCGGTCAGAGAGTGGGATGGCTCAGGCAGTCTGGCTGTCGGCCGCGTCAGGGCAAGGTATTGAAGAGTTACTGGGGGCCATAACCGATCGACTGTCGCAGCAACGGACCGTCGGCTGGTTGACAGTATCCCCGGCGCAGGGTCGGCTTAGAGCGCAATTGTTTGCACTCACAGCCGTAGTGGAAGAAGTTCCTCAGGATGATGGTAGTGTCAATTTGCTACTCGATATCGACGCGTACGAGTTTGCGCGTGTGGCGCGAGAGCACGACATTACTGAAGAATCAATCGTTCCCGACACCAGACCGCTTGCGGCTGATGTTCGGGCTTAATACAATCGCCGACTATTCGGCTTCGGAGTAAAGAACCTTATGGCTTGGAATGAGCCAGGCGGAAACGACAACGACCCTTGGGGTAACCGCAAGAATAATAACGATTCTGGTGGTCCACCCGATCTGGACGAAGTCGTCAAGAACGTGAAAAAGTGGTTTGAATCACTGACCGGCAAGAAAAGCAGTGGCGGAGCGACCCGTACCGGAGGCGGTAGTGGTGGCGGTAGTGGCCTGCCCAGCGGAAACATCGGCGGAAAGGGCCTCGGCTTGATCGCTGGTGTGGTGGGTGTTTTCTGGCTTGCCTCCGGCATCTATGTCATTCAGCCTGCTCAGGCGGGTGTGGTTCAACAGTTTGGCGCTTTTGTGAAAACCACGGGCTCAGGTCCTCACTGGCATCTACCTTGGCCATTGCAGACGGTCGAGAAAATCGATGTCGAAGAGATCCGTAGTGCCAAGCTGGTAAATCAACTGATACTCACGCAAGACGAAAACATCGTGGATATTGATCTTGCGGTTCAGTACAACATCAAGAGTGCTGAAGAGTATCTGTTTAACGTCAGAGGCCCGGATCGCACGTTAGAAGAAGTGGTCGAGAGTGCTGTCAGAGAAGTGGTCGGATCCACCGATCTCGAATCTGTACTCACTACCGGACGCGATGTTGTCTGGAACACGACCTTGGCCAGTCTCCAGGAAGTACTGGATGCCTACAAGTCAGGCATTTTCGTAACCGCAGTCAATCTGGAACGAGCACAGCCTCCCGAAGAAGTTCAGGCAGCGTTCTCTGACGCCATCAAGGCACGAGAGGATAAGGAGCGATTCATCAACGAAGCTCAGGCCTACCGCAACGAGGTACTACCTCGAGCACGTGGTGACGCACAGAGAGCTCTCGAGGAATCCGAAGCCTATAAGACGCGAGTTGAACAGGCGGCTATCGGTGAATCCGAACGATTCCTGTCGTTGCTGACTGAGTACAGCAAAGCGCCGGAAGTTACCCGCGAACGCCTGTATCTGGAAGCCATGGAGAGCGTGTTGGGTAATACCAGCAAGGTTCTCATCGATGGCGATGGTGGAAATAGTCTCATGTATCTGCCTATCGACAAGTTGATCGACCAGAACCGGGGTGGAAATACTGCAGGTGGAGCACTGAACGGTGAAACACCATTGAACAGTATGAGTAACGATTCGCCGCGTTTTTCTGATCTGCCTAACGAGATCAATCTGCCGGCCCGAGAGAGTCTACGATCGCGCGAGCGAGGGAGCATCCGATGAACAAACTGGCTAACCCTCTGGTACTGATCGGCGCAGCTTTGCTGTTACTGCTCGCCAGCACCATGGTATTTACCGTGGATGAAAGAGAGCGTGCGATCAAGCTGTTTCTCGGTGAAATCACCGAAGCAGAATACGATCCGGGTCTGCATTTCAAGATGCCACTACTCGAGAAGGTCTACAAGTTCGATCGTCGAATCCTGACCTTGGACGTGCAACCGGAACGGGTTCTGACCAACGAGAAGAAAAACGTTATCGTCGACTCTTTCATCAAGTGGCAGATCGACGATACATCACAGTTCTACAAGAGTTTGGGTGGGGTAGAGTCTCGAGCCAACAGCCGGCTTACGCAATTTGTTCGTGAAGGTGTCAAGGATGCGTTTGGTCAACGAACCATCCGTGAAGTAGTGTCATCCGCACGTTCTTCACTGCGGGACGAAATTCTGGCATCGGTAGATCAGCAGGCAGAGAGCCTGGGTATCGACATTGTCGATGTGCGGATCAAGAAAGTGGAACTTCCGGAGGATGTACGCGAGTCCGTTTATCAGCGTATGGAAAAAGACCGTGCAAAGATTGCCCGCGAGATTCGATCGGAAGGTGAAGAGAGCGCCAAGAAGATTCGTGCTTCGGCAGATCGAGTTCGTGAAGAGCTACTGGCGAACGCATACTCAACCGCTGAGCAGACTCGAGGTAATGGAGACGCTGAGTCCGCCAGGATTTATGCGGAAGCGTATACCAAAAATCCTGAGTTCTATAGCCTTTACAGGAGCTTGGGTGCGTACCGCTCAGCGTTCAGTGGCAACAGCGACGTGCTGGTGTTGAATCCGAACTCTCAATTTTTCCGTTATTTTAACGGGCCAGACGTACTACCAAAACCGTAAAAGTTTCTTCCGGTTTGATTCTTATAGCCCCGGGCAGTTTTCTGCTCGGGGTTATGAGGGCTTCGGGACAATCGTTGTCCCCAGTGTAGTGTGAACTGCTAAACGTTCCAACGTTTAGCGGGGTCACACAACACTATAGTTGCGCTGACTCCCGGTAGCTCATACCGCTATTCGTGCGCTCGCTGAGGCTTGCGCCACCCGATTGTTACGCTTCTCCGCAGCATTGATTCGCTGCCTGTTTGCCGAGCTCTGCGGATGTGTTTTCTGATTTTCCGGCATTCAGTACCGAGGTTTGCATGCTCGTTGATATCCTGACCGCGTTGTGCCTGGTCCTCGTACTCGAGGGGATATTGCCATTTCTGAATCCCGATGGCTATAAGCGAACCATGCGGGCCATGCTGGACTTGAAAAGTGAACATATGCGAATCATCGGCTTGTCCAGTATGATTGCGGGCGTCGTCCTGCTAACAATCGTGCGTTGACCTTGAATACTCTGAACGATCCGCGCACTGAAAAGTGGTTGCTACCAGACGGTGTCAACGAACTGATGCCTGAAGATGCCTGGCGAGTAGAGTCGCTGCGCAGACTGATCATGGACAGTAGCTATCGCTGGGGCTACGAACTGGTGATGCCACCATTGATCGAATACCTCGACAGCCTGTTGACCGGTACGGGTGAAACACTCGACCTGCAGACCATCAAATTCATTGATCAACACAACGGGCGATCGCTAGGCATTCGTGCTGACATGACCCCGCAAGTGGCACGGATTGACGCTCACACACTGCGTAGCGAGCTCCCAAACCGTCTCTTTTACACCGGAAGTGTTCTCCGTGCACGTACCGACGGTGCGGGCGGCAGTCGCACGCCATTGCAGTTTGGTGCTGAGCTCTTTGGTCACGCAGGTCCTGAAAGTGATGCGGAAATTATTCAATTGATGCTGGATACCATCGTGCTTGCCGGCGTGCCGCTACCCGATGTACTCCTTGATGTCGGGCACGTGGGTGTGTTCAGAGCCCTGATGGCTCATGCGTCGCTCAGTCAGGACCTTGAAGAGCATGTATTCCAGGCACTCCTACGCGGCTCAGGACCCGAAGTCAATGACCTGCTCACCTCGGCACAGACTAAGCCTGAAACGCGACGCCAGTTCCGCGATCTTGCCGCGTTGAGTGGCGAGAGCTCAGCGGTGCTCCCCGAAGCGCGTGAGCGACTGGCAGATGCTGGCCCGGCCGTTATTGCTGCGCTGGATAACCTGCAGGCTGTGATCGATACGGTTCAGCAAACTCATCCGCAGCTCAATGTGCATGTGGATCTTGCCGAGTTGCGAGGGTACCGGTACCACACCGGCATGCTGTTCGCTCTGTACGACGCGCAAGGGTCAGAGCTTGCTCGTGGCGGTCGTTATGATGCAATTGGTGAGTCTTTTGGGCGCGCGCGTCCCGCCACCGGCTTCAGTGGCGACCTGATCAAGCTTGCGCTGGCCTATGGGCCCGCAGAGCAGGGGATGTTCCCCGCGGTACAAGGTATCTGGGTTGATCTGGAAACCAGCAATCTGCTAACGGCTGAAATTCAGCGTCTACGCAAATCCGGTGAGCGAGTGGTAGTAGCTCTGCAGGGTTCCGCGATGGATGCGACACATTGTCACTGCGACCGTATACTGCGTCCGTGCAACGATCAATGGATCGTTGAAAAGCTGACTTAATACCTATTCCAGTAGAACCCGAGAAAAGATCGTATGGCAAACAGTGTGCTCGTGCTTGGCACGCAATGGGGTGATGAGGGCAAAGGCAAAATTGTCGATGTTCTGACCGAACAAGCCTCTCTTGTGGTGCGTTTCCAGGGAGGTCACAACGCGGGCCATACGCTGGTCATCGGTGACGAGAAAACCGTTTTGCACCTGATTCCCAGTGGTGTACTTCGTGAAGGTGTGACGTGTGTCATCGGTAACGGTGTGGTGGTTTCACCAGAAGCCTTGTTCAAGGAAATCGATATGCTCAGCAAACGTGGGGTACCTGTCGAAGAGCGTTTGCGCATCAGTGGTGCCTGCCCTTTGATACTGCCCTATCACATAGCCCTGGACCAGGCACGCGAGAAAGCCGCCGGTAGAGATGCCATCGGCACAACCGGTCGCGGCATAGGGCCAGCCTACGAGGACAAGGTAGCGCGTCGTGCTGTTCGCGTGCAAGACCTGCTTGAACTGGATCGCTTCGATGAGAAGATTGATGTCGCCTGCGCTTATCACAATGCAACGCTGGTCGGTCATGGCTTGCCTGCGGTAGATGCTACGGCGATCAAGAAAGAGGCGCGTGCAACGTCAAAGCGTCTAGCACCTCTGATTGCCGATATTCCCGGGTTGATCGATACCCATCGCAGAGCTGGTAACCGCATTATGTTCGAAGGTGCGCAGGGCACACTGCTTGATGTCGATCATGGCACCTATCCCTTTGTGACTTCGTCCAATACGGTGGCCGGTGCCGCCTGTAGTGGTAGCGGTTGTGGTCCGGGCAGCATCGATTACGTACTCGGCATTACCAAGGCTTATACAACGCGTGTGGGTGCGGGGCCGTTCCCGACAGAACTGTTCGATGACGTTGGCACTGTGCTCGGTGAGCGCGGTAATGAATTTGGTGCAACAACCGGACGTCAGAGACGCTGTGGCTGGTTTGATGCCGTTGCGGTTCGACGAGCAGCCGTTCTTAACGGCGTGACTGGCATCTGCCTGACGAAGCTGGACGTTATGGATACGCTGGAAACGTTGCGCATTGCTGTCGCGTACCGGTTAAACGGAGAGCTAGTGGATCATCCACCCATTGGTGCGGATGATTTTGGCAAATGCGAGCCTGTTTACGAAGACATGCCGGGTTGGCAGTCGAACACCGCAGGGGTTACTCAGATGTCAGCGTTGCCGGAAGCGGCGCAGAAATACATTGCACGTCTCGAGGAACTCACAGGCGTGCCAGTTCATCTGGTATCAACCGGACCAGAGCGCACTGAAAATGTTGTGATTGAATGGCCCTTCGGTGATCAACCTGTATAACAGGGAAACGTATTGATCGTGAAGTAGATGAGGGGCTCCTGCTGGCTGAGGGGAGCTGCTCAAATGGTGCCGAGAAGAGGACTTGAACCTCCACATCCTAAGATACATGCACCTGAAGCATGCGCGTCTACCAATTCCGCCACCTCGGCATGAAGTGTCCCTCGGGGCTTGCCCGAGAAGCGCGCAATGTACATAAGCTTGCAGCAATAGTCAAACCCTATGCACGACAATTGCTTCAAGATGACACTCGCAGGCAACGCTTTGGCGTACTCTTGCGCCATATAACACCAAGCAGGAACGGCATGAGCCAAAAGAAAAGCAAAAAAAAATCGGCTGGAAGCGATCCTCACCGTCAACGTGAGCAGGCAAAATACGATGCGCCAATCGCCAGCCGCGAATTTATTACCAGTGTCCTGGCGTCCGACAAAGGCCCGATGGATATCGAAGCGTTGGCGGTAGAGCTGGGATTAACCGGTAACGCTGATGCGGAAGAGGCGCTACGGCGACGAGTTGGGGCCATGATTCGTGACGGTCAGCTGATTCAGAATCGTAAGAGAGGCCTCGTACCAGTAGATACCGATGCCCTGATAGCCGGACGCATCAGTGCGCATCCGGACGGCTTCGGATTTGTCATTGCTGACGACGGGGACAAAGACATATACCTCAATGGCAAGCAGATGCGACAAGTGCTGCATGGCGACAGAGTGGTCGTGTGTGTAACCGGGATTGATCATCGAGGGCGACGCGAAGGTCGTATTGTCGACGTAGTCGAACGCGCTAACAAATCACTGGTGGGCAGATTGTCCATTGACCGTGGTACAGCTGTTGTTTTGCCAGACAACAAACGCATCCATCAGGATCTGCTGATTGCGCCAGGCACGCTGGAAGGTGCCAATGATGGCGATATGGTGGTCGCTGAAATTGTGGAGCAACCGACACGACGGCATCAGCCAGTCGGCCGAATTGTCGAAGTGTTGGGTCAGCACCTGAAAGCAGGTATGGAAATAGACGTGGCACTGCATAGTCACGGTATCCCGGTTGAGTGGCCTGACGCAGTAACAGATCAGGCTGCGGCTTTCTCCACGGTAGTGGACGACTCCATGGCTAAGGATCGCAAGGATGTTCGTGACCTGCCGTTGATCACTATCGATGGGATCGATGCGCGTGATTTTGACGACGCTGTCTGGTGTGAGCCGCTGGCTTCGGGCTGGCGTCTGATGGTTGCCATTGCTGACGTAGCAAATTATGTATCGGCAGGCTCCGCACTTGATGACGAGGCTGTTGAGCGAGGTACCTCAGTGTACTTCCCGGGCCGCGTGGTACCCATGCTGCCAGAGGTGTTGTCTAATGGTCTTTGTTCTCTGAATCCTGAGGTGGATCGTCTTTGCATGATCTGCGAGATGACGCTGGATGAGAATGCAAACGTTAAGAAAACGCGTTTTCATAATGGCATCATGAGATCACACGCTCGCCTGACCTACGATCAGGTAGGTGAGATGCTCAGTGACAGTCAATCCAGCTTGCGTGACCAACACGCCCCATTGATGCCGATGATCGACGAGATGTATCGGTTGTACAAGGCCTTGGCTGCCAAGCGTCGTGAACGTGGTGCTATTGAGTTCGATTCCAATGAAACGCATATCATTTTCGACGATAACAAAAAGATCAAGGAGATTATTCCGATACAGCGAAACGATGCTCACAAGCTCATTGAAGAATGCATGATTCTGGCAAATATCCAAGCTGCTGCGTATCTCGAAGAACAGGAAATACCTGCTTTGTACCGTGTGCATGCAGGACCGAAGTCAGACCGGCTGATAGACCTTCGTGCGTTTCTGGCGCTGCGTGGGTTAACGCTGAGCGGTGGTGATTTGCCTTCAGCTGTCGACTACGCGGCACTGGCTGAGCAAATCAGTGAGCGTACCGATCGCAGCGTGATTCAGACTGTCATGCTGCGTTCAATGCAGCAGGCCGTCTACCAACCGAAGAACGAAGGCCACTTTGGACTCGCACTAGATCAGTACGCGCATTTCACATCGCCGATTCGACGGTATCCCGATCTGCTGGTACACCGCGCGATAAAGCATGCGCTGAAACGCGGAAAGCCTGTTGACTATCGTTATTCGAAGGAAGCCATGCAGGTGTTGGGTGAAAGTTGTTCCATGACCGAGCGTCGGGCGGAAGAGGCTTCACGTGATGTAGTTTCATGGCTGAAATGCGAGTACATGCAGGAGCATGTGGGGAGTGAATTTCCCGGTGTGATCACGGCAGTTACCTCGTTTGGCCTGTTCGTTGAACTGGTTGGTATTCACGTTGAAGGTCTGGTCCACATCACCAATCTTTCGCGCGATTACTACCGTTTTGAGCAAGCTGCTCACGCTCTGACAGGAGAAAGAACCGGTAAGCAATATCATCTGGGTGATGCGATAGTGGTCAGAGTGGCAGCGGTAAATCTTGAAGAGCGCAAGATAGATTTCTCTGAAGTCGAACAGGGCGAGCATCAGGCCAGGCAACCTGCCAAAGAGAAGCATAGAAGCAAGAAAACACACAAGCACTCCCAACATCGAAACAAGCAGCCACAGGAAGAAAAGCAGGTGCCTGTTCAAGAGCCGTTGGTTGCCAATGATGCGCATGGATTGCCAAAGCATGCCGATGAGGCAGCCGAGAAGCGCCGACTGAAAAACCGCAGAAAGAAGCAGAGAAGTCGGGAGATCAAGAAGGCTGCACGAAAGGAAGCCCGTAGACTGGAATCGTTGCAAAAAAACAGTCAGAGCGCACAGGCATCTACTGTTGACAGCGCTCCGGCCAGCAGCGTTGGTAGCGAACAACAGAGCCAGTCAGGCAAGCAGGCAAAGAAGCGTCAAAAGCGTAGGGATGTCGAGAAAGTTGCGGGTATTGCTCAAGGTGGTAGTGAGCAGGTCGGTCAATCTGGAAACAAGCCGGGTAAGCAGCCGTCCGGAAAAATGACAAGCAAGACCACCCAGCCACAAGCGACCGTTAAGGTAGCGAGTAAGGTCGCCAGTCAGGCTGCGGGTAAGGCCAACAATAAAGCGACCGGTAAGGTTGCAAGCAAAGTCAGCAGTAAGGCTGCCAATCAGGCGAAGGGTAAAGCCAACAGTAAAGCGACCGGTAAGGTAGCAAGCAAAGTCAGTAGTAAGGTTGCCAGTCAGGCAGCGGGTAAGGCCAAGAGCAAGGCGAGCGGTAAGGTAGCAAGCAAAGTCAGCAGTAAGGTTGCCAGTCAGGCAGTGGGTAAGGCCAAGAGCAAGGCAAGCGGTAAGGTGGCGAGCAAAGTCAGCAGTAAGGTCGCCAGTCAGGCAGCAGGCAAGAGCAAGAGCAAGGCAGCCGGTAAATTGGCGAGTAAAGTCAGTAGCAAGGTAGCTACTCAGGCGGCAGTCAAGGCCAGAGCAAAAGCAGCTGGCAAAGTGACAAGTAAAATCAACAGCAAGGTAGCCACACAAGCTGCAGGCAAGGCCAAGAGCAAAGTAGCCAGTAAGGCGACGAGCAAAAAAGCCACTAGCAAGATTGCCAGTCAGAAGGCTGCCAAGGGCAGCAGTAAAATTGCAAAGAAAGTCGCTAAAAAACTGGCGAGCAAGGCAAGTGGCAAGAAAAAAGCGACGAGCAAAGCCGTGGCAAAAGTTACCAGTAAGGTTGGCGGTAAGGCAAAGAAGGTCGCCAGCAAAGCGACCAGTAAAGCCCGCGGCAAGCTATCGGGTCAAGCCAAGGCCGCTGCGGTGGGTAAGACGGCAGCAAAAACTACTGGCAAGTCGAAGGTGGCGAGCAAGGCGACCAGTAAAAAGACAAGCAAGGCCACTGGTAAGTCGACAGCGAAAAGCAAAACCAAAGCCAAGAGTAAGGCCAAAAGCAAGACGGCCGGTCGGCGTACGGGTCGTGGTAGTTCGTCGTGACGATCGGATAGCACACCGTGACAAGAGAATACGTAGGCGGTTTGCACAGCGTCAAGGCGGCGCTGAAATCCTCCGCGAGTGAAATAGAGGTGTTGCTGGTTCAGAAAGGCCGTCGTGACACACGACTTAAGGATCTCAGGACGCTTGCGCAGAAGCATGCGATCACGGTCCGTGAGGTTAACCGTTCTGAGCTGAACGAGCTGTTTGCCGATGCGCAGCACCAAGGCGTGCTTGCGTTACTGAGAAACAGTTCAGCAGGTGTCAGGGAGGACCTGGCTGACTATATTGCGCAGCTGAAAGTCGATGAGCCTGATCGCTCCCTGCTGGTGCTGGTACTCGATGAAGTGCAGGATCCGCACAACCTGGGGGCGTGTCTGCGCAGTGCTGACGCCGCAGGCGTAGATGCTGTCGTTATTCCCGCTGACAATGCGGTCGGTCTTACACCGGTGGCTCGCAAGGTCGCGTCAGGGGCAGCAGAATCGGTGGCTCTTTTTCAGGTCACTAACCTGCAACGTGCACTAACAGAGCTGCAGGACGCAGGCTTGTGGGTCTTCGGTGCCGCCGGTGAAGCGCCGGGGAGTCTGTATGAGCTGGATCTGAAAGGGTCAGTTGTCATTGTCATGGGGGCGGAGGGGAAAGGGCTACGCCGCCTTACTCGTGAGCGTTGTGACGGTTTGTTTCGATTACCGATGCAAGGGCAGGTCAGTAGCCTGAACGTGTCTGTCGCCACGGGAATCAGTTTGTTTGAGGTGGTTCGCCAGCGATCCTGATCGACCGCGAAAGCACCAGAGACACCAGAAACCCTTGCTGGTCGACAGTGGTCACCCATTAGTGCTGCTTTGGTTGATGATTGGTAGCGAAGTCGGTATCATTAGAGGGCTTTGTCAACCGGCAAGGTCAACTTCCTCGTCCAGACAGCTCCGCTTATGTGAGCCGGTCGGGCGTTTTCCCATAGGGAGCATCAATGCGTCATTACGAAATAGTGTTTCTGGTCCACCCTGACCAGAGCGAGCAGGTGCCTGCAATGATCGAGCGATATCGCGGCATCATTGAAGGTCATGAAGGTGTTATTCACCGTCAGGAAGATTGGGGCCGTCGTCAGCTGGCTTATCCAATTAACAAAATCTACAAAGCTCATTACACACTCCTGAACATCGAATGTGGCCAGCAAGCGCTGGACGAACTGACAAGCGCATTCAAATTTAACGATGCGGTTATTCGTCACATGGTGCTGCAACAGAAAGCGGCGGTTACCGAGCCATCTCTGTTGATCAAGAAAGACGAGTCTCGCGGCGACGAAGAGCGACGTGCTCGTTCAGCTGACGATGAGAGTCCTGCTGCAGAGAGCCCGAAAGAGCCCGCTGCAGATTCTGAAGCCGCCAACTGATCCCGCCAGGAGAAACCAACATGTCACGTTATTTTCGTCGTCGTAAATATTGCCGTTTCACTGCCGAAGGCATCACGGAAATTGATTACAAAGACCTTGAGCTGCTGAAAGGTTTTGTCACTGAAACCGGCAAGATCGTACCAAGCCGAATCACTGGCACGAAAGCCCGATATCAGCGACAACTGGCAACTGCTATCAAGCGAGCTCGCTATGTAGCTTTGTTGCCTTACACAGACCAACACTGATTCCTAAACTGCGATGCCACTTGTCCGAAAGGTCAGGTGGCTCACTGGCTTCCCGTACATAACACCAGTCGATGATGCTTCAATTCGGGATCACACCATGATGATCAATCTGGCCAGAGTGGCAGATCGAGGGCCTCTGGTTGCAGCGGGTCTTGCGGCGGCATTGCTTCTTGGAGCCCTGTGGGTTCCTGCGATACTAGGTAGTGCGAGTTCAGGTTTACTTGTGCTGGCCAGTTTTCTGTCCATGTACTGCCTTATTTGCAGTGCAGCGGTGGTCGCTTTTGTTGCTCTGCGGCACGGAGAAGGTTCTGCGCTTCAGGTGGTCGGCGGTTGTTTGTTGCTGTTGATTGTTGTGTCGATGGTGCTTTACCAGTCTGCTGTCCATGTACCTATGGTCGCCAGTGTGTTCTGGTTACCGGCAATCATTGCAGCTGTAGTACTTGCACGAACGGTCAAGCTGGATTACGCGGTACTGGCAATCGTCGCCTGCGGTGTGGTGGCAGTGACTGGTCTGACACTGATCATTGGTGACAGTACCGAGTTCTGGCGCTCACAGTTTGCTGATACAGGAGCCGTAGCAGTAACGGATGGCAACGCAACTGCTGCAACTGTCGGGTTGAGTGAGGAGCAGCGCGAGGCTTTTATCGGGGCCATGGCCCGCATGATGACTGGCGCTATGGGTGTCTCGGTGGTGAGTGTTGCACTGGGTGCCTTGTTTCTTGCCAGATTCTGGCAGGCAGGATTAGTCAATCCTGGTGGGTTTCAGAGTGAGTTCCACGCATTGTCGCTAGGTAGGAACTCAGCGATAGTTTGTGTAGTGGTTATAGCGATGGCAATCGGGCAGGGCGGACAACTCGCCGGCGCAATTGCCATGGTAGTGATATTTGCTTTTTTTATACAAGGCCTTGCCGTGGTACACGCGCTGGTCAAACAACGTGGTATGCACCGTTACTGGCTGCACGGTATTTACGTGCTGCTTTTGCTACCACACACACTGCTTTTATTGGCAGCGCTTGGCCTGGCAGATAATCTGTTTCGCCTGCGTCGAGCCTGACAAATTGATTGGAGAACACATATGCAAGTCATATTGCTGGAAAAGATAGACAAAGTAGGCCTGCTGGGAGATCTGGTAGAAGTTAAATCAGGATTCGCCAGAAACTTTCTGCTGCCGCAGGGTAAAGCGGAAATGGCTACTGCTGATAATGTCGAGGCGTTCAAGCAACGGCGCGCCGAGCTTGAGAAACAACAGGCTGATTCACTGGCAGAAGCGGCCAACCGTAAAGCTGCGCTGGAAGGCATGACTGTGAGTATCACGTCCAGAGCTGGAACTGAAGGCAAGCTTTTTGGTTCAATCGGCACCGAAGAGATTCGAGCGGCGTTCGAAGCAGCGGGTCAGGCGGTAGAGAAGAAGGAAATCAGATTGCCAGAAGGTCCTCTGCGCAACGTGGGTGAGCATCCAGTTACCTTGCACCTGCACGCCGATGTAAACTCAGAAGTTATCGTCAACGTAGTTGGCGAAGAAGTCTGATCATCTGATCGAGGCATGGGTGTGATTGTTCACACCCATGCGCTGTAAATTGCGGGCGTAGTCGTATACGATCACGATGTCTGGATAGTTATCTGTTAAGAGATGGAGTCGATCTTAAATGGTTCACACGCCTGAAGATTTCGGCATTCCGTCTGTGATGGAACAGGATGAATATGGCGCCCCGATAGATGCATCGCCTGAAGACTTTGGCATGGATCCACTGAATTCGGGTGGTTTGCCAGCGTTTGAGTCGCCCGCTGGCGGACAAGGCCCGGGAGGCGACTTCCGCCAGTCCGGCAATAAGAAATCAGGCTTTAACAAGCGATCCGGATCAGGCGGCCACTCCACGGCCAAACTGATGGAACAGCTGGCCAAGCGTAGCAACCATCTACCGCCGCAGTCTCTTGAAGCCGAGCAAGCCGTTCTAGGCTGCCTCATGCTCGAAGCTAATGAGGCCTTCGACAAGGTTTCCGAGATAGTGGCTGAAACCGACTTCTATCAATACAATCACCGTCTGATTTTTCGCGCTATTTCCGCGCTCGCCATGGAGGGGCGGCACCCGGATGTGGTCACCGTTACTGGCTGGCTGCAGACCAACAGCGTGCTCGACGATTCCGGTGGTTTGAATTATGTCGGTGCTCTGGTTGAGGTCACTCCCAGTGCTGGCAACGTCAAGGCGTATGCCGAGATCGTGCGTGAACGCTCCGTGTTGCGGCAGCTCATTGCCGTTGCCAATGAAATAGCTGATAGCGCATATGATGCGGAAGGTCGCACGTCCAAGGACTTGCTGGATGACGCCGAAACAAAAGTGTTTGCGATAGCCGATCAGACTGCCAAGAACGCCGGTGGATTCCACGACATCAAAAGCGTTCTGTCTGGCGCAATAGAGCGGATTAACACGCTGTTCGAGTCGGACGCGGCTATTACGGGCTTGTCTACAGGCTTTACTGAGCTGGACGAAAAACTCAGTGGTTTGCAGCCATCAGATCTTATTATCGTGGCGGGTCGCCCCTCTATGGGTAAAACCACGTTTGCGATGAACATCGCTGAAAATGCAGCCATGGAAGCGTCTGCTCCGGTTGCCATATTCAGCATGGAGATGCCTGCCGAACAGCTCGGTATGCGGATGATTTCCTCGCTGGGTCGCGTCGAGCTGCAGAAGCTTCGTACGGGGCGCCTCGCCGAACAGGACTGGCCGCGTATCACGTCCGCCATTACCTTGTTGAACCAGAAACGTAACGTTTATATCGATGATTCTCCTGCTCTGACGCCAACTGATTTGCGTGCACGATCAAGACGACTCGCCAGAGAACATGGTTTGAGTCTCATCGTTATCGACTACCTGCAATTGATGCAGGTATCCGACAGCCGAGAGAACCGGGCAACAGAAATTTCAGAGATTTCCCGCTCGCTCAAAGCACTGGCCAAAGAGTTGAATGTACCTATCATCGCGCTCTCCCAGTTAAACCGTAGTCTGGAGCAACGGCCGGACAAGCGACCAGTCATGTCTGATCTGCGTGAGTCTGGTGCGATTGAGCAGGATGCAGACGTGATCATGTTCATCTATCGTGATGAGGTTTATAACCCCGAAGACGAAGCCAGTAAGGGGCGTGCTGAAATACTGATCCGAAAACAGCGTAATGGACCCATCGGGGCGGTAAATCTTACGTTCCTGGGACAGTACACGCGGTTTGAGAACTATTCTCCGGAAGTAATGACCGGGGAGTTTTCTTGATGGTGGATAGCTACAGAGGTGCGACAGAGCTAGGGCATGATGAGAAGAAAGATAATCATCGCTCAGTATCGATAACGATCAACCTTGCAGCTCTGCGAAGCAATCTGGCCATTGCCAGACAGCTAAGTTCAGGATCCCGGCAATTTGCCACGATCAAGGCTGATGCCTATGGTCACGGTGCCGTGGCGGTAGCACATGCGCTTTCTCCACGAGCATCCAGCAGGCAATATTCGGAGCCAAGCGTCGCAACACGCGAACCCCGGGAGGGGATAGCAGACGGTTTCGCCGTAGTGACACTGGATGAGGCACTGGAGCTACGTCTTTCCGGTATCGAGCAACCTGTGCTCGTGCTACAAGGACCTCAGACGCAGGATGCCTGCGCTGCCATGCTGCGCTATGACTTGTGGCCCGTTGTGCACGATCTCGAACAATATGAATGGTTTCGGCGATGTCCCGAACACAGTCAGCTCAATGCATGGCTGAAAGTGGATACCGGTATGGGGCGCCTGGGCGTTCAGCCTGCTGAGGCGCAAACGATCCTTGATTCAGGTCAAGGAATCAAATGGATGGGATTGATGACGCACTTTGCCTGCGCTGATGAGCCAGACAATCCTTTTACCGACAAGCAGCGTGCCTGCTTTGAGTCGATCAAGTCACCGCCGAACATGGTTCGCAGCATGGCCAATTCGGCTGCAGTGCTCGCGTGGCCGGAAACTCGCGCCGATTGGGCCCGGCCTGGCATCATGCTCTACGGCTGTAATCCACTGGATCGTGCGTTACCGGCGGGTGCGTCTCTGACGCCAGCCATGACGGTAACAGCCCCTGTCATCTCGATAAAACAGATGAAGTCGGGCTCGGGTATCGGTTATGCGCAATCATGGCAGTGTCCCGTCGACATGCCTGTAGGTTATGTCGCCTTGGGGTATCGAGACGGTTTGCCGCGCGTCCTTGACAACAGTGCCTGCGTTACCGTAGCTGGCAAGCGTTGCCCTGTCATCGGACGCGTATCCATGGATTCTATAGCCATCGACCTGCGTACTGTGCCAGACGCCCGTCTTGGCGATCTGGCGGAGTTTTGGGGTGCATCGGCCTCGATAGACGAATTGGCAAAGTCGGCAGGGACGATTAACTACGAGCTTCTGACCTCGATACGAGGACGCCGCGCGTACGTCAACAAAGTATAACTTTTATGCAACGTATGAATCGGCGTTCACGCTTTAGACTATATTGAGCTCAGCTTGGGGAGCCTCGGTGTTATTTCTCCAGATATTGGAGTTTATCGGGTTTGTCTTCCCATTCCTTGGCATCAGCAGGTGGGTCCTTCTGAACGGTGATAACAGGCCAGATGAGAGACAAGTCAGCATTCAGCTGCAGAAATGGTTCGTCCTCGGGCTTCATGTCCTCTTCGGCCACAATAGCGTTAATTGGGCATTCAGGTTCACATAGGGAGCAGTCGATACACTCCTCAGGGTCTATCACCAGGTAATTTGGACCTTCGTGAAAGCAGTCCACAGGACACACTTCGACACAGTCGGTGTATTTACACTTGATGCAGTTTTCGGTAACCACGAAGGTCATAAGCAGTTCTCGGTGTTGGCTTGACAGTTGCAATATTAGTAAAGTAGCACAGGTTAATTATTGTCACGACGTTTTAGTTCGTACAGTGAGCTATACCTTGTGCTGTTGATTAAACAGCGATAATACCGCAGCAACCGAGGTTGCTGCACACTCGATAAAGACAGGCAAATCTATGAAGGCTATCAAGAAGGCAGTTTTCCCGGTCGCAGGTATGGGAACACGATTTTTACCCGCTACCAAGGCAAATCCGAAGGAAATGCTGCCTGTTGTAGACAAGCCCTTGATTCAGTATGCGGCTGAAGAAGCCGTTGCTGCTGGCATCGACACGCTGATCTTCGTAACAGGTCGTAACAAGCGCTCCATTGAGGATCATTTCGATACGGCGTATGAGCTGGAAAGAGAGCTGGAAGCCAAGCAGAAGACCAAAATGCTCGAGGTGCTGCGCAGCATCCTGCCCAAGCATGTCAATTGTGTGTTCATCAGGCAATCTGAAGCGCTGGGTCTGGGACACGCCGTGTTATGTGCACGCCCAGTGGTTAACGATGAGCCGTTTGCCGTCATTCTGGCCGATGATCTGATCAACTTTAATGAAAAGCCCTGCCTGAGTCAGATGGTTGATCTGTTCAACTTTCAGCATTGCTCCATTCTGGGTACACAGCAAGTACCTATGGAAGATATCAGCTCCTACGGAGTGGTGGATGGTGTGGCGTTGAAGCCCGATCTCATGGAGGTTTCTGGAATCGTCGAAAAACCTTCTGCTGAGGATGCTCCCAGTAATGTGGCTGTAGTAGGTCGTTACATACTCACGCCGGCCATTTTTAATTTATTAGAGAAAACCCAGCGCGGTGCGGGCAATGAGATCCAGTTGACTGATGCCATCGCAGAGCTGCTAAAGGAACAACGAGTACTGGCTTACAACTTTAAGGGACGTCGATTCGATTGCGGTAGCAAGCTCGGTTATCTGAAAGCGCAGGTGGAGTTTGCTCTGGAACACGAGGAAGTAGGTGAGGATTTTCGAGAATTTCTGGATTCACTGAACGCCCGTGAATCTGACAAGGTCGTAAAGATGAACAAGTCTGGCTAAGGCTACAGACTATCAGGCCTGCACCCGCGCTTCCGGGTCAGGCACTGTATGCTGCGCGCTGACGCTAGACTGGCTTTGAAATCAGCACCATGCATTCACGTAAGACAACACTCGCCATCTTCGGTGTGTTCTTTTTCGAATCCTCTGTCATAGGGCAGTGGATTCCACGTATTCCCGACATCAAGACGGCTCTGGCATTGTCAGACGCAGCCCTCGGGCTGGCATTGCTCAGTATGCCGTTAGGCACCTTGATCGGTTTTGCAGTCGCCGGAAAAATCATTGAATCCACTGGGCTACGATCTGCCTGCCGTGTGTTCATGCCTGTTTGGGCAATGTTGTTCATCGGGCCTGCATTGGCGCAAACTTTCTTTCAATTGTCCATAGCGCTGATTATCAGTGGCGTAGCCGTCGGCATGATCGAGACGGCCATGAATACCGAAGCGGCAAGAATTGAAAAGGCTTCTGGTAAGCGGTTAATGTCCCGATGTCATGGCTTCTGGAGCCTGGGCACCATGATTGGTGCGCTGACGGGTGGTGCGCTGGCGCATTGGGGTCTATCGACCCAAACCCACTTCATGATCATGATGCCGCTGATTGCCGTATGCGGATTTGTGGCGGCCTCGGCATTACCGGTCTTGACGAGTGCACCCTCTACTGTATTGCCTGAAGGGATCAGTCACGATCCGGAGCCGGTGAGTGCGCCCGAAGCGGCCTCTAAACTGATTCGACTGCCTGAGCGTGCGATCTTGCTGCTGTGCATCATGCCGTTAGGCATCATGATGGTAGAGGGCGCATTCATTGACTGGTCTGCGGTATTCATGCGCGACATCATGGCTGCCGGCCCTTGGCTGATAGCCATCATGTATTCTTCGTTCTCCATTGTCATGGCTGGGGTGCGCATGTTCGGTGACACACTGGCTAACCGCTATGGCGATCTGGTCATCGTCAGGGTTTCAGGCGTTGCGGCAACTCTGGGTATTGCACTGTTTGCGTTGGCACCTTCCACGCCATGGGCTTTCGTGGCTGCGGCGTTGTCTGGAGCGGGTGTGGCCATCGTGTTTCCACTTGCAGTTACCGCAGCAGCCAATCGTCCGGGCAGAAGTTCTGCCGATAATGTGGCGGCGCTGAACATGATCTCGTTCAGCGCTTTTCTGATAGCCCCTCCGATTATCGGATTTCTGTCAGAGGCATTTGGTTTGCGTATCGCCTTGCTGACACTGGCACCCGTAGCCTTCATGACCTTTTTTCTGGCCAGTGAAGTGCGCGATGTGCCTGCAGAACAGCACGGGGTAGGCTGAAGAGCTAAACCTCGATGAGGTGGTTGGGTAATTCGTCGGGGCGTCCGTGTGGAGCGGGGAAATGCTTCCACGTGATCTTGCGACATTGCTCAAGGGTTGCTTCGAAACCTGTGGCAATATCACCATGACGAACGTGCTCAATGAATTCCTGCACAGTCTGATCCCAGATTTTGTTGTCGACCACCTCAGCAATGGCTGAGTCCACGATGATCTCCACATAGTGTTCTGCTACGGAGACGAAGATCAGAATGCCGGTGCGTCCTTCGGTTTCGTGCAGCTTTTGCAGAAAGAAATGCTCACGTGCATGACGACTGGCGCGCTGCTGTTTAACGACAGCCGGTACCAGCCACAGACGTGCGCGGGTCAATTGGAAAATCATGCCCAGACCTAAAAATACCAGTACCTGGATCGGGTAGAGCCATGCGTCGGCGTAGATAGTGTGCTCCGCTGATGTCCAGCCCCCTGTTGTGACAGCTATCCAGACATGATAGATACCCGGTACGCTGAGGGCTATCAGCGCCGCCCACAACGTCGGAATGTATCGGTAGCCGTCACTTTGTCGAGCGATGACCGTAACGATCTCTGCCCGTGTTTGTGACTCGGCGTGATTGATCTTCGCCGCTAGCGCTGTTTTTTCGGATTCGCTCAGAAATGCCATGCTACCAACTCCCCGAAGCGCCGCCACCGCCGAAGCTTCCGCCGCCGCCGCTGAATCCACCTCCACCACCAAAACCGCCACCCAGGCCGCCACCGCCTATATAGCCGCCACGACCACGCCTGCCTGGTGTGCCACCGGGACCATTACTGGAGCCCTTAAAGTAGATGAACAGAAACAAGATAATCGCGATAATCAATCCGATTAACAGGTTGCCGGTAATCAGTGTGCCAAACAAGCCACCAAAACCTGCCGGGAATGCTCCGTTGGCTGCCTTGCGCCTGCCGGTGCGTCTGAGTATCTCGGTGACCGCAATCATGGCAATGAAAATCAAAGGTAGAAAATTGCCGACCTGGGTGGATATCTGATCGGTGTTACCTGTGCCCGTACCATTAGCAGATGCTGTGTATTCACCTTCAACGGCGTCCAGTACAGCGCGCACACCCTGCTCAATACCTTGCGAATAGTTGCCGCCACGGAACGCGGGCAGGATTTCGCGTTGCACGATGATACTGGCCAACGCATCGGGCAGAGTTCCCTCTAGTCCATACCCGACCTCGATCCGGACTTTGCGATCATTTGGAGCGACCAGCAGTAATACTCCGTTGTCCTCCTCAAGGGTACCCAGTTGCCAGAATCTGCCCAAACGGTTTGCGTAGTCTGCAATATCGTAGCCCTCCAGAGTGGGTAGGGTGGCTACCACGATCTGGTTGCTGGTGGTGCTCTCATGTGCCGCAAGTGACTCGCTAAGAGATGCCTCGACAGCAGGGGTCAGAATGCCTGCCAGATCGACTACTCGACCTGTCAGTGCTGGAAATTGTTGCTCTTGTGCCTGAGTGTAAAGGGAGGTTAGCAGCAGGCACGCCAGCGCAGCAGCGCACAAGAGCGCCTTGACCATCCGACGAAATGATCCTGAAAACCGAGCAGTCGTATCAGTCATGATAGCGATGAATCTGGAGAGAACAGTCCACTATCAATTATTGAAATTTACCGTAGGGTTGACAGCATCTTCGGCGCTGACGGTGAAGTTCTCCTTGGGTTCGTTTTCCGGGTACATGAAGCGCTTCCACCAGCGACCGGGAATGGTACGAAGTTCTGTGTTGTAGGTTTGCACAGCCTGGATGTAATCACGACGGGCAACGCTAATCCGGTTTTCCGTACCTTCGAGTTGTTGTTGCAGCGCCAGAAAATTCTCGTTGGACTTCAGATCGGGGTACGCCTCAACCACAACCATCAAGCGCTGCAATGCCGATGTCAGTGCTCCCTGATTTTGCTGGAATTGTTCGAATGCGGCCGGATCTGTGAGCATCTCCGGTGAGATATTCATCTGCGAGACGCGTGTTCTGGCTTCGGTCACCTCTGTGAGTACGTCACGCTCCTGGTCAGCAAAACCTTCTACGGTATTGACAAGGTTGGGTATGAGATCGGCGCGTCGTTTGTACTGGTTCTGAACGTCACTCCAGCGCCCGTTGACGGCTTCATCAAACGTTGGAATGTTGTTGATGCCGCATCCGCTGATCAGCAGAACAAACATAAAAACGGAGATAATACGGATAGTCTTACTGCTCACAGTTCTTTCCCCAGACGTTATGGACATGACGTCTGGCGATGATAGCAGAACAGTTATTAACCGCTTCGGAGGCAGTACAGCGTAACATTGCCCCCATGCTCAGTTTCAACGATGTCGCGTGCAGACGTGACGGCAAGATATTATTCGCAGACGTCAGTTGTGTCGTTCATGCGGGTCAGAAAATCGGTTTGACCGGAGCCAATGGCTGTGGCAAATCGAGCCTGTTTGCCATGATTCAGGGATCACTTGAACCTGACTCCGGCAACATTTCTCTTCAGCAACAAGTTGGCATCACTCATGTTGCACAGGAGACTCGTTCATCAGAACGTTCGGCGCTGGACTACGTTGTGGATGGTGATCAACCACTGCGTGAGCTGCAGAATGCCATAGACACTTGCCCTGAAAATAACGGTGAACGTCTCGCCATGCTATTAGCTGATCTGGATCAGGCCGGAGGTTACACCGTGCAATCGCGTGCCGGTGCGCTATTGAACGGGCTTGGTTTTTCCAGCGAACAACATGACTGGCCGGTATCACGTTTTTCGGGTGGTTGGCGCATGCGTCTGAATCTGGGTCAGGCGTTGATGAGCCCTAACGAGTTGCTGTTGCTCGATGAGCCCACGAATCATCTGGATCTGGATGCAGTTCTGTGGCTTGAGTTGTGGTTGCGACAACGAGAGGGCACCCTGATACTGATATCGCATGACAGAGAATTTCTTGATGCGGTTACCAACATGACGATGCATATCGAAAACGAATCCGCGGCACTGGTGACGGGTAACTACAGCGCGTTTGAACGCTGGCGTGCAGCACGACTGGGTACTCAGCAGGCCGCCCACGAAAAAGCGCAGGCTCGTCGCAAGGAGTTGCAAAGCTTTGTTGACCGTTTCCGCGCCAAGGCGACCAAAGCTCGACAGGCACAGAGCCGACTCAAGATGCTTGAACGGATGGAAGAGACGCAGGCGGTGCGTATCGAAACACCGTTTCGATTTGGCTTTCAGCCGCCGCTGGCCATGCCTAGTCCGTTGGTCGTACTGCAGAAGTGCACGCTGGGCTATGGAAACACCACGGTACTCGACAATATTAATTTAACGGTACAGAGTGGAGACCGAATCGGATTGCTTGGCGTTAACGGAGCTGGTAAATCAACGCTGGTCAAGGCGCTTGTCGGTAGTCTCGTTCCCATGACGGGTACGAGGGTGCCTGCTCAGAAGTTGTCGATCGGGTATTTTGCGCAGCATCAGGTTGATCAGTTGCGATCGGATCACTCACCGTTGCAGGCGTTACTCAGTCACGACAAGACACTCAGCGAATCGCAGGCGAGAAACTTTCTGGGTACGTTTGGTTTTCAGGGCGATCAGGCGTTACAGTCTGCGGGTACGATGTCAGGTGGCGAGCGTGCCAGGCTGGCCTTGTCACTCATTGTTCAGGCCCGTCCTAATCTGCTGTTGCTCGACGAGCCAACTAACCATCTAGACATTACGATGCGTCAGGCGTTGGCGGATGCATTGGTCTCTTTTGAAGGTGCATTGCTGGTGATTTCGCATGATCGCACCATGCTGCGATCAGTGGTGGATTCATTGTTGCTGGTGGCTGATGGCGCTCTGCAGCCTTTCGACGATGATCTGGACGGCTATGCAAAGTGGCTTGCCTCGCGGCGTCAAGTTTCTGATACAAGCAACAGTGGAATGTCAGGAGCCCCGGACAAGTCAGCAGAATCAGGCTTTTCGGGCAATGCAGGCGGCGTGAGCAATGCCTACACTCCTGTATTAGACAAAAAGCAGCAAAAGCGGAACAATGCGGAGCGTCGAGCTAGATTGGCACCGCTGACTCGCGCAGTTGCGCAACAGGAAAAAGCGCTGGAAAAAGCACTGGCTAACCTGTCCGATCTACGGGTGAAGCTGGGTGTAGACAATATGTACACGGACGGTAAAAAGGCAGAGTTGGCTGACTTAATGCGTGAGGAAGTAACAGCTCGCCAGCATGTTGAAGCGATTGAGGAGCAATTGTTGTTCGATATGGAAGCGCTGGAACTAGCATCGGCTGAAGACAGCCCTTAGTGATACGTGGAGAATTTTCGATGACGGGACAAGTCAATAGAACGAGATTGCTGGCACTGACTCTGGTAGCCAGCGCCTGTGTGTCAACGCAAATTCATGCAGAGCCGCTGGGCTCTCTTGATGCGTTAAGTCAGGAACAATTCATAGCGTTGTCAGAGAATCTTGCTGCTGCCACACACTACAAGGGCATGGGCCCCGCTGAATCATTGGGTCTTATCGGCTTCGATGTGGGCATCGAATTGTCGTCAACAGAAATAGAAGACGATGCTGTGTTTGATGCAGCCAGCGACGGGGACTTCGGCTTAAGCGAGATGATTATCCCCAGAGTCCATGTGAACAAAGGTTTGCCGTTCGGCTTTGATCTGGGCGCTACGTTGGCTGCTATACCTGAAACCGATATTACAGTCCTGGCCGGTGAAGTCAGATACGCGATTTTCGGTGGTGGTGTGGCTACCCCGGCGGTATCGGTTCGTGGTAGCTACGCCATGATGCAGGGACTATCCGATCTGGACGTGAACAGTGCAGCTCTGGAAATCACTGCATCCAAGGGCTTTGTTATGCTGACACCCTACGTGGGTGCAGGCATAGTTCGGACGAAAACTGATCCTGCGGCGGAATTGACCAATCTGTCTGCAGAGACGATTGAGCAAGACAAGCTTTTCGCAGGCGTAACCATCAGTCTCGGATTTGCGTTAACCCTCGAGGCAGACATGACGGGCGATGTGAGAACTTACTCTGCCAAGGCAGGTATCAGGTTCTAGCGCCCCGCCCGGACACTGCCACCACGCGTCACCTCGACGCAGGTGGGAATCCATCTTAGCGTTAGCATGGATTCCCGCCTGCGCGGGAATGACGAAGTTGGCTTTTGTGCAGCGCCATTCGGTGATGAGTAAAAAATTGAACGATAAACACTCGAATAAAGACCCTTTGCCCGAAGAGCGACAGGGGACCGGTTTCTGGAATGTAGTGCAAAGTGTGGGGGCCGCCATGATCGGTGTGCAGTCACGCAAAAATCGTGAGCGCGATTTCACTCAAGGCAAGCCGATACATTTCATCATCGGTGGGCTGGTAGGAACCGCCTTGTTTCTGCTGGTTATCTGGTTGCTTGTGCAATATTTGTTGGCAACCAGCTAGGAGCCTGTCCGAGAATAATCTGATCGGCCGACAGCGCGATCTTTTGGCCATATTTCCGCGTAAATTTCGGCGAATAGAACAACTATTCACCTCAATTGACACGAAAATCTGACTCAA
>Ga0114956_1000098_pt1 | contig 49440 bp, 63 predicted proteins | sample MaitaG_FD_87304 | JGI IMG/M metagenome (GOLD analysis project Ga0114956, IMG submission 87304) | Marine algal microbial communities from Maine, USA - Maine_Asex2 metaG | ecosystem: Host-associated > Algae > Red algae > Unclassified | place: Maine, USA | collected 2015-01-05 | reverse complement strand
TTTAAACATCCCTCTTTACCCGTTTAAACATCCCTCTTTACCCGTTTAAACATCCCTCTTTACCCGTTTAAACATCCCTCTTTACCCGTTTAAACATCCCTCTTTACCCGTTTAAAAAGATACAATCATTTGATTATCATTTTATTATAGGCACGTAATAATATTTGTAATAATGATGTAATAATCAACAATAATGAAAATGATGATTATTTTTTATACAAATACAAATTAGTGTCGTTACATTTTAAAACCTCTAGGTTATGCGTATGCTTCATCCAAATTTCAAATGTTGAAAATTCTTTAATATTTTCCTGTACTACAAAGTCAAAAAATATACTTTGCATAATTTCAGGATCGGTTTTGCAAGTCTGTAAAGGATATTTTCTCTTACAAGTAGATAGGTAATTCTCTATTTCTTGATTGGATAAATTTTCTTTAGTAATAGATATAGTGCTTTTTAATAGATTTTTAAATGAAGCTAAATATTTTTGTATTTCGGAATCTTGCACCATCAATTCCTGAAGCTTCAATTTCTTAACTTTTGAAGCTTCAATTTTAGACAATCTATTTTTGTATTCAACTATATACAAACCGTTTTTTATAGAGCTAACTATGTAACCAGCTAGATTATTTTTTGATTTGCGCATATGATCCTCAATGCATTTATTTAAAGTAAAAATTATAAACTTATCTTCTTGATTCTTGCAAATATCTAAGCACATGGATTCAGTAACACCATTTTTTAAAAGTAATTGATAGCTCTTTGATTCTTTGATTGATTGATTGACAGTTAATTTCAAAGGAATATTTTTGTATATTGTAAATCTAATCTTATCAATTGTCTTGCCTTTTTTTAGTTCCACAAACTTAAATTTAACATCGGTATTCTGATTTATCTGCTTATATGGATTGGTAAGTGCAAAATTCTTAAAATCACTATACCTAGAATATTTATCAACTGGTTCACCTTCTGAATCAACAATCATCATTTTTCTGAGAAAATCAACAGGTAGATCAAATGTGATTTCATCTTTGAAATTACATTCTTTCATTTTGAAAATTTGATACAATCGAAATGAAGCAGAACACCTCAAATTTAAAATATTTCTTATGTCAAACAATGTATAATTCGCTATCAAGTTAAGAAGATAAGGCATGACATCATCATTGAATTTTAAAAACAAATATTTGTTTGTTGAATTTTCATTTCTAGGCTTATCTGTTAAAGAAAATATATTTATCGTTTTTTGCCTTTCATCTCCATCGGAATCATTATAATTTACTACTAGTTGCTTTTTTTGTAATGAGCTACATGCATCTACTATTTTCTTATAAGCTCCGTTTGATTTATTCTTAAAGAACTGCTTGACGATTTTTGCATAAAACTTAAAGGGTCTAAATACTTTGTCGCTCCTTTTTACATCCTGTATTGCAAGGAAGAACAAGCGAAATTCCCATAAATTAAAGCTGTAGCAAGATAGTACCAAGTCATTTGAAATTGCAATTAATCTATCTTGTTCCTGTTGTGTTTTTGCCATTTATGTTTGTTTATTTATTTTCCATTCCCGAATATCGGAAATTTCCATGCGATTGAAAAGTGAACTTGGCTTGACTAAATGATAATTAAACTTTTTACCATCAAATTTTTTTTGATAATTATTCAAAATCCTATAATAACCATTTAAAGATTTAATTGAGAGCGTGTTACTTTCAATTACCAGTTTACAAGATTGTATCTTTCTTTTTTTCTCCTTAACCTCAAGTCTTATTGTAATATCAGTAAACCTATCTCTAACAAATCTAAAATTTGTTGGTCCTTCAATTCCAAATCCAAAATACATCATTGCATGAAAAAGTATTCCAGAATCGGTATCATAGTCAATAAAGAAAGATAGCCTTTTAATTCTTGAAATTACTTTTTGTATAAAAATATTTTTTTTCATTATATAAGGTTTAAAATTTTGTGCGACTAATCGCTGATGTACAACAAAGATAATCTAAATTTTACAAACAAACAAATATTTGTTTGTTTGTGTTTTTGATAAATTTAAGAATTTAAGTGCAATATTAAGTGTACTTTTTTATCAGATATTTTACTATATATTAATCCATTATTATTTTTACCAATAATACGATGAACCTTTCTAATCAATCCCAAAACATCTCTGATTACCTGAATTTCATAACCTTGTAGATCGTCACATATCAAACGGATACACAAATCTCTATAATCACTAAAAACGCCTTTTTCTCCTAAACAAACATATGACCGAACATCATATAGGCACTTAATCTTATATTTAAAACAGTCCAATTTCCAAGTTTCCAAATCAACTAATTCACTAGATTCTAAAGACTTAGCAATTCTCATGTTTGTATCTATTTGCAAATGCGTATCACTTATTACCGACTCAAAGTGTTCAATTCTTAAATTTTGTATTTCATTCTGCTTACTTTCCATATTGATATAAAGTTTTTAAAGGTTATGCGGTTGTTCCGCTAATGTATAACAAAGATAATCTAAATTTTGCAAACAAACAAATATTTGTTTGTTTATTTTACAATTTGGAAATAAAAAAACCGTCAACAATAGAATGTTAACGGTTTTGCATTTAAGGTATAAATGCAATCAAATTGAAAATATTTTTTTTCGATTTTTACAAATACTTTTCGATTTTTGAAAAAAACAAAATCATAATAAATTGATTGTCTCTGAATTACGTTAGTTTCTGTGGATCTGATTACCAGGATAAAAACTCGATATTTGAAAATTCAATGTTTTAGGAATAAATACATTAAATTTCAGTTTTCTACAGATAGTAATTTTATGAATTTCAAAACATCTTTTTTGTATTCGATTCCTATTTTTTTGCAATGATCTTTCAAAAATCCGCTATTAGTCTTGTATTCCATATCACGACCTTTAAGCTTTTTATCCCAAGAACCAATGATTGAAGTAGGTTGTATTGAATCAATCGGTGTATCACCTTTAAAAGTGCCCGTACCGTGACAACCACTTGCACAATCTTTTTCAAAAATTTGCTTTGCCTTGATCTCCTGTTTTGAAAGTTTGTATTGACCGATTAGATATTGACCATAATCAGTGCTTAAAAGCCATCTTATAGCATCATCCATCTCATAGTCTACTATGCTATTAGATAGGTCTGATTCCTTCATTTTAGTACGTCCTGTAAGTAATTTTAAGTAATGCTCATAAACTTCGTTATTGTGGCAATTTTCAACAACATAAGTGTGTGCAGTAAAACCAAATTCCAAACTAGCCTGTGTCATTGGTGTCATAGCACCATTTATACCTACTCTTTCTGTTTTCGAGTGAACTAAAGAAGTCGGTGTAAATCTTGAATTATTTATCATTTTTACAATATCTTTTTGTACTTGTTCAGGAAAGTATTGCAAATCAATTCTACGACCACCAGAAACCCCACCACCTATGCCTATTTGGAAGCCATCAACCGCCAAATGAGCATTATATGTATTGTGGCAACTTGCACAAGATGTATTGCCCAAAGGAGTAAGACCAGCATCATGAAAAGCTAAGTTACCAAGCTCAACACTAATTGGATTCAATGGAGTTGCAATCATTTTTATGCAAATACTATCAATATTTGTTTGTGCATTAACATTGCAAAGCAAACAAATAAACAAACAAATAAATAAATATCTCATATTATATCGTTTTTATATAAATAGACACGCAAAACAAATACATGTAGTGCGTGTCTAAAATTAATTAAAGCTAGATGAAGTTAGTTTTTTATAGTAGTTATTGTCTTTTCTTTTATAACTGAAAAACTAAAATCTGCATCTGTTAAAACATCTGCATTTTGTCCATTATCATCTGTAGTTAACATAAGATCAAAACTAATTGCCGTTCTTGATCCTTCTACTACGGATATTTTAACAACATCTCTATTTGTAAAATCTTCAGTAACACCAGTAGTTACCGCATACCGATTAGATGGACATGGAGAATTGAAAATAACACGAAAAAAACCAGTTGATACTTTTACAATTGAAAAATTATTACTTCCATTTATAATATTTCCAGCATTATCCACGAATCCAAAAAATAAATTATTTCCTATAGTCGTATTCTCAGTTGAAATTTTATTACAACAACTATCTAACTGAAATTGCAAAAGAATAATTTGTTCTTTTTGTTCTGCCGAAATAATACTAAGCCATTTCGTCATTGCTTCCAGTATTGATATTACTTTTTCGTCATTGCAACCAACTGTAAAAACTGGATTATCACAACTAGAATTTATGCCAAATTCTGTTGGATGTTCTGGAAATACAATATCATCGAAGTTGTCAATACTAATTGCTGTCGGATGTTCTGGTATCTCTGGATGTTCTGGAAATACAATATCATCGAAGTTGTCAATACTAATTGCTGTCGGATGTTCTGGTATCTCTGGATGTTCTGGAAATACAATATCATCGAAGTTGTCAATACTAATCGTTGTCGGATGTTCTGGTATCTCTGGATGTTCTGGAAATACAATATCATCGAAGTTATCAATACTAATTGCTGTCGGATGTTCTGGTATCTGTATGTTACAACAAGGGTAGCAACAAGATTCACGCAATGCCTTTATTTCTTCCGCATTTATAGAGGTCAATATATAAAGCGTTCCATTTTCCAGTTCTACCTGTGTATTATTTTCCAATCCTGAAATATCAAAATACTTTTCAATATCACAAACTGGAATTATGCAGACTGAACCAGTATTATCTACTTGCTCAGTTTCGCACTGACTAAATGCAAAATTACAGTTAGTCAGTGCAATCAAAATATAAATAAATAAATATTTATTTTTCATAGCTAAATCTTTTTTCTATTTTCAAAAATTTCATTATTGGAAAAGACAATCCTTCAAATGATGCTGAACCAACCATAATAGTAAATGCAAGCTGTTCACCAGTTGCACCAAACCATTCCATTTCACATATAGGAATAGATGCTAAAACAGAAAAGAAAACAACCCACCAAAATTTAATAACTCTAATACTACCAAATTTAAATTTATTTATTCCCGAAATAGTAACTGCTATACCTATACATGTCATTATTACCAAAAAAGGATAATTTACATACATTGTTAATGCAGTCTCAAAACCTTTGTAAATATCAAGCATCTTCTTTTCTTTTAATATAATTATTAGATATATATTGCCCTATCAATCCAATTGTCACAGTACATATTGTAATTACGCAATTAGTCGCAACACTATCCCAATTTATTGTCATGAAAGTTCCACCAGAAATAAATCCAATAAAAATAATTAATTTTCCATGAAAAAAATTATAAAATTTCTGTGGCATTAGTTGAAGTATTTTGATTTGAAGGCAATATGCTGCTTAACTTTCTCAGGTGTAAATTTTATACCATCAGACTTGTAAATACCAATTTTATCAACTGCATTAATGATAGATAAGATAAGTGATTCAGTAGTTTCAATTTCTTGATCTAACCCCAAGTATATTTCCCTTAAATATTCTAGGGGCAAAGGACCAAAGTTTATTTCTTTATTATCATTTCCTTTTACAAGCATAGGCTCACAAGATAGTTTATAAAAAAAGTGCGCAGCCTGTTGTGCTTTATCGGATTTAGTAACAGGTTTTACTTTTGAATTAAATAACCTGTATTGTATCTTATCTGATTGTTTGCACTGAAACAAATAATTGTCTATTGACTTTTTTGATATATCGAAAAAAGTACTACATTCATTAGGACAGTCATTAACGGGTTTTAAAGGGTATCTTTCAACTGCATTCATAGAGTCACCGCTAGATATAAAAAAGTTATACAAATTTGCAAATTCCTTTTGATTACTTGCGAATGCTTCTTCTGGAAAGTAATACCACAAACAACTGTATTTGTCTATCTTATCTGTAAAATCCAATTCCTTACCACTACATTCTTTTTTCTTTTCTATCATCATACAAGCATCAATAGAGTTGAAATTTTTCTTTACAATCTCATGGTATGTCGATTCAAAAAATAAATTAGGATGCAAATGCGGATGAAGTGACGCAAAGTAAGCATGTAAAAACTCATGGTAAGTAACTAACAACATTCTTGTAACAGATGTCATTTCTTCAGTTATACCAAGTCTTGCAAATTTTTCAACCTGTGAATTACGCCATGAGAATCCATCAATATTTATAGTTTTAAATGGATCAAAGCCAAATATTTCAGAAATATGCATTTTCCCCTCTTTGGTGTCAACATAGTAATCGTTTTCAATTAACACATCTAAAAAGTCTCTATATTCCAATTGCAAAGTAGGTCTTTTTTCACCACTAAGTACTAAAGTTTGGTCTGTTCCAACAAAAGCCCAACTACCTGTATTTTTTCTATCTATGTCTATGTAAGATGTAGCTTCGCCCACATCTTCAACAAATTCATATCTAAAATTGCAAAAATTCTGAAAAGCTCCAGAACAATCCGTTAACCATCTTTTTTGATTCCTAGTTGTTCCTTCTTTTAGGAAAATTTGGTGTATAAAATCTGGTGCAAAATATTGATTAGCAAAGTTGATATAACCCGAAGGTGCAACATCAATTATACTTTGTGGAACTTCTTTTATACCACATTCAAAAGAAACATCTGTATCAAGTATTCTATATTCACTTGGACTAATTATGTTATTTATATTTGTCTTAACCTTGCAATCCAAAAGAACCTTAGTAACTACCTGTTCTGTACCGTCAATAGTTTCTACAACATCACCAATCTTGATGGTACATTCTGGCAATTGAGTTTTAATAATTTCTGTAAATGCACTACAACCAAAAGTAGATACAATCAATAACAAAAAAGTGCTTAGAATTAATAAATTTTTCATCTCTCTAACTTTAATTTTATAAAATAAATATTTGTTTGTTTAATTTCTTGTTGGTCCACCTATCTTGCAAGTAGGTTTTGTGCTAATCCCTATACTTTCACAACTTTTATGCAAGTGGCTATTTACACTAACATGCATCAATTCACTTGATCCAATTTCAGAAAACCCAAACCCTTCTAAATTACACCCACATGATGTACTGGAAACTGAATATTTAGCAGTATTATCATTATTATCAATACTTTGTTGTGAGCTTCCAAAATACCAGTTATCACCAGTTAATAATGATAGTATTTTATTAATTTCATCAGCAGTAGAAACCCAAAAATTAGGAGTATTTGATATAGAAAAATTTACATTATCTAAATAACATGTATCATTGCAATAAATATAATAATCAAATTTATATTCACCTGTACCAACGCCAATTTGTCCTGAAGGTCTTTCAAACGCCCAACTAGGATAATTAATATAACCACCGATTACAACAGGAGGACCAGTTCCATCTATATTACTGTTATTGTCCCATGTGTTTGATTGACTGCAAAATTTGCATGGCAAATCTGGAATTATATTCAAAACAGTATCAACTTGACCGTTATCTAAAACTTCCATAATTGCCATATTAGTTATATTTACTTTAGCAACAGTTGTTATAAAAGATAATGACAAAACCCTACATTGTCCAGCAAATAGATTTGATACGCTCCAAATTCCAGTTGAAGGGTTAAATGTTGGATGATTATTTTGACCTTCAACAGAATGAGAGTTATATAATAATTCACTAGGTATGTATTCAGAAACATTTATATTGTTAATAAATTCAGTTCCATCATTACAGACTTCTATAGTATAAATAACCTCTGAATCAATGCCATTGTAAAAGTTTTCGGATGCATTTTTTGAAATATTTGCAGATTTGTAAACCTCTGGCTCTGGAATAGGTGAACAAATGCAAGTACCATCTTTGCATTTAGGCTCGAAGCCTTCAGCACATCTAACCAATGCGCAAGCGATAGGATCGCATTCAGTTGGCGTAATTGGTTTTTCGGATATTCCCAACAATTCACCGCAATCATCACAAAATCCAAAGCAGCAATATCTGTTTACATCGTTCAAAACTCTTATCATAGAATCAATTGGACACCCCAATGAACCTTCAGTAAAAGTCAATGGTTGCATCGAAGCATCATAAACGGTAAGTATTCCATTTACGACTTGATAAGTAAAGCATGGCGTAAGATAACAGGCTGAACCTGATGTGTTTGTGGCTACAATAGTGCAACCATTAACTTCAATTGTTTGCCCTTGATCTTGTGCATTAGCATCGAAAAATAATAATAAAAAAGACAACAATAATAAATAAAATTTCATAGTAATATTTGTTTGTTTGTTTATAAATATGTGACTATCTGCAAAGGCATTTTCTGTCATTGCAAACACCACCGTTTTTACATTCTACGTTACATAAAGGCACGTCACAGGTGCATTTAGGTTCCTTTCCCTCTGGACAGCTTGTAATCAAATTGCAGTTTGATAAAACAACACCTATATTGTATGTGCATTTATCCGTTTTGCAATTCGCACTGCAATCATAATTTACAACATATCCAAAAATGGGAATATCTTTATATGTAAAATATTCCATTTGGTAATTATTGTACAAAAGCTCAGGAGTATATTGACTAAAGCAAACATGACATTGCTCACCTCCTATTGTTATCATACCAATTTCCTTGCAAGTACAAAATGTATTCAAATCAAATTTTGCATTCTCAGTATAACAAGTAATGTTTATGTATTCGTCAACTTCTGTTTGTGCATTAACACTACAAGATAAACAAATAAATAAACAAATAAATAAACAAATAAATAAATATCTAATCATTACAGTAACATTTTTTATTAATAGAATCATTTACAATATTAATACAATTTTCATCATTACAATCAATAAATTGCTTGCATTCTCCATTTACGTAAATCATATAACCCTCTTCACAAATAAATTCACAATTATTTGTGACAAAATTCCAATATTTACCAATATCACATATTGGAGCGCAAACTGACACTTCTAAAAAGCCATCGCTTCTTGTATTAGAAAATGGAATTTTAAACGAATCCTCACAACTACATTTTGAATAACAAATTTCATCAATACTATAATTTGAACATTCAATATTTATAAATTCATTTACACAATACTCAGTAGAAGTTTCATATCCACTAAAATAATGACTGCAATTACCATTTTTTAATCTTTTATTTTCACTACATATACCATTTAAAAAAAGCTCTCCATCATCACAAGGGTTACAAACAAGTAAATCTTGATATTGAACACATTTATTATTACACAACAGCTCTATTGCATTAGAAAAAAGATCATTAATATCATTTCCACAATAAACACTAGGTCCGCCGTAATAACTTCCAAATGCCTTCATTCCGTCACTTACATCACATTCTTCATCACTAGCAAATTGTATACCTACTGTTTGTGCATTTATTTGTTGAGCGACTGGCAAATTATTAAACCAATTTTCTACAGTATTAATCATGGAAGAACTTTCGTTAAACGAACCATCTGTCATGATCAATAACATTGGTATTGTACTTTCATCTGTACAATTAACACAACCCTCGTAAGGCTCTGCTAATTGCAAAGCATAAAATGGATATGTATTTCCGCAGGTACACGAGCTATTTACACCGCAATTTGGTATGTATGCAGTAATATCATTACATATTTCAGTAACGAAAAAATCAGAAAGTTCATCCTTATTATTTTCATTAACAATTACGCATTCAAGTAGAATACCTGCATGCTCTTGACTAGAATAAGAGTAAACCGTTAATGAAAATTTATTAGGATAATTTATTCCTAAATTTTGTATCAATTGACCAACACCCTGAAGTGTTTCAGCCATCAATGTCTGTCCAGTAATTCCCTCAAAAGACATTGAGGTAGAAAAATCAACAAACAATTCAAGATCAACACAATAGCACTCAAAGCAATCAACTACTAAACTGCCATCTGGACATGTAAAAGATTCACAAAAATCTGGACAATTCAATGAGTCAGAAGTGCTACCACATACATTGACACATGTACTTATGCCATTAACTAAAATATCAGTATTGCAATCTGGGCAAAAACAATCACCATTTTCACAAATTCCCCCGATTGGACAATAAACACAAGAACCATCATCACAATTAGCAGATGGATCATAATTGCAAGCAGCAGCGTCATTGCAGCCATCGCCAAAATTGCAAGAACCATCGTCACAATTAGCAGATGGATCATAATTACAAGCAGCAGCGTCATTGCAGCCAAGTAAGACATTACAAGGGTCTGGACAAGCAGTATTGCCAAAATTGCAAGAACCATCGTCACAATTAGCAGATGGATCATAATTACAAGCAGCAGCGTCATTGCAGCCAAATAAGACATTGCAAGGGTCCGAACAAGCAGTATTGCCAAAATTGCAAGAACCATCGTCACAATTAGCCAATGGATCATAATTGCAAGCAGCAGCGTCATTGCAGCCAAATAAGACATTGCAAGGGTCTGGACAAGCAGTATTGCCAAAATTACAAGAACCATCGTCACAATTAGCCAATGGATCATAATTACAAGCATCAGCGTCATTGCAGCCAAATAAGACATTGCAAGGGTCTGGACAAGCAGTATTGCCAAAATTGCAAGAACCATCGTCACAATTAGCAGATGGATCATAATTGCAAGCAGCAGCGTCATTGCAGCCAAATAAGACATTGCAAGGGTCTGGACAAGCAGTATTGCCAAAATTACAAGAAGCATCGTCACAATTAGCCAATGGATCATAATTACAAGCAGTAGCGTCATTGCAGCCAAATACAGAGACTTCTAACAATATACAATCACATTGCTCATTAGAGAAAACTTCAAGGTTTCCAGTACTGCAATCGGTATTACATTGAAAATTTGATTCATAGATACAAGAACCATCATCACAGTTAGAAAATGGGTCATAATTACAAGCAGTTATATCAGTGCATCCATTACTTGAAATTTGATATAAAACACATTCACAAATTTCATTGTCAAAAACTTCAAGGTTTCCAGTACTGCAATCAGTATTGCAAGGAATGATATTATCACACTCACAACTACAAGATTCACCTTTTGGACAATCATAACATAATGGCGCACAATTATCATCAATTACAAATCCTACCCTATAAATACAATCAAGTGCCTTGTAAGTTATAACATGTCCAGTTTGAGTAATTCCATTAAAACTAAAATCAACTTCAGGCAAGTTAGCTAAGTACGCCCAATTCACAACACTTTGAACAGGTTCAACTTTTACAGAATCAATATACATTTCTTCTACATCTTCACATAGACAAAAATATAATATATTTGTCTCATACCCTTTTGCGCAATCTATACTATACCATTCATTTACCAAAAAAGTTTGTGCATTCATAGAATTGAATGCACAAACAAATAGTAATAATTTAAATAAATACTTCATAAATTTTAAGATTTTTCAGTTAATTTGTTAAGAACACTGTTTTTGACAGCAGTTGCACCAGTTGCACTAGTAACAGGATCAATTGGAATGCCTATTCTTTCCATCATTTCCTTAAAACATGTTTCAATCATATTTTTCAAATAATCTGGATTATGCTTGTTATAACTCAAAGTTAGATCACCTGCGTTATCATACCTATCAACACAAAGACAAAGCTCTAATTGATTTGTCGCACAATTAAAAAAGTAAACATTTACAGCATCTATGTAATGCACAAAAACAAGTGCATTTGGGTACAAGGTCCAATAAGTTTCCGACAACTTGAATTGACTAGTTACTTTGGCAGTTGCAGGATCACCAAGTGCCTTGTCTGGTTCACTGGCACATGTTTCATTTATACATGCATTTATTCTTTTTGTTGTTACAATATTGCAAACCTCTCCGTCTGGCATTTGAACAAGACCAAATATATTTGGGTCTAAATTATCGGTTGTTATCCTTGTATTTCTTCTTGATTTAGTTCCGTGACCAAATGGCTTAATTCCTAAATTTGACATTATCTATTTTTTTTTAAATTATATAAATATTTGTTTGTTTAAAAAGCGTTACCGCTAACTCGTTTTTTGGTATTTAATTGCGAATATTGAATTTGTGATTCATATTCAAAACAATCAAGTCCTAAATTTTGAATATCCATGCATATGCATTCAATTAGACTCATTATTTGTGTACCATCGGATTTTGTTTCTCTTTGAATTACTCTATTTCTTAACATTTTTGCCTTGCCAACTCCCTTACCTCTTTCTTCTCCAAATGTTGCAGCATTAAAAAGTTCATCATTTGTGTATGTATTAAATAGTATCTTAGATGCCCAAAGCATTTTTAATGCTCTTGCGATATTAGTACCAAGTAATGTTCCAGAAAAAAACGAAGCATCTTTATCACATATAAAATGCAAAATGTCACAACACAAAGAAAAGTTCATGAAAACCCCCCCTGTAGTATTATCAGTACAACACTTAGTTGTAGTTTCACATAAATCATCAGTGATAAATGCAGTTATTTCCAGTTCATTTTCCCATGTTGCTAAATGTGGCTCAGACCTTCCGCAACATGGCGGTTTTCTGATATATGTTTTAACAGGCAACGCTTCCCCTGTGTCTACTACAATAACATAACCCTTCCCCCTGCTGATTCCATCAAAAAGTTCAAAAGTATCACCAGTAATATAACCTAATCCATAAGGTTCTGTTATCTCAATTTCATCCTCAAAAATAGCACAGTCTAATTTACACAAATCGTATTGTCGTTTTTCGTATATTTTTACATTGTAAAAACCTACTTCATCTAAACGCAATCCCAACTTACTAATATCCCAAATCCTTCCATCATGTTTTAATGGATTTATCTTAATTACTGTATATCTTCCAGTTTTATTAGTTTCACAAACACAAACACCATCATCAGGTTCAATTCCAAGTCTATGTTCACTATAATCAGATGCATTTGATTTATTAGACAATTCTTTCAACAAAAGCAAGCGAAGGTCCATGACTGCTTCAGGCTTCATCGTAGTTATTGTATCCCAAACTACACCGCCAATTTTTTTTGGTATCTCAATAAGGTTTCCGATACCTTCTTCACCATCGACTAAATATTGACCACTCATGCTTATATTGTAACCTTTAGGCAGCTTTTTGGTTTTGCATTTATACGCCTTAGTTATCCCAACAATTCCAGTCCAACAATCTATACACATGAGTAGTCAATTTTTTTATATTAATAATACATTATTAAGCCGCTTTCAAATTAGCAAGATTTATCATCTTAAAAGCTCCGCAATGCTCTTTTTCTCCAAATAAATTCTTGTAGCTAGGAGACTGGTAAATTCCACCCTCATGCGTAAGTTTAATACAATGCTTTTTGTCATGAACATTGCCCTGTAAGCACTTAGTTTCCCAATCAACTGTATACAGCACAGGAACAACTGAACTTGTACCATTAGAGTTTTTTCTCCAAGTTTGCACTTGTGAAGGTATAACAAATCTAAACAATTTGTTTTGGATATTACTTCTAAGCAACTCAGGACTAGCAAGTGTATTTGATACACCAGTGTAGTTTACATAATTAATGTGACCAGGACTAACAAAATAAGTTTCTGATTTATTATACTTACTAAATGCCTTTGAACCTTTACAGTACTCACCGTATTTATCCATGACACTGTAGTAATTACAGCAAGTACCCTTCTCGGTACTGTCTTTAATTATTGAATATTCTAAAAAATTATTAGAATCAATAATCATTCTATCTAGTAAATTCAAACAAAGGTGTTCGTCAGCTATGCATAACTTCAAAAGAATTTCCTGTGTGATTCCATTAGGAACCTGAATGCAACCATCTCCAAAAACAACACCAGTACCAGCCATTAGCTGATTGAATTTATTTTCTTCTTCTATTGACAGTATATCAATACTTTCCTCTAAGCAATTATACATAACTTTTGATAATTCCAAGTCTGCACTTTTTCTCAACGTGTCAAGCGTTAGAGAAATGATTTCAGTCATGTCTAAGTTTGTTTTTTTGCACTTAGTCTCATCTATTGTTATAGAGTGAGTTTCAAAGCAAAAACTACCTGTCAAAATAGCACATTCCTCTTTCAATTTAATACCATCATCTTGAACAGAGTGACATTCACCATTAGCATTTATTGTAATTTCCCCACACTCTCGAATTGGAACTATACAGCCGTCAATATTGGCAGTCCATAGTTTTAATTCAGAGTTTGAAGGGCAAATAAATAAACCGTCCATCATTTCAGGATCAACGACCATAGATGATGAATTTGATAACTTAGTGAACTCAGGGAAGCTTGATTTCAAATAATCTTTATCTTTGTATTTTTTGAAAACTGCGCCCATGACGCGCTTAACTTTTTTAGGTGAGTACTTGCAATTAGAGCCTAGCTCTATTTTTATAGCCGTCATAATTTGTTTAATTTTGTTTATTTAATATTTATTTATTTTTAAATGCAACTATTCAGAATCTTCTAATGTGTCTGGCAAATCTTCATAAGCTTTTTCAAGGGCTTCAATTTGATGTTCCTTTAATCCTTCAAGTTTGCCGTTATCTTCAGCTTCATCGTATTCTTTTTTAGACTTAAACTCAAAAGCTAATTTTCCTTTACCTTTTGAGTTTGTAGCTTTTTTCTGACCTTGCTCAGATTTGTTGTTAACACCTTTTATAGAAGTGTCTTTTTTATTATATCTATCTTCTAAAAACATTTCGAAAGATTTTATAGAAGTTAAATTTGTACCTGAATCTTCATGAATCTTAGGTTTTCCAGTACTAGGATCAATGGGAACCAATTCATTTCCAACAAAATCGTGTGGATTATTTTTGAAATATATGTCTTGTAAATTCTGAATCCTTTCCTGTTTATCTTTTACACCAGTAATATCAAATTCTTTTCTTATGTCTTTTTTATAAAGAGTCTTGAAAAGATCACTTTTCTTTTTTTGCAATTGTTTAGCTGAATCATTCTTTATCTTAAGATCAATTTTTTTCTGAAGCTCAGTTTTTTCACCTAACAATTTAATGTATTTTGGATTTTTCTCAACATTGGTCATTTTTTTTAAATCCGACTTTTTTGTTTTCAAAATTGGAACAAGTTCAGATAATAACGAATCTAATCCATCTACTGAATTTACATTAATATCAATTCCTGATTGTCTTTTGATCTTTTTAGCAATCTTTTTAATATTCAAAGTTTTTTTTGATCCTAAAGCTTCAATTTTGGTATCATGATCTGATTTAAGAATTGATATTGCAGAGTCAACTGCTTTTTTTCTTGACTCCTTAAATATAGATTCAACTTTTTTTAGAATGACTTCAGTAGTTGATTTTCCATTTTTTCCTACTGGTCCTTGTTTTGTAAATTCGCTAATATTTACTTCTCTTCCCGTTAATTTACTCAGCACTTTTGCTGTTTGCAATATAGTCATCTATGAATTTTTTATTAAGTTTTAATTTTTGCTTTTCGGCTTCATCCTTAAAAGACAATACATCATCTTCATTAAAATCTTTAGACAAAATATAGTTATATACTTTTTTGTCTACTCCCAAATTCAGGTGACCTTTTAAAAGAATCTCTAAACGCTTGTATGTATTAGGTTTTAGCTGCAAAAGTCTTTCAGCATCTTTTACTGATAATTCTGCCGTTAAAGTACCCGTATCTAAACCAGAAGCATAAATTCTCAACTTCATTATTAATTAATTTTGTTAAACACTTGATCTTAATTTTACTCTGTTTCTGCACTTCCTTTGGTAGCTGTTCCTTTGGTAGCTGTTCCTTTGGTAGCTGTTCCTTTGGTAGCTGTTCCTTTGGTAGCTGCCGTCTTGGTAGCCGTCTTGGTAGCTGCCGTCTTGGTAGCTGCCGTCTTGGTAGCCGTCTTAGCAGTTCCTTTGGTCTTATCCGCTTTAGCAGTTCCTTTGGTAGCTGTCGTCTTAGTAGCCGTCTTAGCAGTTCCTTTGGTAGCTGTCGTCTTAGTAGCCGTCTTAGCAGTTCCTTTGGTCTTATCCGCTTTAGCAGTTCCTTTGGTCTTATCCGCTTTAACTTTCTTCTTAGCCTTTTTCTTCTTAGCCTTTAGCTTATCCGCTTTAACTTTCTCATATTCTTTATACATTTTTAGAATATGAGTTTCAACATCTTCAAGTAAAAATTTACCACCATCACCTGTTGGCTTAATATCAGAAGGGTCTATTTTGGATTTTTCGCACAAATCCAAAAAACCATCTTCAGCAAAAATGTTTATTTTCAATTCTTTTGGTGTATCTGGAACAATACGCATTCCACCCTTAACTAATGCGTCTCTTTTAGCAATCGTAGTTGCCGTATGGCGTTTATTGCTCTTGTCAATTAACTTGTGTATCATAATTAAATGTTTATTTATTTATTTGTTTATAAAAAGAAAGAATTAATTTACATAGCAATCATCATCACAAAACACCGAGCGAGTAACAGAAGGCTTCACTTTAGATGTCCAATCAATTATAAATGGAACCGTTTTAGTACCACCATAAGGCAATCCATCCCAACCTATTTTTATACTTCCGATTAATGGCGATACAGTACCATCCGCATTTACTTGTGAATAAACCATGCAACAACCTTTGGTTTCTGCAACAACAGCTACACAATGAGAACCATCACCAAGCTTTCTAAACTCCATGTAGTTTTCATAATCAATAAATTCACCTTCAAGTGTGTATTTTGCTGGCGACTCTCCTTCTTCATACTTTTCATCTGAAGCAGATGATGGTGACTCTATAGTTCTCGGTAAGCTTGAATTTATTACATTAAGACAGTAGTATTTATCTCTGTCAATTGGAACTATATTGGTATTAGGGTCAGGCAAGTTTGTAACTAAATCAAAACCTTCTTTTGTGTATGCACTTATAGTACTAGGTAAAGAAATCCCACAAACATTGCTCTCTAAAAAAAGCAATCTAAGCGTACATATGCTACTATTTAGAGCAGCATATTTAATTTTTTTTGGCTTTAAGTCAAAGCTAAAAGCCGAAGGCTGAGTTAAGCCTGTATAAATTCCACCTGCCATAATTTTTAGATATTTGTTTGTTTAAATATTTGTTTATTTATTCTGTCAATACAAATATAAACTATGTAAATAAACAAACATCTAAAAAATACCTCTATTTTTAAGGCATTACCGTTTTGGAAAACCTATTATACATATTTTCCTTGCTTTTAAATGATTCATTAGACAAATTATTTGCTTTTAAATAAACAAATATAGCTTGCCTTATACTTTTACATCCACCACTATCAATACAAGCTCGAACGTATATATAAACTATTGCAGGTTCAAAATCTAGCTTTTTTACCTTGTCAATTATTGCTCTTTCTACAAAGTTCTTCATAAGTATCGTTTGATTGTTTCAAATCATTATGCAGCTTGCCTATAAAAAAACTATAGTCATCTAATTTTCTAAATGATTCTAAATTTTGTTTTTTCAATTTTCCATTGTTCAAATTTAAATTGGCAATTTGCAAGAAATTCTCTAATACTGATTCTGGTTTTAATTCTCCAATATCATAGGTAACATAATCCTTATTAGGATCAATTACATTATCTTGAAACTTAAACAATCCTTTAAGTAACATATCAGTTCCTTTTTGAACTTGAAAATTAATCATAACAGGGGGCATGCTTGATGCGCATATTTTAGATAAGTCAGATAATTGATTTTTGAATTTCTTACTTATCTTTATTTTTTTAAAACTAATTACCTTTTTCATTTTTACTCAGGCGTTTTGTTAATAAATGTTGAATCGTTTTTTTCATGATAAACAGAACATGCTTCACCATAAAAGTTTATAGCAACTTCCTGTCTTTGGCAATTTGTTGGCAATTCTATTTCTGGTTGTTCAATGTATTTGAATTTATACAAAGGCTCATGTTTTTCAGTACTTGGATCATAACAACAAATCAAAAAGTCATTAAATAATTTCAATGCATTTATTGAATTGTATGAAAAGCAATCTACTCTGAAATAAAAAGTATACCCACCTTGAATTGTTCCGCTTAAAATTCTGTTTTCTCCTTTTGTGTTTTGCTTCTCATTTGTTTGCACAATAGGCTTGCCTTGATTAACTAAACCATAAGGTATAGATGCAGTATGATAATATCCATCTGAAAAACAACCAAGTTTTGAAGCTTCTTGATCTGAAATTCTGTATTTAAATTCATATTTAGGTATATCGTTTGTAATTTTAAATGGCTCTTGAAATAGAAGGTTGATAATTGCCATTTCTATCATTATACCATAATAGCAATTTTCATCATAATCAACAGGAAGTATGTTCGTGTTAAAACCAAATACAATGTAATCCTTTCCTTTTATCACAACGCCCTTTCTAGTCGGTTCAATAGGTGTTTTTGAAATGATTTGGCAACATGCATTGTACTTAACCAAATAAAAAATTTCCTGTCTAGGATTGGTTAATCCAGCAAACACAAGAACTTGACTAAATGTATAGTTCTTGTGTATGCTTACGGTTGTTTCAGTATTTTGACAATTACACAAAGTAAATTCCTTTGGTGAATCATAATACGGTATAAGATTATGTATTTGACTTATCATATTTTAAGTTTCATTTTTAAACAAGTTCCATTTATATCAATATCGCCGTTCACCTCACCAAATCCGCAGTCAATCAAGAAATTGCTTTTTTGACTTTGTATTATCAAAAGTATATCTTCACAGCTAAATTCATAATCAATTGGAATTGTTTTTATCTTTTCAATATCAAATTCAAGATCAACGTCAATTTGATTTATTGGCAATTCTGAAAACTCAGAATTATCCTGAATTATACATTTAGCAGTTCCTTTGCAATATGGCTGTTTTAAACAAGTAATGTTTTCAATTATTGCAGCAGGTGACAAGCAATAATTAATACCATTTCCAGCTATCAAAGTATTGTCATCAGAAATAAATAAATCTCCATTAGAATCTTCATATGTTTCTAATAGAGTCAAGCTATTATTAACGCTATCATTGTCTTCATATTCGTATCCTGTTTCAATTTCATTTGTTTCATCATTATAAGTGTATTTAATTCTTACTATCTCTAAAAAATCGGTCAAAATAAAATTGCAATTGTATGTCTTTTCTATACTTTTTGCAGGAACACAACCATCATATTCAATTTGGAAATTGTGACTCTTACGGTATCCTAAGTTGTCAAAAATCTTTTTAGATATTGATTCATCTATATAGCTTGATTCTAAAAAATCGGTATCTAGTGGTTCCTTTGAATTTTTAAGATCAAAGTATCCGTTACTTATTTTGTAACTACAATGCTCTAAACGCCAACATTGACCATCGAACCAAAGGCAAAGCTGGTCCTCAAAAATACATTGAAGTGCTTCGTAAAGTTGCTTGAATGAAATTTCAAAGAATAATCCTTGATTACTTCCAAGTAAAAATACATCTCTAGTCTGTATAAAATAAAGTCCTTTATAGTGTAGGTCTGAATAATCGTAAGCTTTGTTTTGGGGATTGGTTCCGTCTGCATTTATTTGTAAAAAGTTTGATTTAAAAGGTTGGTCTTTACAAGGGAATGCATTTAAAATAACGTCACTAAATGAAATTGCACTATCAATATTTTCATTTTGCAATGGATAAGAAAAGTTTTGTATTAATGATTCGGCAAAATCTATATCTGAATAAATAGAATTATCAGAATTAACTAATGTTGTTTGTAATGGACGACACCATTTTGAACCATCTTGAATCCAACCGTTTCCATTTGGTTTTATGCTTTGTGTTTTGCATTCTCTACCCCAAATAGTATTTCCAAATGTAGTAATAACCGTTGGCGTGTCTATGTTTCTGGCTCTACTAAATATATTATGTTCAACAACTGTAAATCCAGCATTTTGAGGAATACAATTATCTATATATGTTGTATAGGGCAAACCAACTGTAACAGTATCAGGCATTAAACAATTAATTAATTCAATTTCTCCACAATAAACTTTTATTTTTCTTCTAATTCCAGAATCAAAGAAGTTAACTTTATTTTTCCAATTATTTATAAGTTTATCATAAGGTGACTTAGATTTAAATTCTCTAACTTTTAAATAATTTGTTCCTTTTACTAAATTAATATCTCTATTTGAGAAATATATTGTTAAAAATTTCTTGTATTCATTTTTGCAACACATCAATATATCAATGCAGTATTCTTCACAATCACAATCATCAGATATATGAGAACAAATCAAGTCGTAAAATTCTGTATTATCAGAACGAACTATACAGAATTTATCTAGCATTTTAAGTATAGAAAAGCACTCTTTTTCAAATTGTTCAAACTTGAAATTTGGAATACTTTTATCACTATCAAGCAAAGGACAAAATTCACCTAAATCAACATCATTATGTTTAGCTATATATTTATACATTTAATTTGAAAATTGAATATTTCTAACTGTTTTTTTATCGCTCGAAATAAATGTAAAAGAACCATCTTCATTTTGTATTGTTGTAACCCCTGTCAATTCAAGTATAGCTGAATTTGTTTTTGAAATTTTAACAAGTTCATTATATGACATCTCAATATACTCATTGTCTTGATTTTGATAATTGTATTGAATCATTAAAGATTCTTTTGAAGTATTCAAGTATCGTTTATTTTCCAAATCTTTTACATAATCCAAGTAACCCCTATTTGAAAATTTACTACCCATTGACTTCTCCATTTCATTAACATCAGAACCTTTGAATATAGCTTCGCTACCATCTGCATTTACTACATACCCGTCTCTACCAACTGACATTGGGCTTAAATCTTCGTCTTTTAAACGTCCTTCTGTTCCATCCCAAAATGATGAAAGACCTTTTTTAACTGAAGATTTAAGAAGTGCCAGTAATGCTGAAATTATACCAGCCGCAATAATCGGTGCGAATGGTCCCGTGATTCCAACAGCAGAAAAAACCGAAGCGAATGAACTAGTAAGACTTGCAGCCGTAGAAATACCCTCGCTTAGTTGTTTTGCTATTGCTGCTCTTTTTTCGAGCTTTTCTTTCTTTTGCAAGTAATCATCTTGTATTTCAATTTGCCTATCAAAATTAGATTGAATATCACTAAGATTATTTTCTAAGCCCCTTCTGTTTAATTCTTGATTATATTCCAAATCTTCTGACAAACCATCTAATCTATCTTGCTGTGCATCAATTAACTTATCTAATTCTTCTAATTGAAATTCTGTAATTTCTCCAATAAAATCTAGTGTCTTTGGTAGCACCTCCGTAAACACTTTTTCAAAGTCCAAATCTAATTCATCAATTATTTTCTGAAGACCAGTAAGTGCATCACCTTCTGGATCATCCTCAACAACATATTTAGGTTTTAGGCGAATCTCAAACGGGTCACCAAACACACCATCTAAATACTTTGATATTTCATCTGCACTAAACGCTCCCAATCCCTCTAAGTAATTACTCAATACTCTTTCACTTGTTGGATCATCGAAGGTTCCAAGTTTCTGTATAGCTTTCCTGAATGTCTCGCCTACATCTTCAATCTTAACATCCGTCTCAATCTCCAATGTTGGTAATCTTTCAAATCCTTCAAATGCATTTCGCCTAAAATCTTCAGATATTTTTTTAGCTAATACATCAAATGCATTATTTATTTTTAAAATCTGTTCTTCTGTTGCACCTGCTGCAATTGCCATTTTCAAAAACTCCGCTTGCTCTGCTCTTAGTATAACAATGTTTCTTTCAAAATCTCGCCCTAGAGCTTCTAACGGGTTTATGTTCTCTGATATACTAGCAGCGAACAGCAATTCGTCAAAAGCTGCTTTAAATTCGTCAATTTGCTTTTGAGCTTCTTCTCTAGCTGCTTTGTCTTGCGCTCTTAATTCATTAAGTTTGACACCTAATTCTGTTTGTAGGTCAATGCGCTCATTCTCTATATCAATAAGCTCTCTTTCCTTGTTAGCAATTTCCTCTAACCCGTCTAAGCTTGTTGCATTTGCTTCTGCACTTAAATTCAAATATCTTAATTCAAGATTTGCCTGTCTAGCCCTTGCCTGTGCTAATCTGTCGGCTGCTTCAGTTGCTTTTACTGAAGCAGATTCTCTGTCTTTTAAAGAGTTTGTTGTATCTTCAACTATCTTTTTATTCTCCTTTATTTCTTGAATTATTTGACCTTCAGTTTTTATAAGATCAATTCTACCTCTTGCGATTTGCGCCTGTAAAGCTGCCAAGCTTGAACCCCTTGCCGATGCTTCTTTTATTATCTCAACTGTTTGAACTGCAATATCCTTTATTCTTTCCGAATCAATGCCTGTTATTGCCTGTCCAGTCAATGCAGACAATTCCTTGAATCCTTCAATTATATTTTCTTGCGACTTTTTTATTTTTTCTTCACTTTCTGAAACATCTAAGAAGTTACCTAGTATAGGAAGTTTTGCAAGATCAACTTTTGCTTTTTCTGCAAAACCTTTTACAATATCTCCAAGTATTGAAAATACTTGTGAACCAATTTTGGGTATTGCGATAAATCGGTTTGTAATATTATCAAGAATGGCTTGACCAATATCAACAAATTTCTTTTCTACACTATCACCGCTTGTTAAAAAATCAAACAATCCTTCACCTAGATTTTCTATCTGTCCAATAATAGTTTGAAATATCTCACCAATTGGCCTCATTACTCTAGCAAGTGCCTCAGTCCCTTTTGTTGTTCTTGTTAAAAATGTCAATAATGAACCAAATGCAATTATAAAAGCACCAAGACCTGTTCCAATTATTGCAAGCCTTAAAAACTTCAAGGAATTTGACCAAACACCTGTACTTACTGCTGCTGCTTTTTGCCCTGTAACTATTAGCTTAATAGCTGAAACTGTATCAAGTATCTTCTTTTTGTTAGTGTCATATTTTTCAGATATATCATTTATTGAAACTCCGAAAATCTTATAATCTCCTATCAAGTCTTTTACTTCTCCACTAAGTTTCTTGGTTTCTTTGGCTTGATCTTCAAGCTCCTTTGTTTGTTCTTGCGATTTATCAATTGCCTGTTCGCTAAGTTTTACATGCAAAAGTTGCGCACCTGCCATTAGGTCAAATGCGTTAAGAAACTCACTAGCATCAAAACTATACTTACCACCAATTTCTGTAAAACCATCCATAAACAAACATTTATTTATTTAAATATAATCAACCCTTTTTATTTTTTGCTTGCAAGTCTTGCAGTCTTTTACGTTCCATTTCTTGCGAGTTCATGCAATCTTTTTTTATCATCATTAATTCAGCTAATGGCAATTGTTTAAGTTCAGTTATGGTATAATTGCACCAATCACACATTGAACCAATCATAAATAATAAGTTTTGTTTTATTGTTAATGGAACTGATTCAACGCTATATCTTTCTTCTCCGTTTATTTTTTTTCGTCTATTTTTCCAAAAATCAATATACTTATATGGTATCATTAAATCTGTGTCATATCCTTGTGTATCTTCTTTTTTTCTATCTCTAGCTGGTTCGTCAAATAAAGCTGATATATAATTGGATATGTAGGCGTTTGTCCAATTAACCATAAAAAAAAACTATCAACTGATATATGTTTTTTAAAAAGCTCAACTTTAGCGTCATGAACAGATTGAATTAATTTTTTTGGATCTTCATTCTCGCTAAATATCGCATAAGCTCCACAATCATAAAGGACATGCATGTTATCCTTAATTCTTTTTAGTGCCTTTTCCTGTTCCTCAACATCTCTAAAATCACAAGATGTTGTTACACTCTTGATTATCTTAGATAGCTTAACAATCATCATTTGATTATTACCTGAATGCTCCTCCATGATTTTTTCCATTTCAAAAAAATATTTCAACATACCTAATGTATCATTGCCAAACATAGCAAGTGGCATCAATGCCATGTAATTAGATTTTCTCTCGAAACTCATTTGAAGTGGTTCAATGGTATAGGTAACATTATCTATCTTGAAAGATTTTTGATCTTGTTTCAATTGTATTACTGGACTGTACTTTTTAGACATTTTCTTTTCTTTTATAAATAAACAAATAAACATAAAGGCAACTAATCAATGGACTGTATGAATTAACTATTAACCAGAATAATAATAATTGACCGCTTATGCATATATCACATTCAAGTAATTTAAGTATGAACACCTTTGATTTTTTTCCAAAAATATTATTGAATGAATCTTGATAAGCTTGTGTTATCCTTGAAAATGATGATTCAAGTAAGTACTTAAATACATAACCGCATGAGTGAATAACTACAATTGACTTAATGAAATTGTAATACTTAAATCTCAAAAAATAGATACAAGAATAAACCGTGCAAAATGATACTATCACAATTAAGACATTCTTATTAAGGAACTTACTGCGAACTATATCCGTTATGCGAATAATTTCATTTAAATAAATGTTTATTTGTTTGTTTAAATATTTAATTAACATTTGTTTGCTTTTTTTGATAAAGTTAATACATCTTTTGATTTATAGCAATTAGGATCGAACTTTATTGTAAAAATGAAACTTAAAATATCATATGGTTTTCGTGTAATATCTGGACGCTTTGCAAATCTTGCAAACCTATTGTAATAATTAAGAGTTTGTTGATATGACTCTATAACAATGTCAGACACCTCTGTTTTTCGTGGTGTTATCATTTTTGTTTCAAATTCAATCATTAGTTCGGTCTTAACTTGTTCATGTCCATAGTTGAAGCATTTCGAGTTATACCACATAAAAAACCTAATCTGAGCAATCTTATCACTATTTTGATACATTGGGTCCAAAGTATTGTTTGCCCCCCTTATTGAGCCTGTTTCACTAAACCAATATGTATATTCAACGTTTGATTTAGGGGTAAGTTTTTTAGCTTGGAAAACATATTCCATGCATTTATCAAGATCGTCATGAGTTATTGCCCACAATAAGCCGTCATCGTCTTTTGCTTCATAAGCAAATGGAATGTCTTTAAAGATTTTTGATTGAAATTCAATTCTATTTAATACTTGCTTTATCATAATATTTGTTTATTTGTTTATGCAATACCAAACTCGCGCATTTTCATATGCAATTGCTCTATTATATATTTTGTTGTCGCTTCATTTTGTTCTAAAGAAAATTCTATAGGATAACCGTTATGTTTACCTCTGTCTGTCAGCATTTCAAGAAACTTCATAACTTCAGCGTTCGTCAATCCTGAGCCGTCACGCCTTACACTGTCATCAGCCTTTATACTTACAATAATTCTATTGTTTACAAAACTTTCAATTCGAGGAAAAACAGTTTCATACATTTCCCTTGTGTCTGAATAATCAATTTTTCTTTCTAGTGTTGGGTTAATTCTGTTTTTTGCATTTTTTATATTATAGTAATCTTCTGAATAATCTCCTATGTCACCACCTTTTGCATTTTTTGAAGTATTTATAACACGCTGCTTAGTTTCATCGCTTAATATAAAACATGCTTCAATGACTAAGGCAATTTTATTGTCATTAAACCAGTTTATGAAATCCACAAACCCACTAGCATATTCTTTCATGTCAATCATCGTATAACAATTCCAGTTCTGGACGAATCTTAATCGCCCTTGATCTTGGCAGATAGTCTAAGAAGTGTATGCAGTTATAACAACCTAAGTCCGTCAAAGGATCATAACCAGAACCACCATAGTAAACATTTAGTTTTGCACCTTTCCATTTTCCATTGAATACACCGTTTTCCTTGTCTGTATATCCATTAAATGCATCCAATGGGGTTCCAAACTTTTTCATTTCTTCAATATGAAAAACTTTTCCATTTCTTTCAATACAAAAATCCCTTGAATATTTAATTCTACCACCTTGATACCTTACATAATTAAGCTTGTATTTTGAAGCTAATTCTTTTGACTGCTCACGGTCAATTTTCAATAGATCATTTTGAATACCTGCCTTTGTATCCATTGCAAACCTATCAAAAACAGTAGTAAGCGTTTTGTTTACTATTTGCCTTGTAAATTCCGTTCCAATTTTGGCAAGTAAAGCTTTCTTTATTTTTTTTAGAAAAGATTTACTATCTAGTTGAAGATTAGAGTATTTTTTGTAAATCTTCTTTTTGTCTTTCTTCTTCTTGCCACTAACCCTTATGAAATATTTTTCTACATTGTCACTTACATCTTTAGCACCATCTGAAAATGTTTTCAAAAGTTCATCGAATACACCTTTCTTGAATTTTATTGCATTTATTGCATTTGTTTTTTTTGTTACTGAATCATCATTATTGATTCTGTCAGTATCATCTAAAACACCTTCAATCATTTTTGCTAAAATCTTATCTAGTGTATCAAAACTAGTGTCTATACTTTTATAAACTCTCTTATGACGCTTTTTAGCTTTCAATATTTATTTATTTATTTGATCTAATAAAATTCTTTTTTTCATTATTGGACTTTTTAATTACATTTGCTTTCTCAACCAACTCATTGACTTTTTTATTGAAATCCTTTACCTGTTCAGATTCAGATTTATCCATAAATTTATCACTTGAAAATAGTTCGTCTATTATAGGATGAAAATTAGTATATGCAATCAAAAGCCTGTCATTATCTTCAAGCGTTGGAATAAGAGAGTTTAACTGTACCTGAGTCATATACTTAACAGGATTCAGGTTGTTGATAATCTTAATCTTAGATACTTCTATGCTTCCAACTCCATACAATATAGTCATTAGTTTTATTTCATATGCAGCTTTTGAAACAAATGTAAGGTTATCATTCGACAACGCTGCATTTATTAATGCCATTGATTCCAAGTTGTAGTCTTTTATTTCTTCATAATAAACATTTACGTCTTTTATTCCCTCGTATGCTGCTGCTACTTTTGCAAGATGCTTGTACTTTTTAGTAAATGCTTTGTCAATTTTGAAAAATACCCTGTTTTTTGGCTGGACATTTCCAGCAATTATTTCAGTAGCGGTTTTGTCACTTCCATGTTTTTGCTTGTCCGAAAAGTCAACTTTTCCAGCATCAGCAGCACCAAAAAATGACGGAACAATTGACTCGCAATACTTGTTAAAATTCTCCTTATTTATTTCAAGCACTTCTTTAGGTATTGGACGGTAAGAAGATACTTTGTTTAAGTCGGGCATTTTCTCCAAGTCTTTTATGTTTTTCAACTTATAACGAGTTACACCAGTTTCGCTTTTAGTCATTCCAGAATATCCAGTACCATCACAAGCTGGGCAATCTGAACCATTAAAAACACCACCATTGCATTTATGATGATACTTATTTTTTCCATTTCCTCCTTTAATTTCATGACTGCATTCTATTGAATATTGATTCAATTCAGCATATCCGTGAATTGATAAATGATTTTGCCAACAAATTGCTGCTAATATGTAATTTATTATTTTTCCGTGAACTGTTGATATGATTGAATTGAAAATATTTTCGTAATCAGACTTTACAAATCCAGCAAAGCAACCTTCTATAGAGCTAACACTTTGAAATGATTGAAGGTGATACTTCTTACCACCTCCACCCATGATAATTGTACTAATTTCAGTTTCACTATATTCATCTGATTCAACCAGTATTTTTTGTAAATCTTCTATTTTCGTTTGTTCTGGTATATTGTCACCTTCTGTTATTTGGTGAATGACATCAAAACCTTCTGATAACAATGTGTAAATAGTATTATCCTTGCCTTTGTATTTTACTTTTTTTCTAAGTACAACATACTGCAATGCTCCACAATCATAGAATTTTCCTACAACATCTGAACACTTATAACACTCTAGGTATTGGATACCAGTATCATACTTTTTTCTTAGCCATATAAATGCATTGGGGTCTTTTATATTCAAATCAATAAAGTAAGACATTAGGTTGTCTTTCAAGCTATCACCATTTGTTTGTATTGCCAACTTAGATGTAAGCTCTTTTAGTTTTGCTTCGGTTGTAGTTGAAACAGGTGTACAAGTATTTACTCTAGGTATTAAATTTATTTGTTCTAGTTCAGAAGCAATTGCATTTATTTTGTCAGGAGATTCCAACACAACCGATGTTGTTATGCTGGGAAACATTGATTTAAGCCAATCACTCTCAAACCCTTCTTTGCCTACGTTTTTAACTGTTGCAAGCGAAGTCCATATATTGCTAATTTTAATGCATTTTTCAAAATCGTTCAATTCTTTTTTAGATTTGTCAATTTTAAAAAATGAATTTTTGTTTGTTGATTGAGGTATAAGTGCATTCTCTATTAGGAATTTTAAAAAACCAGAATTTGAACTAGATTTTTTTGGTGCATTCTTTATTTTATTCTTAGCCATATTTTTAAATATTTGTTTGTTTATTTATCTTTTAAATATACCCGTACTTATCTTTTCAAAAGAAACATCAATTTCGGGTTCTAATAAAAATATCATTCTCATGTAAAGCATGTCCAGAAAGTCCGTTGAACGACCTATTATTTTTCTGAGTTCTGACTTTTTATTTACTCCTAATCTGTCTTTTCTATCATAAACTTTTCTTATGTATTCCATTTCTTCAGAGATTTGATCTCTGTACTTTTTGCAAACTGTTATCTTTCCTTTTTTCATCAATTCAGCTAACTTGTAAATGCATTCTGCTTTCAAATTTACAAAATCCTCATTGTTAACTGCTTTCTTTCCGTTTTTAAATTTCTTTCCTTTTAGTATTCCACTTAGCCCCATGCCCCCACCATCTGCATCATAAACAATATTCCCCTCACTAACATTGTATTTATTTGCATATTTGTTAATCAATTTCTTTATTTTTCTTCCGCTTGACTTTTTGAAAGTATTTATTTCAAAACAATTCAATCCATCCCAAATGCCGATAACCAATAAATCCGAACCATCAAACGCCAAATCTGCCGTTATAAAATACTCACCTGTTCTATTGCTTTTCTTCTTGCCAAAAACTTTATTAATCCATTTCATCATGAACAATCGAAGATCGTCAATTGAGCCTTTGCAAAGATATAGCGCATTAAATTCGTCAGGGTGCAAGTCGCTTTGCGCATCTTCAATTATTTGCCTTTCTAATATGCCAGCTTCTACTGCATCCCAAGCCGTTATAATAGCATGGTAATACCTATCGTCTTTTTGTGCCTTTAACATTAGTTTATGCCCCCAATTGTTAAGACCTTTATAGTTTCCTATTGCCTTGATTACTCCTTTTGTTGCCGTTAGAGTAGAGTAAATTGCATTCCATGCTTCTTTCCTAGCTCTACTGTATTCATCGAAAACACAAGCATATACATCTTCTCCAAAAAGATTGTCAGGTTTTTCTGCTGACTTAAATGTTATTATAGAACCCAAAGGGGTTTCAATTTCCATTTTTCGGAAACTGAAGCCTTTTATTTTTTTAACTATTTTCTTCATTCTCCTGAAGGCAATTCTAGCCTGAGAATAAACAGGGGCTACCCACCAAAAGTTCTTACCATCAACATCATCATAATTCAGTACTGGATTAGCATTTAAAGCCGTTTGAAGTAACCAAAGTATACATGGCTGTGTCTTGCCAGCTTTTGTGCTTGCTTCAACTACAGTGAACCGCTTGTCATTATACAAGAATCCTTTTTGGTAGTCACTTAATTCAATAGAATTAAATGTTGTATGCGGCATTTCTAGTTTAAAATTTTAAATAAATGTTTAATTATTTGTTTGTTTGTATTCACTACAAAAATACAATAAAAATACCACATACTAAAAAAACCTTAACAATCGTTAAATTGCTAAGGTTTTTCAAATAACAAATAAACATTTGTTTATTTTAAATTGTATCGTTTTTTATTTGAAAAAAGATCGTTTTTAGCGACATCACTAACATAGTCAATATACAAAAACACTCTAGGATTAAACTTGACATATGGATCAAATTTACCTGTTGTTATGTCTAGTTGCGAAAATATCAAATCTTTACTAACTTGATTTTGTGTAACAATATTTGTGAATATCAATTCCAAATCTGGAAAACAAACCGATGCAATAAACGGATTATTTGAAGGGTTTTTTATTCTTAAAATTTTACTTGGTGGGTTATAGCTATTATCATCAATCAATTCTTTAGATATTTCTATAGATGTATGAAATGCGCCCTTTATCATTTTGACCTCTACACCTTCCCATTGCTCATAGTGATTTTTTGTAACTAAATCAATTTCTGGTATTCCCATTATCTTAGCCCTATCTTTTAGCTCGTACTGACCGTATCCAAATCCTTTATAACACGCGGTCCCTTTGCCGTTATGCTTCCAATTAGTATTTTTGAATAGTCTAATAAGCCCAAGCCTTTTTAAAGACTTTAGATTTGATTTTTTGTTACTCATAAGTTTTGATTAATTTCAAAAATAAATGTTTATTTGTTTGTTTATATTAAAAATAGTTCGTATCTTGCTACAAAATTCCGTCCACATTGAAAAATAATTTAAAATAAATGTTTATTTGTTTGTTTATTTTAAAAATAGTTCGTATCTTGCTACAAAGTTCTGTCCACATTGCAAATATAAAAAAAACTACCAATAACTGAATTTTTTATTACAGATATTGGTAGTTTGCTTTACTTAAACAATCTCATTGTTTTAATAAAATCTTCAATCGTTAATATTGTTTCTTTTTGCATGGGGTCGGTACAATATAATTTATATGCAATTTCCGTTAATCCTTTTTGGTATATTTTTATAATTGATTCATTTAAAAAGATACTGTATTCGTTGGCGTATCCAATACAAGTGCATGGTATCTTTACGAAAATTAAAGGCTGCCAAACATCGTTAAAATCGCGTTTTAGATGATTCTGTATCTTTTCGGTTTTGTATTCAATATCTTTTATCTTACATTTAAATCCGTCATCGAATCCAATTTTAATTGTATCTAAAACTTTGCAAGTTATAGATTTATCATTTCTCTTAACATATTCACTACCTACCATATTGATATAAATTTTTTAAAGGTTGTGCGACTAATCGCTAATGTATATCAAAGATAATTCAAATTTTACAAACAAACAAATATTTGTTTGTTTGTTTTGCAAAAAATATTTAATTCAAGTTTCCTTTAAAATAAATAAACAAATGTTTGTTTGTTTTAAAATTTGTTCGTATCTTGCTACAAAATTCCGTCCACATTGAAAAATAATTTAAAATAAATAAACAAATGTTTGTTTATCTTAAAAATAGTCCGTATCTTGCTACAAAATTCTGTCAACACTTACACCATAGGCAAAATTTTTAATATCCAGTAGTACAAATTGCACTACTGGATATATATTACTATACTGGATACACTTTATTAAAAACTTCAGTACTGTACTTTCTTTGTATTTGCTCCAATCCGTAACTATTTATAAATTGATTTCTATTAAAAACTAATTTCAATTTTTTCAATTCTACATTTGGAATTATTGAAAAGTCGGTTAAATCTCTGTATAGTTTTTTGCAATTTTCATTGTCCCAATTTTTTTCTAGTTCCTGTATTTGTTGTGATAAATCCATATTGATATAAAGGTTTAAAATGTTGTGCGACTAATCGCTAATGTATAACAAAGATAATCTAGATTATCTTTGTTATACATTAGCGGATCAACCGCGTAACCTTTAAAACCTTATATCAATATGACTTTAATATCAAATACAAATCAAATAGGTTTGACTCAATACACGCTTAACATTACAAGTGACACACAAAGAAGCGTAACAATACATACAGAGGGTAATTTTACTTATGATAATGCTTTAGATCAATACATAAAAGACGTTTATGATTACATAGATAATTATGATTGTCGAGCTAGTATTTTAGTAGGTATTCAAAAAGATGACTTTGTTGATTTTTGCACAAAAGCATATATAAGAAATATTGATTTTAAAAATATTGCAAATCTAATTGATTCAAATATAAATTTTTGTGATATTAACGAGCGTTATTTATTGGAAATATGGCAATGTGATTTTGATGCATTGCCATGCAAATCAACTCTAAAAGAATTTTCTAAGGAGCTAAAAGAATACATTTCAAACACATATGATTACATTAACGAGTTTAATAACTTCTATCCTGATAATGTGGAAATGATGCGAACATACAACAAATACCAAAAAGATGATTTTGTTAATTTTTGTACAAATGCATATAGTAGAAATGTTTTCTTTGAAGATACAGCGTATTTATTAAATTTAGGTTTGGAGTATTGCCTAAACAAAAAAAGATATGTTTTGAGTCCAAACAAAGCAGAATTTGAAGCATTGCCATGCCAATCCATCTATGAATAAATAAAAATAAACAAACAAATATTTGTTTGTTTATAAAATTTAGATTATCTTTGTTATACATTAGCGGATCAACCGCGTAACCTTTAAAACTTAATTTTTAATATGAATCCATTAAAAAACACAAGTACGGAAAGTACAGAATTGAAAAATACTTATAAAAAATATTGTCCAAATGTTTTTTTAGCTAAGTGTCACAGCGAACATGTCAAAGGTGACATTATCACATTAACAACTAGATACGGCAAAGAGCATGAATGCATAGTTTTTAATTTAATTTACACGGATAGTGATTCTTTTTATTATTCGATTGTTAGACAGGACGGTTTTAACTCACAGGAATACGCAAAGAAAAAAGCCGAAAAGTTAAACGGATATTCTGAAAATGCAAGTAAAAGAAGCACAGAAGCATGGGAAGCATCAAAAGAAGGGCATGACATTATTCCATTTGGTCAGCCAATCCTAGTTGGTCACCACTCGGAAAAAAAGCACAGGGCTTTGATAAAAAGGAACTGGAACCGCATGGATAAAATGGTGGCAGAATCAAGAAAGTCAGAAGCTTACAAAAGTCGTGCGCAATATTGGGAAAGTAAAGTAAACGACATGAACCTTTCCATGCCTGCTTGTATAGAGTTTTACGAATATCAATTAGAAGATGCAAAAGAAATTCATGAGGGATATAAAGACGGCACACTTGCAAGGGAGCATAGTTATTCATTAACTTACGCAAAAAAGAAGGTTAACAATCTTACAAAAGATTTAGAAACCGCTATTAAATTATGGGGGTAAATTAAAAAAAAATGACCATTCAGATTTTTTCTGAATGGTCAATCTTAAAATCTTAAAATCTTAAAAATTAATGAGAAATTTAAAACTTTCAAATCTAGCAGGATATACACGCGAACATAACGCGGAATCTAAAAAATATTTTGTTTGTGATTCAAATGGAAAGTGTTTGAATGAAACAAAATCAAACGAAAAATCCAGTCTTTTTTTTCAGGAATGTATTAGGAAAACAGGGATAAAAACAACTGTTTACGAAATACATAAAACTAAATGGCAGAAAATACGAGCCACATCATTTAAAGCCTTGATTGAAATGTGCGAAGAATTAGAGTTTACATGGCGAACTGTTCCGCATTCAATAGCCAAACAAAAAAAATATGATAATTTAAAGGTTGTTGTATAATGTAATAGGGTAGCTTTTTTAAAAAATCGCTACCCTATTTTATTTTTAAACAAACAAACAAATATTTGTTTGTTTATAAAATTTATATTATCTTTGATATACATTAGCGATTAGTCGCACAACCTTTAAAACTTTATATCAATATGAATGCCGTAACAGATTACTTTATACCCTCAACATACAAGATAGTTTTACCAAAAAAAATAAAAGCTACATTAGTAGTTCAAAATTCTATGGAGATTGTAAGTCGTACTCACATATGGCTATTTGAACATGGACGAGAAAGATTAAAATCTAATGGATTTAAAAGCGAATTGTATTTAATATATAAAGGCAAAGGGAAACGAAAGAAGTACCGCGCCAAATACAAAAAAGCCTTTGTATGCAAAGGTTGGCATGATCTTACTGGACTATATGGAGAACAGCCAAAAAAAGAAGGCATGACGGTTGTTTTTGACTGTACAGGTGGTGATTTTCAGAATAACGGAATAAATATAAAAGAAGCGTTTAAGCAAATGGAAATAAAAACCGAAATATTAACAGCGTCAAAATCTGAAGATTAATAATATATATCCAGTAGTGCAAATTGTACTACTGGATATTAAAAATTTTGCCTGTGGTTTAAGTGTGGACGGAATTTTGTAGCAAGATACGAACAAATTTTAAAATAAACAAACATTTGTTTATTTATTTTAAATTATTTTTCAATGAATTTTATTTGCAAAATAAACAAACAAATATTTGTTTGTTTAAATAATTTGAATTATCTTTGTTATGCATTAGCGGAGCAACCGCATAACCTTTAAAACTTATATTAATATGAAAATTTCAGACGAAAAAAAAGAATCTATAACGAATACAATTAATTCTCTGATTAGAATGTCTAATGATTCAGGTGCAAGCGAAAACGAGACATTGACAGCCATATCTAAGGCTAAAAAAATGATGAACAAATACAATATAAGTCAATCAGATTTGAAAAAACAAGATAGGGACAAAAACCAATTTAAAAAAGTAAAGATATTTGATAAATTCAAATATAAGACTAATTTCTTTGTGCCTCAATTGCGCCTACTATATAACTGTTGTGGTTATATAAATACAGAAAATGAATATGTGATATTTGGATCAAAGAAAGACATTTTATTGTTTGAATACTTTTACAATTTTATTTATAACACTATGTTTTCAGAATTAACAAAATTCAAGAAAACAGCAGTATATAAAAATGATTCAAGGCATGGCAAAAGTAAATGTACTGACTTTTGCAAAGGTTTTAGTATGTCGATATATGATAGGCTGTCATTGTTGAATAAAGACAATTATAGCTCTGTAGAATATGGACTAGTAGAAACTAACAAAATGAAAATAGTTGAATCAGATTATAAGTTATTCTTGAAAAAAACAGGAGTAAGAACCAAAAACGGACCGTCTGCCCGAATTAACACAAATAGAAATGCTTACAAAAAAGGCTCTGATATTGGAAATAATGTTAACTTAAATTCTGGAATTTCTGGAAGCTATAACAAGTCTAGAATATCAATTAATTAATTAACCAAATAAACCAAATAAACAAACAAACATTTGTTTATTTGGTTTATTTGAATTATCTTTGATATACATTAGCGATTAGTCGCACAACATTTTAAACCTTTATATCAATATGGATGCCTTTATTTGGAAATTAACACATGATAAAGATTTGGAAATAGGTCAAACAGTAGGCGTAAGGTCTATAAATGGAAAACATGACATAGGTGAGGAAATACCCTTGAAAGTGTCTAATATTGATAGCATAGACACCGACTCAGTACTATTGTATTCTATAGATGGTTGTCAATATACAGCAAGTGAAATAATTTTAATAAGCCTTTAAAATCGGATAAATGAAAATAGATCAAATGTCAATTAGTCAGTTAGCAACAAAGGCAAGTAACGCAAAGACACAAAAGACTAAAACAAAATACCATCTTTATGTAATAAGCAATTTTTCAAAAGATGAATATACTAAATATATAAATTTGTTTAGGGATAAGATTTTGGAGAAAAACCCAAACTATATTGGTATTGATACTATCCAAAGATAATTTTAAAATAAACAAACAAATATTTGTTTGTTTAAATAATTTGAATTATCTTTGTTATACATTAGCGGATCAACCGCACAACCTTTAAAAACTTTATACAGATGTTTTCAGAATTTCCAGAATTTCCAGAATTTACAGAAGAAATTAAATTAGAAATTGCAAAGTATGCAACAGAAAGAAAAGAAGATTTTCAGAAGTCTTACGAGTTATTGCAATTAAGTATCAGATATACATACAGCCTTAGATTTGAGAAAAATCAAAGGGTTAGTGATGATGATATGTTAGCCAATAGATATTGGGATCAAGCAATAAAAGGGGTTACCCTTGAACACCTTCAGCGTTTACAATCCTTCTATGATTGGAAGCACAAAGAAACGTCTAACACTTTGGGACAGTTACTCAATAGGATAATAAAAGGCAAGGAAATCAAAACTATCTACGGTTTTAGCCTTGTATAATCAATTAAAAGCTTTGCCCTTGTATAATAGAGGGTAAAGCTTTTAATTGATTATAATCCATTTTTTTGCCTATGGTGTAAGTGTGGACGGAATTTTGTAGCAAGATACGAACTATTTTTAAAACAAACAAACATTTGTTTATTTATTTTAAATTATTTTTCAATGTGGACAGAACTTTGTAGCAAGATACGAACAAATTTTAAAACAAACAAACATTTGTTTATTTATTTTAAATAAAATAGGATTAAATATTTATTGAAAATAAACAAACAAATATTTGTTTGTTTGGATAGTTTGAATTATCTTTGTTATACATTAGCGGATCAACCGCGTAAAATTCAACTTAAAACAATCATAATGAAAGATATAACTGACGTGTTGATATTTCACTTTGTTAAATTCTGTAAATACGAGCTTGTTAAAAAGTCAGATAATCATTTGCAATTTACTAATGATTACGCATATGTGACATTCCATAGAGATGAACAGATGGTTTTCATTAAGAAGATCAACATTGAGATAAACAACTTTGTGATATGGCATCTGGACATAACAGGCTATACTAACGAAATGGTAATTGATCTAATCAGAATAATTGACCATAATGAAAAGATCATTAATTCAGGTCAAACAAGGATAGGAGCAACGCAAAATTCAATTGAGCCTATCAAGGAAAAATCTATATACGGAACCACTAAGTACAACTATCTTAATAACCTAAATGTAAAAAGATAAATATATGGAAAATTTAGATTTGATAAACTGCCCTTTTTGTGGTACGGATGATATAAAGTTAGATATTCAAGGAAAGTCTAGTGATGGTACTATAACTTGGCATTGTATATCACATAGCCCACATTCACCATGTCCATGCTCTTTTGTTCACCAAAATCAATCCGAACTAATAACCGCATGGAACAAACAGGTTAAAATACCTATAAAATGGACCACCGTTATACCAAGTAAATTCACACAGACACAGAAACAACAATTAATTGCATCAATTACTTATTTACTGGATGATTACGAATTGGCTTATAATTCAGAAATGATTGAAAGATTTAGCGATTACATAAATGAAATTGAGCAAGGCAAGAAAGTTGTATAAATCAACAAGCCCATAATAGAAATAACTTCTACTATGGGCTTTAATGAGCAAACAATGAGTTTGAAACAACAACGATTCAAATATACGGAATATTTATGAGTCATGTTTATTTTGTAAGACTTTTTAATTTTCTAATTAATTTATCTTTGAACTTAACTGGCAAGTCTGGTTTTTCAAATACATCTATTACATATTTGATAATTGACAATACTTTCTTTTCTGATAAGCTCTTTGGTTTAGTATCCACTATTGACATTAGACCATCAAAAGAAAACGTTTGATCTTCTGTATTCTCTAATTGAATTGTTGTCCTTGCCTTCCCCACTTGCTGTTCCCATAAAAATATAAAGCCTTTCAATGCAGTTGCATCTGATCCGTTCATTAGTATCTTATCTAGTCTCAGCATCATTGCTTCAGGCTTGGATAACTGAACACCTAAGAAATAGGCTTTTGTATCATTCTTTTTAGTTATGATACGGTGCTTAAAATTAGTTTTACTAGCAAATGCCTTAAACTGTCTTTCTGTGCCTGTAAACGAGGTATTTAGCCATATACACGAATCTTCCTCCTGTAGCTTATCAAACATCGCCTTCAAAGTCCTGTTACGACCATCTTTATTTATATTTTGCGGATTCTTATCAAGTCCATTTGTATTAGCATTTGGATGTTCATGTATTCTCCTGTTACCGCCATTGCCTTTAGGTCTTTCTTCTTTATTCTTAGCCATTTAAATATTTATTTGTTTATCTGCAATTATTCTCAACAAACTATCACACGTAACATGTTTCAATTCTCCTGAATCCATTTCTATAATATAAAAATCAATAGAAACATATTGCTTACACTGAACTAATGCATAGCCTTCGATTGTTGGATATTCATTTGTAACTGCTACTATGCCACTGTATTTGCTCCTGACAATTCCATTTAATAAATTTTTAGGGTATTGCTCTGAAGAAAATTCCACCCTACTATCTAAAATACTCATTTGTTTGTTTATATGTTTTATCAAATTTAATATTAAGCTTATTGACTTTTTCAAGACCAATAATAGGTATAAGATTTTTATTAAATTCATCAATTTCTAAATCTCCTGAATATAATCTAGGAATTGACTTACTCAATTCCTGAATCAATAGTGAATTACTATTCTTTGTTTTTTTTCTTATGCATACTTGATTGTCAATATTGCTATCAAAACCCGATTCTATTATGAATTTAGCTAGATTTTTTAAATCTTGATAATCATCTATATTTTTTAGATTAAACACAAAATTAAAAATTGCATAGTCAGATACAACATTAAGATTCATTTCTATTGTGTCAGTAATAAAATTGTCGTCATATTGTGCGCTCAATCCTAAATATTCATTTGTAAAATAATTATGATGACCAGCAGGTGTATTGTTCATTTCATCATAAAGAATATCAACCAAATCTAAAATTTTTTTGTTATTCATATTTGTTTATTTGTTTGTTTATGCATCTCTATGTATAAATATTCCATCAACTACAAATGAAATTAAATCAGATGGATAGTCTAATAGGCTCATATTTGAAACAATATCAAATATTACAACACTTGGATCATATGAGTAAATGTAGGTATTTGCATATGATCTTTGATTTTCTTTTACTGCATCAAAAACCGAAATACAAGCTAACTCGTTTCTGTTATGATTTGCATAGCAATTATGCAGAAATTCAAGCGACTTATGAACACCATCAACGATTCCAATACTTGTTATATTATCGTAATAATTCCATTCGTTTATTGACAACCTTTGTTCAGCCTTTGCCATAATAAATATTTTTTTGTTTAAAATCGCAGCCGTGCGGACTTGAACCGTATTTCACGTTGCCATGCGTTCTACCAAATTGAACTATCAGACTGCGATTGTTTATTTGTTCTAAAGAAAATTTTAGTCTAATAAATGTATGCAGTTATATAACCCTTTCGGGTCCATAATTCTTGATATAAATGCACCAGTTACAAAAATCACTTTTCAATCCAAGACTCGCCACATTTTTTGCAATCACCTACCACGCCAAAAAAAACACTTTCATTTTTTATGGTATTCCAGTGTTGGCATTGACCGCAAAATAAATCACAACCTTCAATGCTTGACCCATAATACTGTAACTTACTTTCTGATCCATCTGGAAGAAAAAAAGTTTTCACTTTTAATTCGCCACTAAACCTTCTGTATTCCCCTTTCTCTTTGTGTTTAGGGGATTCGTTTTCTCTTTTTGGATAAAAATCTAGTTCTTCGCTCATAATAAATGTTTATTTGTTTATTTGTTTATTGTTGTTGATATGAATGCACCAGTTGCAAAAATCACTATTTGTGTTTTTATCGGTTGCTATCGGTTGTAAATATAGTTAATTGCTGTTTCCCGTACAAATTTGAGTTAAAAAATTTACGCCTACCAAAATTATGATAGACGCAAATTAACAGCCTATTTAGCTCTAAAAAAGAACCTCACAATGGCATACAGTCCAAGTAGCTGCCATATAGTAATACTTGAACAGCAGAAAATATGAACCATTACCCAATTCCAAATACATTTCACTGGAAATACATAAACCAAAGTCCAAAACCAATGTTTTAAATCAAAATTAACCTCTCCTACTTCCTTTAGTTCTTTAGATGATGGAATATCAAACCTATCTAAAAATTTTGATCTTCTTACGCCCTTACTCATTGGTTGTATTTTTAGCTGGCTTCGCTAACATTCCACCTTGTAATTTCAAAATAATAAACTGATCCTTAGAAGCTGTAAACAATTGACCGTCCATCGTTTTAATGGTTGTTTTTCCATTGGGTTTTTCTTCAACCAAAATACCCATGTCACCTCTTTGATGTTTCATTATAACAATTTTAGCCAAAGGATTTTCTGACTCATAGCAATTCATAAAATACCATTCAGTAAAAATATGATTCTCTGAATATATATGCCCGTCATTTCTGCTCTTAAACAATGAACCGATTTGTGTGTTGTCATGAAATTCAAAATTCAAATTTAGATAAATGGAAAATTTGAAAATCTCCTTAACTAAGCACATTGCAATACATGCTTTCTCAATATTAATAATTTGCATAAATAAATATTTGTTTGTTTGTTTAAATGTTTGTTTGTTTATAAAAATATTTGCTAAAATTATCTGTTTTTTGAGTTGGCATGATTATCTGTTTTTTTTGTTCTTGTGTGGTTTCATTTTCTTTGGTTATCAAATTAAGAAAATCAGTATTGCATATATCTATATATCCGCTTTCTTCAACATCTGAATAATATTCATATCGAAACCCGTTTTCATCAAACTCTAATGGGTTTAATTGAAGTTTCTGCCAAGAAAAATTTTTGTCTTTTGGATTTACATATTTTTCTTTGGTTAGAACTATTCTATAACCGTTAGAATGATGAACAACTAAATTAAACTCGTCCTCTAAAGGGTTGTTGTCTGTTCTATAAACAGACCAATCACCCTTAGATATGTCTAATCTTGAAAAACACAAATCGAAAATATCTTTGTTTGTTTGTGTTTCCTTATTCATTACTTTATTCATTTTGTTTGTTTATTTGTTTAAAAATTATTGTTTTATTGTATCTACGTAATAATCTTTCAATTGATTTAGTATTTTTTTATGAGTTTTTTCAAGGCTTCTCATTTCTTCAAATTTCTCAACATTTATATTATTCAATATACTATCTTCTATTATCCTTTGCATCTCCTTTGGTTTAATCGCGTCAACCTCCCAACTTACAGGACCAAACTTTTGTATATACCACTTTGCTCTAGGGTCAGAAATTTTTGCAGGGTTAGGTGGTGGTTTAAATTTTTGTATCTGATCCATAGTCAATCCAACACATTCAACATTAAATGGCTCAACATCATCAACAAACATTTGACCACAACCAGCATCCCAAAGTTCTTCTTGTGAATCATAATTATCATTGTCAATCAATTTCAGGTATTTATCATCTAAATAAGTAATGTCACTAGCATCATAATCACTATCAATAAAATGTTGGTTAATAATATCGCGTAGCTTTTCACCTTTAGAAATGAATAAATTTATCCTATCTTGTATATCTCTAATCATATCTATTCCAGAAGGATCATGGTCACCGAAATATAAAACTTTTATCTTCTTACCTGCTTTGATATGTGGAACAAATCTATCATAAGCCTTATGCATTGCTGAACTGCTGGAATAACCCTTGTTCACTACAAGCTTAATATGATACTTTGAAGTTATAGGCTTTAAAATTCCGCTTATTGCGTCCTTCTCTGTCCAAACTTCAACTATTGTATCTTGATACCTTTGTCTATCTAGTCTGTATTGGTAATAAATATCGTCCAAAGCATCTTCTATGCCACTGACATAATAAGGTATGTAAGGTATTCGTGTTCTATCTTCAAAAGCTGACCAATCAATCATGCCTGAATATCTCAGGTCATCTAATAAAGACGAAATTTTCTTATAAGCAGTGTCATGGTTTGGTATCAAATCCTTACTAACCAATTGATAATACAATTGCCTTAGTGATAACGTGAATTTATCCTTAACATATTCATTGACAACCTTTATAATCTCATTGCAAATAGTCCACTTATCACATTGCCATACCTTGTAAGAACCATCATCATTTTTTAACTTTATCTTAATGCTTCCCTTCAACCTTCTAGTTTCAAAAAATTCTACCATAATTATAAATGTTTGTTTGTTTGTTTAAATTTTTGTTTGTTTATTCATCTGGAAATAAAGCAGCATAAAGAACATTTTCGGCTGTTAGACCTATATTTTTAAGCTCCTTTTTTACTTTTATAGAATCTTCATCCGTGAACTGCAATTCTATAATATTGCATGGCGGTCCATTTCCTTTGTTTGACGGCTCTTTTGGTCCCCCTTGCTCCTTTGGCTCAACATCATAATAAAAGTCCATTTTATCAGCCTTATCTGCCTTCAAACCTTCATTTTCAAGCCATTCAAAGTAAACCGTTTCATTTACCTTGCTTCTAATTGTATTAAAAACCTTCGTCAACACCTTAATAGCTTCTTTTTTGTCTTTTGCTTTATGCTCAACGGCTGGCAAATACTCTGGTAAATCATATTCATCAAAATGCATCAATAATGCCTTTATAGTTTGCTCACCATCAATTGACCAAATATCACCATTTTCATCAATCCAAATATGAAGAACATCATGTACACCAACATCTTTGATACTATTGGCAATGCCTAGATGATCGGCATTGATTTTAAAGTTTTCAGGTTGAAAGAATTTAATGTCACGCCATCGAACTTCAAAGTCTTTATTAATAGCTATCTTTATAGTTTTCTTTTTATTATTTTTCTTAGCCATGTTTTAAATGTTTATTTATGAAATTTAAGAAATTAGGTGCATTGGAATACTACTTGGTATCATTAAAGATACACAAGGTAGACAAAAAAGAATTTAATGATACATACTTGTTAGACGAATCGCCACTTGTTTATGTTAATGAATTTGAATTTCACCCCACAAGAAAATGGATGTTTGACCACTGTATACCTAAGATTAAGCTTGCTTGGGAGTATGAAGGATTAATGTCTAAAAAATCGCGACATACAACAGCCACAGGATACACTGGCGACTGCTCAAAATACAATGCTGCTCAAAAATTAGGATGGATTGTATTAAGATATACAACTATAAATGCAAGTGACTCAATTAGAGACTTAGACGAAATGTTAGAATTATATCAATAAATATTTGTTTGTTTGTTTGTTTTATTAATACCCTAGCTTTTACACTAGGGTATTAAGTCTCAATAATCAATCTTAGCATTTACACCATATCAGTTTGAACAGTACACAAATACAGAACCGCCACATCCGTATGGACCAATTGCATTTTGAAGGGCAACATGGTCAACTGTAATTTGTGAAACATTTGTTACTGGTCCAAGTAAATCAAATTCATAGCACCTACCGCAATATTCAGAAGATGAATTGCATATACGAATACTAGTAGTACCAGTATTACAGGTAATGGACTGATTAAGGCTTAACGTCCTCATAATAGTTCCATTTTGAAATGTTGGAAATCCACAACTAGAAATAGTATAAGGAGTATATGCCAATCTTTCCAAATTTTGATTAGAATTTTCCTTTTCAATAGATAATTGTGGAATTTCAGAAAAATGTGAATTGTCGTTTTTTACCTCACCTGAAGATTGAAAATCCTGTTCAAAGTCCTTTTGCTTCTCGCAAGACTGAAGGATTAAAAAAGCTGTCATCAATACAGTAATCATTAATTTGTAATTCATAAGAATTATTTAAGGTTATAAAATATAGTCAAATTTACTTCATATTAGCTTGAATCGCAATTAATCTTGCCTTTTTAATAGTTAAGTCATTTGATTTAAGTAAATTCTTAACAGACTTGTAAGAACTTCTTACATTTGGTTTAGTTTCCATATTATTGATAGAATCAACAATTGAAATAAAATTATCCAAGACGATTCTTAATTCGGAATTTTGTTCTTTAAAAAATTTCAATTTCTCAAATTCAATTGAATCTCTTTCATTTTGAACAATGAATGATTCGTTAACAATGTCAACGATTTGCGAAGGTGAAACTTTAATCAAACCTTCTTCCTGTTTTGGATTAAATTGGTCTTTCATTTTAAATGTTTATTTATTTGTTTAATAATTATATCTACTCAAATCAAAACTACCTGTCTTTATGGCATTAATGATTGTCGTTTCAAATCCTGACACCCTATACTTTCTAAATTTAACTGAAAATGTTTTCTTTGGTGACCTACTATTATGGTTGGAAAATCTAATTATCTTTCCTTGATAATTAACATAGACCGATCCCATGATTGAAATGTCTTTTATTTCTAAATGCAAGAAAATTTCAATCAATGCTGGATATTCAAAAAGAAAACCGATCCAAAGATTAACAAACTTAAAGTATTGTTTGTTTTTATCTCTATTTGATTTTTGGCTTATCTTCTTAACCTCTTTAATCATTTTACCCTTATCAAAATCAAGCCTAATACAACCTTTTATATAGAAGCACACAAACCTTACTAAATTCTCAGATTTGTAAACCTCTTTTGTTTTCTCTAAAAACAATTTTGTGTTTTCATAAAAAAAATCGTCATTTCTTGACATTAATAAACGGTAATTCTTGTCTTTTTTATTTCCCATGTAAGTCTATATTTTGAATATCCTTTAAGCTAATTTTATTGCCTTTTTCTATCAATGGAATAAAAGCATTAATATCTGCGTACACCTTAACATGCGTAATAGACAACATTAAAACACCACATTCAAATGCAATTCCATATTCAAATTCAAACAAAGGTCCAAGAACATCATGAATCTCTGAATACAATTGTTTTATAGATTTAACATGGTATTTCATATACTCTATATTGTTTGACATATTTGCAAGGTGCATCATTGCTTTTGACTCAATAAATTTATCATGCTTATCATCTAAAGATTTTCGATGCATTTTTAGAGTCGCTATTAAAGTATTTAATTTTTTCATAATTTATTTATTTATTTATTTATTTGTTTGTTTGTTTAATACCTATTAGTCTTTTTAAGCGATTAAATGAAGTTTGATTTTTTACAGTGCCTTGATTACCTGACTTTATAATATCGACCTTATCAAACATCTTTGAATCAATTAGATTGATATTTTTCAATGCTATATTTGTTCTAAGAATCTCACCAGCATTGTAAACGCAATTCCAAGAACTTGATTTGTAAAAAAATGGCAATACCATTGTTGCAACCTTATTGCCGTCTTTCCTTAAAACTCTTCCAAAATGCTGTATTAAGTCCACATCAGAACCCGTTACATCTTTCATTATAACACACTTAATTTTTGGATAGTCATATCCAGTTGCTAAGATAGATGAATTTGTAATTATTCCAAATTTAGAATCTTTGAATTTACTTAACTGTTGGTCAAAGTCTACAGTTTTACTTGACACAGTAAATGAATCATACTTCTTGTTTCCTTGAAATAAATCCGCAAAATGTTTAGCGTCATAAACTCTGTTATGAAAAGAAATTATCTTTTTAATTTTTTCTTTTTTTATTATTTCATTCAATTGATTATAAAGCAAAATATTTCTATTTTCATTTATAACCTTTCTACCTATAAAGCTTTCTTCTTCTATTAACAATAGTTTTATTCTATAATCGCAACAAATATTATTTTCAATTGCTTCATCTAACAACATCTCATAAACACACTTACCAAAATATTTTTTATTCGACATGCTCAGAAAATTGAAATCATTATCATAATATTTTGGCGTAGCTGTTACTGACAACCTTCTTTTTATATTTATATTTTTATCAAAAAGAATAGTGCTAAAAGATTTACCCTTTACACCTGCCAACCTGTGCGACTCGTCAAGTATTCCAAATTCAAATTGAAATCCACTTGATGCCTTTTGCAATTTTTTAGATGACTGATAAGTTGTGATAAAAACCTTTAATTTACCGTCATTTTTTTTATCAATAAATTCTCTTATCTTAACTACACTAGTAGATGAATGTACTGGAAATTTCCAATTTAATTTTGAAATATTCTTGTTTGATCCTATACAAAACACTTCACAATTCAATCCTAGCAATTCCAAAGAGTCAATAACACTCAAAGCCTGTTCTTGCAACTTTAGCGTAGGAACCGCATAGATCAAACTTTGTGCATTCATTTCTTTAGCGATTAATAAAGAAGTGATTGTTTTACCACTGCCACAAGGCATGACACCTAATGCCCTGTCATAATTTTCAAAATGCTTCAATACATTTTCCTTGCATTTTTTTTGGTGAAGTCTTGGCTTTATTACTTTAGGCATTTTAATTTGATTTTCTAAATGTAGTATAATAAAGCTTATTGTCTGGATGCAATGTTGATACCGCAAACCTTTTATTGAACCGTTCAATTATTGCAATTGCCAAAGAATCAGAAGGTAACTTTTTTACCTGTTCCTGTATGTACTGTTGCTCTGATAGCCAAAGTTTTGAATATTGAACATTTAGTATTTTAGGAATTTTCTTTTTATTCATTGGTTGCTTGATAAAGTCTTTGTTGTATGGCTTTATCCAAGTATCAAAAGTTTTTTCATTTTGGAAAAAATCAAAACGATTTTTAACACGCTTTACAATTATCTTGCTTTTGTATTCATCGCAGTAATCGAAATATTTAAAATCTCCCCACTTCTTCACATAAGGACAATGTGGCAATCTATCTTCTGAAGATGGATAAAATTGGTCAAATGGATTAAACATCTTACTATTACTCAATGCTAAATTATCAAGCTGTCTTGAATTTAGATAACATAAATCAATATGATCTTTTCTTGAATATTTTAATTCATTTTTCCAAAGATTATAACCGCCCTTTGAAAATGTTTTTAAAAAATCTTCTGGATTATTATATCGGTACATGCATGGTCCAAAATCTTCATTTTTAACACAAACAAATTTAGGGTAATTCTTTTGCACATTATAAGGTGCAAAAAAGTAATCACTTGAATTTTGATTATTTGACTTGTAAGAATTTAGGTATGCACCATATTTTACTAATTTTTCAACTATATCTATAAAATCTTGGTATCCTGACACGCTTATAATCATTGTAGGTAACATTTGTACCCTTTGTGGAATTTCTTCTAAAATAAACATTTGTTTTTTTTTGTTAAACCTGTCACAATCTTTGATCATGACAGGTATTTAATTTATTTGTCTACATTCTCTTTGTGCTTATTTGCTGCATTTACGTATTCATTAAAATGAGCTTCACTATCATCTGAAATTTGATTTATAGTTGGTTTCCCTTTCAAGTCCTCATATCTTATATATGGAACATCATTTGCATGGCCTATTTCCAAATTTTTATACATTTCTTCAATAAATGCATCTTTTAGCAATTTCTTCAGCTCTCTAGTAGCTAGATAATGAACACCTGAAGTTCTACCCCCTTCAATCAATTTAAGATATTGGCTAAATGGGTATTTATCAAATGGAATAAATTTTGCACCAGAACCTTCTGCTTTTTTATCCATAATTTGATTTAGATGCCTAATAGCTTCTTCCTCACTCTTTGACACATTCAAACCTTTAGTATTTGCCGTCTTAGCCGTTCCTTTGGTAGCTGCTGTCTTGGTAGCCGTTCCTTTGGTAGCTGCTGTCTTAGCTGCCGTCTTAGCTGCTGTCTTAGCTGCTGTCTTAGCTGCCATCTTAGCTGCCATCTTAGCCGCTCCTTTGGTAGCTGCTGTCTTAGCCGTTCCTTTGGTAGCTACTGTCTTCTTATCGGTCCCTTTACTCGCTGCTGTCTTAGCAATCGCTGCATTTTCAAGTCCCTCTACTGTATTTAAATCATTATGCAAAACTTCATCAACTACAACTTCCGCGCTGTCCATTGGCTCCGCGCTGTCCATTGGCTCCGCGCTGTCCGTTAGCTCCGCGCTGTCCGTTAGCTCCGCGCTGTCCGTTAGCTCCGCGCTGTCCGTTAGCTCCGCGCTGTCCGTTGATCCTAAATGCAATGTAACCTTACCAGTTTCTTCAAATTCATGAAAAGCCTTTAATAGAGTCTGATAAGAAAGTTTGGTCATCTTACAAAGCTTGTTCTTTCCATTTTCAGAGTCTTTAAACTTAACAAAGAAAGTTTTGTCAATTTCTGCAAAATCAATTTCTGTAAATCTTGGTTTTGCGCAATATGCACCATCAATCAAATTAAAAATCTTTTCTTCATCTAAATCAAAACATTTCATATGACCATTCAAATACATGTGGTGGAAATAATTAACATCGTAAATATTTATTTTTTCAACAATATCATTAGAATCATTTGACTCACTATCTAAAGCAGCCATGCCGTCATCATCTTTTGCTGCTTCAATTCCAAGCATCATGCACAAGCAATATCTTTTTATATATGTTATCTCACTTGCAGTATCATGGATACTCTTAGGGTTCTGCTGATACAATGGGTATCGCATCTGAATAAACTGACTTGATAACGAATGAAAAACTCTTGTTATAAGGTAAGCACCATCGACACGTTGAGTAAATCCCATGTCGTATACATTTAAAATTGGTGTTATTGATTTAAGGATTGAAGATAGTCCAGAATAAAATATTTGAACACTGCAAGATTTTCCCCATTTATTTGTCCAAGTCTTTGTATAAGACAAATCTTTTTTTATCTCTGGAAAATCGCTTTGTGCTAAAATAAATGCTTTGTAAAATTCTGATAATTCTTGTGATTCAGATTGGAAAGTTATATTTTCGTTCATTTTATTGTTTTTTTTATTATGGCAAAGACACAATTGCCTTTGCCATAAATATTAATTAATTATTTTTCACTTCTTATTTTAGCCAAATAAGGCTTTAAAATTTCACTATTTTCTAATGCTGTTGTTGCAATATCATGCTGATTCACACCTTTATGGTCAGCAGCAGCAAGTTTCAATGCTTTTTTGTATACAGGCAATACATATGCCTGACTAAATCTAATTTCGTTCACTGGCTTATCAGCAACACCTGAAGATGTTAAAACCGATGGCTCCTTTGAATCTTTCTTGGTAGCTGTCTTAGCTTCATCTTTCTTGGTAGCTGTCTTGGTAGCTGCCGTCTTGGTAGCTGTCTTAGCTTCATCTTTCTTGGTAGCTGTCTTAGCTTCATCTTTCTTGGTAGCTGTCTTAGCTTCATCTTTCTTGGTAGCTGTCTTAGCTTCATCTTTCTTGGTAGCTGTCTTGGTAGCTGCCGTCTTGGTAGCTGTCTTGGTAGCTGCCGTCTTGGTAGCTGTCTTAGCTTCATCTTTCTTGGTAGCTGTCTTAGCTTCATCTTTCTTGGTAGCTGTCTTGGTAGCTGCCGTCTTGGTAGCTGTCTTGGTAGCTGCCGTCTTGGTAGCTGCCGTCTTGGTAGCTGCCGTCTTGGTAGCTGTCTTAGCTTCATCTTTCTTGGTAGCTGTAGCTTTCTGCGCTTCTTTCTCTGCTTTAATAGCTGCTTTCTGCGCTTCTTTCTCTGCAATTTTTTTCCTAAGTAAATCTGACATTATGGTATTATTTTAAATTACTAAATATTTGTTTGTTTGTTTTTACAAATGTATTTCAAATTTATTTACTGTGCAAGTTTTTTCAAACATTTGTTTGTTTATTTTTTTTAAACATCCCTCTTTACCCGTTTAAACATCCCTCTTTACCCGTTTAAACATCCCTCTTTACCCGTTTAAACATCCCTCTTTACCCGTTTAAACATCCCTCTTTACCCGTTTAAACATCCCTCTTTACCCGTTTAAAAAGATAC
>Ga0114956_1000097_pt1 | contig 49463 bp, 50 predicted proteins | sample MaitaG_FD_87304 | JGI IMG/M metagenome (GOLD analysis project Ga0114956, IMG submission 87304) | Marine algal microbial communities from Maine, USA - Maine_Asex2 metaG | ecosystem: Host-associated > Algae > Red algae > Unclassified | place: Maine, USA | collected 2015-01-05 | reverse complement strand
GCTATAATCTTTTCTAATTCGGAATTATACCTCCCAAAAGATATAATAGCAAAGTAATAAATACATTGTTAAATAAAAAAAAAGGTACTTTTCTTAGAGGCACTAATTAATAGTGGCAATTGTGCAGAAAAATGCACTAAATATTCATTCTATATGTACTTTTAAAAATCATAATTTAATATTTTCTCCGAACTTTGGACTTTCTACCATTGGTATGTTTTTTTATCTCTATTATACCGCTAATGTAGAATTAAGCTAGCATTGTTGCTTTTAATGAACGATATATTTGAAAGTCATCATCTTAAAAAATTATTTGCGCACACGATCAGTAAATTATTATAAAAGGGACTCCAATACTTTTTTTTAAATAGATTTTTATTAATGCTTAATAAAAGGAAAGTTCTTGTGAAGAAATAAATTTGCTGTCAAGAATAATTGGTGAGCTTGACAAGCATAGAAAGATTAAAAATTTTTTCCTTAAATATAATTCATTATTTCAATAAATTTCAAAATGGGGAAAATGCATATAACCAAAGAGTTTTAAAACTATCGAAATAATGGAAAGATATTCTGTAGCAAGGAATTTTCATAAAATGAAGATGTGTCTTCTGGAAGATTTATGGTATAACCCTTACGGACGTCTAATTTAAGAAAAATGGATTATGCACTTTTAGTTTGGAGAAATATTTTAGTGAAAAGTCTAATGAAAATTTAATTTTTGAACAAGCATATAAATATGGATAAGTTTAGACTTCATTCTAATTTAAAGGGTTTTATGTAATTCGAAGTAAGGTGAGAAATGGTTAAAAGGTGGACCTTTTCGTTATTTTTTGAGTAAGTCTTATCGAAATTTAATTTATAAACAGGGGTATGAAAAATGAGATTAGGTAAATTCTTATCGTTAATTATAGGATTTAATGTAACACAAGGTGGAACAAGCTCATTCTGTCAATATTCTTTTAGGAAATAGTGATAAACCACATTAATATTATTTTTTTAACTTAGTAATGAATAAATTCTGAGATATAATAATGTGAAACTTTTAATAACACTCTTCTAGCTTTTAAATATCTCATAATGAAATGTATGAGTTAAAGAATTTATATTTAGATCGAATGTTCAAAGAAATCAAGTTCAGATTTCACCTAATGCATGCGTTTACCAGAAAGTGTCATCTCATCAAGAACCTTCGCTTCATATTCTAGGTATTCTGCCCAACGCTTATTGACAATTCCTTCCTCACCATAGAGTCTAGCAAGTTCAATAAACATTTTATAGTGATTTGCCTCAGCTACCATGAATTGGTGGTAAAAATTCCTCAACTCCTTTTCCTCTAATTCAATAGATAAAAGTCTGAACCTTTCACAAGATCTAGCTTCAATTAAGGCAAAGGTGAGCAACTTTTCAATTAAGCGATCTGTTTGAGAGCCACCTTTCTTTTGAAATACTATGAGCTTATTGGCATATTCGTCCTTACGTTGATTTCCTAGTTTAAGTCCTCTCTTTTTAATTTCTTGTAATACCATTCTAAAATGACCCCATTCTTCTGTGACAACTGGAGAAAGTTCTTCAATAAGCCTAAGCCTTTCTGGATATTGTTGGATCAACGAGATGCAAGAAGTGGTAGCTTTTTGTTCGCAGTAGGCATGATCGGTTAATATATCTTCTAAAGACATTTCAGCTAAGTTTACCCACCGAGGATCGGTTTTTAATTTAAGTCCTAGCATATTTATTGATTATCTAAACAGTAAAACTGATTCATAAAGAAATCTGGGTTATAAATTTCGTATTCCTCATAACCTTGAGACCATACGATTCCAATTTTGTCTAGATAAGAGTTTTTAAGCATTTTAATTTCATCTTTATCAAGTGTACAACCTGCCATATATATGGCTGAGTTTTTACTGTTCTTATACTTTGGCCTTTTGAAAATTGAATTGAAAGAATAGAATTCTGTTCCATCCATTAGAAAGAACTTAATCAAACTTCCTTTATCTATAATTCCATAATCCTTCGACGCAATCTTTGAATTTACAGTTAGTTCTAATTCAAAAAAATAATAACCAGATGATCTATAGCAACTTCCACGTCCCTCGACAAGTGAGTTATTGACTAACTTACCATCCAGATAATCAGGAGTGAAGTAAAAAAGATCTTGTTGCTGCAATGCCAAAACCTCTTTGCCTCGATTATGCTCCAAATCTTCATATATGCAATCTTTTACTGCTACATCAGATTGTCCAATACTGAATAATGTTGAAAAAACAGAACTAATGATAAATAAGACTTTAACTTTTATAAATTTCATAGCTAATCGAATACAATATAAAGATATATATGTTGTTTCAATTATATTTACATTTATACGAAGTATTATGTATTAAATTTAATCTTATATGATCAAATTTGCTATTATTTTACAAGAACTTGAATATAGTATAACTTTAATCATAGTGAAATAATTGTCACTTATTAAAAGTTGCTGAAAATGTTAACATTATTCTTAAATAAGTATTTGATTCAAACGAAAATAAAGTATTGATATTCTTATTTGAAATAGGAGGATTTGCGTTTGATTTTTTAGATATAATGGATATTCTTATAGTTGGATACTTATTTTATCTAATCTATAATTTATTAAAAGGCACAATAGCTTTTAATATATTTATAGGGGCTTTATTATTTTATGGTATTTATTGGATTGTTTCCTATTTAGGGATGAATTTACTTTCCACCTTGTTAGGTAAATTTGTAGGATATGGTGTCTTGATTCTAATAATAATATTCACACCAGAATTACGGAAAATATTACTCATGTTTGGGGAGACAACATTGAAAGGTAGACTTACTTTTCTTAATAGTATCTTCAAAGATGACAAAGAAATCGAAACGACTGAAGCAACCATCATTTCTAAGAAAATTTCTGAAGCAGTAATGCATCTTAGTAATACAAAAACAGGAGCATTACTTATATTAAGTCTAAATGAATTATCTGAAATCACCAATACTGGTCATAAGTTAGACGCTCAAATTAATACACTTTTACTAGAGAATATATTTTTCAAGAATTCTCCCTTACACGATGGAGCGGTGATCTTGAGTTTAGATAAAATTGTAGCTGCTGGATGTATTTTACCTGTTTCGACTAATAATAAATTGGCCTCTGACTTAGGATTACGACATAGAGCTGCAGTAGGAGCAACGGAAAGATATGATGTTCTTTCATTGATTGTATCTGAAGAAACGGGAGATTTATCTTTTTCAAAGAAAGGAAAAATTCGTAGGGGCGTAAACAAAAGTGATATTGAGGCAGAAATTATAAAATACTTTACGAAAACATAAAAGGAAATATGGATAAAGTCCAAAGATATATTAAAGAAAATAAAGGTAAATTTTTAGAAGAATTATTTGATCTTTTAAGAATTCCTTCCGTAAGTGCAGATCCAGAATATGCTTCCAATGTAAAAGAAGCTGCTTCTTTTATATCTGAGAGATTGGTAGAAACAGGAGCTGATAATGTCGAAGTATTTCAGACAGAAGGACATCCGATTGTATATGCTGATAAGATTAAAGATAAATCTTTGCCTACAATTTTAGTATATGGACATTATGATGTGCAGCCAGCTGATCCGATTGAATTGTGGGATTCAGGACCTTTTGAACCAATTGTCAAAGAAACAAAGACTCATCCTCAAGGAGCTATATTTGCTAGAGGGGCTTGTGATGATAAAGGACAAATGTACATGCACATAAAATCATTCGAAGCAATGATGGCAGCCAATTATTTGCCTTGTAATGTGAAATTTTTAATTGAAGGAGAAGAGGAAGTGGGTTCAGTGAATTTAGAAGATTTTTGTAGAACTAACGCTGAGAAATTATCATGTGACGTGGTTTTACTATCAGATACTTCGATTATCGCAAATGATGTTCCCTCTATTTGTATAGGATTACGAGGTTTGAGCTATATAGAAGTAGAAGTAGTAGGTCCGAATAGAGATCTACATTCAGGTGTTTATGGTGGGGCCGTTGGGAATCCAATCAATATATTATGTGATATGATATCTTCATTGAAAGATGAAAATAACGTCATTACGATTCCTGGATTCTATGATGATGTAGAAAATATTTCTGACTCAGATCGAAAGGCTATGAATATGGCCCCGTTTAATCTTGAAGAGTATAAAACGGATTTAGATATTAAAGCAGTGGTTGGAGAAAAAGGATATACTACAATCGAACGAGGTTCCATAAGACCTACTTTAGATGTCAATGGAATTTGGGGAGGTTATATTGGAGAGGGAGCAAAAACGGTATTACCATCGAAAGCAAATGCTAAAATTAGTATGCGACTCGTCCCAAATCAAAATCCTGAAAAGATAACTCAACTGTTTTCAGATCATTTCAATGCTATTGCACCCAAGGGAGTGAAAGTTACAGTTACACCTCACCACGGAGGACATCCTGCGATAACACCTACGGATACAAATGAATATAAAGCTGCGGAATTAGCTATGTTAGAAACATTCAAAAAGAAGCCTTTCCCGGAGAGATCTGGAGGGAGTATTCCGATTGTTTCTTTATTCGAGGATGTCTTTGGTGTGAAATCAGTACTTTTTGGCTTTGGGCTAAATTCTGATTCAATTCATTCTCCTAATGAGCACTACGGATTATTTAATTATTATAAGGGAATAGAAACAATTCCTTACTTCTATAAATACTATGCAGAATTAAAAGCATAATGTTATAACTTTGCAGCACTAATAAATAAACCCACATTGAATGAAAACATCTATTACTGTTTTAGTCTTATTTCTTTCATATTTAACTATGAATGCGCAAATCGATACTCTGAGTTATAGTATTGGAGTCATAGTTGCGCAAAATCTAGAAAAACAAGGTATTTCTGGTGTAAATAATCATGAAGTTGCAAATGGAATTGCCCATGTGCTTAACAGTGAGAATTTACTTATTTCAGAAGCTGAGGCAGACGTGATCTTTTCAGAGTATGTTGAATCATTAAAACAAAAAAAATACAAGGTGAATAAAGAAGCAGGTGAAAAATTCCTTATGGAAAATAGCCAAAAAGAAGGTATCGTAACTCTGGAATCTGGGTTACAATACGAAGTTTTGACCGAAGGAGATGGAGCAAAACCTACGATCAAAGATAAAGTCAATGTACACTATCATGGATTAATGATAGATGGAACAGTATTCGATAGCAGCGTCGATAGGGGAGAACCTATATCATTCCCACTTGGCAATGTAATCGAAGGATGGCAAGAAGGATTACAACAAATGAGTGTTGGTTCAAAATATAAGTTATATATCCCTTATAATCTCGCTTATGGAGAAAGGAGTGCAGGTCCTGTTATTAAGCCATTTTCTGCTCTTATTTTTGAAGTTGAACTTCTTGCAATAGAATAAAAAAAATGCTTCAAATAGATATCGTTTCGGCGGTACCGGATCTTTTATTTAGCCCTCTTAATCATTCTATTATTAGGAGAGCTCAGTCACGTGATTTATTGAAGATTAATATTATTGACTTGCGGTCTTTTGGGTTGGGGAAAAATCGTCAGATTGACGATTATCCCTATGGCGGCGGCTCAGGCATGGTTCTTATGATAGAACCTTTGTATGAATGTATCTCAAAGCTCAAGCAGGAAAATGACTATGATGCCATTGTCTATCTCACACCAGATGGGAAGATTTTTGACCAAAAAATGGCTAATAATTATTCTCTCTTCAGTCACATCTTGATTGTCTGCGGTCATTATAAGGGCATCGACCAAAGGATCCGAGATCACTTAATAACTCATGAAATTTCAATAGGAGATTTTGTTATATCAGGAGGGGAACCGGCTGCCGTTATCATGGTAGATGCCATTGGGAGGTTGCTGCCTGGAGTGCTAAATGATGAGACTAGCGCTCTTACTGATAGTTTTCAAGATGATATGCTAGCACCACCAATTTATACGCGTCCTGAAGTCTTTAGAGGATGGAAAGTACCAAAAATTCTTTTGTCAGGTCATACTAAGAATATAGAGGATTGGAGGAGTCAAAAAGCGGAGGAAAGAACTCAAAAACTAAGACCAGATTTACTCAAAGAATAATTTAAAATCTCAAATCTTACTATGCAATTATTTGACGTTAAGTCAACAGACTCATTTGAATTTCACTGAGTCACTGGAAGTATTGCGTTATAATAAATTGGCACTTTTATGATCACTCTTCTAACTTTTGTATATCTACATATCTATAAAAAAAGATCATACCTGATTAGATATGATCTTTTTTGTTTCGTGTATAATTAAATCTTATTGTTTTACACCGATAACATCACAAGTATCAAAACCAAGAGTTGCTCCTGAGGCTTGTGCTGCCAGTAATTCGATAGTACCTACTAAGTCGTCATCAGAAATAGTGAAACTACCACTTGCAGTAATGTCTAATACTAACATAACTCCTCCTACATCAAACGGAAGACCCGTTAAAGTTGTTTCAGGAATTGTCAAATTCATACCTGATATTGCCGCTGCGAATGAAAGCCCTGATACTACACCACTTGTAAAAGTTACATTAACTGCTGAATTGTCTGCTTGATCAAGTCCTTCACTGATTGCAAATGTTAAGCTATCTGTGCTTATCGCCATTAAAACTGCATCATTAGGACAATTTAATGAACTTAAGTAATCACCTAGAAACTTATCTCTTGCATAAATACAAGTATTATCATCTACCACTGCTAATGCATCGAAGTTTTCAGCTTCTGCATCGGTACATCCCATTACTTCATCATCATCCCCACAAGAACTAAAAATTGCGGCCACACTAAAAAGTGCAATGCAAAGTATACTTGCTAGTTTAAAATTTTTACTGAACATTAGAATTTAATTTATTAATTAATGAATACGATTTACTTTGTAAAAGACTTTTGGTTTTTCAAAAAGGTTTGCAAAAGTACTAATTTTTAATTTTTTTCTCCAATTTATCTACATACTCTTGTGTTCCTAGTCTAATTTTAATGGGAATTTTGTTCTGTTTTTCTACTCCGATTTCCAATTTGCACATAAAACCTAAAGTTTTCATGTAATACTCATTGGAACTAAAATTGTTGGTTATTAAAGGTGAAAACGAGACAATTTCCGACTTGGTTGGAAAACTTTCATTTTTCTTTAATTTATTTTCTGATCGTTGACCAAATATTAGATTGGGGATAGTGAATAAGATAGCAAAAGCAAACACTTTACTATTGATTTTTATGGATTTTTCTAGTTCCTTCATAAAGTTCAAATTTGTGAAATTTGCAGTCTATCGGTCCATTTTTTAATGGAACTCTTTTGCATGGTTTGAGGCTAATGTGTTTCAACGCTTCAGGGTTTCCAGAAATGATGCTAGCAGTACAATCTTTTGCATTATTTTTCATTGCATCTCCCATTAGTTTGTAAAATAGGTTGATATCTTTTTTTACGAGTCTTTGATTATATGGAGGATTAAAAATTAGTGTTTTTCCAGGATCAAACTTACAACCAAAAAAGTCTTTTTGTTTAAATTGAATTAGCTCTCCCTTGGGGACTCGAGTTCTATTATTATCTGAATCTTCGACTAGTTCTGGTGAAATGTCCATGCCGATGATCTTATGAGACGGATCGATTATTTTATTATTAAATTCATCTTTTACTTTTTTCCAAATGGATGGTTCAAAATCTGCCCAATCTTGAAACCCAAACCTCATACGATTATATCCAGGTGGTATTTTACAAATTTTCATAAACGCTTCAATAGGAATCGTGCCTGAACCGCACATAGGATCAATAAAATCTGTATCTGCATTCCATCCAGCCAGTTCGATGATACCTGCTGCCAGAACTTCATTTAGTGGAGCTACGCCAGTTCTTTTTCTATAACCACGTTTAAACAATGGTTGACCTGAACTATCTAATGAAATTGAGACATCTCTATTTTGGATATGAAGATTGATTTTAATATCTGGATAGTCTCGGTCAATGCTAGGTCTAGTTCCATATTTTCGACGAAAAAAATCAACAATGGCATCTTTTAATTTTAAAGCGGCGTATTGAGAATGAGTAAATACAGAACTATTAACTGTATTTGTAATGGCAAATGTTTTATTGTTATCTAAGTATTTATCCCATTTAATTTTCGAAGAAAAAGCATATAGTTGATTATCAGAATTACAAACATCACTCGCAATCGGAACTAAGATATTTAATGCTGTTCTCAGCATATAGTTGCATCTATATAGGCCTTCTACATCTGTTTCAAATTGAACGGCTCTCTTGAGTGAGATGATTCTTTTTACCGATAAAGATTGAAGTTCTTTTTCCAATATGGATTCTAACCCTTCTAACGTTTTTGCTACACAAATCATATTAAGTTTGTAAGACTCCAACATTGAATTTTTCAATAGGAGCATGGTTTGCTACAGAAAGAGATTCTGAAATAACTTTTCTTGTATTTCGAGGATCTATGATGGCATCCACCCAGAGTCTAGCAGCAGCATAGTCTGCCTGTGTTTGTCTATCATACTTTTCTTTTGTCTCATTAAATATCTCTTTTTCTTTTTCTACGTCGATCTCTAAGTTCTGCTTTTTCATACTGGACATTTTTATTTGACTCAGTACTTTTGCAGCTTGGGTTCCACCCATTACAGCAATCTTAGCCGTTGGCCATGCTACTATGATTCTTGGATCGTACGCCTTTCCACACATGGCATAGTTACCCGCTCCATAAGAGTTTCCAATGACAACAGATATTTTTGGTACGGTGGAATTAGAAACTGCGTTGACCATCTTGGCTCCATCCTTTATGATACCACCATGTTCAGATCGAGAACCGACCATAAAACCCGTAACATCATGAAGAAATATCAAAGGAATCTTTTTTTGATTACAAATCATGATAAATCGGGCAGCTTTATCTGCAGAATCAGAATATATGACTCCACCGAATTGCATCTCTCCCTTCCCATTTTTGGTAACTTTCCGATTATTTGCAACAATGCCTACAGACCAACCATCAATTCTAGCATACGCACAGATAATAGTTTTTCCAAAGTCTTCCTTGTATTCAGTGTATGTTGATCCATCTACGATACATTTAATGATGTTAGACATATCATATGGCTTCGTAGGATTTTCTGGAAAATGGCCTAAAACATTTTTTGGCTCTATTGGATCTACGGAATCTATTCTATCAAGTCCTCCTTTCTTTTCGATAGGAATTCGACTCATAAGGTCTTTTATTTTATCTAAACAAGACTGATCATCTTTTAATTTGTAATCGGTGACACCACTCAACTCACAATGCGTATTTGCACCTCCTAAAGTTTCCTTATCTACTTCTTCTCCTATAGCTGCCTTTACCAAATAAGGACCTGCGAGGAAAATAGAACCGGTCCCCTCTACAATGAGTGCTTCATCAGACATAATAGGCAGATAGGCACCACCAGCAACGCAACTTCCCATAACTGCTGATATTTGAATAATGCCTTTGCTTGAAAGCACCGCATTATTTCTGAAAATACGCCCAAAATGCTCTTTATCTGGAAATATTTCGTCCTGTAAAGGAAGGAAAACACCAGCGCTGTCTACCAAGTATATTATCGGTAATTGGTTTTCCATTGCAATTTCTTGAGCTCTAAGATTTTTCTTTCCAGTAATAGGAAACCAGGCACCAGCTTTCACGGTAGCATCGTTTGCGACAATAATGCATTGTCGCTCGGACACATATCCAATGCCAACAATGACTCCAGCAGCCGGGCAGCCCCCATATTCTTCATACATTTCATACCCAGCGTAAGCACCAATTTCAATAAACTGGTCCATATCATCCACCAAAAATTGGACTCTTTCTCTTGCTGTTAACTTCCCTTTAGAATGAAGTTTGTCGATTTGTTTTTGCCCACCTCCTAAGTAAATGTTATTAAGAGTTTTATTCATTTTTGCTATTTTCAGCAATAGGGCATCTTCATTCTTATTAAAATTTAAATCAATCTTGGCCATGCAATCAAATTAAGTACGCAAAATAGGAAAATCATAACGAATTGTAGAAAACCTTAGAGAACAAGTCCTTTAAATGGCTGAAAAAAGGATACAGAAGATACACTTCGTTATTAGTTATTATGGAACGTATATGGGAAACTACCAACATAGTTAGCGTAATACCCGTCCAAAATAACATCTCCCTTTTTATCTTTTAATATATTGATGAGATCTGTAGCGGAAGACACAGGGTCCCCATTGAGAGAAGTTATTATATATCCCGGCTCCATATTGGTTTCACTAATTTTACTTTCTTTGTAAATACTCACAACATACACCCCTTTTTTTGGTAATAGATTAAGTTCTTTCTCATCCAAGTCACGTATTTCAAAACCAAGATTCAAAAGAATAGGATCCTTTCTTACAGCTATATATGATGTAGTATTAAGTTGGTTTCTAAGAATAACTGAAGTTTTATAGTTTCCTTCATCTCGAATGTAATCTATTGATATTTGATCACCTGGTCGATACTTGGCAATTTGTTCCATAAATTCAGGAATACGGTCACATTTATTATTATTCACATGTGTTACCACATCACCAGTTCTTATTCCAGCATCGAAGGCTGCACTTCCTTTTTCAACCAATTCAATATAAATACCATCTACATTATCAAGTTTTAGTCTTTTTGCAATATCGGCATCAACATCAAAAATACTTATTCCCATCCAACCTCTTTGGACAGCACCGAATTCACGGATATCGTAGACCACTTTTTGCACTAAATTGATCGGAATGGCAAAGGAAAAGCCTTCGTATCGACCACTTTTTGTCATAATTGCCGTATTTATACCGACCAATTCACCTTTAGTATTTATAAGTGCTCCACCACTGTTTCCTGAATTTATCGCAGCATCTGTTTGAATAAATGATTCAATGCCTTGTCGCTGTAGAATATTTATATCTCTAGCCTTGGCACTGACAATCCCTGCCGTAACAGTTGTTTGTAAATTAAATGGATTCCCAATTGCTAAAATCCATTCGCCTATTTGCAAAGAGTCTGAATTTCCATACAAAATAGGGACTACATCGTGAGCTTCAATTTTCAATACTGCAATATCAGTGGCCTGATCGGTCCCTACTATTTTCGCTTTAAATTCTCGGTTGTCATCCAATAAGACGGCTAAATCACTAGCCCCTTCTATCACATGAAAGTTAGTTACTATATACCCATCTGAAGATACAATGACTCCAGATCCTGTTACTTTTGAATACTTATCTCCGCCTTTGGAATTATTTTTTTGCAGGACATTTATACCTACCACAGATCTTTTTGCGGATTTAGCCGCACTGATAAAATCATTTGGCTTAGAGGAATAAAAATGCTGGCGCAAATTTCCTGATAGGATCAGTTCGTTTTGATCCACTAATTTTGCATATGATTTTTCACTAGATACTTTTTCATTGTGAAAATGAAAGTTAAGGAAAACGGATGTTACCATTGAAAATGCAATACAAATGACAAGGGTTATATAGAATTGTTTATTTATCATATTATATATACATAAACGCTAAATTGTTATAAAAGATTATTTAATGTAAATTTAATAGAGTTAATATATTATGATTAAATTTAATATAATAAATCATTAGTTAAAATGGAGATTAGATTCGTTAAAATGCAAGGGACAGGGAATGATTTTGTGATGTTGGATGGGATCAAAGACCCGAAATCACTTGATTTAACAAAAGATCAAATACGATTTTTGTGCGACCGTAGATTTGGTGTTGGAGCCGATGGACTAATCATAATCAAAGTATCTCCAGGTTTGGATTTTGAAATGGTGTATTATAACGCGGATGGCTATGAAAGTTCTATGTGTGGCAACGGAGGGAGATGTATTATAAAATATGCATTGGAGTATGGTTATGCAGATGGGGAGGCCCATTTTAATGCAATTGATGGACTCCATAAAGGGCACAAAGATGGCTCTAACATTTCTCTTAAGATGTCAGATGTAACGGGATTTAAATTAAGTGATCAAAATTATGTTCTTGATACTGGTTCTCCACATTATGTTACCTTTCGAAATCATATAGATATGATCAATGTGAAGGATGCTGGTAAAGGAATTAGAAATCAGCGTGAATTCATCAAAGAAGGGATAAATGTAAATTTTGTAGAAAAAGTAAGTGCCAGCCAGCTCTATGTCAGAACTTATGAAAGAGGGGTAGAAGCTGAAACATTATCCTGCGGTACTGGAGTGACAGCTGCTGCAATTTCTTCGCATCTAAAATTTAAAACTCCAGTGGTAGATCAATATGAAATTAAAACTAAAGGTGGGACTGTTTACGTAAAATTCAAGTTTCAAGATGATTTATTTCAGGAAATATATCTTACCGGTCCAGCAGAATTTGTATTTAGTGGGACTATTGTTCTTCTGTAGAAATAGATTCTAATGTAGAAAAATAATCATCCATTTGAGAACTTTGATCTGGATCTAATACTTTATTTACTTTTTCTCTAAATTCACTGAAATTGGGATCAGTTTTAAAGCTACGTTTTTTTATAACCGTGGAAATATCGAATTTGTCAATTAAAAATTGCAGTTGATTTTTTTGAGATTTTCTGGGTTTTATACTAATGAATAATGTAATTGGGTTTTTTTCTAAAGCATCAAACAATTTAGTTTTCAGTTTAGGATTTTTGTTTAATTCTGAGATTAATTTAGCCTTGTTACTTTTGCTAGGTTTTGTGGTTTCTGTAATGTTTGATTGACCCAATTTTTCTTGGGATTTGCTATTGTTTATATTATCCCTGTCGTTATTACAATTGACAAAAATGGTGCAACAAGTTATTATAATGAAGAATATGCTATGTTTTTGTAAAAAATTCATAATTCATTAGTAGCTTAAAGATAATAAGTTAATCATAGTTTCGAAAATTTAAGATTTTATTTTCTATTTCTTCAAAATTTAAAGGTTTTTGATTAGGGTACCAAACGGAAAGAATATAATTATAAATATTTGAAATTTGGACCATATTTAATTCTTCTAAACCTGACATGGGAATGGTGTATTGTATTCCATTTACAATCAAACTATCCGAAATTCCATATTTAATAATTTCAGGTAGTTTGTTTAGGTTATTGCTTAGATAATCGGCCTCTTTTAAAGGTGGATATAATTTAGCTAAACCTTCTCCATCATCCATGTGGCAATTAGCACAATAGGCCAAGTACAACCTTTTGCCTTCGTGAAATCTAGTTTCTTGACATGCATAAATAGAAAGAATAAAGATGGTACTAATTAGAGTTAACTTCATTGATTAATACCTGAATATCCGTTAAGAAATCTGTTACATCATCAGGATCGGTTCCTTCTGCAAATGCTCGCACATGACGTTTTTTATCGACCAATACAATCTTGCCACTATGATCAAAACCACCAGGAGCTTCTTTATCTTCGTAAGCTGCTATAAAATAATTTTCTGACATATCGAGCAGAGAATCTTTATCTCCAGTTAGGAAAATCCAACGATCTGTATCTACTTCTAAATTTTCTGCAAATGTCTTTAACCTTGTCGGAGTATCTCTTTTTGGATCCATGGTATGTGAGACTATTTTCAAAACAGGATCATTTTCAAATTTATCATAGATCCGCAACATTTGCCGTTTTACTTTTGGGCAGATGGAAGGACAGGAAGTGAAGAAAAAATCTGTCACATAAATGTTTTGATCAAAATCTCTGTTAGAAATCTCGATGCTATCTTGGTTTAGAAAAGAGAATTGAGGAATTTTATGGAAGATTGTATCCTTTCCGATAATCTCACGCTCTCCGATGATTGGTAGCTTCTTGGGAGTTTCTTTACAAGCCGTAAAAGTGATGCCAGCCATTAGAAAGATATAGAAGCAAAATATTAAATACTTAAAATTCATTGACAACATTTTGGGCATTTTTAATTGCAGATTCCATCATAATTTTGACCTCTTTAATTTTATTTTCTTCCTTATTTAAATAGCTTATTTGCTTTTCTACGGCAGCGTCTGGAATCTCATATTCTTGCATCCATACCATCATCGCTTCATCAGCATTTTCTAACTCTGTCAAAGAATTTTTGTAGTTCTGTATCTTTTCAGGCGCTAATTGACCATCTTTTAATCTCTTTTTTATCTTTTTTCGAAGCTTGTGAATGGTTGACATTTCAGGCATAATCTCATCATGTATTACCATGACTTCATCCGCCAGTTTAGAAACCTCAGGTTGATAAGATTTACATGAACTTAGTCCTAATAAGAGAATGAAAATTGAAAAAATAATACGCATCTTTAAATTTATTTTGATATCAATTAAACCATAAAATTAGATAATTGTTAATGATTATAACAAATAATATTCTGTTATGATAAGATCTATCGTCTGGTTTCGAAACGATCTTCGTTTGCACGATAACGAAGCTCTTACCCAAGCCTTAGAAACAAGTGAAGAAATTATACCAGTATATATATTTGACGAGCGATTATTTAACGGGGAAACTCGCTATGGATTCCCAAAATTAGGAAAATTCAGAGCAAAATTTATTTATGATTCTATAAAAGATCTCTCAGAATCCATATATAGCAAGGGTGGCTTTTTAATTACTGAATTAGGACAGCCCGAAGAGCTATTATTCAATCTGTGTAGGAAATACAATGCAAGATGGGTGTATTGTAATCGTGAACGTACGCAAGAAGAAATCACTGTGCAAGATGCCTTAGAAGTAAAGCTATGGAGTATTGGGGCAGAAATGAGATATTGCAGAGGGAAGATGCTCTATCATACAGCAGATTTGCCATTTCCAATCACACATACTCCAGATTATTTTACTCAGTATCGCAAAGAAGTAGAAAAGCTTGTTCCAGTTAGGAAGCCTTTACCAACTCCAACAACTATTCGCACTCCTGAACTGGTTGATCCTATAAAAATGACTTCAAAAGAGGAATTAGGTATCGAGGATTTCATTATAAAAAAAGGACTTAATCTAGTAGGGGGAGAGCAAGCAGCCTTGAAGGAGTTAAATTATTATTTATTTGAATCTAAATTAGTTTCAAAATATAAAGAAACCAGGAACGAACTTTTGGGAAGAGATTTTTCTAGCAAATTTTCAGCATTTTTATCTAAAGGTTGTTTATCCGCGAAGTTAATTATGTCTTCTCTACAAGAATATGAAACCGAGTTTGGTGCAAATGAGTCAACTTATTGGTTATTTTTTGAATTGTTGTGGAGAGATTACTTTCGGCTCATTGCAAAAAAGTATGGTAATTTAATCTTTAGGAAAGAAGGCCTGAAAATTAGGTCTAAAACTAAAACTGAATCTTCTGAAGATTGGGCTCTTTTTACCATATGGAAGGAGGGTAGGACAGGGATTCCTTTCATTGATGCAAACATGAAGGAGCTAAATGAAACAGGGTTTATGTCTAATCGGGGGCGACAAAATGTAGCTAGTTTCTTGATTCATGAGTTAGGTTTGAATTGGCAAATGGGAGCTGAATATTTTGAATCTCAGCTCATAGATTATGATCCATGTAGCAATTATGGGAATTGGAATTATCTAGCTGGGGTTGGGACGGACCCTAAAGGTGATCGACATTTCAATATCACTTATCAATCACAAAAGTATGATCCAAATTCAGAGTATATTAAATTTTGGCTTCCAGAATTACAAAATTTACCGGTCGACAAAATCCATGATATGTCTAATTTTTTAGAGCAAGATGAATTAGATTATTGCTTGAGAATAGGGAAAGACTACCCTAAAGCGTGTGTTCGATTGTAATACTTAATTATATCCATTGCTTTTCTTTATACCAGTCAATCGTTTCTTTCAATGCTTCCTCTAAAGTGTATTGTGGTTCAAAATTAAAGTCTTTCACAAGTGGAGATACATCACAATTCCAATTTCGAGCCGTAATTTCTGGCATTTTATCACGATTTATGATAGGATAGTTTCCTGATATTTTACCAGCCAACTCTGCACAATATGCGATTGGTTTTACTAGTCCGAGTGGGATTGTTATGACCCTTGGCTTCTTGCCTAAATGATCTGAGATGATATCATTATATGTATCAATATTATATAATTTACCGTCTGTCACAAAGTATGCCTTTCTAGAAATTTTACTTTCTAATGCGTGCATCATAAGTTCAGCTAAATCTTTTACATAGATAAAAGAAACATATTGCTTTTCTTTACCGATTTTCAAACAGATATTTTGATTAATTGACTTTACCGATAAGAACAGATCTTTTTCTCTAGGACCAAATACAGCGGTCGGACGAAGGATGATATATGGAATTCGAGACAAAGATTCGATGAGTTTTTCAGCTTGTAATTTAGATTTTCCATACATAGTTGCCGGATGAGGCAGTGCATCATGATCCAATATTTGCTTCATTTGGTAATCCGCAGGACCATAAGCAGCAAGACTACTCGTAAATATTAGTTTCTTAGGGATGACATTTTCTTCAATGAGCAATTTGCACATTTTGAAGATATAGGCTGCATTAACGGTGTGATATTCTTCTTGAGTTTTGGCTCTAGTGATCCCTGCATTATGGATAATGAAATCAAAAGCATTTTCCTTCAACTGGGCTCTCAATTTATCTTCATCAGTGAAGTCGATGTGAATGATTGTTGACTTCAAGTCTTTGATGTAATCTAAGTTGGCGGATGCTCTTACACCAGCGTATGTGTCGAAATCGGCATCAATAGCATATTGAGTCAGGAAACTTCCAACAAACCCATTGGCTCCAGTAATAAGTAGTTTTTTACCTGACATTGGATCATTTTAAGGATTGGCCATAGATCCGATAAGTTTTATATTTTTCTCCATTTAATTTGGACACTCCTTGGTTCATTATTTCATTATTTTCAAGAATCCAAGAAGCTTCACCAAAATCAATATTATATTTTTGTGCGGCTTTTATAATCTTAGCATAGAAAATACCCTCAATCCCAGCTTTTCGAAACTCTTCTACGACACCTAATGTTACCACTCTTACTATTCTAAATTTCTTGCGTCCGAGCAGCAATTTAAAAATCCCGAAAGGAAATAAGCGCCCTTTTTTAATTTTAATAAGTGTTTCATTCAAATTAGGTAAGGCAAGCATAAATCCAATGGCTTCGCCATCCTTTTCTGCAATGTAGGCAAACTCAGCATTGAGGATAAGTTTCAAGCCTTCTGCTAGGTGATCAAACTCGGCCTTTGAAAAAGGGAAAAACCCCCAATTCTTTTCCCAAGCACTATTATATATCTTTCTGATCTTTGCCACCTCGTTATCCCAGTCCTTTACATTTATTTCTCTGATTGTTATTTGTTTTCTTGCAAGTCTTTCTTCTAGTAAATCCGAAATTCGAAGACTTTTCTGGGACACGGTTTTTGTAGGGATCCTGTACGCAAGTAGATCCATCTCTTTTGTATAGCTATTGGCTTCAATAAGCTCTGCGTAATACTTTTTGTTATAAGTCATCATAACCACGGGAGGGCTATCGAAGCCTTCGACTAATAATCCTGCAGTATCGTTTGTACTAAAGTTGGTCGGACCATTTATGGAGTCATGACCTTCCTTAAGATGCCATTCTTTTACAATATCAAATAATACTTTTGCAACTTCATGATCATTGATACAATCAAAAAAACCAAAGAATCCAATATTGCAATTGTGGTATTTGTTATAACTTATATTTTTGATTGCGGCAATTCTACCAACAATTTTAGCCTCTTTGTATGCTAGAAATAATGAAACTTTCGCATTCTCAAAAAATGGATTCTTCTTTGGGCTAAATAGTTCTTTTTGAGCAATGAACAATTCAGGGACATAGTTTGCATCATTATTATACAAATCATGTGGAAAATCTATAAACTTTTCTTTATCTTTTTCTTCAATTATCTCCTTTATCTCAACGCTCATGCAGGGGAATTCTGTAAGTCTAAAATTCCAATGTCTTTCCCAATTCTATGTATTTTGTCTATTCCTTCTTGGATCTGATCGGTCGTATGTGTAGCCATCAATGAGAAACGTATCAATGAGCTCGAACTAGGAACTGCGGGAGAAACAACTGGATTTACAAAAATACCTTCCTCCAATAATTGTTTTGTAAGTTGGAAAGTTTTAAAGTCATCTCTTACCATGATCGGAATTATAGGGGTCTCAGTATGCCCGGTGTCAAAACCATAATCATTGAGTAATTGCATTGCGAATCGGGTATTATCCCATAACTTTTGCAATCTTTCTGGTTCAGCTTCTAAGATGTCTAGTGCCGCCATAGCTGCAGCTGCATTGGAGGGAGCTATACTTGCAGAAAAGATAAGAGAACGTGCATTATGCTTTAAAAAATTAATTGTATGCCAATCTGCGGCAACAAATCCACCAATGGATGCAAGTGATTTACTGAATGTACCCATGATTAAGTCAACCTCATCTGATACCCCAAAATGACTTGCTGTTCCTTGCCCAAAAGGCCCGGTAACTCCTAATCCATGTGCGTCATCTAAGAAAATATTTGCATTATATTTATTTTTTAATTCAACAATCTTATCTAGCTTGGCTAAATCACCTTCCATGCTAAATACCCCATCTACAGCAATTAATTTGATTCTATCATCATCACATTTTTTTAATGCTTTTTCTAACGAATCCATATCATTGTGACGATATTTTAGCACCTTAGAAAAAGACAATCTCGTCCCATCAATAATGCAAGCATGATCTAGTTCGTCTACCAAAATATAATCATGTCTTCCTGTAATAGAAGATAATGTCCCCAGATTTACCTGAAATCCTGTAGAAAAAACCAATGCGTCTTCTTTTCCAACAAATTTTGCTAGTCTATCCTCTAGTTCTAAGTGAAGATCTAACGTACCATTCAAAAATCGAGAACCAGCACAGCCACTTCCATATTTATCTATTGCTGCCTTGGAAGCTTCTTTTATTTTAGGGTGATTGGTTAATCCCAGATAACTATTTGAGCCAAACATGATGACTCTTTTTCCGTTAATTGTGACTACTGTATCTTGATCTGATTCTATTGTTCTGAAATATGGGTAGTAACCCATTTCTTGTACTTTTTGAGGAATGTCGTAAGCCTTTGTTTTTTGTAATAGCATTTTACTAGTTTTCTTGGGAATTGTTATTAATTATTAATTTTTTGATAGACTGGAATATTATATCGTAAGTCAAAGCCATAAATTTCAGCGAATTTCACTTTTTGAAATAAGCCCAAATTTTCTACAAAGACATAAATATGCTCCACAATAGACCAAATGTTATTGACTTTGGTTACTATTCTGAATTGACCTTGATACTTTCGTAAATAGAATTTGACCTTGTCATAGGAAACTAGGTTAAACTCATAGCAATTGATTCTTTTTTGCGTGAATTGATATCCGTATGCAAGATTTTCCTGAAATTTATTAAGTTGCGAGATTATTTTTCCGTTGGAATACATTTTCCAATAGACCTTAATGGGGTTTTCCTCATCAATTTGACCATCTTCTTTGATATTTATATCATAAATGACGGTATTACAATCCCTATTATGCTGAATATAAAATAGCAGATTCTTATGTAACGGAGAGGGATAATTTGATGGTAATCCCCTTTCTCCTGTCAATAATTTGGAAGATTGTGAGGGTGATTCTTGCATTCTTTTGGTTTTATTACGAACTCAAGGCTAAATTATAGTTTTTTTTAGCAAACTCCATCTCTTTTACTTGTAATATACATATAGCAATTTGTTACATTTGAGAACAAATACACTATAATTGAGCAAAGAGCATAAGGTTGCCATGGTTAGCTATTCCAATACAAAACCTTTTTTGTATGGATTTCAGCTTCAAGATTTTTCTAAAAATTTTGACTTAAATTTACTTAATCCGGCGGAATGTGCGAGGGCATATAAGCGAGGAGAAGTAGACATTGCGCTGGTTCCTAGTGCGTCTTTGATTAATTTAGAAGATTATAAAATTATTACGAATTATTGCATTGGGTGCAATGGCTCGGTAAATACAGTTGGTCTATTTTCTAATGTACCGATAGAAGAGATTACTAATATTCTACTGGACAATCATTCGATGACCTCGGTGGCGTTGCTTAGAGTACTGCTAAAGGACTATTGGAAACATGAGGTGGTTCTGCAATCGAAAGATGTAGAATTGGTTTTACCAAGTCTGGAAGAGACCGAAGGAGTTTTAATGATTGGGGATAAGGTATTTATAAATCAAGATAAGTTTGAATATAAATTTGATCTCGGTAAATATTGGAAGTTGAGCACAGGATTGCCATTTGCTTTTGCTGTTTGGATTTGTAGAGATACAGTATCTAAAGAAACAGTTCAATCACTAAATTCAATCTTAGAATTTGGAGTGGGTCAAATTGATGAAATTGTTGATCAAGAAAAAGGTTCTGCTATAAACTATAAGAAATATCTCATCAGTCAGATAAGTTATAATCTTAATTCGGAAAAACGGAAATCGTTGCACCACTTTTTAGCTAGATTAAAAACCCTTTAAAACATATTTGTCTTTATGTATAATTCAATTTAAAAAATAAAACTTTTCTTCCCTCAGAGAGCTTTATCTCCTCGATCATGAATGTAATCATCGCTATATTAATGCTGATCATTGGCTTTTGGATCGCTGGGAAGGTAATAAAGATGGTCACAGTTGCACGTGGACAAGCTTGCATTCAACGAAGAATTAAAACCATTTTTGACCAGTCTATTATCGGTTTTACTCATATTTCTTGTATTAATAATTATTACAGGGAAAGTAGGAATCGACACTTCTTCTATCGTTGCTGCTTTGGCAGCTGCAAGTTTCGCTGTAGTTATGACCTTACGAGGCAGTCTTGGTAATATCGCTGTTGGAATCTTGCTACTTATTTTCAAGCATTATAAGAATAGAGATTACAATACCGTGGGAGATCAAAGTGGATTTGTAGAAGAAATAGAAATCATCAATACAATTATTAAAAATCTTGATAATGAATTATTGATTATCCCTAACGGAACAGCAATAAGCGATGTGATAATAAATAGTAGTGGGGGAGATGGATACATTTGTCAAGAACTTATCGTGAATATGCCTTACAATGAAAGCTTTGATAAATTGGAAAGTACTATACTGAATGCAGTCAAAGCTACTGCCATTGTGCCCGAAGACCCGCCGACAGAACTAGAAACAGTGAATTTGATACTCAATTTATAAAAGTGTATGTCAGACCATACTCTACAGTGAGAAATTAAGAGCAAGTATTATTTGATGCAGCAGCAAATGTCAAAAAGCATTAGGAAAGGCCGGAATTAAGATAGCTTATTCCGAAGATGTTACATTCGGAGAAATTTCAGGATTATAAGTTTTTTAATGTTTCTTTAAGAACTTTCAATGCACTATTTTACTCTTACAGTTGTTAAGGAGATTGTTGCATGATCCATATTTCAGAAATAACTCAATATATCAAACCATGAAGCGACTTACAACGGTGGCACTTACATTTTTTTCCCTTTGTCTATTTTCGCAAGAAGCGACCAATATAAAAGTGACCACGACGGATGAACAAATGATTATTACCTATGACATCAATAGTTCACCAAACAACGTGTTTACAGTGGATATGTATTTCACAAAAGAAGACGGTAGCATTCTCGAACCGAAATCTATCAATGGTGATTTTGGAAGAGTAACGGGCGGTCGAGGCAAGGCCATTATATGGAATGTATATGAAGATGTAGATGGGTTATCCGGTTCTTTAAATCCAGTGGTCAATGTAATGCCATACATTTCTAATGGTAAGAAAAATAAAGCACAAGATGCTCCAGAACCACCTGCACCCAAAAAAAACAACGGTAAGATTGTAGATATTATCACCGATAAGTTACAGAAGAATAAAAAGCCGTATCGTATTGGTTTGTTACTCGGTTTTGGAAGAAGTGAAGTAGATGCAGACATTTCGCAAGCAAGGTTTAATAAAAACAAATCTTTTGAAGCAGGGGCCTACTTTCGCTATAATGTGCATAGACGTGTACATGTACAACCAGAAATTATTTACCACCAACATTACTTTGGAGAGTTAATAAATGGAAGTGATAAGATCAATTTTCGAAGAAACTTTGTTCGTCCTCAACTAGTAGCAGGTTTCGCTCCAATAGGTGCTGGTTTGTATTTCAATGCTGGGATTTACTATGGATACATGTTTACAAGTAATCGATACAATGATCAAGATTTGAATGTAACGAACAGCACCAATTTTGAAGATATTATTCCAGAAGGACTAGAAGAATTACCATTTGATAAGCATGATTTAGGATGGATAATCGGAGGAAGTATTAGCTTTGGACAAGGTAACTTTGTGTTGGGTGTAAGATACACTAGAGGGTTTGATAACTTTGTCGAATCTCCTTATTTGGATATAGAAGGAGCCCCAACAAACCAACGCTTAAGAAATAACAGTACTCATTTTATTCTTCAAAAATCCTTTTAATGAAATTCCAGATTTTAGCTTGTTTAATATTTACCACTTTTGTCACCATGATATTTGCTCAAGTGGAAGTCGAATTCCCTTCAAAAGCGAAAGAGGAATTAGAACAAATTCGAAATGATGATCAAGTGAATTTATCTGGACTTTGGGAAGGGAAAATAAGTCAACTTTCTTGGGATGGAAAGCCGGAATTTAAAGGCACAACGGGGAAATTACACGTTGAGATCGAACAAACTGGAAATAGAATTACTGGACTTTTGGTTTGTCGCGCAAAATTTGCTAGGAACCAAGGCTACCTGAGTTATGATAAATACTTTACGGGCATTTGGCGCGATGGGAAATTAGTCTATCAAGATCAGAGAGTAGAAAATTATATTAATACACATAAAGATTTACGTCATTTAGAAACTTGCCTAAAGTCAGGCAAATTAGATTTTTATCATACGAAGGGTTTGGATCATTTAGAAGGAAGTTGGATGGGTAAAGGTCATATTACAGATGTTGAATGTATACCAGGGCACATACATTTGACAAAAGTCAAAGAGGAAGATTTGATTATGGAAGATGCAACTATCGTGAATGTAAATTTTGAGCAACGCAATGGGAAACCTGTTGAACTGCTTTGGGATGAGGATAACAAGTTGAAAAAAATTAAAAGTCGAAAAGTAGATAAAGGGAAAACTATCGAGGTGGCTTCTAAGAATTTAAGCATCACCGTCTATGATCATAAGAGAAATGACGGAGACATTATTTCTTTGAATTATAATGGAAATTGGTTATTGCAAAAGTATAAGATTGACAATGAACAACATTCTATAGATTTAGTCTTAAAGAGTAATCAAAAATTTCCGAATTATGTGTTATTGTATGCCCACAACCTCGGGAAATATCCCCCGAATACAGTAGCAATAATTGTAGATGACGGAATCAGTCAGCAAAGATTTATACTTAATTCTGATATGAATGTATGTGATGTTATCTATTTTAAAATGTCAGAGGAATAATTATAAAAGATAAAATCGCTTAAAAAGAGGCGGAGTTATTTATTTTTCAAAATCTGTTGTTTCCCAAAAAGCATATTGGCTTAACCATAGTTATAAAACATAACCTTAAAATTTCATGTTAAAATAGAAATTGCAGCGAATTCTTTAAAAGTTGCGTTTTAGAGGAACTTAGATAATATAATTAAAATTCTTTGACATGAAAAAATTATTCTTCCAATCATTTATTATAGTATTCCTATTTGCTTGCGATAATCCTGATCCAACTACCGTAGTAGAACCAGTAGTAGAACCAATAAATGATCAGCCTCTAGGAAATAGTGAAGATTTACAACAAGCCGCCTTAGACTTTAGCATGGATATTTTTAAAGAGATTATGATAGAAAAATCTTCTGATGATAATTTATTGATCTCTCCATTAAGTATTGAAACAGCGCTATATATGACTATAAATGGAGCTCAAAATAACACACTAGCAGAAATGCACGAAGCATTGCATCTGGGTTCATTGAATATTTCAGGCCTGAATGAAAATTATAAGAATCTGGCATCTAATTTAGTGAATACAGATATGGCCACTTTAGGGTTGGCAAATGGAATTTTTTATGATACAAGAATGAGTGTCAATGATGATTTTAAGGAAAGAATCACACAAAATTATAACGCTATTTTTGAGGAGTTAAGCTTTGCAGATCCAGCATCTGTAGATTATTTAAACGATTGGGCGAGTGAAAAGACTGAAGGGCGGATTACAGAAATATTGGAGGAGATAGATCCTGAAGAGGTTATGTTTTTAATAAATGCACTTTATTTTACAGGAGATTGGGAAACGGGCTTTGCTGATTACGCAACCCATAGTGGTAATTTCACAAAACAAAATGGAAAAGTATTAGAAGTAGATATAATGCATTCTGATAATCCAAGATCTTTCTTTGTAGATGATCAAATAGAGATGGTCGATCTTCCATTTAAAGGAAATGAATTTTCAATGTCATTTATAAAAACGAAAGGTCAATCAGTTACTGAATGGATCACTGGAATGGATGTATCAGAATTTGTTTCATTTTATAATGACGCATTCGAATCAAAACTACAGCAAAACAGAGTCTATCTAAATTTGCCGAAATTCGAAATTTCTGATCATCTCCTATTAAAGGACATTCTAGTGTCTATGGGGATAAAAGATGCATTTGACGAAAATAGAGCTGATTTGCATGGATTAGGTTCAGTTGGGGGTAATTTGTACATCTCAAGGGTAATTCACGATAGTTTTTTAAAGATTGATGAAAAAGGAGCAGAAGGAGCAGCAGTCACAGTTGTTGCAATCGCAGAGGAGTCCTTGCCACCAGCTCTGAATTTTGACGAACCGTTTATTTTTATAATACGGCATATAGAGACGAATACCATATTATTTATTGGAAAAATGGGTGATCCAAGTTAGATATATCAATCTTTGCTATTAAAATGTGCTATTAGATATTTGACTTAATTCGATCTAATTAAACAGACAAAATATGGAACATTTAGATTGGTAATTACCACGAAAAGTACATGTCTTTTTGTAGTTTTGACCTTCTGGTATACCGCTAAATTTAGAAATTATTACCCAATGGAAATAACCATTCCGATTATCCTTCTCCTTGTATACTTAACCTATAATATGCGTGATGCAAATGCTCGTATAAATTTTAGGAGAATTATTAAGGAGAACATCAAATTCAGTTGGACAGAGCAATCCGGTTTTAGAGAGGTTTTGATTTTTGTAGCCTTTCTAGTTTTATATAAAATTTCAAGATTTATTGCTATTGGAGACGAATCAACGGCCTTTGAAAATGCCTATAAGGTAGTGGAATGGGAGAAAATGATGGGCATTTATTACGAGATTCCATTCCAACAATTTTTCCTTGATAAAAAATTGTTGACTCAATTTTTGAATCAAATCTACATTAGGGTGCACGTTCCTTCTACAGTGATTTTTTTTCTTTGGCTCTACCATAGACATCGCCACTATTATTTTCATATTCGAAATCTCTTCATTTTTACCAATATCATAACGGTTTTCTTTTTTATTGGATTTCCATGTGCACCACCACGTATGTTGAATGAATTGGGATTTGTAGACACTTTATATGAAATCAGCAATGTAGATATTTACGAAGGTAAACTGTCGTATCTATTTAATCAATATGCTGCGATGCCATCCATGCATTTTGGGACAGCGTTACTCATAGCCATTATTGTATTTGCATTGTCTAAAAATCAATGGATGAGATGGTCAATATTATCTTATCCTATCTTTGTACTTGTTGTTATTGTAGCCACCGCAAATCATTTTTTTCTAGATGCTGTACTTGGTGGAATTCTCGTATTATTACCCCTGCCGTTATTACTATATTTTAAACCAAGTAGGGAGTTAGCAAATAATGGGTATGCAAAAGTTGAAAAAAAAGAGTCTCCTTCATTCCAGTAATGATTTGCCTTTATTGTCATTGTACAAGTTTTAAATTAATAGTAGCTGTCATTAGAATATAATACCTCAAGACATTGGGTCTATTATTTCTGCTGGATATGACTTTGGCATCCAAGCGTTCAAAGTTTTCGGATGTATTTTAAAATGTAAGTCTTGATTGGTCCTATTGCCTTCTCCGTCAAGATGGAAGAAAAAGGAATCTTTTGATTTAATTCTAACCTCCCGACATCTTCGATGTTCGACAAATTTTGCTTTGTATATTGATTTATTTAAGGATCTCCAGAGACTGAGAAAGTAAAATATTTTATGCGTTTTCTTAAACATAACAAAGTCAAGCAAGCCGTCATTTAGTATGGCCGATGGTGCAACTTCTACGCTGTATCCGAACATTGGACCATTTGCAACATTCACAGTAAGACAAATTTGAGAAAAGGAATTTCCATCTACTTCGATTTCGAAATTTTGCATTTGATGACTGAAGGCGGTTGCAAAAGTTGTTCTCAAATAACCAATAAGACCTCGTAATTTATTCTTTCGTGTTAGGTAGGCAACCTTAGCATCAAATCCAGCACCAGCCATGTTTATAAATAAATGTTCATTCAAAGTACAAGTATCAATTCGAATACTTTTACCTGAATTCATTTTTTGAAGTGCCTGCGAAATCTTTCGTCCGTAACCTATATGCGTGGCATATCCATTCCCTGAACCTGCTGGTAATACGCCAAGAATTTTATCAGTTCCGCGTAGTGCTTGAGCTACTTCATTGACGGTACCGTCTCCACCCACTGCAACAATAAGATCATAAAATTTAGTGGCTTCTTCTGCTAGTTTGGTTGCATGACCGGCGTATTCTGTAAATTTTATGTCAAAATTAAACTTATCTAAATCTAAGTTTTCAGTTACTTGATTATAGAAATTTTTATTATTGGACACTCCAGAAAATGGATTGACGATGAAGTATGTACTGATCTTGGGCATAAAATAAGAAAGCTATTAGTCTTCTAAAGATAAAGCTAAAGGCTAGAAAAGCTTAACGGAATACAAAATATCTTTGCATTGGAAAATTAAAACTCAGACCGACAATGGTAGCGATTAAAGCCTTTGCTAATAAAATATGTTTTATTCCTAGGACTTCTACAAAAAATGTTGCTCCTGTGGTATTAAAGAATATACTGAAACCGTTTATGAATAGAAACTTTAGCCCTTGTTTAGATACTTTCCCTTCTTTATTCATAAACGTCCAATTACGACCTAGGACAAATGCCACACTCGCTCCGACTAAGCCACCACAGGTAATCGCAGTAGGGTAGAAAAGGTCAAATTCGTAATGAAGAATAGAAAGCGTAATAAAATCACATCCTGTTGCTGTCAATGCACTTAAGTTGTATCGCAGAAAGGATTGCTTAAATGAGGTTTTTACCCCTGAGTTATTTGTGTCTAAAAAATTCAAATAAATTGTTTTCCATACAAAAATGCTTGCAATATCAAATTTGCATATATGCCTGCAAGTATGTCATCGGCCATAACGCCTAACCCACCATCAAGAGATTCTAGTTTTCTAATTCCAAGTGGTTTAAGAATATCAAAAAAGCGAAAAAGGACAAAAGCGATCAACAGATTGATGTAGCTAAATGGAACGAATAGAAACGCAATCCAAAGACCTACGACCTCATCTACAACGATTTTAGACGGATCTTTACCCCATAAATTTTCCAATACATTTGTAAGTTTGATGCCTAAGATTGTAAATATGATGATGCCAAAAATTAAAAGCATCATCATCCATTTATATCCAAAAATAGAATGTAGAATAATTACGCAACCACAAGCACCTAAACTTCCAACAGTTCCTGGAGCGATGGGCGAATAACCACAACCAAACCACGTTGTTATAGTTTTGGCGAATGTATTCACTCTTCGTAATAATCCAATCCTAGATGAGTAATGATGTCTTCACCTCCAATATGACGGATTGTATTTTTTAGCTTCTCAAATTGCTTAAATAAATCATGCTGAGGGTATAGGCCTTTACCTACTTGTGGAGACTTCAAATAAAATGATAACCATTCCTGAATACCCTTCATATTTGCTCGTTTAGCAAGATCTAAAAACAATGCCAAATCTAGTACGATGGGTGCTGCTAAAATGGAATCTCTACAAAGAAAATCGACTTTTATTTGCATTGGATATCCTAACCAACCTTTTATATCGATATTATCCCATCCTTCCTTATTATCCCCACGTGGCGGATAATAATTAATTCTAACTTTATGGTACATATTACCATATAATTCAGGATGTAATTCTGGTTCTAATATTTGCTCAAGTACGCCTAATTTCGAAACTTCTTTCGTTTTGAAATTATCTGGATCATCCAATACTTCACCGTCTCTGTTCCCTAATATATTTGTGGAAAACCAACCATCAATACCAAGATATCTAGCTTTTAATCCTGGAGCCAATACTGTTTTCATTAAGGTTTGTCCAGTTTTGAAATCTTTTCCGGCAATTGGAGTATTAGTTTGGTTAGCTAATTCTACCATGGCAGGTACATCACAAGATAAATTAGGTGCTCCGTTTGCATATGGGATGCCCATTTTTACAGCAGCATAAGCATATATCATGCTTGGGGCAATGTCTGGATCATTATTTCTCAAGCCTTCTTCTAATTTTCCTATTGTTTGATGTACTTCTCCCTCTTCAATATAGATTTCTGTAGAACCGCACCAAACCATGACAAGTCTTTCGCAATTGTTTTTTTCTTTGAATTGGCGAATATCTTCCATGACCATTTCGGCCAACTCCATTTTATTAGCGCCACTTTTGACATTTGTGCCATCTAGTTTTTTTACATAGTTTTTATCAAAAACGGCCTTCATTGGCTTAATTTCTTGAAGTTCGTTTTTGATAGAATCTAGAAGATTTTGATCAAGTACCTTAGCATTCGACGCAGCTTCGTATACATTATCTTCGAAAATGTCCCACCCTCCGAATATTAGATCATTCAAGTCAGTGATAGGAACTACTTTATTAATATGTGGATTTCTCTTCTCAGTACGTTTTCCTAAGCGTATGGTTGCCATTTGCGACAATGCGCCAATAGGTTGACCAAGACCTTTTCTTACGGCAACACAGCCTGCAATAAATGTAGTTGCAACAGCACCTAAACCTGGCATTAATATACCTAACTTACCTGTGGCAGGGCTTGCTTTTACTTGATTTGACATAGTTTTTCATTTTCTTATCGCTTTCATGGATATATAGTGCCGAAAAGCGAGTGGCGAATTTAAACTTTTTTCTACTAAATCTTATTGATTAAATGCAATTAGCTTATGTTTATTTTATACATCGATCACTTTATGAATATCAATAAATAGTAGAGATTGGTTGGTAGACCTTTATCCACTGAAGGACAAATAGAGTATAGAAAAGTCCATGTGTTTAGGAAATATATTCTATAAAAGCTGCATATTTCTTCTTTAAGGGGGATCTTGGAATAATATATTCCATTACAATTAATGCTGAACTTGCACAAAGAACCCCTAATAAGACGTCTATAATGTAATGATGATTGGTATATATGGCACCAAACCAAGTCCATAGTAAAATGAAGAACATAATTATAAAAGCAGTCTTAGAGTTGCTTTTGATGCAATAATAGACTGATAATACAGGATATGCACAATGTAAGGATGGCATGGCCGCAAACACATTTGCACTTTTATCATAAATTTCTGAAAATACTGTTAGTCCAGTAAGGTGATCAAACGCAAGAAGCCCAGCTGCATTGCCGGGAATATCGAAGTTTTTCTCAAAACCATATAAATCTACATACCATGGTGGAGCGGCAGGATATATGTAATACACAGTCATTCCAATTAGACAAGTCACCAAAAAACTTAATGTGTATTTTAGGGCATAGGGCCTTTTCTTTATAAATAAATATATAGTTAGCCCGATTGGACCAGGCATCCATGTGAGGTAGCATAGACCGCTAAAAAAGTCTAATATCGGATGTTTATACAAGCCTAAATATTGATTGGGAGTCAGCAATTCTCCTTGATGCTGTATCCCAAATAGATCTAGTTCTAGATCAAAAAGATCCTTTATATGTACTTCATTGACTAAATAATTGGGATATACTCTGCTTGCATCAAAAGCCATTGCAAATACGGTGAACCCTATTGTACACCAAAAAAATTTATGACTAGTTTCTGAATAGAATAAGGCGAATAGAACAACAGCAAGTATTGAATAGTGCTCGAAACTAAAGCCAATGTAGATATAAACAATTGGAAGATAGAGCCCCAACATTATGAAGAATGGAACAAAACTAGCCTTTCGAAATCGATTCGGAGTCACTTCTTTCTAACTGAGTTTTAGCATTAAGCAATCTTCTTATAGCAGTGATATTTGCCCCGATTGCAAGTACAAATATAGGAAAAGTAAGGAGTGTTATGGTCTCAAAAAGTGGCATTGGAAACCAATCTACATTTATAATGAAATCCGGATCTATATACATGGACCCTACACCACAAACAATGGCCGATAGGCCTACTATAAGTATTCTTTCTGGCCGTTGGAAAAAACCAACACTATTATTGACTCCAAGTCCTTCTGCCCTTGCTCTTGTATAACTTACCATGATTGATCCAATCAGAGCGATGAAAGTAAATATCGAACCAAAAAAGTAGTCATGAGAAATAAGATAGTAGCAAATACCAAAAAACATATATAATTCGCTAAATCTATCAATGACTGAATCGAACAAAGCTCCATATTTACTAGACATGTTGCCTTCTCGCGCTAATCTCCCGTCTAACATGTCCATGAGGCCAGCAAAAAGAATAATTGCACCAAAGATACCTACATACCTATGATCTAACCGTTCTCCACACTCAGCTCCCCATATCAAAACACCTGCAGCCAAGATATTCAAAGCAAAGCCAAACAGCGTAATTGCGTTAGGACTTACATTTATTTTGATCAGAATCTTTACAATTGGGTCAATTACACTATATACAAGCAATTGCCCCCTATCCTTTAGGTACATTCAACAAAGTTACTAGTATCTTACAAATATAATCGAATGATCGATAAGCTTTTAATTCTTATCTACAAATGATAAATTTATTCAAGTGAATGGTTTTTGAGCTCCCGAAGTACTATAATAGCTCCAACAATGGCTGGAAGAAATAGTAAAAAGCTTCTATGTAACACTGTAAAGAATGGAATACCGGCTTCAGGAATAAACTGCCCCATCAAAAAAGCAATGCTTAGTTCTGCAATTCCGCTTCCGCCCGGACTTGGAGCAAAATACAGTAAAAAAAAAATTATAGCTTGAATAGATATGACCGACCAAAAGTCTGCATTCATACCTAATGCGAGTACAAGAATATAAGCAATTAGGTATTTATTGAGATACATGATGATGGTCAAGATAAGACTGTACGGTAATAACCAAGGATGCTTTCTTATAAATAAAGTAACCGTATTATTATATTCAGTTAATTTCAATTTAATTTTCTCAATGAATCCCTTTATTTTTTTATCGTACTTTTTACTAATGGCAGACAATGCGCTTCCAAACTTATCCAACATTCGACTTATCAAATTTGGAGCAATAAGGCCAATAAAAATTATTGTAAATAGCGTTGAAAATAGCGTAAATCCTGAGGTAATCAATGTATACAGAGGACGATTGATTTCTGAATCCTGAAGATACCATAATGCCAATCCTGCAGAACCAACAAAAAATAAAATAGATGAAATAAAATTAATAATAGATAGTACAATCCCATCTGTAATCTTGACTCCTTTTCTATATAACATATATAAATGCATCGGGCCTCCTCCGGTTTGAGATGGGGTAACCGCACCCATAAAAATATTAGCGAGATTTGCGTTGAAGCAGATGCTTTGAGGCGCATCGGGTATGACTTTTCTTACAAAAATAGTATTTCTCCATGCGCCAATCCACCAATCAAAAAACACCAATAAAAGGACCACTAGAATGTACTTTGGTTGAAGTGCAGAAATTGCAGTTAAAGACTCAGTTGAGTTATTTAGAATAAAAAGACTGGTAAAAGAAATTAAGGAAATAGCTACAAAAATAATGATCCCTTTACGAATCATCTTAAAGTTGAAATATTTATTCTTCTTTAATTCTTGTCCGGCATTTGCGTTACTATTTTCCAATTTGATTACGTGGACTTAGAATGGTAACAAAGAGTCTGTCCGATTCATAATTCCAAAGATAAAGCAGCCGATTACAAAGACCCATATACCAATATATAATGGGACAAACTTTTTTCTATCGGTTAACATTTCTGGATGTGTTACGGGCTTGCCTTGAAACTTCCCTCTAGGTCTATCTAGAAAAAAGAAAGTTTTGTAAGTTTCTATACTCGCAATTGTAAATCCAATACTTGCTAATGTAATGATCAGCAAATTACTTGTAAATATACTTGCGACAAAAGCATAGAAATAAGCTACGCCAGGTGATCTAAAAAATTTAAATGTCTCAAATCCTTCTAGTGGAGCATCTTTCCAAGCACCACCGAAAGCAGAAACCCACCCAAAAACACTGCATGGTAATAACAATACAAACCACGGCCAGTTTATTTGTCCGCTTTCAAAACTTGCACTAAGCTGAAATAGTCCATAAGATATGGCTCCTAACGCTAAGATATATAGCACACCGAAGAACAATCGTGCAGCATAACTTTCTACCGGCTTTCCAAAAACTGATAGTTGCATGGGAATAAAATACTTGCTTTGATCTTCAACTCGAATAAAGGTTTTATAGACTTCCATAGTTATTCGCTCAAGCGTATAGGCAGCACCAAATAAAAGGAAAATATTTCCAGGATTACTTAGATCCATATTGAAGTAATTCCAAACTAAAGGTCCATATATAGCTCCTGCAATGACACTTCTAAAATAGGTGGTCCAGGTAAAACCTTCATGGGGTGCATCTTTGTACATACCCCATGTAGCATTATGAAGTCCTACGGCTAATCCTGTTATCAATGAAATTATAAATTGCATATCAGCTTGGTCTAATTAGAGTGCAAATAAATGAAATACTTTACGCTTTAAAGACTAATAAAAGATTATTTACAAACATCTCATGCCCTCACCGAAACTCTTAGTTACATTCCACTATATTATGCCTCATTTTATACTTAAATTCCATTATAAATATCTTCAATTACTTCTAGGTCTTTTTGTGCCATTCGCCAACTCATGGATGGACTGTTACCTTGTTTTAATGCTTTTAGGAAATCTTTCCACATGGGTTTAAATCCAGAGATATTCAGCAACTGAGGCATAGAGATGCCTTTTTTCTTGCCTCGAGTCAAAGCAAAAACACCATTCGATTCAAAAGTAATACTGCCATCAGTACCATAGATTTTAGAGATTCTTAATCCCCCAGCAATGGTATCGACTTCCCAAGAATACAGCAAATTTATTACGGTACCTTTTTCCGTTTCAGCAGTTACTTGAATACTTCTTTCTAATTTTTGTTCTCTATTTGGAACAAACCCTCTAGCAGTTTGAATATTAAATCCTATGTTATTAATAAAATTGATCCAGTGAATTCCACCTTCGAAGAGAGCACCAAAACCAGAAAGTGATTTATCTTCTCTCCAATCATTCTTTGAACCTTGTTTTTTAGTTGCATTTATTTGTATAAATAAAGGCTTGCCAATGGCTTCCGATGCAAGCAGGCTTGTTATTTTTTGCCTCATTGGTTTGTAGAAGTAGTTTTCGGAAACTATAAGCTGTAGTCCATTATCATCGGCATATTTCCCTAATTTATCAAAATCACTAGATTGTAGAAATGGTGGTTTTTCTACGATACAATGTTTTCCTGCTTTCAAAGCAGCCTCCGCTAATTCAAAATGGGAATTAGGAGGAGTATTTACCATTACAACATTATTTTCATCACTTATAATCGCTTCATTGTAATTGCCGTAAGCATGCTTACCGCTGTATTTTTCTACATATTGATTTGCCTTTTCTAGGGATCTTGAGGCAAAAGAAATACTGGCACTTTTGTCTATTGAGTTAACCAGTTTTGCATGCTTCGAAGTAATATTTCCACATCCCAGAAATACGATGTCTAGTTGTTCAATTGGTTTATAAGGATTATGATTCATTGTTGAAAGTGTGCTTCTTGGTTATGTAATCACCTACGCGCAGAGCATTTGCACTAATAGTAAGACTCGGATTTACGGCCGCAGAAGTAGGCATAAAGCTCCCATCCACAACATACAGATTTTCGACACCTCTAAAATTACAGTTTTTGTCTAATGGAGCTTCGTTAGGATTATTCCCCATTCTCACAGTTCCAACTGCATGCGAAAAGGTTTTTATGTTGTGGATATAGTGCAACCAGGAGCCAGTCTTTTTCATGATTTGTTTAGCTTTCTCTGACAATACTTTAATCGCTGCTAAATCTCGGTCAGAATAGGTAGTAGAAACTAGCGGCGTTGCCATGTTGAAATCAGTACGTTTCGAAATGTCTACTGAGATCAGATTGGAATGTTGCGGCTGATCCTCTGCGATAGCCAATAATCCGGTGAGCAAACTTACTCCTTTTGCCGCAAGCTTTCCAAGACGTGCAGGGGCTTCTAATTCTACTAATCCTGCTGGAGGCGTTGGTATTTGTTGAAGACTTCCAATTTTATGCTTAGGATAAGAGATACTTTCATGCCCAAAATAGTAATCTAAAATAGCTAATTCTTTATGGAAAATCTTTTGCTTATCTGGGGGGGTAGGGTAGATGCCAAAGATAATAGCATTTGTATGTCTCATAAGATATCTTCCAACTAAGTTGCCAGATGGATTATACTTATCTAGCTCAGATGATAACAAAAGATGAGGAGAACCTAAAGCACCAGCCGCCAAAATAACTAATTTAGATCGCATGGAAATCTGCTTTTTACTTTCCATATGAATGCATTTGACCTCCGAAATATTTCCTTGCTCATAGACTAATTGGGTCGTCAATGTTTTATCAAAGATATCCAATCCTTTTCCAATTAAGTCAGGGAGCATCATGGTTGCTAGATCATTTTTTGCTCCAATTGCACACGCAAAAGTATCACAAGTAGTACAGCGAATACAAGTACTTCTCGCAGTATCTTCATAATTGATAGCAAGAGGCAATCGAAAAGGATTTAATTTGAGTGATTCGGCTGCCTGTTTTATTTTTTTAGATATGTCCGCTATAGGAGGAGCTTTTTGAGGAAACGGAATATTTCTTTTTGGTTCAGTAGGATCGATACCAGCTTCTCCAGAAATTTGTAATAATTGCTCTGCTTCATCATAATATGGAGAAAGATCTTGGTAATCAATCGGCCAGTCAGCGTTAGATTCTGCAATGATATCCATGGGAGGCTTAAAGTCTTTTTCTCTAAATCGAAACGAAACTCCTCCATAAAAAATAGATGGACCACCTAATGCAGAGTAACTTCCCATTTCTTTTTTGTTACCACCTTTTATAACCTTGTAAGGTTGAGACTTATCATAATGTTTTGTGAGATCCAAGGAAGCATATTTTTCCCAATTATGTATGCCTCTCAAGACATTTTCCCCTTTTTCTATCATACCCACTTTCATCCCTGCATTGATCAACTTATAAGCAGTCATACATCCTCCAAAACCGCTTCCGATAACTATTGCATCATACTGATTCTCCAAATTCGTATATTTGATTTATTGCATTTTTAAGATTACTATTTAATAAATAGTACTATCATTCTCACCCTCACTTTTACCATGATTTCTAATATTGTATCCTCCATTCTGCCTACTATACATTATAATACCATTCATTATATTCTTAAAAATAGAATGGAAAATCAAGATATAGAACTAAATTTCGATTAATCACTAAAAATGGATGATTTTTTAATCTATTTTCAGATTGTCTAAGGTCTTAAAAATATTCACTTAATTTAGCAGATATATTAAAACTAACTATCATGAGAACCAAAATTGCTGGTATTGGTCATTATGTTCCTGAAACAGTATATACGAACGATGATTTGTCCAAGTGGATGGAAACTTCAGATGAGTGGATTCAGGAGAGAACAGGTATAAAAGAACGGAGATTTGCAAAGAAACTCACAGAGACTACTACTACAATGGCCACGGAGGCCTCTAAAAAGGCGATAGAAAATGCTGGTATTACTGCTGAAGATGTGGATTTTATCATTTTCGCTACTTTGAGCCCCGATTATTATTTCCCAGGTGGCGGTGTTTTACTCCAACGCGAATTAGGCATTGCAAAAACAGAGATTGCCGCATTAGATATCCGTAATCAGTGTTCAGGATTTATATATGGAATGACTGTCGCAGATCAATTTATCAAAACTGGGATGTATAAAAACATACTCTTAGTTGGGGCAGAAAAGCATTCTTCTGGATTGGACTTTTCTACAAGAGGAAGAGGAGTTTCGGTTATATTTGGAGATGGTGCAGGAGCGGTCATTTTACAACCTACAGAAAAAGAAGACCAAGGTATATTGACAACGGCCATTCATTCCAACGGGACAAATGCAGAAGAATTAAGTTTAGTCAGTCCAGGAGCACATGGTGGATATTTTAATGAAGAAGAAGATTTTGGATTTGCAGATAATGATAAATTAGGAGATATTTTCGTTACTGAAAAGATGTTTCAAGAAGGACATTTTTATCCTTATATGAATGGACCAGCCGTATTTAAAACTGCTGTTGTCAAGTTTCCGCAAGTGATCAATGAGACCTTGACTAATATTAATAAGACCCCAGAGGATATTGATTTATTGATTCCTCATCAAGCAAATCTTAGAATTTCCCAATTTGTACAACGAGCCCTAAATTTACGAGACGATCAAGTTTTTAATAATATACATAAATACGGAAATACTACTGCAGCTTCTATCCCTATTGCTTTAAGCGAAGCCTATCAAGAAGGCCTTGTAAAGGAGGGTAATTTAATTTGTTTAGCAGCCTTTGGTAGTGGATTTACTTGGGGTTCCGTGCTTTTGAAATGGTAAAAATGAAAGTAGATATTCTTGCGATAGGAGTTCATCCAGATGATGTAGAATTGAGTTGTTCTGGCACACTCCTTAAGCATATTGATATAGGGTATTCGGTGGCGATTGTCGATCTCACTCAGGGTGAATTAGGTTCTCGTGGTTCTGCGGAATTACGTTTAAGAGAAGCAAATGACGCCAAGAAATATATGGGCATTGAGCACCGAGATAATCTGAGTATGGAGGATGGGTTTTTTAGCTATAACAAAGAAAGTTTGTTGAAAATCGTGCAGTCAATTAGAAAATTCAAACCACAAATTGTTTTAGCAAATGCAATCTCAGACCGTCATCCGGACCATGGAAAAGCAGCAAAGTTAATTTCAGATGCCTGTTTTCTTTCGGGCCTGATAAAAATAAAATCTGTTTATGATGACCTTACTCAGGAACATTGGAGACCCGAAGTGGTATATCACTATATTCAAGATCACAATTTAAAACCAGATTTTATAATCGATATATCTGGATACGAAGAAAGAAAAATGGAAGCAATAAAGTGCTTCTCTTCTCAATTCTATGATCCGAACTCTACAGAACCTTCTACTCCAATATCTTCCAAAAACTTCTTAGATTACATATCTAGTAGATCTGCTACATTTGGTCGCCACATTGGAGTTGCACATGGAGAAGGATTCAACGTTGCTAGGCCCGTTGGAGTAAAAAACATATTTGACCTGATTTGAGCAAGAAACCGAAGCATATATATTTAATCATAGCAGATAGTCTGAGATATGATTCTGTCTATCAGAAGGAAGGCCTAGGCATTGACTATATTCAAAATCATGCTACAGAATTCACAAAAGTATCATCCTCTGCATGCTGGACATTACCCGCAACAGCTAGTATTTTCACGGGATTATTGCCGCATGAACATGGGGCGACTTCCCAATCTCGGATGCTTGGGAAAGATACGGTTACATTAGGGGAGCAATTGCAAAAGCAGGGCTATAAAACCTATCAAATAACAGCTAATGTTGCCACTACTGAAATTTTTGGACTCGATAAAGGATTCAATGAAATTCACAGGAGTTGGGATATTTGTGATCCGAAAACTAAATTAGTAAATACGCTTTTACTCATTCTTAGCAAGCCTAGAATTCGAAAGCAAATCTCATTATCGAAAGATATTGTCACCAAGGCATTGTCCAAAGATATAAAAGCAGGTTCGGTTTGGATAGAATCTCATATGGAGGGAATATTCAGTAAGGTAAAAGAGCTGACGGAAGAAAATGATGCAAAGGATCAGCCTTGTTTCTTTTTTATAAATCTCATGGAGTCCCATTTTCCATATCATATAAATACGGCATTTAAAGTACTAAGTAAGGGGCCGGTTGCTTCTTATAAAGAACTTAAGCATATGTACAGTTTTGTAAATCAAAATTTTCTACAAACAGGGGAGCAGAATATTCCTGTGGATATCTTGAATAAGATTAAATATAGACAAAAGTTAAGTTGGAAATTGATCAGAGAGTCTTTAGATTCATTTGTTGAGTCGGTCCATTCGAGTAAAGAAAATTTAGTGATATTCGGATCTGATCACGGGGAGAATTTTGGAGACCAAGATTGGCTTTATCATTTTTCGAATGTGACGGATGCGTGTACTAGAGTTCCCTTGTTTTGGTTGGACCCAGGTCAGAATAGTGCAGAGGTAATTTCAGACCCAAAAAATTCAAACAGATTGTATGAAGCTATTTTACAATCAGCAATGGGGAATAATGAGAAAGATAACGGTTTATTCAAACATAGAGAAGAATCATTACCGATCTCTCAAACTTATTGGTATAACAACAAGAATAAAACATTGGATCGCCTAAAATATAATCAGTTCTCATTTAACATTGGAGATGCAAGATATTTATTCAAACAAGGAGATTGGTATGAAGGGAAAGTGACAAATTATAATTTAGAGGAAGAAGAAATGAAGTTTGAAAAAATCTCAAAATCTGATTCTGATATTAAAGATATTATTGGGGAACCTGAAGCCATTGAATTTATTTTTCAAAAACTGGAAGCCTATCGGATTTTTGAAAAAACCTTACTTCCGAAATCTTGATTTTTTGAAAGATATTGTGAACTAGCTGCTCCTTTGTGGCTTTATTATGAACTGATGCTCAATAAACTTTACAAGCCAAGTTGGATTGCAAAATTTATTGAGTATTAGAATTACATTTTAGCTTTAATGACTTTTTTTTTACGCATGGATTTCCGTACCCGCAAAATGAAAATCACCTTCTATCTTGGCATTTTCATCTGAATCAGAGCCATGTACTGCATTTTCACCTATGCTAGTTGCATATAATGCACGAATTGTACCTTCTGCCGCTTCCGCTGGATTTGTAGCACCAATTAAATTTCTAAAATCTTCTACAGCATTATCTTTTTCAAGAATTGCAGCTACGATTGGTCCTGAAGACATAAATTCTACTAATTCACCGTAAAAAGGTCTTTCTTTGTGGATCGCATAAAATTCACCGGCCATTGCTGGGGAAAGATGAGTGTATTTCATGGCGACCACTTTAAAACCTGCACCATTAATTTTCTGAAGTATGTTCCCAATATGACCACCCTTAACCGCATCCGGTTTGATCATTGTAAAAGTTCTGTTTCCTGCCATTTTAATTTAATTTCTTATAATTCTTTTTTCAAGCCACAAATGTATGAAAAGTCTAATGTCTATGATAAAATTCAATAAGAAATAGAGGACGATTTACTGGTAGTTATCAATAATTTTGTGATTTTTGTAAATCTTATAAATATGGATTACCCAGAAATAAAAAAAATACTCACCTATCCTAAGAATATTGTGATCATAAGTCATCGTAATCCGGATGGTGATGCCATTGGTTCCTCAATGGGGCTAAGGTTCTTCCTCGAAAAGGACAATCATTATATAAAAGTTATATATCCAAGTGATTATCCAAGCACATTTGATTTTATAGAAGGCATTAATGAGTGCATTATATTTGATAATGATCAAAAAGAGTCGAAGGAACAGATTGAAAAAGCAGATATTATTTTTTGTTTAGACTTTAACTCATTAGATCGAATTGACAAATTAGGACTTTTGGTTCAGGAATCAAAAGCTAAACTGATCATGATTGATCACCATTTAGATCCTGAGCCATTTGCAGATTTTATGTTGTCAGACCCAAGAGCGAGCTCTACATGCGAACTCATTTACGAATTTGTAGACGGATTGGGCGAAACAAGTAAATTGGATAAAAATACTAGTGAAATATTATTTATCGGTTTGATTACGGATACTGGCTCATTTAGATACTCTACAAGTAGACGTACCTATGAAGTAGCAGCAGAGTTGAAGGATAAGGATGTAGATGATACTAAATTGCAAGATCATATTTTTAATTCAATGTCGCCGAAGCAAATTTCGCTATTAGGTCATTGTCTTGCAAATCGATTAGAGATATTAAATGAATATCATACAGGTCTTATTTATTTGAACAAGCAAGATTATGAAGATTTTGATATTCAAAGAGGAGATACAGAAGGCATTGTAAATTATATTCTTATGATAAAAGGAATTACGATTGCCGCTTTTATCACAGAACAACCAACGATTGTGAAATTATCCTTGCGATCAAAAGGCGATATTTCAGTACAAGATCTTGCTCGAAATCACTTTAATGGAGGAGGACATAAAAATGCATCTGGAGGCGCAGTCTATGGAACCCTAGATGGAGTCATCAAAAAATTTAAATCAGTAATACCAGATTATGCCAGTTAATACCAAATCAAACTTAATTTACTTTTCCATTGCGATTTTTTCAATATTCTTATTTGGAGCATGCAAGCAGGATGGTAGATCAAGCAACGCGAAAAGTATAGATATTGGAGAATTCAAAGCAGAAATGATACATGATGAAGCGGGACCAACGCCTGCTGAAAATCAATTTGTACATTTTCATTTGGACATGTATGATGGTGACAACAAATATATCCAATCTTCACATACAGAAGATTTCATGCCAGTCGTACGTCTTATTCCTAGGGCAGACATTGACAAAGCAAAGAACCCAATGATGGAATTACTATATGAATTATCTGTCGGTGATACAGCTTCAATTTACATTCCATTGGACTCTATTCCTAATCCAACGGAGGAGATGAAGTTGACTGATGCCATCATTTATAAGGTGACTCCTAAATTAATCCAGAATGAAGACGAATACAAAATCTATGTGCAGCAAAAGGTAGATGATGCCATAGCTAATGCAGAAGAGAAAGTTTTTGCATACTTAGATGGCAAAGTAGAAGGAGATTTTAGAGAGTATGGGACGGGATTAAAGGTGACAGTTTTGGAAGAAGGTGATGGAGAAATTCCAACAAGAGGGCAAACTGTAGTTGCTAACTATTCAGGATATACAAGAGACCGCAATAATTTTGATAACTCATTTAAAACTGGAAGACCTTTTACTTTTCCATTGGGAATGATGCGAGTAATTCAAGGATGGGATACCGGATTTGGAAAGTTGAAAGTTGGATCGAAAGCCATTTTAGATATCCCACCTCAATTGGGATATGGAGAGGCAGGAAGTCCCCCGAATATCAAAGGAAATTCAGACCTTATATTCTATGTGGAACTATTGAATGTATTAGATAACTAAAACAGGGCAATGACCTCAGAGCAATTAACAGAGCTTCAGGAAAGATTGACATCGGTAAGGAGGTATCTTTGACGTCGAGAAACGAGAAGTAGAAATTTTAAATGATGAAGAACGAGCTTCAAATCCAAATTTTTGGAATGATCCAGCAGAAGCAGAAGTAGTCCTCAAGAAATTAAAAGAAAATAAAAAATGGGTTCAACGTTATCTTGATCTACAGACTTCTATAGAAGATGTTGAAGTACTTTATGAATTCCAGAAAATGGAAGAAGCGACTACGGAAGAAGTCGACCGTAAGTATGAAAGTACTGTAAATCTTATAGAGCAAATTGAATTCAAATCTACCTTAGATCAACCAGAGGATGCACTAAATTGTTTGCTTGAAATCAATGCAGGCGCTGGTGGTACAGAGGCTTGTGATTGGGCGGACATGTTATTGCGAATGTACATCATGTATGGTGACAAGAATGGCTATAAAGTCAAAGAACTGAACCGCGTAAATGGTGACGTGGCAGGGATCAAAAGTGTTGAACTAGAATTTGTAGGAGATAATTCTTATGGAATGTTAAAAGGGGAAAATGGAGTGCATCGATTAGTCAGAGTCAGTCCATTTAATTCACAAGGAAAGCGAATGACTTCATTTGCATCGGTCTTTGTCCATCCTATGGTAGATGATACCATTGAAATAGAAATCAATCCGGCAGATATAGAATGGGATACCTTCAGATCAAGCGGTGCCGGTGGACAGCATGTAAATAAGACAGAATCTGCCGTCAGAGTTCGACATCTACCAACCGGAATTGCCGTGGAATGTCAAGAAGAGAGATCTCAACATATGAATCGTGATAAAGCACTGACTATGTTAAAATCAAGATTATATCAACTTGAAATCGAAAAACAGAAAGCCGAAAAAAGCGCAGTAGAGGGTACAAAAATGAAAAATGAGTGGGGCTCTCAAATAAGATCTTACGTACTAGATGATAAGCGAGTAAAAGATCATCGGACCAATCACGAAACACGCAACCCAGACAATGTACTAAATGGTGATTTAGAACCTTTTCTTAAGGCATTTTTAATGTGGAATCCATAATGATTATCTTAGATATATTAAGCGCTAAACTTTACTTAAATCTATTCTTATGAAAGTTCATCTTATCCTCTTTGTATTATTTTTTAGCCATAGTCTAGTTGCCCAAACTGAATTGACTAAGGCTTTACTCAACGATACGGCAATCGATGATGATCTTCAGGAACTATGTGATCAAATTGGAGGAAGAGTAACCGGTTCGGAAAGTAATATAGCTTCCGTCGAATGGGCCTATTCTAAATTTAATGAAATGGGCGTCAGTGTGGAGAAAATGGAATTTGAGATGCCGGCACTTTGGCTTGAAGCCTATACGGAATGTTCCATTAAAGGTGCACACGGTGATTTTAAACCACAAATGGTAGCAAAATATATGTCGCCTGCGGGTACATATCTAGACGAATTAATCTTTGTTGGATTCGGAAGAGCGGCAGACTATGATACCTTATCCATTGGAGATGTAAAGGGCAAAATAATTTTAGTAGAATCTGATTTGTGTTTGGATATAGATGGTCTTTTTAGTGAATATGGACACTCAGCGGAAGTAGAAACGGAGGCTATAAAAAGGGGGGTTAAAGCAATTGTTTTTATGGCCTCTAGGCCAACCAAATTACTTTATAGGTTTATCACAGCTAATGGAGTAGATAATACGCTTCCGCAAGTTGTTATGGCGCGTGAAGATGCCCAAAGGACCATGAGGAGAATAATGGATGGTGAATCGCTGAAAATAGAATTAGAGATCAACACAACGGAAGGAGGTCCATTTAAATCTTACAATGTTATTGCAGAGATTCCTGGTTCTGAATTCCCAGATGAGGTAATCATCATTGGGGCTCATTTAGATTCTTGGGCATTGGGTACAGGTGCCAATGATAATGGATGCAATGTAAGTATGATGATCGATATCGCCAGACAAATGCATAGATTACAAATCAAGCCCAAAAGAACCATTCGCTTTGCTCTGTGGAATGGAGAAGAACAAGGATATTTTGGAAGTTGGGCATACAATGAACGAGAGAAGAAAAATTTGAATAAACATAGAATGGCGATGTCCGTGGATATTGGGAGTGGAGCCATAACTGGCTTTTTTACTAATGGTAGGGGAGAGTTGATTCCTGTCCTCGATCAGTGTTTAGCCCCAGTAAATAATATCCGTGATTTCAATCATTTAAACATTCCTATCGTTGGAACAGACAATTTTGATTTCATGCTTCAAGGGATCCCAAATCTTGTTGCCATTCACAAACCCGCTACTTATGGAGTAAATTATCACGCTTCTAGCGATACTTACGATAAAGTAGATATACAAACATTAAAATCAAATGCAGCAATAGTTGCTCAACTAACTTTGGCTTATGCTAATTTAGCTCCATCTACAATTCCTCCAAGAAGTACACGTGTCGAAATGGAACAATTGTTTTTAGAACATAATCTAGAATTTACGATGAGGATGTTTAATGTTTGGGAACCTTGGGCATCTGGGAATAGAGGCCTTTCAAAAGAATAATTTCAGGGTTTTATTGATCAATTATCATATTCTGATTTTCGCATGCAGCGGAATTAGTATCAATTTCGTTTTCAGTTAGAATTTCCAACTATTTTAGGTTTCCATCATTGAGGTCTCCAACTATCTAGGTTTCTTCAGTTTTAGGTTTCTAATAATTTAAGGATAAGGTAATATGAGACTCTCAATCAAAATCGTAACTATACTTATTTTGTGCTTTAGTATTGAATCTATCCAAGCCCAAAAATTAGGGATGTCTTCAATTTCTTCTATAGGTTTCCAGCAAAGTGTAGATGATTGCAGGATATACGGGAACATTGGTGAACCGATAATAAATCACACAGATAATGAGGTTTCTATTTACAATGGAATCTTGCAGCAACACAACACATTATTGAGTAGATACGCGAATCTCGTTGTAAAATATTATTTTGATATCAATCAAAATGGAGAGAAAGATGCTGGAGAATACTTTGTCAATTTGGGAAGATTTTCAGTAAATGAACAAATTTTTCAAAATATTAATTCTGAAGGGGTCATCATATATGCCTTGCCGGGTATTTATATAGTGAAAAATGAGAGTTGGACCAATGATAATTGGATATTGACTAGTGAGCCCGAAGTCGAAGTAACCTTCAATGAAGAAGAGTCGGCAGAAGTGTTATTTGGAGTTACGACCCTAAATGAAGGCAGTTCTTTTAGTATCAATCTTACGTCCAGTCCTGTGATTTGCAATAGAGATGTACTTTTTTATTACCATATTGAAAATACTGGTAGCATAGAAGAACCTGGAATCGCATGGATCGAAATGGATGAAACTTTTAGTGAGTTTTACTATTTCGAAGATCCTGATTTTATATCTGCAGATAGTTTAACCTTTGGATGGAATTTTGAATTGCCAGCGTTCCAATCTAGACAGATAAAATTTAGAGCAAAAGCTCCGTCTGTAGAAGATATTGCATTAGGAGTCGTTTTGGAAATTGACGCTTGGTTGGAAGTTCAAAATGGGATAGAATTTTATTACACAGAAGATTTTCTTTGTAGTTATGATCCAAATGATAAAACGGTAATCACGGATCGAGAAGATGAATTAGCATTGATAGATGAACCTCTTTATTATAGAATTCGCTTTCAAAACACGGGAAATTATTATGCTCAGGATGTTATCATAAGAGATACTATAAGTGAGTTTCTTGATGTCACGACATTCATTTTAATGTCTACGAGTCATCCTGATCATTTACAGATTATTCACAATCGAGAAAATTTGCACCAGTTGGAATTTGCTTTCGAAGACATCATGTTGCCCGATAGTTTAAGGAATGAACCAGGAAGTCATGGCTTTATTTATTATTCTGTGGAAGCTAATCAAGAGATACCTGAAGAAACAGAAATCTCCAATACGGCACATATTTATTTTGATGATAATCCGCCGATTGTAACCAACACTACCGGCTCAATCATGGTAGAGGAATTTCCAATAATCAATCGTGTCAGTAAACACGAATGGCATAAACTTGATATCGAATTATATCCAAATCCTGCGAGTGAAACGGTCACTTTGTCAAAAGAAGTTTCAGAGTTAGGTATTTATACTTTTGAAGGAAAACTTGTAAAGCAGGTTTATGATATTAAGAAATTTAACGTGAAGGATTTGAATCCAGGACTATTTGTTTTGAAATTATCGAAAGGTTCAAGTCAAGTTTATAAAAAATTAATCGTCGTGAAATAAATATGAAAGTAATTATAAAAATATCATCGATCGTATTTTTTATCTGTTTGAGTTGTTGCGTATATAGTCAAACAGAAGCAATACCATACCATACTGTTTTGTATGATTCAGATGGGACAGTCTTGAACAATCTGCGTGTATCTGTTGAAGTAGGAATTATCCAAGGTTTTGCGGAAGGGACTGTGGTGTATCGAGAAAATCATGAGGTAATCAGTGAGAGTAATGGTAATATTTATTTAGAAATAGGTACAGGAACAGCAATCTTAAATCAGTTAACTAATGTAGATTGGGAGCAGCCTAATTTCATATCAATTTCATTCCAACCAGAAGGTTTTGGAATGGTATATACAAATAACATTGTAGAATTATTTTCCGTGCCTTATGCATTGTTTTCTCTGAAAGTCACTTGTATTGAGGGTTGCCCAGGGCCGCCTGGGGAAACATTTGACTGTTGGGATTTGAATTTCAATCAAATACAAGATAATGCAACTGAGGATGTAAATGGAGATGGAATTGTTGATGCGATTGATTGTACTGGACCTCCGGGACCTCAAGGACCTCAAGGGCCTGATGGTGTTCCAGGTGCCAAAGGCGCAGATGGTTTGAACGGGGTAGCTCAAGTGGAGTATTTATCTGTACCCATAGCAAGCCCAACAGAAGGAGATTATTATATTGATGATGGATCAAATCGAGAAGACGGCAATATTGGGTTTAGATATTTTGATGGCACGAATTGGATAGATTTATAAATGAATAACATGAGATTACTATTAATAATTATTTCTTGCGGACTCGCTTATACTTTGTCTAGTCAAATAGAAAGACCTATTTGTGATGAAGTAACTGAAATCCCTTATTCATTTTCTTATAGTGGGTTTTTAATACAAGATAATCCTGATGATGAGCTTTATTCTAGTAACACGAATAGTTCTATCAGTTTGGTTATTAATGTAAGTGCAGATCAACCAGAAGGACAAGTAATATACACAGAGAGTTTTCAATTACCTAGTAGTTTTAATGGATTTTTTTCAGTTGAGTTAGGGACTAATAATAGATCATATTTTATGGATTTTATTGCATATTTAAATGAAAGCTCAAATAAGGACTATTATTTTGACTTATATAGATTGCAAAGCGATGGAGCATTCCCAGAAACAAAATATCTGGGTAGTAAAAGAATTTTGACGGTGCCATATGCATATGTTGCAAATTCACTTAAAGGGATGGGACTACAAGGCACGCCCGGGGTTTCAGGCATAAATGGAGCTTGGGGTCCACAAGGTCCTGCAGGTGCTGGCAGTCCCCAAGGTGATCCTGGAGAAAATGGCGATCCTGCTTTTGGGGCTATGCCGTGGAGAAGTAGTCCACCCGAACAAACTAATCAATTGTCATGGGATGACATCCGAATTTATATTGATGATGGAACTAATACATCTGATGGTTTGCCTGGTATTAGATTTTATTTGAATGGTCAATGGGTGGATCTTTAAATTCTAATTATGAAAAATTATATTGCATATATGTTTTTATTGGTTTTCTCTTGTAACCAAGCAGAAGCACAGGTCAATAATTATTTTAACTTTCAAGGTTTAATTCTTGATGACTTAGGGGATGAGATGAAAAACAAGGAGCTAGAAATGGTCATAAGTATTACCCAAGATCAAGCTGGTTCTAGTGTGGTCTACTCCGAAAATCACTTTCTTAGAACAAATGAAGGTGGTGTGTTTACTGTTGTCATTGGATCTGGGAATCCTTTGGTAGCTAGCTTTGATCAAATACAGTGGTTGGAGTACATTCCTTATATTCAAATGGAATATTTACTTAATAGCACGAGTACTTGGAAAAAACTAACTGCATCGAAATTTCATTCAGTACCATTTGCTCTTTATGCTCATAAGATAGTCTGCCAAAAAGGGCCACCCGGAATTGGTAAAATGGGTCTTCCTGGATTTCCTGGTCCATCTGGTCCTGCAGCTGGTGTTGGAGCTACTGGCCCACCTGGAGTAAATGGACCATTAGGGCAATTGGATATGACGAATGTAATTCCTAATTCGGATTTGAGAAATGGAGAGATTTATTTGGATGATGGGACAAATAGACAGGACGGAAATCCCGGTTTTAGATATTACGATTTACCAAATGAGACATGGGTAGATTTATAATTTCATCGTAAAATTTATGAGTTAATAAAATCGAATAATATCCTTATGCTTTCCATTAAAATTGTCTAATCAAATTTGTCAACTAGCCGACAGTTATGGTTCAGAACTTATAGGATTGATTTATCAATTCAAACAATTTGTCGACATTAAAGTCTGGATGAGACTTCAATCCCATTCTTACGATGACCAAGTCTTTAGACGGGATGATGAAAACATATTGTCCTTCAAAGCCACTGCAATAATAGAGCTCTTCAGGTGCATATTTGAATTGAACATAGTTTTTATTGAGCCAAAATTGAGCTCCATATTTTCCTTCGGAGTGAGTTGCTGGGGTATGAGTATATTCGACCCATCCTTCAGGAAAGATCTTTTCGTTGTTCCAAACTCCATCATTCAAATAAAGCCTACCAAACTTAGCCCAATCCCTCGGTGTTGCATATCCATAGGATGATAATATTTGATTACCGTTTTGGTCTGTGTCTATGACCAAGCTATTCATGCCTATCTTTTCCATCAATTCAGTTCTGACAAAATTCCAATAAAGCTCATCAGTTGTTCCTACTTTATCTCGGATCAAATGAGAAATAATGTTAGATGTTCCTGACGAATACTCCCAATAAGTCCCAGGTGACGCTTCAAGATTTTTGTTGATGGCAAAATCAGAACAAGAATAGGCATTGAATAATAATTGAGTGGCATCTTCATCCTTATCATAGATTTCTTCCCAATCTAATCCACTTTGCATTTGCAAAAGATCATTTACAGTAATTTTATCCCGTTCATCAGACCATTCAGGAAATAAATGATCCTGGGTTAGCTTGAGTCTTCCCTGCTTTACTAAGATGGCTGCCAAGGCATTAGAGATACTTTTGTTCATGGACCATCCCAGTTGAGGGATATTGGCATTAAATCCATATCCATATTTTTCTCCTACAATGGTATCCTTATGAATAATTAGTAAAGCCCTTGTGTCATGCTCTGGCTTGAAAGCGAAATCGAAAACTTTTGCAAGGGCTGACTTATTGAACTCAGCAGTTATTCCTTCTACAAAAGGACCTGCTTGTTGCTTTAACTTTGAAGGTGGTTGGGTTTTTAGTGGTTCCGATTTCTTACTTATCAAGACACAGCCTCGAAGCTTATCATACAATACAGTGGAACTCCAATGACCAAATAGAGTAGCTGTCACCTTTGGGAAAACCCCGTTTTCACTGATTTGGCTTTGAGCTAAGTTTAGTGGAAAGTTAGCCAAGTCAGTGTTTTCAATATCTACCAAAGTCCTACCTG